>WNGO01000283.1_pt1 | contig 31277 bp, 24 predicted proteins | sample 5400511 | NCBI WGS metagenome assembly WNGO01 (sample SAMN13153380, study PRJNA577476) | soil metagenome | isolation source: 20 cm soil or saprolite under Garry oak tree replicate 2 | place: USA:California | collected 2016-06-15 | reverse complement strand
CACCAAGGGTGCGGCGCAGATGGCCCTCGCCGATCTGTATCTGTGGCGGTCCAGCTTCCTCATGAAGAACGAGTGGCAGCTCGCCTCCGATTGGGCCGACAGCGTCATCGCCTCGGGCTTCTGGGGCTTGAACGCCGACTACATGAACGCGTTCCGGCCGAGCAACAAGGGCAACCGTGAGATGCTGTTGGTCATCACCAACTCGGGCGCCACCACCAACACCCGCAGTCTGTTCCAGTTGTTCTACTTTCCCCGCGATTGGGGCCTCGATCAGGGACAAGGCGGCGGCTGGGGACTGATCCACCCCACCGATTGGTTTTACAACAGCTACATCGCGGGGGATTACCGCCGCGACACGGGCCTCGACGACACCACGCAGGCGGCCTACGTCGGCGGCGGCTGCGGCGTCAGCGGCCTCTGCGCCACGCCGCTCGGGGACGGCCCGATGCCGTTCAAATACCACAAGAGCGACAACGGCGCCAACTGGACGTTGAACGACGTCGACACGCCGCTGTACCGCTACGCCGAGACACTGCTCATCTACGCCGAGGCGCAGAACGAGCTCGGCAACACCGGCACCGCAGTGCAGTACCTCAACATGGTGCGCGCGCGCGCCCGCAATGGACGGGGCAGTCAAAACCGCACCGAGCCGCACGACTACGGCACGGCCGGCGAGCCGACTGATCAGGCGTCGGTGCGTGACGCCATCTACACGGAGCGTTCCTGGGAGCTCGCGTTCGAGGCCAAGCGGTGGTTCGATCTCGTGCGGCGCGACTCGCGCGAACCGGGCTACTGGCAGAACAGTCTCAAGACACACGATCCCGACTCATTCGCGCATGAGGACCCGCCGGCCACGTACAAAAAGCGGTTCCCGATCCCACAAGGGCAGATCGACGCCAATCCATCGCTCTGCCAGAACCAGGGCTACGGCGGGAAAGCTTGCCCCGCCGGTGTGTCGTGGCCCTGAACCGGAGGAGGATATGAACGGACGATCGATCGCGCTGCTCGTCGTCGCTGCACTTGTCGCGACGCCGGCCATCGCGCAACAACAGCGGGGCACGCTCGAGCCCGGCGCCTTTGTGCGCTATACGCATTTCGACCGCAGCCTGGGCCTGGGCAACACCATGGGCGTGGGCGCGCGCATGGCCGTGTATGTCGCGCCGCGCGTCATGCTCGAGCTCGACGTCGCGCGGTCGTCGGGCGACCGGCCGGGTGCCGGGTCGGTCACGCACACGCCGCTGCATCTGCGCGTGGTGTCGATGGCCCCCGTCGGTGCGCGCACGGACCTGCTGCTCGGCGCCGGGTACGTGCGCAACCGCTACAGTGGCGCGTGGACCGCGACCGACCGCGGCATCGCCACGCTGTTCGGCGTGCGCTACCACGTGAATCCACGCGTGGCCCTGCGGGTCGAGGCCACCGAGGACCTGATGCTCTCGCCGGCGAATGGCAGCCCCAACGTGAGCTACAATGCCAACCTCGGGATTCACGCCGGTGTCACTGCCTCCTGGCGGCCGGGGAGTGGCGCGCCGTAGCGCGGTCCTCGCGGCGCTGCTGCTCGCGGGTTGCCGCGGCGGCTCGCCTCAGGCTCGGACGCCCGCCCCCAGCGAATCGGTGTCGGTCGGATACGGCACCGAATCCAAGGCCAACGGCACCGGCGCGGTCACCTCGATCACACCGACCGAAGCCGACACGCGGGTGGGCCGGATGGAGGACCTGCTCGCGGGCCGCGTGCCGGGGCTCGAGATCCTCGTGCTGTCTGGCGGCACGATCTCGCTGCGGCTGCGGGGGCAGGGGACCATCGCGGGGGCGGAGAACGAGCCGCTGCTCGTCGTGGACGATGTGGCGATCCCCCAGGGATCGGTCGGGGCGGCGCTCGCCGCCCTGGCCCCCCGCGACGTGGCCCGGATCGACGTGCTGCGGGACGCCGCCTCGACGGCCATCTACGGCACCCGCGGCGCCAACGGTGTGATCATCATCACCACGAAGCGGCGGGCGAGGTAAGACGCCCCTTGTCGGCCGCCGCCGTCCCTGCGAGTTTAGAATCACAACAGGCCCCGGAGCCCGGATGTCATCGAAGAGCGACGACGCCAAGCTGGCCAAACTGGTCCGCAAGAACGCTGCCAAGGTCGCCAATAAGAAGGCCAAGACCCCGAAGCGCTACGACGATACGCTCGTCACGCACACGACCGACGACGACCTCGAGCGGCGCGACTTCTTCTCCGAGATGAAAAAGCGCGAGTTCTGACCGCTCGCGCTTGCTGGTTGCTGTTGTTGTGCGGGTGCGCGCATTCCGCCGCGGCACCCGCTCCGGTCCCGCCTCGCACCTCCCCAACGTCCACCACCTCCACAATTTCCAGCTCGTCCCTCGACGACTTGTTGCGCGGCGACATCGCCCAGGACCATGCGTTCCCCTGGTCCGCTGCCCGTCGCCTCGTGTGGAGCGACTTTCAAGGTCCGCCCCCTGGCGAAGGCCGGGAGGGCGCCAAGACCACGTACGCCCTGTACTCCGCCTGGAAGTGTCGCGGCGAGGCGTTCCAGTTCCGGGTGGTCGCTGGGTTTCGCACGACGCAGTCGTGGGTCAAGCAGGTTGTGCTGCGTGATACCGCCCAAAGCAGGTCCATCCTGGCGCACGAACAGGTGCATTTCGACCTGGCCGAAGTACACGCCCGTCTGATGCGGCGTTATTTCGCCGCGCTGAGCGGCCCCTGCCGCAAGACCGACGCCCAACTGGGCGCGCTCGCCCAAAAGATGGAAAGCGCGGCTGGCGCCGAGCAGCGCCGCTATGACGCCGAGACCAACCACGGCCTGCTGGCGGGCCGCCAGGCCGACTGGAGCCTTCAAACCCGGAGGCGTCTGGCGGCCTCTCAATAGGGACCCTCACTGGGGAACCCTATGCGTACCCGTGTCTCCCGCTTGTTGCTGCCTGGTCTGCTCGTGCTCACGTTGCTCGCCGCGTTCGGCGGCTGGGCGGTGATAACCGTCCAGGACCTGCCCGATTACGCCGTCGCCCGGCAGCCGCTGTCGCTCACATTCATGGTGCACCAGCACGGCGTCACGCCGCTGCCCCGGCTCGAGCCGCACGTCGAGGCGGAGGCTGGCGGTGTCACCACGACCGCGCTGGCTCAGCCGGATGGCGAGACGGGCCGCTACACGGCGCGCCTCGTCTTGGCGCAGGCCGGCGACTGGCGCATCACCATCCACAGCGGGTTCATGAACAGCCAGGTGACGCTCGTACCGTTGCCGGTGATCGAGCCCGGGGCCACGCCGCCGCCCGCGCCGGTTGCGGCTGCGCGCGGCAACGCGCTGTTCGTGGCCAAGGGCTGCGTCACCTGCCACTTGCACCGCGACGTCAGTGGCAGCGGGGTGGTGACCGTGGGGCCGGAGCTGACGGGGCGGCGGTGGCCCGCGGACTACCTGCAGCGCTTCCTCAAGGACCCGTCGATCGGTCCGCAGTACGGCAATGACCGCATGCCGAACCTGAACCTCAAGGACGCCGAGGTCGCCGCGTTGATCGCGTTCTTGAACGGCGAACCACGCGCGAGCCGCTGACCCCTTGCATCGCCACGCGACCGGTCATAGGTTGACCTCATGATGATTCGCATCTGCAACTACTTCTCGCCCTTCCGTGGGCGCCGGACGCCGCGACTGATGGACGTCGCCGGGCGTATTGCGCCCATCAGTGACGTCGCGAGGCGAGCACCCTAGAAGTCCAGGATTGCATGTCGTGATCCGGCCTTCCGGGTGCTGTCCCAGACCTGGAAGGCCTTTTCGTTGTCCACACTTGAACGGGATCACGCACATGAGCACTGCCGCACACAACCCTGATCGCGACATCATCGCGCGCTACACCGGCCAGCCGTCCCGGCTGCCGGCGGAGCTGCGCGGGCGCATCGAGGCGGCCTGGCACGGCGCGCCGGTGCAGCTGTACGCGCTCGCGGACCTGGACCACGCCCTCCGCCTGACCGAGGAATGGGTGGCCCTCGGCCCCGCGCACGTCGCCGTGGCGCGCCGGGTGGAGCAGGGTGGCGCCTGGGAGATCACGAATGTCGAGCGCGCCCGTATCCAGGCGGTGCGCGAGGCGCCGGGACTCTCGGCCAGCACGCTCACGCTGCTCGGTCGCGCCGGCGATCCGCCGCTCGCAGTCGTGCGGTTCACGCACCGCCAGCGGCGCGGGTTCGAGAATCTCAAGTTCGTGCTCGACGAGGCGCTCGCGGGACGCCACATCGCGCCGCCCGACGCGGACGAGGAATACGCCGCGGGCGTGGCGCGTCCGATTCGCGATGCCCAGGCCCTCGTGGCGGGGCAGCGCGTGGCGGTGATCCGCCGCCTGCTCGGCTACCTCGCGCCGTACCGGCGCCGGTTGATCCTCGGCATGGCCGCGGCGACGGTCATCACGCTGGTCAGCCTCATCCCGCCGTACTTGGCGGGTTACCTGATCGACCGCGTGGTGCGGCCGGCGCAGGAAGGGCGGCTCGACGTGGCGCGCGCCGGCGTGGTCGCCTGGGTGGCGGTCGGCGCGATGGCGCTCGTGTATCTCGTGCGCCAGGCCGCGGCATTGGTTCGCCTGCGGCTGATGGCGGTCCTGGGCGAGTGGGTGGCCCGCGACCTGCGCGCCGAGTTGTACGAGCACTTGCAGCGGCTGAGCTTGGCGTTCTTCTCGCGCAAGCGCACCGGCAGCTTGATCACGCGCGTGTCCGCCGATACCGACCGGCTGTGGGAGTTTCTCGCCTTCGGCGTGGTGGATGTGTCGTTGTCGCTGGTGATGCTCGCGGGGTTGGGACTCGTGCTGCTGTCGCTCGACTGGCGGCTCGGCCTGGTGATGACGCTGCCGGTGCCGCTGTTCTGCTGGCTGATCTACCGGCACGGGGAGGCGCTGAACCAGCTCTTCCTGCGCGCGTGGCGCAAGTGGTCGCGCGTGAGCGACGTGCTCTCGGACACCATTCCCGGGATCCGCGTCGTCAAGGCGTTCAACCAGGAAGAGCGCGAGATCCGCCGCTTCGGCGAGCGCAACCAGGACGTGACCGCGGAGTTCAACCGCATCCACGCGATGTGGACCACGTTCTGGCCGCTGCTGATGTTGGGCGTGCACATCACGACGCTGGGCGTGTGGGTGCTGGCGGTGCCGCGGCTGCTGGGACACGGCGCGGCGTTGTCGGCGGGGACGTTCGTCTCGTTCCTGCTGTACACCACGATGTTCGTGGCGCCCATCGAGGTCATCGGCCAGATGGCCCGGACGATGCAGCGGGCCGTGACCTCGGCGCACCGCGTGTTCGAAGTGCTGGACACGGAGCCCGAGGTCAACGACGTGCTGGAGCCGGTACGGCTCGAGCCGGTGCGCGGGCGGGTCACGTTCGAGAACGTGACGTTCGGCTACGACGGCGTCCGGCAGGTGCTGCGCGGCGTGAATTTCGACGTCGCGCCCGGTGAGCTGATCGGGTTGGTGGGGCCGTCGGGCGGCGGCAAGACGACGATCGTGAACCTGATCGCGCGCTTCTACGACGTGACGGGCGGTGCGATTCGCATCGACGGCATCGACCTGCGGCAGCTCGATACGGGGCACTATCGCCGGCAGATCGGCATGGTGTTGCAGGACCCGTATCTGTTCCACGGGACGGTGCTGGAGAACATCCGCTACGGACTGCCCGAGGCGTCGCTCGAGCAGGCCGTGGCGGCGGCGCGCGCCGCCAACGCGCACGACTTCGTGTCGAAGCTGCAGCACGGCTACGACACGGTGGTGGGCGAGCGCGGGCATACGTTGTCGGGCGGCGAGCGCCAGCGCGTGTCGATCGCGCGGGCGATCCTGCACGACCCGCGCATCCTGATCCTCGACGAGGCGACGAGCAGCGTCGATACGGAGACGGAGCGGCAGATCCAGGAGGCGCTGGAGCGGCTGATCGCGGGGCGCACGGTGTTCGCCATCGCGCACCGCTTGTCGACGCTGCGCCGGGCGTCGCGGCTGTTCGTGGTCGAGGACGGGCGGCTCGCCGAGCACGGCACGCATCAGCAGCTGCTCGCGAAGCCGGACGGGAAGTACCGGCGTCTGTACGAGCTGCAATTACAGCTGCAGTAAGTCCGTCAGAAAGGAGATGTCATGGAAGTAACCGGGTTGGGAAGGGTCGCGCTCGAGCGCCGCGCGGACGGCCGTTTGTGGGCCGTGCGGGGTGAGGTGGAGCGCGCCGTCTGGGTGCGCCGCTGCTTCCCCTGGTCGGCGCCGGCGCGGCTGCTGTCGTTGCGCGACGACGACGATACCGAGTTCGCGCTGGTGCGCGACCCCGGAGAGCTGGACGCGGCGTCGCGGCTCGTGTTGGAGGAGGCGCTCGTGGCGGCCGGCTTCGTGTTCGAAGTCACGCGCGTGACGGCGATCGACGAAGAGGTCGAGATCCGTCACTGGCAGGTCGAGACCCGCCAGGGCCCGCGGACGTTCCAGACGCGGCTCGACGAGTGGCCGCGCCAGCTGCCGCAGGGCGGCTTCTTGATCCGTGACGTGGCGGGCGACCTGTACCATCTGCCGCAACCCGCCGGGCTCGACCGGGGCAGCCGCACGCTGCTCTGGGCGTTCGTGGACTAGGCGCCGCGTTGGTGTCGTGACGTAGCGCTCCTGCCCCACGCGTTGCGTTCACTCCGGAGGGTCCTGCCAGTGTCTGGTGTCGATGGTGAAGGCACGCGGCGGGCATCGAACTTGCGGCCGCCGCCCTTGACCTACGTCGCGAGGTATCCGCAGTGCGTTTCCTTCTCTCGGTTACACTCTGTGCCGTGGTGATGGTCGAGTCGGGTTGCCAGGGCGACGCGGCGACCGCGCCACAGGCCACGTCCGTCAGAACGAGCATGCAAGCGGCGAGCAGCGGACCCTCGCGAATCGCGTACTCCCTGGGAAACTCCGACATCTACGTGATCGCGGCAGACGGCTCGGCGCAAGCGAGGCTGACGATCCATCCTGCCTTCGATAACGCCCCCAGCTGGTCCCCCGACGGACGGCAGATCGCTTTCACGAGCGGCCGGGCTGTTGACCCGGGGGAGATTTACGTGATGGCGTTGGACGGATCGGCGCAAACGCGGCTCACAACCAATCCCGCCCTCGACGACAAGTCGAGTTGGTCACCCGACGGGCGACAGATTGCGTTCATGAGCGACCGAGACGGCAACCAGGAAATCTACGTCATGGCCGCGGACGGCTCGACCCCGACGAGATTGACGAATGATCCCGCCGCCGACGCCGACCCGAGTTGGTCGCCTGACGGAGCACGGATCGCATTCGTGAGCAATCGGAGTGGCACTTCGCAGATCTATGTCATGAACACAGACGGCTCAGGACCAACGCGACTGACGAACGATGGCGCCACCGACGGAGCCCCGAGCTGGTCTCCCGATGGAGGACGGATCGCGTTCACGAGCACGCGAGACGGAAATGAAGAGATCTACGTGATGGCCGCGGACGGGTCGGCGGTGACGCGGCTGACCAACGATCCGGCGGCCGATCGTGACCCGACGTGGTCACCCGACGGTCAGCAGATTGCGTTCGCGAGCAACCGGGGCGGTAGCTTTGGCATCTATGTGATGGGCGCGGACGGGTCGCTGCCGACACTGCTCACGACCAATGCCGCGGGCGCACAGCAGCCGAGTTGGTCGCCCGCCGGTGTCGTGGGACCGCCCAGTCGACTCGGCTTTGCCACGCAGCCTCCCGAGAGTGTGGCCGTCGGCGCCGCGATGTCGCCCGCGCTGCGTGTCGCAATCCAAGATCTCCTTGGCGTCACCGTGCCGGGGGCAACGAACGCGGTGACCGTTGCACTCAGCGCCAACCCCGGCGGGGCCACCCTCTCGGGTACCACGACGGTGCAGGCGGTCGACGGGATCGCGACATTCGCCGATCTCAGTGTTGACCACCCGGCCAGCGGGTACACCCTGGCCGTCACGTCGTCCGGCCTCGGCGGTGCGACGAGCCGTTCGTTCATGGTCTATTCCCCGCGGCGCCTCGCGTTCATCACACAGCCTCCCACGAGCATTGAGGCCGGCGTTGCCATGTCGCCACCGCTGCGCGTGGCGGTACAGGACTCGCTCGGCAACACGGTGTCGAGCGCGACCGATAGTGTGACATTGGCGCTGGGACCGCCAACCACCGGGGGGACGTTGTACGGCACGACCACGGTGCGGGCCATTAACGGGATCGCAACTTTTTCCGACCTCCGCGTCGATCGGCCTGGGAGCTACACCTTGGCGGCCACGGCGCCGGAGATACTAGGAGCAACCAGCGCCGCTTTCACCATCCACGTCACATTTGTATCGATGAGCACGGCGTACGGCCACACCTGCGCCATTGCCGTGAGCGGCGCCGCATACTGCTGGGGGCGCAACTTCTGGGGGCAGCTGGGGGACGAGACGACCACGGGGAGGACGAGCCCGGTGCCCGTGCCCGTCAGCGGCGGACTGCGCTTCGCAGCGATCAGTGCCGCCTGGGGGCACACGTGTGGCCTGAGCACCGGTGGCACAGTGTACTGCTGGGGGGCCAATGACTACGGACAGCTGGGTGACGGGACGACAGCCCAGCGCACCAGCCCGACACCCGTTTCTGGCCAGCTCCGCTTTGTCACGATTGATGCCGGTCACCTGCACACGTGCGGTCTGACCGAGAGCGGCGCGGCCTACTGCTGGGGCTTCAACGGCAACGGCCAACTCGGCGATGGGACCACGACGACCCGGACCAGTCCCGTACCCGTCACGGGTGGGCACACGTTCGCGGTGGTCAGCGCCGGATCGTTCCAGACGTGCGGCGTGACGCCGGAGGGTATGGTCTTCTGCTGGGGCGTAGACATCGGAGGGCAGACTCCAGACGGGTCGGTGGTGAACCACACCTCACCCGTTCAGGTCCTGGGCCTGGTGAACGTCGCGACCGTGAGTGCCGGGGCGTTTCACGACTGCGCAGTGACGACCGCCGGAACAGGCTACTGTTGGGGCAATAATGAGTCCGGCCAGCTCGGGGACGGGGGTGGAATCCTTTATCGTCCCGTCCCATTGCCCGTCAGTGGTCTACTCAGCTTCACAACGGTCATCGCCGGATATGACTACACCTGCGGCGTGACCACGGATGACACGGCGTACTGCTGGGGCCGGAACGCGAACGGCCAACTCGGTGACGGCAGCCAGGTCGACCGTGCGAGCCCGACACCTGTTGCCGGCGGTCTCCACTTTACGCAGGTGAGCGCTGGCCTCGGTGGGCATACGTGCGGCTTAACAGAGAGCAACGTGGCGTATTGCTGGGGCTTCAACGGCAACGGACAGATTGGGGACGGAACAACGACTTCCAGCTTGACGCCGGTGCCGGTGCAGGGGCAGGCAGCGCCGGCCGGCGCTGGCATTGCTCGCAAAACACCGTCGCCGCCTTGAGTTTCCACTAGCGCCCCGCCAGCCATGCCTCGCGCAGCTTGCGCTGCCGGGGCGTGGTTTGCGGGTTTTCCTCGATGTGCACCACGGGCCGGTCGTAGCCGGTCACGACCACGCTGGCGCGGGCCGGCCCCGTGGGGCGCAGCACCTCGACGCGCACCGTGTCGCCCATCCGCCACCGGCCCAGCAGCGCCCGGAAGTCGGGCCAGGTAGCGACCGCCGCGCCGTTCACGCTCACCAATTGGTCGCTGCTGTGCAGGCCGGCGCGCCCCCACACGCTGGCGGGATCGAGCACCAGCAGACGCAGGCTGCGCTCGCCCGCCGGCAGCCACGCGCGGACGCGTAAGTCGGGCACCGGCTGGCTGTCGCGCACGGCGGGGACCCATTCCACCCGCGCGTGCAGTCCCATGAGACCCAGGTAGCGGTCGAAATCGATCGGATGGGCGGTGCGCACGTACGTCGCGAACGGCGCCGCCACGTTGCAGCGGCACACGTCGCCGATCGTGCGCTCCACGTCCGCGCCCCTGAATCCCCGTTCGCCCGAGAAACGCTGCAGCATCCCCCGCATCACGTCGTCCATCGAACGACTGCCGCCAGTGGCATCACGGATCAGCAGGTCGAAGATCGTGCCCAGCAGCTCACCCTGCAGATGCGTGCTGGCGTTGTAATCGCCCAGCGCGTCGGGCGGCGCGCCATACGCCACGCGGCTCACCTGCTCGGCCGCAAAGCGCGAGTTGCCGGCGTTGGCTACGTAGCGGCCGATCAGGTACTCGAGATGCGCCAGGCGCGTGGCATCCGACACCCGCACGCCGGCGCGCCGCGACAGCAGGTCGGCGTAGAACATCGTCAACCCTTCGCTGAACCACAGGCCCGCCACCGGCGGCTGCGAGTGGTAGTCCACGTCGCGATACTCCGCCGGGCGGATGCGCATCAGGTTCCAGGTGTGGAAGTACTCGTGGGCGACTTCGGGCAAGACCGCCGCGGCGCTGCGCGCGAGGTCCGCACTCGGCGCGCCCAGGGTCACCGAGTTGCGGTGTTCCAGCGCCCCGTATGTCCCGTCTACGAATTGGAAGACGTACTCGCGGTATGGGGCGCGACCGAACAGGGTCACGGCCTGGCGCACCACCCGATCGATGCCGTCGACGAACGCGGCGGTGTCGAACGGCGCGGCGTCGGGCTTGGGCCAGTAGGCCACACGGTGCGGCACACCGTCTACGGTAAAGCGCCAGCTGCGCAGCCGTCCCGCCAGGACGGGAGAATCGACCAGCACGTCCGCGCTGGGCGTGAAAAAGATGCGCGGATCGCCGGTGGGCTCGAGGCCCGTCGCCACGTCCCACGACGAGGGCAGGTCGAGCGCGATGTACGCCGGGGCCAGCTCGGCGCCCACCATATAGAGGAAGGCGTGCGGCCCGCCCACCAGGGCTCCCGTGGCGGCGACGAACGGCTTCCACGCGGCACCCATGCCTTCCACCGGGGGCAGCCGCAGTCGATAGCGCAGCACGGCGGCCCCACCCGGCGCCGTCACCCGCCACACCGCGCTGTCTTCCCGCACCACGGTGGGCGCGTTGGCCGCGCTGTCTATGCGCGGACCCTCGAGGTAGCGCCAGTAGCGGTCGTCGTACTCCGGGTGCGCCGCCATCGCCAGGCGGAACGTGTCGGGCGCGTTGCGAATGGTCAGCTCGACGTCGAATCCGCTCAGGTCCGTGGAGTCGACCTGGAGACGATATCGCAGGACCGGTTGGGAGCGCGCGAAGCGCACCTCGATGGCGTCAGCGAAATGGCGCAGGGGGTGCTGGGCCCGTGCTGCGGAAACGAGCACGAGCGAAAAGGCGACGGCGGTGAAACGGGGCATGTATCCTCCGGTGAACGACCGGAGGTAGGACGCCGCGTGGGGATGGAGGGTTTGAGAGTCCCCTAGGCCCGCAGCGACGGCACCAGGCGCGGCCGCGACGGACGGCGCGGCCCGGCGTAGAACGCGACGGTGAGTCGCATGCCGGTCTCGAAGTCGACCACCGGCTCGTACCCCAGACACTCCTGCGCGCGGTCGATCGCGGCCCGCGAGTGCCGCACCTCGCCCGGCCGGGCCGGCTGGTGCTTCGCCGGGAGCTTCACGTCCGTCAGCAGCTGGATGCGGCGCCACGTCTCGTTGATCGTTACTGCGGTGCCGGTCCCCACGTTGAACACCTGGCCCGACACCCGCTCCGCCGGCGCCTCGCAGGCGAGCATATTGGCGTGGACCACGTTCGCGACGAACGTGAAGTCGCGGGTCTGTTCGCCGTCGCCGTAGATGATCGGCGATTCGCGCTTCAGGGCCTTGGAGATGAAGATCGGGACGACGGCGGCGTACGCCGAGGCCGGGTCCTGCCGCGGGCCGAACACGTTGTAGTAGCGCAGCATCACCGTGACCAGGCCGAAGCTGGCGCTGAAGGCCTGGCAGTACGCTTCTCCCGCGAGCTTCGACGCGGCGTAGGGCGAGAGCGGCTGCGGCGCGGTGTCTTCGCGGTTGGGTAGGATCGGCGTATCGCCGTAGGCCGCCGTGGACGCCGCCAGTACGACGCGGCGGACGCGCGCGTCGCGCGCCGCGAGCAGCAGATTCAGGGTGCCGTTCACATTGACGTCGTGAGTGCTGAGCGGGTCCTCGACCGACTGCACCACAGAAGTTCGTGCGGCTTGGTGCAACACGAAGTCCACGCCCGCCACGGCACGACGCACCATGGCGACGTCCGTGATCGAGCCGAGCAGGAAGTCGACGCGATCGCGCACCGCGCGCAGGTTCTCCAGACGCCCGCTCGAGAGGTCGTCGAGCACGCGCACATCGTGGCCTGCGCGCACCAGGTGTTCCACCAGGTGCCCGCCGATGAAGCCCGCGCCGCCCGTCACCAGATACCGCATACGCCTCCCGAGGATTGCATCGTTCCACCCCTGCACCGAGACCAACGCACATCTCGGACCACGCGGGTCGATCGGGGGCGTGGCGAGTACGCAGCGCCTGCCCGCCTACCAGGGCACCGAAACGGGGCGCCGTTCTTGCAGTAGCACTCGGGGATTCCCCGTTGACCGATATCTCGCCTTGACTTGAGGAGTACGTGGTGACTGAGCTGCTGCGCCTGGGCCGACACGCTCCGGAACGCTTGTTCCACCCGTGGCGCCGGCGCTCGGCGCGCGCTGAGATGGCCGGCCGAGACGTCCCAGGCTCCGTCCTAGTGATCTGTTACGGCAACATCTGCCGCAGTCCCTTTGCGGCGGCGGTGCTGCAGGCGCGCCTGGCGGGAACGGGTGTGCGCGTAGAGTCCGCCGGCTTCTTCGGACCGGGTCGTCCGTCGCCGGTAGACGCGATCGACGCGGCCCGGCGCCGGCATCACGATCTGCACTCCCATCGCGCACGGCTGATCACGCTCGACCTGGTCCGGGCAGCGGACCTCCTCATCGTGATGGACACGGCGCAGCGCAACACGATTCGTGACCGCTTTGGGCGCGATCGTCGCGATGTCCTGTTGCTGGGCGACTTCGATCCGCTGCCGATCAAAACACGGGCGATTCGCGATCCGGTGGACGGTGCCCCGGCCCTGTACGACGAGGTTTACGCCCGCATCGACCGCTGTGCGACCGCGCTCGCCGGCGCGATCAAGCGCGACGCGGGTGCGCAACGTTCGCCCGGACCCGGTCTGGGCTTGCTGCAGCGGCGGTCGGAGCCGCCGCGTCGTCACGACTCCCTGTAACAGCCGTCACCCGTAGATATTTGGAGGTGCATCATGCACGCCAGGAATGTCGTCCCCGGACTAACGGTGTTGTGCGGCGCCGCGTTGGTCGCCGCCGGATGCCGGGAGCCGGTGGCCCCGCACGATGCGGGACCGGACATGGCGGCCGCGTTGGCCGCTCCCACCGCCGGGTCGCAGATTGGGCTCGATCAGCAGAACGGCACGCTCAATGAGCGCGACGAGATCGTGCTCGCCAAGGGGTTCAACCCCACCAGTCCGCGGCTCGGCGATGCCATCGTCGCCACGTTTTTCTGGGTCGGACCGGCGACGATCACCGCGGTGTCCGACTTCATCACCGACGCCAACCGCACGCCGGTGGTAGGGAACACCTACCGGCTGGTGGAATCGGTCACGTCGGGCGACATCCACATGGCGACCTACGTCGCGACCAACGTCCAGAATTTCCCGTCGCCCAACCCCGATCCATCCGTCGTGTACGCCGTGCGGGCGACGCTGTCGCAGCGGGTCAGCGACGGCGGTGTCTTGCTCTCGGCCTATACCGGCGTGCGCCCATCGTTCAACCGGGCGTTGGGCGCCCACCGTTCGGCGTCGGGGCACGACTCCACGACGATCCTGGCGCATGCTGGCGCCGTGCAGTATCCGGCCGGGGCGATGGTGTACGCGGTCACGCTGTCGGATGGGTTGGTGGGCAGGGATCCGCCGGCCGGACTCACCCGACTGACGGTACTGTCGGACGGTTTCGTGGTGGGCGAGGGCTCCTACCTGTCCTCCGGGGCCAGCGGATCGGTGGATCCGCAGTGGACGTGGTACTTCAACACGCCCAGCACGTGGCTCGCGTCGGCCGTGGTCCTGAATCCGCACTAGGGATGGACGTTGCGGCGGTCCCGCGACAGGTGTCGTGCGCGCGATAGGGGAATGGATGATGGTCGCTGCGACCCCTGGCGCAGCGGCGGGCACGCCTGTTGCACGGCTGGAACGATGTGATCCGCCACCATTTCACGGTCGATGTCGAAGAGTACTTCCAGGTCTCCGCCTTCGAGGGCGTGATCCGGCGGGCGGATTGGGACCGCTTCACCGCGCGTACGCCGAGCGTGGTGCCGCGGCTGCTCGACCAGCTCGCGCGCCACGGCGCTCGGGGAACGTTCTTCGTGCTCGGCTGGGTCGCTCGCCGTCACCCCAACGTGATTCGTGAGATCAAGCGCGCCGGCCACGAGATCGCATCCCACGGCTGGGATCACGCGCGCGTGCGTCCCGGCGGCGCCACCGACTTCCGTGACTCCGTGCGCCGCAGCAAACGCGAGCTCGAGGACCTCACCGGCGCGGCGGTGCAGGGGTTTCGCGCGCCGAGCTTCTCGATCACGCCCGGGCGCGAGTGGGCGCTCGACATCCTGATCGAGGAGGGCTACCACTACGACTCGAGCCTTTTCCCGATCCGCCGGCCGGGCTACGGCTACCCCGACGCGGTGCCGGATCCGCATTGGATCGAGCGCCCGGCCGGGCGCGTCGCCGAAATTCCGCCGACCACTCTGGACTGTTGTGGTGTCCGGATTCCGGCCGCGGGCGGAGCGTATTTCCGGATTCTGCCGTACGCGCTGACACGCGCCGCGTTCCGGAGCTGCGAGCGCCGCGGCCTGCCCGGCACTTTTTATATCCACCCGTGGGAAATCGACCCGGCACAGCCGCGCGTGCGCGTGCCGTGGCACACCCGGCTGCGGCACTACACCGGGCTCGCGGGCACGGCCGGCCGTCTCGACCGGTTGCTCGCCGATTTTCAGTTCGGCCCCATCGCCGACACCGTGGCGGCACTGTGACCTTCGTCTGCCAGGTGGACCCCGACGGCGCGTGGGACGAGTTCGTGACGCGCGATCCCGGCGCCACGTTCTGCCACCTCGCCGCCTGGCGCGCCATCATGACCGACGTGCTGCGCAACGAGTGCCTCTACCTCGCGGCCCTCGACTCCGGCGGTGAATGGCAGGGTGTGCTGCCGTTGGTGCGCGTACGCGCGCCGCTGCTCGGTCACTACCTCGTGTCCATGCCGTTCCTCAACGCCGGCGGCCCCGTGGGGACCTTGTCCGCACGCGTGGCGCTGGCCGACGCCGCCGTCGCCGAGGGCAGGCGCTCCGGTGCCGACCTCGTCGAGCTGCGGGCCCGGGATGCGGTGCCCGGCGACGTGCGGCTGTCGCAGCGCAAGATCACCGTCGCCCTGCCGCTCCCCGAGACGGCGGATGCATTGTGGGGATCGTTCTCGTCCAAGCTGAAGAGTCAGATTCGCCGACCGCAAAAGGCGGGCTTCGAGACGCGGTTCGGACCAGAGCACCGCGACGCGTTCTACGCTGTCTTCGCGCGCAACATGCGCGCACTCGGCACGCCGGTGTTGCCGGCCGACCTGTTCGAGAGCATCGCCCTGCGCCTCGCCGATCACGTGGTGTTCGGTGTCGTGTACGCCGGCGCCGATCCGGTCGCGGCGGGATGCGGCTTCGTGTGGCGTGACGGCTTCGAATTGACCTGGGCGGCGTCGCTGCGCGAGCACAGCGCGGCCGCGCCCAACATGCTGCTGTACTGGTCGTTCATGTCCCACTTGATCGAGCGGGGCGTGCGGCGCTTCGATTTCGGCCGCTGCACGCCGGGCGGCGGCACCCATCGCTTCAAGCAGCAGTGGGGCGGCGCCGACGTGCCGCTGCCGTGGGCGCAGTGGACGTCTCGCAATGTCACGGCGCCGCCGACGCCGGACCGGCCGGTCTTCCGCGCCGCTGCTGCATGCTGGCGACGTTTGCCGCTCGTTCTCACCAACGCCATCGGTCCGATCATCGCGCGGCGGTTGCCGTAGCCGCGCCACGGTGCGCCGAAATTGGTGCGAGCACGGCGCCCCCGGGCTGCAGGTTGGTGCGAGTCGCCGTTCCACAACGCTAGCGCCTCGCGTGACGATGTGGCGCAAACCTTGCCCGTGTGGAACACGGTCAACGTGTAGCGCACACTCCACACGAGGCGGTCTATGGATACGCGGAGCTCATTCATGCGTCTGGCAGCGGTGGTCGCGGCAGCGGTGGTCGCTGCAGCCTGTCAACCGGACGTCGTCGCGCCCTCGGCAAGGGCGCCCCACATCTCCGCCGCCACGATCGCTCCGGTCGCTCCGGGGACCGCCATCACGCTCGATCAACTGAACGCTACTCTGAATGAGCAGAACGAGATCGTCCTGGCGAAGGGATTCAATCCGACGAACCCCCACGTCGGCGACGCCATCGTCGCAACGTTCTTCTGGACCGGCCCCGCCACGATCACGTCGGTGAGCGACTTCATCACCGACGCCAACCGCACGCCGGTCGGGAATTTCTATCGCCTGGTGGACCAGGAGACGTCGGGCGGCGTGAACATGGCGACCTACGTCGCGACCAACGTGCAGAACTTTCCCGATCCCAACCCCGACCCCACCGTCGTGCTCGGCGTGCAGGCGCGGCTGTCCGAGGCCACGCCCGACGGCGGGCTGCTGCTCTCGGCGTGGCGCGGGGTGGATGCGGTGTCGGCGCAGCCCGTCGGCGCGCACAGCTCCGCGTCCGGCAGCGGCTCGTCCACTACGACCGCCGACCCCGGCGCGATCGCCCTCGGCGCGGGTGCCCTGGCATACGGCGTGAGCATGTCCCATCCGGTGGTCGGCATGGATCCGCCCGCAGCCTTCACATACCTGAACAACTTGTCGGACGCCGCCATTAAAGCCGACGCTCGGTACCTCCTGTCGCCGGCCGGCGGTTCTGCGCATCCGACTTGGGATTGGGGCTTCAGCTCCCCCGGCACTTGGCTCGCGACGGTGCTCGCCCTCAACCCGGCGCCGCACTTGGTCTTCACGGCGCCGCCCAAGACCACGCTGCCGCTCACCACCATGCCGGCAGTGCAGGTGACCGTGACCGACGCGTCGGGTAGTCCCGTCACGAGCTTCACGGGGACGGTCACGATCGCCATCGGGCACAACGGCGGCTTGCTGGTGCCGGGCACGCTGTCGGGCACGAAGACCGTGAACGTCGTCAACGGCGTCGCCACGTTCAGCGACTTGAGTATCGATCAGCCGGGTACCGGCTACACGCTCACGGTGACCGCGGGTGGCGTGGTCAGCGCCGAGAGCGCCGCGTTTAACATCGGGGTGATGTGATGCGCCGCCTCTCGCTGCTGCTCGGGTCGGCGCTGCTCGCCGCCGCGTGTCACGACGCGGTGAACGAGCCCCTGAGCCACGCGCCGCCCCGCGCGGCCACAGTCGCCGCGACGTCGGCGGGTGTCACACTGGACCAGCAGACCGCCGTCCTGAACGACGGCGAGCCATGGCCGGGCGGCGGGACACACGTGGGCAAGGACTTCCCCACCAACCCGCACGTCGGCGACGCCATCGTCGCCACGTTCCTCTGGCGGGGCTCGACCAATACAATCACGACCGTCGGCGACCACTTCTGCGACGCCAACGACACGCCGGTGGGGAACGCGTACCGCCTGGTCGATTATGTCACGGCCGGCGGCTACTCGATGGCGACCTACGTCGCGACCAACGCGCAGGGCTTCCCCGATGGGGCGACCAATAGCAACCAGCAGTTGTGCGTCCACGCCCTCTTCTCCGACGCGATCACCGAGGGCGGTGTGATCCTGTCGGCGTATCAGGGCGTCGATCCATCGGTCGCGGCGCTGGGCGCGTATCGCTCGGCCGCCGGCACCGACTCGACCACCGTCGTGGCCCATCCGGGCCCGATTGACGTGAACGCCGGCGCTCTCGTATACGGTGTGAGCATGGTGGACGGTCTGATCGACAAGGATCCGCCGCCGCAGTTCACCAACATCAGCGACGGGTCCGACGCGGCGATCCGGGCGGATGCCGAGTACGAGGTCGCCGCGAGCGCCGGCGCGGTCGACCCGCAGTGGACGTGGTACTTCCAGTCGCCCCATTCGTGGCTCGCGACGGCGTTGACGCTCAACCCGGGGAACCCGGTGCTGCACTTGGTCTTCACGGTGCAACCGAAGACCACCCTCCCGATGATGACTATCACGCCGCCGGTGCAAGTCAGCATCACCGACGCCGCCGGCAACGTCGCCACCGGCTTTAGCGGCACCGTGACGATCGCCATCGGACACAACGGCGGCATGCTGCTGCCGGGCACCTTGGCAGGCACCAAGACGGTCACGGCTGTGAACGGCGTGGCGACGTTCGGGAATCTGAGCATCGATCAGCTGGGCAATGGTTACACGCTCGTAGTGACATCCGGCGGGGTCACCGGCGCCGAGAGTGCGCCCTTCAATATCGGAGCGTTCTGATGCGTCGTTTCCTTCCCCCGGTGCTCGTCGCTGCGGCTTTCACTGTGGCCTGCAGCGATCAACTCGGACCGTCGGGTGAGCATCTCAGGCCTGTCGCCGCGATCGCCGTCGATCAGCAGGCGGGCATCACCCTGGACCAGCAGAACGGGTCACTGGGCGAGGGCGACACGACCGTGCTGGCGAAGGGCTTCAACCCCAGGAATCCACATCACGGCGACGCGATCGTCGCCGTGATCTTCTGGCAGGGCGCCAATACCATCGTGTCGGTCAACGACTTCATCTCGGATGTCCAACAGACGCCGGTCGGCAACACATTCCACTTGGTCGAAACCGTGAGCCAGGGCGGGGTCTCGATGGCCATGTATGTGGCGACCAACATCCAAGGCTACCCCGATCCCAACCCGGATCCGTCGGTGGTATACGCCGTGAAGGCCACGTTCTCGCAGCGGGTGGTCGACGGCGGCCTGATGCTCTCGGCTTACAGTGGCGTCGCTCCCGCGTTCACGGACGCGCTGGGCGGTCACAGCTCGGGCGCCGGCGCGGGTTCAGCCGCCACGGTGTCCGATGCCGGCCCGATCCCGATCGACGCCGGCTCGCTGGCGCACGCGGTCACGATGGCGAACGCCATGGTGGGACGCGACCCGCCCGCGGGTTACGGCCGGATCACGACGCTCTCGGACGCCGTGATGGTGACCGAAGAGGACACGATGACCGCCGCCACCACGGGTACCACCGACCCGCGGTGGAATTGGGGCGGCCCCTTTCCTTCGACGAACACGTGGCTTGCGAGCGTGGTGGCGTTAAAGCCCGGCGCCGCAACGGTGAACCAGCCGCCGGTGGCCGCGTTCACGTCGAGCTGCAGCTCGCTCACGTGCGCGTTCACCAGCACCAGCAGCGATCCCGACGGCACGATCTCGAGCTACAACTGGAACTTCGGCGACGGGCAGAACTCGAACCTGCAGAATCCGTCGCACCTGTATGCAGCGGCGGGGAGCTACACCGTCACCCTGACAGTGACGGACAATGCGAACGCCACGAACTCCGTCCAGCACGGCGTGACGGTGTCGCAGGCGAACCAGTCGCCCACCGCGGCGTTCACGTCCAGCTGCACGAACCTGACGTGTAATTTCACCAACCAGAGCAGCGATCCCGACGGCACGATCGCCAGCAGCAGCTGGACCTTCGGCGACGGCCAGACGTCCACCGCCAGCAACCCGTCGCACATTTACGGCGCCGCGGGGAGCTACACCGTCACGCTGACGGTGACCGACGATCGCGGCGGCACGAACTCCGTCCAGCACGGCGTGACGGTGTCGCAGGCGAACCAGTCGCCCACCGCGGCGTTCACGTCCAGCTGCACGAACCTGACGTGTAACTTCACCAACCAGAGCAGCGATCCCGACGGCACGATCGCCAGCAGCAGTTGGACCTTCGGCGACGGCCAGACGTCCACCGCCAGCAACCCGTCGCACATTTACGGCGCGGCGGGGAGCTACACCGTCACGCTGACGGTGACCGACGATCGCGGCGGCACGAACTCCGTCCAGCACGGCGTGACGGTGTCGCAGGCGAACCAGTCGCCCACCGCGGCGTTCTCTTCGAGCTGTAGCGGCGACGCCTGCACCTTCACCAACACCAGCAGCGATCCCGATGGCACGATCGCGAGCAGCAGCTGGAACTTCGGCGACGGCCAGACGTCCAGCGCCGCCAGCCCGTCGCACACCTACAGTGCGAGCGGGACGTACACGGTGCAGCTGACGGTCACCGACGACCGGGGCGGCACGAATGCGGTGTCGCACACCGTCACCGTCAACCGGCCGCCAGTCGCCGCGTTCACGTCGAGCTGCAGCAACCTGAGCTGCAACTTTACGAGCCAGAGCAGCGATCCGGACGGCTCGATCAGCAATTACAGCTGGAATTTCGGCGACAACCAGACGTCGGCGGCGCAGAATCCGTCCCACAGCTACAGCGCCGGCGGCACCTACACCGTGACGCTGACGGTGACCGACAATCGGAACGCCACGAACTCCGTCCAGCACAACGTGACGGTCAGCGTGCCGAACCAGCCGCCGGTCGCCGCATTCTCATCGAGCTGCAGCGGGCTGGGTTGCAACTTCACCAGCACGAGCAGCGATCCCGACGGCTCGATCAGTGCGTACAGCTGGACGTTCGGCGACGGCGGGGTATCGAGCGCGCAGAACCCCGGCCACACGTATGCGGCCGGCGGGACGTACACGGTCACCCTGAAGGTCACCGACAACCGCGGTGGGACGAACACTGTGTCGCACAACGTCACGGTCACCGCGCCGAATACGGCACCAGTCGTCAACGCCGGCCCGGACCAGACCGTGCTGCTCGGCGTGCTCTACTCGCTGAATGCTTCGTTCAGCGACCCCGACAACGGGCCGTGGACCTACACCATCAACTGGGGTGACGGTACCAGTTCGAGCGGCAGTCGCTCGACTCAGGGCTCGTTCTCGGCGGGACACACGTACCTGGGCATTCTGACGACGCGCACGATTACGGTCACTGTGACCGACAGCCGCGGCGCATCGGGCTCGGATACGAAGCGCATCACGCTGATTCTATGAGCACGGATCAGCGGCTCGCGAGTACTTGAATGGGTCGCCGCCTGCCGACAGTGCTCGCGGCCGCGCTGGTCGCGGCGGCATGTGCCGACGGCGCTGGACCTGGTTCCGGGTCGCGGCACGGCAACACCGGGGCGGGGCTCGACCAGTTCAGCAGCGCGCTCGACGACGGCGAGCTCTGGCCGGCCGGCGGGACTCACGTCGGCAAGGACTTCAATCCGGCCAATCCGCACCACGGGGACGCGATCATCGCCACCTTCATTTGGCGCGGGACCGCGAACACGATCACGACGGTCACCGACCACTTATGTGACGGCGTCAACACGCCCGTGGGGAACGCCTACGCGCTCGTGGATTACGTCACCGCCGGTGGGTACTCGATGGCGACCTACGTCGCCACCAACGTGCAGGGCTTCCCCGATCCCGCCCCCACGAGCAGCGACCGGCTCTGCGTCCACGCGATTTTCTCGGACACGGTCACCGAAGGCGGCGTGATCATCTCGGCATATCAGGGCGTGGATCCCTCCGCGTCCGCTCGGGCGGCGTATCACTCGGCCGGGGGTGACGGGTCGACCACCACAGCGGCCGATCCGGGGGCCATCGTGGCCGGCGCCGGAGCGCTGGTCTATGGCGTGAGCATGGCGGATGGGCAAATCGACAAGGACCCGCCGCCAGACTTCACCACCCTGACCGACGTGTCCGATTCTGCGATCAGGGCCGACGTCGAGTACCAAGTCGCCGCGACCGCCGGCTCGGTCGACCCGCAGTGGACCTGGCATTTCCAGTCGTCCCATTCCTGGCTCGCGACGGTGTTCGCGTTGACTGCCGCAGTACCGCACCAGTCTCACGTTCGGCCGTGATGGTTCCGGTGATGCTGTGAGCGCCTACACCTCCAAAGGAGTCGTCTCATGCGCCAACACCTAGTGCTCGCGACGCTCCTCCTCGTGGGCGCATGCTCCGACGCCGGTGGGCCGGCGACGCCGACACCGCCGCGCGGCCTGGCCGCGGCGGGCACCACAGGGATCACCCTGGATCAACTCACCGGCATCGCCAGCGACCCGGAAGCCTGGGGGCAGGGTGAGACGCACATCGGCAAGGGGTTCGATCCCAATCCTCACCTGGGCGACGCGATCGTCGTCACGTTCTGGTGGAAGGGGTCGTCCAACACGATCATCCAGGTGACCGACCACTTCTGCGACGTCAGTAGCACGCCGGTGGGCAACACCTACACGCTGGTCGATTATGTGACGCGGGGTGGCATCTCCATGGCGACCTACGTCGCCACCAATGTGCAGGGCTTCCCCGACCCGGCGCCGACCAGCGACCACTTGCTGTGTGTCCACGCCATCTTCTCGAACGTGCTCAGCGAAGGCGGGATGCTGCTCTCGGCCTACCAGGGGGTGAACCCCGTCACCGCCGCCGCGTTGGGGGCCCACCACGCGGCCAGCGGCGCGGGGTCCAGCATGACCGTCGCCGATCCCGGGGCCATCACAATCGGCGGCGGCGCGCTCGCCTATGGGCTCACCATGTCCGATGGCGTGGTGGGAACCGATCCACCGGCTGGGTTCACCTATCTCGATGAGGTCGACGACGGCATCGTCAAGGCGGACGGCGAATACCAAGTCGTGGCTGGCGCCGGCACGGTGGACCCGACGTGGAACTGGTACTACACATCGTCCCACTCGTGGCTCGCCACCGTTCTGGCTTTGAATCCAGGAAGCGGCGGCTCGACCAACCAGCCGCCGACGGCGGGGTTCACGTCGAGCTGCAGCGCTCGCACCTGCGCCTTCACGAGCTCGAGCAGCGATCCCGACGGTACCATCAGCGCCTACAGTTGGACATTCGGCGACGGGGCGACGGCGGCCGTACAGAATCCGTCGCATACCTACGCCGCGGACGGCACGTACACGGTGACGCTCACCGTCACCGACAATCAGGGTGCCACGAGCTCCGTGTCGCACGCCGTGACGGTGACCGCGGCGAACCAGCCACCCGTCGCCGCGTTTACCTCGAGCTGCAGCTCGCTGGCGTGCGCGTTTACGAGCACCAGCAGCGATCCCGACGGCACGATCAGCGGGTACAGTTGGACGTTCGGCGACGGCCAGACCTCGGCCGCGCAGAATCCGTCGCACACCTACGCGGCGGCGGGCACGTACGCCGTCACGCTGACCGTCACGGACAACGCCGGCGCGGCCAACTCGGTGTCGCACAGCGTCACGGTTGCCGTGGCGAACCAACCGCCGGTGGCCGCATTCACGCGTAGCTGCACCGGCCTGACATGCACATTCACGAGCACGAGCAGCGATGCCGACGGCTCGATCAGTGCATACAACTGGACGTTCGGCGACGGCGCCACGTCCGCGGCGCAGAACCCGACCCATACGTACGCCGTCAACGGTACCTATGCTGTCACCCTGCGTGTCACGGATAATCAGGGCGCCACGGGCTCGGTGTCGCAGGCGGTACAGGTCCATCGACACCGCAACAGCACGGCGGCTGGGACGCCGTGAAGTTTGGCGCGGAGACGACCCTTCTCCTGACGGCGATGAACCAGTCAGCAGGAGCTCCTATGAACACGGCTCGGCAGTTCGTACTCATCCTCGGAGTCATCGTCGTTGCCGGCTGTGACGCCGCCCCTACACCTTTGGCCCCGTCGCCGGGCCAACCGACCTTCGCCGCCGCCACCGATCCCGCCTCCGGCCACATCGCGTTCGTGAGCAACCGGGATGGCAACAGCGAGATCTACGTGATGAACGCGGACGGCACGGGCCTCACGCGCCTCACGAATGACCCGGGCTCGGATGTCAGTCCCGCGTGGTCGCCCGACGGCAGCCGCATCGCCTTTGCGAGCGACCGCTCCGGCAACACCGACATCTACGTCATGAACGCCGACGGGACCGGCGTCACGCGCCTCACCACTACCCCGACCTCGGCGTGGAGTGCACAGCCGGCGTGGTGCGGCCACCGGATCGCCTTCGCGAGTGACCAGTACCTCGCGCCGTTTACGGACGTCTACGTCATGAACGACGACGGCACCGGCGTGACCCGCCTGACCATCGATAACGCGACCTCCGACGAGTTCCCGACGTGGTCACCCGATTGTTCGCGGATCGCGTTCTCGCTCGACCCCGACGCCAGCGATGCCGCGATCGGCATCATGAACGCAGACGGAACGCGGGCAGGGGGTCTCATAACCGGCCCCGGCCGCAACCGGTACCCCGCCTGGTCACCAGACGGGACGCGGCTCGCCTTCACCAGTAACCGCGACGATGGTTTCAGCTGGGAGGTCTATGTAGTGGAGTTCGGCGGGCAGGCGACCCGCCTGACGGTGGGGGGGAAGGACTACCACAGCTATTACCCTCCCGCCTGGTCTCCCGACGGGGCTCAGATCGCGGTTCAGTTCCACACCCAGCAGAGTGGCGCGCTGAGTGACGCGATGTACGTCATGAACGCGGATGGCAGCGGCGTGACCCTGCTCGCAGACTCCACCCCGTTTACCAACCGGCCTGCCTGGACCGGCGTCAGCGCGCCGCCCCCGCCAAACCAGCCGCCCGTGGCGGCATTTACCTCAAGCTGCGGCGCGCTGAGCTGCGCCTTGACGAGCTCGAGCAGTGATCCCGACGGCACGATCAGCACGTACACGTGGGATTTCGGCGACGGCCAGACCTCCGCCGCGCAGAATCCCTCGCACACCTATGCGGCGCCCGGCACATATACCGTGACGCTGACGGTCACGGACAACGGTGGTGCGACCAACTCGGTCGCGCACGCGATGACGGTCACGCCGCCAAACCAGCCGCCCGTCGCGGCGTTTACCTCGAGCTGCAGCGCGCTGACGTGCGCGTTTACGAGCACCAGCAGCGATGTCGACGGCTCCATCAGCGCCTACAGTTGGACGTTTGGCGACGGCGCTACGTCCACGGTGCAGAACCCGAGCCACACGTACGCCGCCAACGGTACCTACTCCGTCACCCTGGGTGTCACGGACAATCAGGGCGCCACGGGTTCGGTGTCGCAGACGGTACGGGTCCATGGACACCACAACGGTGCGGCTGGGAGGCCGTGACGCTTGGGTCTCATGCGCCCGCACCTAGCGCTCGCGGCGATCCTCGTCGTGGGCGCTTGCTCCGACGCCGGTGGGCCGGCGACGCCGACACCGCGGCGCAGCCCGGCTGCGGCGAGCGCAACCGCGATCACGCTGGATCAACTCACCGGTATCGCCAGCGACCCCATTGCCTGGGGACAGGGCGAGACCCACATCGGCAAGGGCTTCGATCCCAATCCGCACCTGGGCGACGCGATCGTCGTCACGTTCTGGTGGAAGGGGTCGTCCAACACGATCATCCAGGTGACCGACCACCTCTGCGACGTCAATAGCACGCCGGTGGGCAATACTTACACGCTGGTCGATTACGTGACTCGGGGCGGCATCTCCATGGCGACCTACGTCGCCACCAACGTGCAGGGCTTCCCCGACCCGGCGCCGACCAGCGACCACATGCTGTGTGTCCACGCGATCTTCTCGAACGCGCTCAGCGAAGGGGGGATGCTGCTCTCGGCCTACCAGGGCGTGGATCCCGTCACCGCGGCCGCGTTGGGCGACCACCACGCCGCCGCCGGCGCGGGGTCCAGCATGACCGTCGCCGATCCCGGGGCCATCACAATCGGCGCGGGTGCGCTCGCCTATGGGCTCACCATGTCCGATGGTGTGGTGGGAACCGATCCGCCGCCCGGTTTCACCTACCTGGATGAGGTCGACGACGACGTCGTCAAGGCGGACGGCGAATACCAAATCGTGGCTGGCGCCGGCACGGTGGACCCGAGGTGGAACTGGTACTTCACATCGTCCCGTTCGTGGCTGGCGACGATCTTCGCCTTGAATCCTGCGGGTGGGTCCACCACCAACCAGTCGCCCACGGCCGCCTTCGCGTCGAGCTGCAGTGCGCTCACCTGCGCCTTCACGAGCACGAGCAGCGACCCGGACGGCACGATCGCCACGTACAGTTGGACGTTCGGCGACGGGGCGACGGCGGCCGTACAGAATCCGTCGCATACCTACGCCGCGGACGGCGCGGATACCGTTACGCTGACGGTGACGGACAACGGCGGCGCGACCAACTCCGTGTCGCACGTGGTGACCGTCACGCAGGCGAACCAGTCGCCCACGGCCGCGTTCACGTCGAGCTGCAGCGCGCTCACCTGCGCGTTCACGAGCACCAGCAGCGACCCGGACGGGACGATCGCCACGTACAGGTGGACGTTCGGCGACGGCGGCACAGGGGCGGCGCAGAACCCGTCGCACACGTACACGGCGGCCGGCACGTACACCGTCCACCTCACCGTCACCGACAACCAGGGTGACACGGGCTCCGTGTCGCACGACGTGCCGGCGGGGACCGGAATCACGCTCGACCAGCTGAGCGGGATCACCGACGACGGCGAGCCGTCGGGGCAGGGCGAGACCGATGTCGGGAAGGGCTTCCAGCCCGCCAACCCGCACCTGGGCGACGCGATCGTCGCGACGTTCTTCTGGCACGGATCGACCAACACGATCATCCAAGTCACCGACCGTCTGTGTGATGCCAACTCCACGCCTGTGGGCAACACGTACACGCTCGTGGAGTACGTCACGGCCGGCGGCTATTCGATGGCGACGTATGTCGCCACCAACGTGCAAGGATTTCCGGACCCGGCACCGACCGACAGTTACCTCTTGTGTGTCCACGGGATCTTCTCGAATCAGATCACCGAGGGCGGGATGATCCTCGCGGCCTACCAGGGGGTCGATCCCAACAGCGCGACGGCACTGGGTGCCCATCTTTCGGCGGTGGGCTCGGCGTCCACCGTCTCACCCGGGGGCCCCGGTGCCATCTCCGCGGGCGCGGGCGCGCTCGCTTATGCGGTCACCATGGTGGATGGTGCAATCGGCAGCGATCCGCCGCCGGGATTCACCAATGTGACCGAGGTGTCCGACGCCGTCGTCACGGCGGACGCCGAGTATCAAGTGCTCGCAAGCGGCGGGTCCGTCGACCCGCAATGGACGTGGTACTTCGCGTCACCACACTCCTGGCTGGCGACGGTCTTCGCCCTGAATCCCGCGGGTGGGTCGACCAACAACCAGGCACCGGCGGCCGCGCCGCGCGTGCAGGTCCATCGGCATGGCGGGTCGCCGAACTGATCCTTCACCCCACCTGTCGCGCCAGCGCGACGGTTGCCGCCCGGTCCTTGTGCAACGCATGACGGCACGGCTGTTGCGTTTGCCGGAGGCATGACGACCCCCAACACGCCGGTCGCCGACGTCCGGGGTTCGGGCACCGCGAAGCTCACCGTCAGCTGCGTCAACCCGCTCGACCACGCCGCGGAGATCAAGGATCTCTTCGTCACGCACGAGCGCCCGGAGTTTCCGGCGTTCTTCGATCGCGCCTACCCGGCGGCGGTCGCCGCCGGCGCGTGCAGTTGGGTGGGCCGGGACGAGGGTGGGCGGATCCGGGCCCACGTGGTGCGGTTTCCGCGACGGTTCACCTTCGGTGGGCGCCCCGTGAGCGGTGCACTCTTGGGCAATCTCATGGTCGCGACGCCGTACCGCACGTTCTGGCCGGGCGTGTCCTTGATGCGACGCGCCGTGGCGGACCTGCGGGATGGCCCCGCCGATTTCCTCTATGCTGATCCGAACGAGCTGGCCCGCCCGATAGCCGAGGCCGCGGGCGTCCGCCGCGTGGCCGAGCTGCGCCGCTGCGTCCTGCTGCTCGGCGACCGCCGTCTCGGTGTGGGCGCGGGCGTCCGCGCGTACCGTGCGCTCCGGCGGTGGCAGGCGGGTGGGGCGACCTTGATCGCCACCGAGCGGGCGCCGGGCGACGAGCCCGGGCCCGAGGCCCTGGCGCCGCTCGGAGACGCCCAGGCGTTGCGCCCGGTGCGCGATCCATCGGTGTACCGGGCGCGGCTCGGCGGCTATCCGACCCAGAGCGACCGCTGGTTCGTGTTCCACCGCGACGACTCGCCGCACACCTTGGTCGGGCGCGCGCTGGTGCGCGGCCCCGACGCGCAGGGCGAGGCGGTCTTGTACGTGTGGGAATGCGAGCCGCTGTCGCTGCTGGCGTCCCTGGTGGCGGCCCTGGGCGACCGCCTCCGCCAGCTCGGCGCCACCCGACTCGAGACGTACGCCATGACCGGATCGGAGGCCGAGGTCGAGTTGCGGCGTGGCGGATTCCTCATGCGCGCGGAGCGCGTGCCCGTGTTCGCGCGCGCCGCGACCGAGATCGGGGCTGCGGTCGTTGCCGCGGCGCGCGCGTGGCGCATCCTCACCGTGGACCTCGACCGATGACCTCTGCCGCTAGGCCGGCGGCCCTGTCCCAGGCACCCGCCCGGCTCATGCCGTGGCGCCGCCAGCCGCCGGTGTATTCGCCGGTCGCGGTGACGACGGTGCTGCACGGCCTCCGTGCCGCCGTGGCACCGGGCGCCGCGCGCGAATACCGCGTGGCGCTGACGGCCCGGCTGCGCGAGCGTTTCGGCGCCGCGGCCGTCTTGCTGACCGACAGCGGCACTGGAGCGCTGACCGCAGCGCTGCGCGTCGTGCTGCGCGAGCGACCTGGCGCCGCGGCGGCACTCCCCGCGTTCGGCTGTTACGACCTGGCGACGGCGGCGGACGGCGCCGGCGCGCGCGTCCTGCTCTACGACGTGGACCCGCATTCCCTGACGCCCGACGGTGAGAGCCTGCGCGCGGCGCTGCAGCGCAACGTCGCAGTGGTCGTCGCCGCGCACCTGTACGGGTATCCCGCGGACCTCACGGCGGTCAACCGGCTCGCCGCAGAGGCTGGCGCCGTGGTGATCGAAGACGCCGCGCAGGCGGCGGGTGCGACGCTGGGCGCCCGACCGGCGGGCAGCCAGGCGTCACTCAGCGTGCTGAGCTTCGGTCGCGGCAAGGGATGGAGCGGCGGTGGCGGTGGCGCGCTGCTGGCCTTCGATCCGCTGGGCGTGGCGGTACTGGAGCGCGCGCGCGCGTTGCTCGCCGCGCCGCGCCGGGGCGGCAGGGAGTTGTTGGCACTGGGCGCGCAGTGGCTGCTCGCCCGCCCGCAGTTGTACGCGCTGCCCGCGGCGTTGCCGTTCCTGCGGCTCGGGCAGACGGTGTATCGCTCACCGCAACCGCTGCGCGCTGCGGCGCGGGCGACGTGCGCGGCGACCGCGGCGGGGTGGACGCTCGCCGAGCGCGAGGTGGAGGTGCGCCGCCGCCACGCGGAACGGCTGCTGATGGAGCTGCGACGGCAACCGGAGTTCGAAGCGATTCAATCTGACGCATCGGGCCGCCCGGGGTACTTGCGTCTCCCGGTGCTGCCGTCGCCGGCTGCGCGGCAAGCGGTGGCGCGCGACGGCGCGGCGCGCCTGGGCGTGATGCCGTCGTATCCGCGGGCGTTGTGCGACTTGGAGGGCTTCGCGCCGCGCTGCGACAACCGTGACGGCCAATTTCACGGCAGCCGGCTGCTCGCGGAGCGCCTGTGCACGTTCCCCACGCACGGCCGACTGTCGCGTCGCGACATGGCGGAGCTGGTGGCATGGATTCAAGCCATCGGTGGACGCTGATGCGCGGGTGGATCGCGGTCTTCGTGTGCGTCCTCATGGTCGTCGCTGCCATCGCCGCGTGCCGCGATCCCGGGGATCCGTATGCCAAGTGCGACCCTTATTGCGGGGGAAATCCGCCTCCGCCCCCGCCCCCGCCACCCCCTCCCGTCGCGTCGTGCTCGTCGAGCGACAGTGTAGAGACGCTCGCGGGCGGCTGGCCGCATGCCCCCGCTGGGTTTACCACGATCTCCAACGAGCCCTTCGACGCGCTGACGGAGCACGGCTGGGTCACGCTGCAGCGCGACACGACCAACGGGTCCGGAGCGACGCTGGCAGTCGACATGGGAGCGCCGGTCTCGCCGCCCGGCGTCCTCCAATACACGTTCGGCACGGGGTTTCAGGGCGGTCACACCCCAGGGGTGACGTTTTACGATCTCGCCGTGCCCGCCAAAGAGACGTATTTCGGATTCTGGTGGAAGCTCAGCGACCCGTGGCAGAACAACACGGGGAGCGGCGTCAACAAGTTGGGGTTCCTGCTGACGCGCGCGACGGCCACCGATGGAGAGATCGTCATCATCCTGTTCAGCACCGGCGGCCCCTATACCGTGCAGGTCGTGACGGAGTTTCCCCCGACCGGGGACATCCGCCGCCTGCCACCCAACGCCACCGCGACGCCGGTGGCGCTCGGCGAGTGGCACCGCGTGGAGTGGTACGTCAAGTACAGCAGCACCCCGTCGACGCCCGACGGCGAGGCGCGCTGGTGGCTGGACGGTGTCTTGCAAGGGTCCTACGGTGATCTCAAGACGCCCGCGGACTCGGGGTTCAGCGAGTACCAGCTCGCGCCGACATGGGGCGGATCGGACGGCACGAAGGGCGAGCGCGACTTCGTCTGTTACGACCACGCCTACATCAGTAATCCGTGAGCGTAGGGCGTCGCCGACTCCGCCGTTGCAACAGAGCGGCGTAAAGCGCAGTGTACCGTTCGACCATCCGATCCAGCGTGTACTCCCGTTGCGCGCGACGGGCGGCCGCGGCGCCGACGCGCGTGGCTACCGCAGGATCCTCGAGGAACCTGCCGAGCGTTTCGGCCAGTGCCTGCGCATCCCCGGGCGGAACCAACGCGCCGGCACCATCGCCCAACACGGTGGGCAGCTCGCCCACGGCGCTCGCGACGATCGGCCGCTGCGCCAGCATCGCTTCGATGATCGCCAACGGCAGTCCTTCGGACAGCGACGGTTGCACGAAGACGTCGGCGCCCCCCAGCACGTTCCCAACATCCGCGCGGAGACCAAGCAGATGCAGACGTTCGCTCACGTGCAGCGCTTGAGCGCGTGCGCGCAGCGGCTCCTCCATCTCGCCCCGCCCCGCGATCGCCACGTGAAGGCGCGGGAACCGCTGCGACAGTAGCCCTAGCGCCTCCACCAGGTGGACGTGGCCTTTCACCGGGTAGAGGTTACCGACGGCCACCGCCAGTTGCTCGCCGTCGCGGAGGCCCAGCTCGTTGCGCAGCGACGACTGCCCGACGGTCGCGAGGCGCGCGCCGTTGGGGATCGTGGTGACGCGAAGGGGGGGCAACCACAGATCGCGGCGCAGGTGCGTCGCGAGGCTTTGCGATACCGCCACCGTGGCGCCAGCGACGCGACAGGCCAGGTGCATCGCGATGCGCCGCCGCCAACGGCCGGCGTAATAGCGGCTGCCGTGCATCGTGATGACGTGTGGCACACCGGCGCGCCGCGCCGCCCACGCGCCGTACACC
>WNGO01000362.1_pt1 | contig 31336 bp, 17 predicted proteins | sample 5400511 | NCBI WGS metagenome assembly WNGO01 (sample SAMN13153380, study PRJNA577476) | soil metagenome | isolation source: 20 cm soil or saprolite under Garry oak tree replicate 2 | place: USA:California | collected 2016-06-15 | reverse complement strand
CGCACGCGTGCGACTGCCATACTCACTATTACGGCGATCCCAGGAATTTTCCGCTATCGCCCCGGCATGTGTACACGCCGGAAGGTTTGCAGCCGGAGGAAATGTCGGCGCTTCATCGCGCCTTGCGCATTGAGCGCGTCGTGATCGTGACGCCCAGCGTATACGGAACGGATAATTCTTCGACGCTCTTCTACATGAAGGCCCGCGGCGCGGCCGCACGCGGAATCGCGGTCGTGGACGACAAAACGACGGAAACCGAAATCGAAACCATGCGACGTCTAGGGATTCGAGGCGGCCGGATCATCGCCACGCCTGTCAAACTGCCCGATCCCGCTGCCGCGCGTCCCGTTTTCACTGCCGCGTCCGCTCGCTTCAAGAATCATAACTGGCACATTCAAATCTACAACGACCTGGCTCTGGTCAGCGCCATTAAGGATCTGGTTCTGGCTTCGCCGGTGCCGACGGTCTTCGATCACTTCGGGGGATTGCAGGCCGCGCTGGGGCTGCGGCAACCCGGTTTTTACGATCTTCTGGACCTAGTGCGCTCCGGCAGCTGTTACGTGAAGATTTCCGGAGTGTATCGCTCCTCTACTAAGGCGCCGGACTATCCCGACATGGCGCCGTTCGCCAAGGCCCTGATCGAAGCAAACCCGGACCGGATTCTTTGGGGCACGGACTGGCCCCATCCCGCGCCGCCGATCGCACGCGGCAATCCCGGCGGTCCGATGCCTATGTTTCCTCTGGACGACGGGCGCCTGCTCAATCTGCTACCAGTCTGGGCACCCGACCGGTCGATTCGGCAAAAAATCCTTGTGGATAATCCGCAACGGCTATTCGGATTTTGAGTTTGGGGCGATGATACAAAAGTCTCTGAGTTCACACCGGGAACTTCTTCGGTGACGAGAACGGAGTCGTTCTCGTCACCGAATTGAATCCACCTAGAACGAAAAGCGAGCTCCCAGCTGCATTTGGAACGAAGCCGGCACCGTGGCGGAAGATCCCGGCAGTCCGCCAATATAGCCAAGGGGTTGGTTGAACGTCTTCTTTGCGAACCCATTGATTCCGTAGTTGGCTCCGAAGTTCGGGCGGTTGTTGAGGTTATACAACTCCACAAAACCGGTCAGTGATTTGGTTTCTCTGAATTTGAATATCTTCGATACCCGCGTGTTGATATTCACAAGTGGCGAGCCGCGCTTCCCATTGACTGATAACTCCGGTCCCGAACCGGTCGACGCGCAGGTTGGGTCGTTGGCGAAGCACCTTATCGCACCGTAACCGGTCGGAGAATTCGCGCGGTAGTTCTGGTAAGGCAGGGCCGAAGCCACCGCCATGGCCGGTGACACTTCGAATCCCAGCGGCAGTTGGAATACTCCGAACACACTCAGCCGATGCCTTTCGTCCGCAGCGCCGGGTCCCCACTCTCCTGGGGCGAAGAAGTCGCCGCCAGTGGCGCTGGCGATCTCCGGCTCATAGCCACCCGCGTTGCTAACGAATAAGCCTCCCACGTTCCCGCCATAGCCGCGTGCATAAGACAAAGTGTAACTTGCCTGGAGAGTCATTCTCCGGGCACGTCGCTGGAAGACGACTGCCAGCTCATCGTACTTTGACCGGGCTATGGAAGAGGTTACGCCCAGCGCACCGACGAGGCTTGGGTCGCTGAAAAAGTGGGAAAGCGCGTTGCACATGACGCGGACATTATTACCAGTACAATTGGTGCCGTCCGCCGGGCCCGTATATCCTGGGCTGTTGCAGGGGCCTTCAAAAAATGTGGCGCTACAGACCGGATTGATTTCAATCGGACGCCACTCGTGAACGCCCTGGATGTGAGTATAATCGGCCGAAACTATCATGCTCGCGTTGAGCTGGTGAGACCAGCCAGCGTGAGAGATCATCTCATACTGGTCCCTCAACCCCGGGGCATACCAGCCCGTGCTGGTGTTAGCGTTGCTGCTGGCGTTGGCGTGAAGCGGGAAATCCGTAAGGCCCGCCGCGGGAAATGAGATCGCCGACGGCAAAGCACCACCAAAAACGTAGCTCGCACCCGGCCCCTGGCCGACAGCGCTATCGGTAACAACCTTCGAAAGGGGGATCTGATCCCTCTCGTAATAGTTGGAAGTAAAGAAGGAAGTGACGACCTGCACCGGATAATACATCCCAAAGCTGGCTCGAATTATGTCCTTGCCATTGCCCCGAGCATCCCAGGCAAACCCAACGCGCGGGGAAAAGTCAAGCTTCGAGGCATGTGGCATCACCCCGAATGGGCTGCCAATGGTCTGGAGGACCTTGAAAAAGCGGTTATTCGATAACTTACTCTGATTCAAGTTGTGGTAAAAATCGTAACGCAGCCCGAGGTTCAGCGTCAGCCGCGGAGTCACCTTGTAGTCGTCCTGAGTGAATCCCGACAAATAATACATGCCATACGTCCGGAAATTCGGGGTAGTTTGAGCCTGGAGTGTGAACGTACGAACAATCCCGGGCGTGGCAAAACCCTGGGGGTATTTCCCGCACGCTGTCGGACCGACAGGAGTTGTGGCGGTCGTACAGCCACCGGGGTTGGCTGTCCACGCTGCCGCACTGTTCACGATTACGTCCGGATCATCGAAGAAGGTCAGTGAGCCTGGGGTGAGCACCTGGCTACCGTTCGCATACGGAACCCACCTTACATCTCCGCCGAATTTGAAAGCATGCTTTCCAACTTGCATCGAAAAAGTGTCCTTGAATTGGACATGCTCTTCGTCATAATCGTTCCACCCGCCGCTGCCGAAATTCTTAGTGACAAACGATGGGAAAGTAAGGTTCCGGATTAAGCACTGATCAAGAGGGAGTCCAAGGACAGGGCCCTGTCCCCCGATCGTATCCGACACGCAGTTTATGTTCTTATCGTTCTTCTTATAGTGGAGATACTGCAAATCGAACTCGTTAACCTTGGTAGGAGAGATCAGCCATGTTTCTCGGAGTGCGTAATCCGTTGAGGGAAAATGATTGACGTCCGACCATACGGCCGGAGGCGCAGGCAGGGGGCTGATGGTGTTAGAAGCCCCAAGCGTACTGTTCCAAAGGGTGGTCAGCTCTCCGGCAAAGCGGAAGAAAAATGTGTGCTTCGGGGACAGCTGAAAATCGAACCTGGCATTTGCCAGGAGGTCGTGATAAGGCTGAGGAACGTTGGCCGCCGGGAGCACGCTGATATTCAGGGGCACCAGCAGTTGTTCCAGAGCTACGATATTTGCGGGCACGGTCGCGTTGTAGTCCTGCATGAGTCGCTCAACCGAGCCGAAGAACCAAGCCCGGTCTTTCACAATCGGGCCTCCAATAGAACCTCCGAACTGTTCGCGGCTATAGGGTGGCTTGCCGCCCCCGCCATGCTGTGGATCGGCGAAGTAGTCGATCTTGGTGAATTTATCGCTGCGGCCGTAGCCAAACGCCGAACCGTGAAATTGGTTGCCGCCCGATTTCGTGACCAGGCTGACGACTCCTCCTCCGGTCCTTCCATATTCGGCCGGGGCGCCGTGAGCCATGACGTTGAACTCCTGGATAGATTCGAGGGAAATTTCCATCGTGGCCCCAGCGTCGTTGTCGTCATGATTGTCCATACCATCGACCAGCTCGATGGCGTTTCGGCCGTTCCGGACGTTCATATTCGTCGTCTCTTCGCGGACCCCTGGATTAAGAGCGATCAGCGCGCTCACCGTGCGGTTCAGCATAGGAAGTTCCTGCACTTCCGTGTGCTGGAGATTGGTTCCGAAATGTGACTCGGTGGTCTCCACCAGCGGGGCTACTTCTGTCACCTCGATCGATTGTGCCGTGCCGGCAACACCCATGGTGAAATCGATCGTCAGCGTAGTGTCCGTGACCAGGGTTACGCCGGATTTGGTCGAGGGCGCGAAACCTGAGTTTTCGGCCTTCAAGTCGTAAAGGCCGGCACCTAGGGACGGAACGCTGTAGAGACCGTCCGAATTGGTTACCGTCGTTCTGGTCGATCCCGTGGCTTTGTTGGTGACCGTCACGGATGCGCCAGCAATTACCGCACCAGCCTGGTCAACCACGCGGCCATTGAACGTTCCTGTTCCTTGAGCAAAAACCGACGTGCATGTCAAAAGAAATAAGGACACCACTAATCCGACTTTATGCATACTGCCCTCCCACTAGAGCAAATTTTCGTCACCCAGCCCAAAACCGATGGTTCGACCGTACTTCAAACCTCGGGCAGTTGGAGCGGACTCGTACCCCTGCTTAATTATTAATGCCAGTGGGGGCAGCAAATTGTGCCAGCCGCGAGAAAAAATAAATCTACTCATTGCGGTACGCACAATTCGGGTCGCTCAGTGGCATATCTTAAATGAACGAAGAATCTCGGGGAGGTGTGTCTAGGCAGGCGCCTTTTTCCCGCCTGACGGCAGCTGATTCCTGGCACGAAGTGCCTTAACACTCCGGCCAACCCTGGGTTCTCAATGAGAATCGGCCGCAACCTTGACCGACTGGTAGCGCTGGTTTCAGGCGTGTTCCGAACTTTGTTAACGACTCGAATCGAGGTCAAATCGCCATGTATCGACTTATAGGTGCCGCTGCATTTGTGCTGCTCATTTCATTTGGGGTGTACACGCGATCTACTCGTGGCGCAAACGCTGCCGGCCGCGCCTTTTATAGCGCAAACCAAGCCAAGCGAGGCAAGGTCGTTTATGACCAGAACTGCAGCAAATGCCACTTAGAGAATCTCCAGGGGAAATGTCCGGGAGAGAACGTGCGCGTATCCTCGCCTTACGTGTGTGCTGCGAGTGGCAGCACGCCGCCACTCGTGGGTGATGCTTTCAAGGCGCGCTGGTATACCGTCGGAGATCTATACGCCCGGGTTCGATGGAGCATGCCGGGAGACAACGCTGGCGGCCTGAGCGTGGATGACAACCTGGCCGTGATTGCTTACGTGCTCCAGTTGAACGGATTTCCTGCAGGCAAGGAACTGCGGGACGACGCGAACGCAATGAAAGAGATGGTGCTTCAGGAGAAGACCGCAACACAGAATGCAAACCTTCAGGAGCCGCTCAACGATCTGGGCATTTCCGAAGGCTATTACACGGAGGATCAGGCCGCACGCGGAAAGAACTACTACTATGGAGCTTGTGGAACATGCCATACGGCCGAAGCCGATGGCCCCAATGGCCTGAACATGCCTCACGACACCGGCCTAGGATGGCATTGGGGAAATCAATGGCGGTATGCAGTGCAAGCGGGCGACCGGTGGCTGCAAACCAATTCGCGAATTTCCGCCAAACCTCAGATGTGGGATACGGCGGCCGATCTGTACAACAAGATCAAGACGACGCAACCCGTTTACGCCATCAACAGCATGAGCAACGAGGAGTATGTGTGCATGGTTGCGTACCTCCTCAAGCAGAACGGTTTCCCGGCTGGAAAAGAAGAGTTGACGGATAACCTCAACTTGATGAGAAACATGACGCTGGAAAAGGGTTTTGAAAGGCTCTTTGACGGCAAAGATCTTACCGGCTGGGGGTTCGTAATCGGGCCGAATTGCCCGCCTAAGACCGAAGGCGGCTGCGCACAGACAACCGCAGGAACGACGTTTACAGTTGAAGGCGGGCTAATCTATGACACCGGTACGCCTCATGGCTACATGTACCCGAAGAAGAAATTCGGACCCAATTTTACTTTCCGCGCCGAGTACCGTTACGTGCCGGCGCCCGGTGCGGTGGAAGATCAGGATTTCTACGGAAACAGCGGGTACTTGCTCTTTATCGACAAGCATGATGTCTGGCCCAGGACGCTGGAAATCCAGGGCAGAACCAATATGGAAATGACCATCAACGCCATGGATGGCCACGCCACGTTTACGTTCGACGATGAATTGCGCAAGAAGGTCCGCAATCCCGCCGGGCAGTGGAACGCAGTCGAAATTGTCTCCAAAGGGAACGAGGTTTGGAACTACCTGAACGGAACGCTTCTGTCGCACGTTTCGGCTCATGATTTCCCGGCCTCAGGCTATATCGGCATACAGTCGGAAAGCGGAACGATGCAGTACCGCAATATGCGCATTAAGCCGGAATAGCGGAAGATCGGAAACTGTTGCCGCCTGATGGAACAGGAACTGTGTGAGCACATTCAGCGAAACGATTGACGAGGAATTTTGTTTCACGCTGCCCGCGTCGCAGAGATAGTTGTAATGCTGGTATTTCCCGCGAGCGCTTATATCCGGGAAAGGAAATCTCTTAGGAGATTCGTCCCTATCATCGTGTATGAATATGGCCTCAAGCGAACCAGATCATTAAATCCTGCTGCGATGGAAGCTGGCAAATGACACATCACTGTGCGCGCTTATCCCTATTGTTGCTGTTTGTGGCGGCACCGATCCGGCTTCATGCCCAACAACCAAACACCAGCACAGCCTCGAACCCGGTACGCAGGCAAAGTGGCGGCGCGATCCAGGCGCAGCAAGGCGCAACCGGGGCCGATTGGCCTTCGCATGGAGGCACACATTTGTCCTGGCGCTATAGCGCCCTGAATCAGATCAGTACCGCGAATGTGAAGAAGATGGTGCCCGTCTGGACCTTCCAAACTGGCGATTATTCCGATGGCTTGGAAACAACTCCGATCGCGATTGATGGCGTCGTTTACATTTCGACGGCTTACAGCAATGTGTTCGCGCTGGATGGAGCCACGGGCAAACTGATCTGGCAATACAAGTATCTGGCCTCTTCCCAGACCATGGGGGGCGGTCTAAAAAATAATCGAGGAGTTGCTGTTGCCAGCGGCAAGGTATTCGTGGGAGGACGCGACGGCTATCTAGTGGCACTCGACCAAAAGACCGGACATGAGGTGTGGAAGGTGAATCCCGGCGGGAACATCTCGGCCGCACCGCTTATTGTCAACGATAAGGTTATCGTCGGAGGCCGCGCTTCTCGCGGCCATGTGAGCGCCTACAACGTGGATACCGGACGCCTGGAGTGGCGATTCTACGCGGTGCCCGGAGCCGGCGAGAAAGGTAACGAGACTTGGGAGGGTGATTCCTGGAGGTATGGAGGAGGTTACCCATGGACGACGGGTTCGTATGACCCAGAGTTGAACCTAGTCTATTGGGGAACGGGAGATGCAAGCCCTCCGTTCAACGGTACCCATCGGCAGGGCATCGATCTTTACGGAAACTGCGTGCTGGCACTTGGTGCGGATACCGGCGCGCTACGCTGGTACTACCAGGAGATTCCTCACGATACCTGGGATTACGACGCCACTTGGGAAATGGTGCTGATGGATCGCGAAGTGCGTGGAAGGATGCGCAAGCTATTGGTGCAGGCCTCGAAAAGCGGGTTCACTTTTATACTGGATCGCGAGACAGGCGAGGTATTGGGGACATATCCCTACGTCGAGAACATCAACTGGGTCAAGACCATCACGCAAAACGGTGGGTTAGTGGGGCGCCATGATGTGCTTGAGGAGGAGCCGCCGTGGAATGTTTGCCCCAGCAACTTGGGTGGAAAAAGCTGGAACGAAATCGCATATTCTCCCAATACAGGGCTGATTTATATCCCGGCCCTCGAGCTTTGTAATCACATACTTCTACGCCAGGCGCGTAGCGGCGATCGCGGCGGTGGCACGTGGGTCTTCAAGGAACCACCCGGCCATGATTCCGCCTACAGTCATCTGGATGCGATCGATCCAGTGACAGGCAAGAGACAATGGTCTTACCCTTACAAATTTGAATTGTTCGCTTCGATTCTGGCGACCGCTGGAGATTTGGTTCTTACCGGCGATCCGGAAGGGTACTTCTTCGCGTTGGACGCGCGCACTGGCAAAAAGCTATGGAATTTTCAAACGGGTGTTCCCAATCGCGGCTCGCCAGTGACCTACATGGCTGGCGGACGTCAGTACATAGCAACTCCATCGGGTTGGACCGTTGTTGGTGATATGACCCGCGGCGTGTGGCCGGAGACGGAAACATGGCGCGTCGCTTCAACATTGACGGTTTTCGCCCTCCCCGAGGAATCGAAATGACGAAAACGCTCAACCTCGTAGGAATCGTCCTGATCCTGTTCACCGCGGGATTCGCCCGGGCGCAACAGTCTCCGCAGGACCAGGTGAAGCATGGAGAAGAGGTGTTTTCCGCGACGTGCACTGGATTCTGTCACGGGGACAAGGGGACAGAGGGAGGTGGAGCTCCACGTCTTGCCGGACGCGGCCTCAATGCACAATACATTGAGAAGGTGGTGAACTACGGGATGCCCGGCACGCAGATGCCGGCATGGGCCCTGAGACTGCCTCAAAACGATACGAACGCGGTGGTCGCGTATGTGAAGAGCCTGAACGGTATCATTTCTTCCGGGAATGCAGGACGCCCGCCCGTATTGTCCCAGGAGGCGGCGCATGGCCGGGATCTGTTCTTTGACGTCACCTATGATCTCCGGCGCTGCTCGAATTGTCATGAGGTGGGAGGCAGCGGAGTTTCGGTGGCCACCATCGCGCATATTCCCGCGGACGTACCGGCGTTGCGCAATCTGGTGATGTCCCAAGTGCAAACGGCGACTGAAAATGGAAAGACTTTCCCTGCAGTAGTATCTGAGCAGGTGAAGGAAGAGACTCGGGTCTATGATCTCACAGCTGTTCTACCAGTGCTCCGGGTGTTTGCCCCTTCCGCAATAAAGTTCACGAACGGCAATAGTTGGCAGCACTCCTTGGCGATAAAGGCTTACTCGGACGAGGAGTTGAAGGCGATTCTCTAGTTCCTGCGCGCTGTACAAGAACCTCAGGGTGTTCGCGCGATTGACCGGGATGATAAGAGCGGCGCTGCCGCCGGAGAACATTAAGCGCCGGTACCGGCGGCGCCAGAGGATTCAGGGCTTGCGTTACTTCCATTTTCTAGAAACTGTCCGCGGTATGCGGGAATGTATTCCGATAAAAGGCGAACATGCAGATACCAAGATTTTGCCGGATCCTTGTTTTGACCTCTGCGATTTTCCTGCTCAACTCGTCCGGAAACGGAGCAACGATCACAGGGACTGTGAGAGGGCCTGACGGATCTCCATTCCGCGGCGCGTTTGTGGATGCCCGAAACGCGAAGACCAGAATCACAGTCATGGTACTTACGGATGGCAACGGGCGATACACCGTGGAAAATCTGCCCGCAGGCGATTACCAGGTTCAAGCAAGGTCAATGGGCTATAGAAGTGACCCTCGTAGCGGAATACTCTTGACGGATACGAAAACAGTCAACTTCGACTGGTCTTTGCAGAAACAAACATTGCGTTGGACGGATATTCCAATTGTCCAGTGGTTCAAGGTTTTACCCGAGACAAACGGAAAAGCCGAGTTTATCCGCTTTTGTGGCCTTAGCTGTCATGGCGGGTTTCAAAACATGGTCGGTCTATCCCGGGACGAAAATGCCTGGCGGCACGCAGTGACAGAAATGAGGAACAGAATCGCTGGCGGCATTCTTGAAAAAATGACAGATGACGATGCTGTTGTGCTGTCTAAATATCTTAGCCAGACTTTCGGCGCGGGACCAGGGGCACTGCCGAAGTCTCCGAACGATATTCCCGGATTTGAAATGCCGCCGCAGCAGTTTAGTGATGACGCTCTGAAGATCGTATACGTAATGTACGAGATTCCGGATGGCCGCGTTGTTTGGTCGGCAAATCCCGACCGCGATGGAAATCTCTGGCTTCCCTACTTTGGCTCAATCAATGGAGTCGGCAGGTTGAATCCGAGAACCGGGGAACTTCAGGAGTTCATGTTCCCCGACCAACAACGCCGAACCGCGGTGCACTCCGTTTTTATGGCGCCGGATGGTCTCGTCTGGATCGCGGCGGAGCAGACGTACGGAGTCTCGAAGCTGGATCCAAAGACCGGGAAATTTACGGAATACAAGACTTCAACCGAAGGAGAAGTAAACACAGTCAGAGTGGATCCAAAGGGAATTGTCTGGATTTCAGGCTTGCCTTACTCGCTCCGCTTCGATCCCAAGACCGAAAAGTTCACTGAGCTTAAAGATATACCCAACACTTATGCGGTGAACCTGGATCCAGCGGGAAACCCCTGGTTCGATGCAACCGGCGGGAACGGGGAGCTCTATAAAGTGGACTACAAAACCGAAAAAGTGACGAAATGGACTCCGCCGCCAGCGTCAGGTTCACGGCGAAGAATCCAAATTGATTCGAATGGAATGGTCTGGAATGCGCTTTATACAGGTGGCAAGATCATTCGCCTTGACCCGGAAACAGGAACCTTCAAGACTTTCGATCTCCCAGGCGAGCAACCGACCCCCTACCCTGTCGGAATTGATATGACACGCCATGTTTGGTATGCGTCCGGCATCATGGATACCGTTGGACGGATGGACCCGGAGACCGGCAAGGTCATCGAGTACCCTCCACCAGCTTTCAGCAATGGGATGCGGGAGCTCAATAATGATTCGCGTGGGCGGATGTGGTTTGCTTCACCCGGGAACAACACCATAGGTTATTTCTATTTAAAGAACTAGGAGTTTGGCCTGTTGTGGACACGACTGGATTTGCTCAAGGAGAGAATATGAGGCGCAATCGTGAAGGGTCAAAGGAAATGCCGGCAACGGCTGATTCGGCCTCCGAGCGAGAAACCTCCAGGCGCCGATTCTTGAAGGCAAGTTCAGGTCTGCTTGCTGGGACGGCCATATCGTCAACGTTGTCCAGCCAGGTGGGTGCTCAGCAAGGGGACAAGGATTCTCAAACTCTGGAGCGTATTGAACGCCAATCCCGAGACCCGCAGCGCCGCATCCTCTTAAAGGGCGGCACTGTCATCAGCATGGATCCGAAGGTCGGTGACTTCATAAAGGGCGACGTGCTGATTGAAGGCAAGAAGATCGTGGACGTGTCAGCGAACATCAATGCACGGGCGGAGGTCATCAACGCTTCATCGATGATCGTGATCCCGGGCTTTGTTGATACGCACCGTCACTGTTGGGAAAACCAGTTTCGGCGCGTGATTCCGAATGCGGATATCGCCGGCTATAACGATTTCCGGGATCACGTTGCTGTATTTTATAAACCGGAGGACATGTACGCGGCCAACCTGGTAAGCGCACTGGGATGCATCGATTCTGGCGTGACCTGCGTCATGGACTGGTCGCACAACTCTCGTACGGCTGATCTGTCGGACGCCGCCATCCAGGCGCTTTTCGATTCCGGCGTACGAGCGATCCACGGGTATAGTGCTCCGGCCGATACCGGCAAATGGGATCACCAACATCCGCAGGACCTAATCCGCCTTAAGAAGAAATACTTCTCGTCTGACAATCAATTGGTAACCATCGCGATGGCCACGCTGGCATTCTACGACGGCAAGGCTTCGGACATTCAGTTTGCGCGAAAGGTTGGAGTACGCACTACCATGGATGGTTTGAGCGGAACCTATGCGCGTGTGGTTGAAGAGTTGGAGCAATCCCATCTTCTCGGCCCCGATCTGACATTCATTCACTGTACTGCTGTCTCGGATGCCGGCTGGCGCCTGATCGCCGACAATGGCGCGACCGTTGCGATGGCCCCAACGTCGGATATGCAAATCGGTCTTGGTCCGGCCATTCCTCCCATTCAGAAAGCGCTGGATTTCGGAATTCGTCCGGCCTTGAGTGTGGATGTCGAGTGTTCATTGCCCACCGATTTTTTCACGCAGATGCGTGTAGCCCTCTACGTCCAGCGCTCGGCCGCATTCAATCGGAAGTATAAAGGCGAACCGAATCCCCCTGCACCGATCACGATGCGAGATGTTCTCGAATTCGGGACGGTACAGGGTGCAAGGGCCAATGGCCTGCTGAATAAGTGCGGGACGCTGACACCCGGGAAGGAAGCCGACATCGTACTCATTCGCGCCGATGAGATCAACAATATGCCAATGAATAATGCGATCGCCACGGTCGTCTCGGGCGCAGACAGCAGAGACGTCGATACGGTTATCATCGGTGGAAAACTCATGAAATTTAGAGGCAAGCTATTGGGCGTAGATTTGGAGAAGATCAGGCGACTGGTCCACCAGTCGCGTGATGGAGTACTCGCGCGAAGCGGACACAAGTTCGACGATGTTACTGTCTAAAGGGATGTCAAAAGCGTCGTGGGTCGCCCAAAACTCATCCGCGGAGAAAACCGTGCGATTCCCTGTCGCGACAGCCTGAAGGGGTAACCAGAATCCGACTAAGAATCGTTTCCGGGAGCGCAAAAGTTCTCTTTCGGAGAAACCGGCGCCCGCACGCGACATAGATATATACACATAAGGATAGGCAAAAATGCTAACCCCGATTATGCGGCCCGACCCTAATCGGTGAAGCAGCCCGCTGAATCGCAATCGGGAAGGGACGCTGCCCGAGGCTAAGGAACGAATCCTGCGGTCAGGTGTCACCTTCAAGTCCATTACGCGTGCTGTCATCTTGAAAGTAGCGGACGTGTTCAGAGAGCAGTCATGTCTCTTGATACTCGTCGAATGTGATGATGTGCAAGGGTTATAGCAGACTGCCCTCGGAACCAGGGTCCAGGCCCTATCCCTTTGGCCACTTCGGAGCTTCTTACTTCAAGTCCCGGATCATCTTTTGCAACGAAGCATCATCGTTCTTCAGATCCTCTTGGCCAGCGGGGAAGCCGTTCGACTTGAGCAGATACACTACAACGTCGATATAGTTCTGCGCACTCAGGCTGCCCGGGTTGATCTGCGGCATCGTCGTGGCAATTTTCTTGTATAGATCACCAACCGTCCCTTGGCCCCAATGCGCCGCGAATGTATTACCCGCCAATGAGGGTGCCCGGTTGTTGCCGCTCAGGTCATCCATATGACAGGCGCTGCAATATTCAGTGTATACAGACTTGCCGCTCTCGGCTTGAGCATCGGAAGCCCCATTCTGAGCAACGTTAGACGTGACGATTAGCTGGCCGTACTTCCAGGGAAACTCTTTTGCGATATAGGTGTACGTCCCCGGTTTATCAAAGACGACCGAACCTTGATCCGCCGGAGTGATTGGCCCAGTGCTCCATGACCCATCCTGAGCCTGAATGGTTTGTTCGAACTTGCCATTGTTCACCCAAGTCACTCGTGTTCCCACCTTCACTCGGATCCGATATGGAGTAAATTCAAATTCATTGAGGAACCATCGAGCCCCCGCGTTCCAGATTCTCACTCGATCGAGAGTCGTGGTCTCAACCGTATCAGTGTCGGTAATCGGACCATCAAACAGGGGGTCCGAAGGGGGTGGCGGATTGATCGGAGCGGGCTGAGGCGTCAATGACCCGTTCAGCTTGAATGCCTCAACATTGGGACCAAGAGACACAGCGATATACTGCTCGCCATCGATCTGGTACGAAATCGCCGCCCCGCCCAGACCGCCTCCTACACCCGTCTGGAATTGCCACAGCACGTCGCCCGTTTTCGCATCGTACGCCTGGAGATTCCCGTCGCCCCACATGTGAAGCATCAACCCGCCGGCAGTCGTTAGCGGGGCGACCCTCATATAGATGGGAAGAGGGATGTCCTTTTTCCAGACGATCTTATTGGTTCGAGAATCAACAGCCGCTACAGACGGATAGGTTTTGAGTCCGGGTACGTGTCCCACCGGACCGTATGCGTAGAAAGGATCGTCCCCCCGACGACGCCACTCCAAAAACGCCGCGCTTACAATATAGAAGTAGCCGGTTTGGGGGCTATACGACATCGGGATGAACCGCACTGTAGGTCTCGGAGCCACAAGGTTCGGAGGATCGGATGAAGGCGGCGGCATGGAGGGTGGCTGATACAGGCAAGCCAGCTTGAACCCGGCCGGAACTTTGTCTTTCCACCAATCGCAATCCGGCAGAACGCTGTCTGCCCCAACAGCGTGGGGCTGAGTGGGCGCGGTCTTCTGAAATGCATTCTGCGGAACTGGACTCTCCTCAATCCGTATGAGAGGCTTGCCGGTCGCGCGGTCGAACATGAAGATGTAGCCATCTGGCAGAAGTATGGCCACTGCCTTTTTCACTTGGCCATTGACTTGGGCATCATAAAGTATCAAAGGATTGGGAATATCACCGTCCCAAAGATCGTGATGAATGGCCTGGTAATACCAGCGCAGCTTGCCTGTCTTTATGTCAACGGCGACGACACTGCTGGTGAAGAGGTTGTCACCCGGACGAACCTCTCCCGCGTACGCAGGCGTTGGGTTTCCTACGACGAAAAAGACCATGCCGAGATTGGGGTCCACCCCGGCAATCTGCCACACTCCGGCCCCGCCGATTTTGTAAAGATTATCGTTCGGCCAAGTATCGCGTCTAAAGTCCCCCGGCCCGGGAACGGTATAAAAGCGCCAGAGTTCATGACCCGTTTTCGCATCGATCGCTACTATCCGGCCGCGAACGTGATAGTCACCATCTCCAAGGCCCTCATAGACAACGCCATCATAATACGCAGGAGCGGCTGAAGCCGATTGGCCCGGCTTGACCGGGGCGTCGCCGATCTGATATGTCCATTCCCTTTCGCCAGTGTGCTCATTGAGCGCCACAACATTCCCGTCGGTCAGCCCTACGAACAGTGATCCGCCGCCGACCGCCATCCCTTGACCGTTCGGCAGGCCCTGAGCTTCGGCTTTTGCTCGATTCTGTTCCGTGGCATTGCCGGACGAAAATTTCGACTTGCGACCACCGGCAACGTCGTAGTTCCAGATCGTCCTTCCGGTTTTTGCGTCAAGCGCGTAGACGTGTGTGCCGGCGCTAATGAACATCACGCCGTCTTTAACAACGGGAGTCGTGCGGGACGTAGCACCGTCGTCAAATTTTTGCGATATCCAAGCGCCCCCAAGACCCTTGACAGTCTGCGCGTTAACCTGGGTTAATGCCGAGTAGCGTGTGTTATTCAAATCACCGCTAACGGAAGACCAATCCTGCATTGCTGGAACGCGCCTGTCCTCGGAGGGGGACTGCTGAGCAACAACCAAGCGAATCGAGAAAACGACTAACACAACAACGGAGATTGCCAAGCAGTACCGTCTGATCATGCGATAATTCTCCAGTAACCCCCGATGCTTCGGGCGGGCCGCAGTGTGGTAAGTGTTTCGAGGCGGGGGCTAGCGACCCCGCTGCGGCTCAGAAAAATCAACGTTGGAAGGCTTCACAATTGTTTTTAATCCATTCTCGTCGTTTTTCAGTTCTTCTTTCCCGGAAGGCAGCCCGTTCGACTGCAGCAGAAATGCTACGATATCAATATAGTTCTGCGGATTGAGGCTCCCCGGACTGCTCTGCGGCATGGTTGTACGAATGCGGTTGTAGATGTCACCAACGGTGCCCTGGCCCCAATGCGTCGCGAAGGTTTCGCCGATAAGCGACGGCGCTGCGGCGTTGCCGCTCAGGTCCTGCATATGGCAACTGCTGCAGTTCTGGCTGAACAGGGCCTTACCCCGGTTGGCTTGTTCATCTGAATACGAACCGTCATGCGGAATTTCGGAAACAACGATCAGTTGGCCATACATCCACGGGTGTTCTTTAGAGATGTAAGTGTATGTCCCCGCCTTATCAAATGTTACGGAGCCCTCATCGGACGGAGTGATCCTCTGAGTCGTCCACGAGCCATCCTGAGCTATAATGGTGTGGACCAAATTTCCATTATTCACCCATGTCACTCTCGAACCGACTTTGACGCGTGCACGGTACGGATTGAACTCAAACTGATCGATGTAATACCGGACGCCGGTCTGCCAGAGCGTAACGTGGTCAAGAGTCATCGTTTCAATCTGATTGCTATCGGTGATGGGTCCGGCAAATAATTCTCCTCCTGTCGACGGTGGCAAACTCGGTGCCGGCAGAGGCTTGAGTGATCCATTCATCTTAAAAGCACATAGGGCTGGACCCACGGAGAGGGCGATGTATTGCTCGCCGTCAAGTTCGTAAGAAATGGCTGCTCCACCAATGCCACCTCCCACGCCAGTTTGAAACTGCCAGACTACCTCTCCAGTCTTAGCGTTATAGGCTTGAAAATTCCCATCCCCCCAATCATGAAACATCAAGCCGCCGGCAGTAGTTAGCGGGGCAGCCCTCATGAAGATTGAGATTGGAACGTCTTTCTTCCACGCGATCTTATCGGTCCGAGCGTCGATCGCTGCAATTACTCCAAAGGTCTTTAAGCCGGGGACACGACCGGTGGGGCCGAACGCATAATACGGATCGTCGGCTCGGTGGCGCCATTCCAGATTGGCAGAGCCTAGAGCGTAGAAATAGCCAGTCTCCGGACTGTAAGACATCGGGATGAATCGTATAGAAGTTCGGGGCGCTAAGATGTTAGGCGGATCGGACGAGGGTGGAGGCATCGAGGGCGGCTGAAATGTGCAGCCAAGCGTGAAGCCGGCGGGTATCTTGTCTTTCCACCATGTGCAGTCCGGCAGAATGCTCTCTGCTCCAACGAGGAAAGGTTGGGTGGCAGCAGTCTTTTGAAATGTGTTTTGTAGGACCGGTCTCTCTTCGATCGGAATAAGTGGGTTGCCGGTCTGACGGTCAAACAGGAAAAGGTACCCGTCCGGCCGCATCGCAGCCAGAGCCTTCAGCGGCCTTCCGTTCACCTGTCCATCATAGAGCACCAACGGTGTCGCTATGTCTACATCCCAAATATCGTGATGAATGGCCTGGTAATACCAGCGGAGTTTTCCGGTCTTGATATCGAGCGCGACAACGCTGCTCGTGAAAAGATTGTTGCCCGCTCGCACCTCACCTGAATATGCGGGGGTAGGATTGCCAACGACAATGAAAACCATTCCCAAGTCAGGGTCCACGCCGGCAATCTGCCACACTCCCCCGCCACCCACTTTGTAAACATCGTCCTCTTTCGGCCATGTTTCGTGTCCGAACTCACCTGGCCCGGGAATAGTAAAGAAGTGCCAAAGCTCCTTGCCAGTCTTTGCATCAATCGCCACCATTTGGCCACGGACGTGATAATCGCCATTTCCAAGCCCGACGTAAATGACGCCGTCGAAATACGCCGGGGCGGCGGAAATCGACTGGCCTGGCTTTGGCGGGTCGTCACCGACCTGGTGGCTCCATTCCAGCTCGCCAGTGCGTTCGCCCAAAGCCAGAAGACGTCCGTTGGTCATGCCGACAAACACTTTTCCCTCGGCGACCACAACTCCCTGGGCGTTCGGGATACCTCGTCCCATCGCCATCGCTATATACATTTGGCCTCCCGTGCCCGCCGAATCTCGAGGCCCTTGGGGAGCGGTATCGTAGTTCCATACGGCCTTTCCGGTCTTCCCGTCGAACGCATAGATGCGCGTTCCTGCCGCTATGAACAGCATCCCATCCTTGGCGACGGGAGTCGCGCGAGTCGTGGCGCTATCGCTAAACTTTGGCGACATCCACGCACCGTTCAGGTCTTTCACGGTCTGCAAATTGATTTGCGTAAGGGACGAGTAACGCGAGTTGTTCAGATCGCCGCTGACTGAGGACCATTCGCGCCTTGCCGGAAGTCGCATGTCTTGTGCACCAGGCTGCTGCGCGACAACAAGAGAGACCGGTAGAGCGCAAAGCACAAGCGTGAAAATCATCCAACGGCGATGGCCTCTCATAAAACTATTCCTCACTGTATCGAACGCGTTGCAGAGCGTTTTTTGTCTATCCCCAACATTTCTCGCAATTAAGCCTTCTGCAAACCTCATACTCGCCACCGGAAACCGAAAAGCATGGGCGAATGTGCCAACGGGATGTATGGCAGAGACAGGGATCTTTTCTCTAAGGGCAAACGCCCTGGAAGCAACCCCTCTTCTTTTCATCCGGAATATCCGAGAAATTTTGGGGAATGAATCCGTTGCGATTCGGCATTTGCACCTTTGGCAGCGACTTCGCGTCCATGACGTCGCCTTCTTGGGTGATGCCGCTCTTGGCGAGTATAAACGCGGTAAGGGCATAGACCTCGTTCGCGCTGAGCGTTCTACCTTGATTTCGAGGCATCGCACGATAGGTAAAGTCCCAGATTGTGGTGGCATAGGCCCAGTAAGCGCCGATTATTCTGGCGGGCTTGATTGTAGTGAGGGATTCTATGTCGGCCTTGGTACTGATCAGGCGAGGGCCAATCTGGCCGCCTTCCCCCTCTGGGCCGTGACATACGGCACACTTTGCGGCATAGACCGCCGCGCCTTCCTTTGATGTGCCTTGTCCGGGTGGGAGCCCCCTCCCGTCAGGTCCGATGGAGATATCCGCGACCTGAATTTCCTCTTTCGTTGGCGTTCTGCCAACATTCTTGTAGGATGGCGTTTGTGCCAGCGACGCGCTCGCAACCAGCATGACGGTCACTCCAGCGAGAAGCTTAGACCAGAGCATTTTGAACGCTCCCGTCGCGGTTTACCTTCCAGGGTTGAATCGCGTTGAAGTCTCCCAGGTTGGCCGTCGCGGTTCGAAAAAAGTCCAAGTCTTGTCCACGGAATTTCACCACCTCGGCGAACGAAGGCTGGACCACGCCCTCATCGTCCGTGCAACGAGATTGGATGACAGCCTCCTCCCCGTTCCAATTCCACGGTATCGAAAATCGAGTGTGCGCTTTCCGAGCTATGGGGCCGTGGAGCTGCGCATCCTTCCAGGTGCGTCCGCCATCGGTAGAAACTTCAACCTCGCGGACGGCGCCTCCACCGGACCACGCGAGGCCAGTGATCTCATAGAATCCAGTGACCGGCAGGTGTTGCCCGCCGGAAGGCCGTGTAATGACGGATTTTGGTCCCAATTGGAGTTCGAACCAGCGCGATTTTCCATCCAGCTTCAAGGTCGGGTATTTCGTTGATTCCGACATGGATAGGTAAGGCTCGTCCACAAGTTCGATTCGGCTCAGAAATTTTACGTTGTTGATGCCTTGCCAGCCCGGAACCACCAGCCGCAGGGGAAAACCTTGTTGGGGGCGCACTGGCTCGCCATTTTGGCCGTAGGCAACCAGAGCGTCATCCAATGCCTTGGACAGCGGAATACTCTTTGAGTGTTTAGGCGCATCGGAGCCTTCCGCCAGGATCCAGGTCGCGCCTTTTTGCACCCCGGCCTCCTTGAGCAGCAGAGACAACGGCACTCCGGTCCATTGGCTGCAACTGGTGAATCCGTGTGTATCCTGAGCGGTCGCATTCGGCGCAAGCCGGCTAGGACCGCCGGCACCTGCCGGGTCGCTATTCCCGTGGCACTCAATGAAATGAAAACGTGACACCGAAGGCAGGCGTTTCAGTTCGCCCAAAGTGAAAATCAGCGGACGGTCGACCATGCCGTGGATAAGTAAACGATGCTCCTGCGGATCGATGTCAGGCGGCTCGTAACCGCGGGCGACGATGAAGTGAAGCGACGCTGGTGTGATCATTCCCACCGAATCCTGGAGTGGAGTTTTCATTCCGAATGCACGAGGCTCATTTTCCAGACGGCGCTCCGGGTTGCAGAGGCAACCGTCGCGCTGCGATGTCACGAAACGTGAGCGTTCACCGTATTTGTGCAAGTCGTCGATGCGTTCCGGGGCGGGTGCGGCTGCAAGTGGACCCGCGCTCGCGGATGCTCCCACGGCCAATCCAGCCAGTGCGGCAGTATTCTTCAGGAATTTCCTGCGATTCGGTTGCTTCGGATTCATGTGGCCCTCCTGTTGCGATTGGCTGAACTGTCAGACACAGAAATCAGCCTTGTCCTTTCGCCCCCGCACGGGGGGCTTTGCCAACACATGAATATCACAAGCGTTTGGTGGCAGATCATTCCCCTTGGGGCCGCCTTGCCAGCTATTCGGGCTTGATACGGATGTTCCGAAAATGAACTTCCGCGCTTTCGGCCTCAAAACCAATATACCCAGAGGCGGGCCAATCGTGCGCGGAAACATGCGCGATTTGCGCTCCGTTCAGGTAACTCCATACCTCATTTCCTTTGGAAACGATCTGGACCGCGTTCCATTCGCCAGCCGGCTTGCGGACTTTTTCGCGCAGTTGGTCGTCGTACGTGTACGTGGCGTGTCCGTCCAGTTGCACGATGGACATCTCGAAACCGGTCTTGCCTTGTATCTCCATCGTTCTCGGCCAAACCATATGCTTCGTAATGAACAGCAAGTATCCGGTGTTGCCGTAGAAATCGTAGTCGTTTTCCATCCCCGCATACGCCTTGTAACGGTACTCCAGCCGGAGCGTGAATTTGGGACCGAATTGCTTTTGGGGATAGGCGTAACCGTGCGGCCGCCCTGAGGTGTAAAGCATTCCCGCATCGACCTTGAAAGTAGTTCCAGGCACGATTTGAGCGCATCCCTCCGGGCGCGGCGCGCAATTGTTTCCGATCACGAAACCCCAGCCCGTGAGATCCTTTCCATTAAAGAGCCGCTCGTAACCCTTGTTCAGCGTCATATTCCTCATTAGATTCAAGACGCTGTTGAGTTCCTCTTTTCCGGCGGGGAAGCCGTTTTGGTGGATGAGGTAAGCCACGATGTCTAAGTACTCTTGCGTACTTAATCCTCCCAGATCGTTGGCCGGCTGAGTGCTGCTAATCTTGTTGTATAAGTCGGCAACTGTGTCCCATCTCTGTGGCCGAGCCGACATTGCGGAGTTCTCGTTCAACCACCTATCGCCGAAGAACAACGTGCGACCGTGCGTGTTGCCGCCGAGCATGCCCATGCCCAAGGAGGCGTCGACAAAACCATTCGGGCTGTTCGGGTCGGCCGTGTGGCAAACAGCGCAGGAGGCATAAAAATATGCTTTCCCACGATCAGCCTGTTCTGCGGTGTAGTAGGCTTCCGAAATTCCCAGGTCGTTGAGCGGGTCGGTCGCTCTCGTGTCGGGGGGCTTTGGGGAGCCTCTCTCGTTCACCACCATGGTCTTCATGGCAGCTAAATCGTTCTTGAGATCTTTTCCAGCCGCAAGGCCGTTTGCCTGGAGCAAATAAGCAACGATATCCAGGTTATCCGAATCGCTGAGCCCCGCGACGTTATCTCCGGGCATGGTCCACCGAACTCTGCTGTACAGATCGGCGACCGTGTAGAACCGCTGCATAAATATTGCGCCGGTCAGTGGCGGTGCAGTGCCGCGAGTGGAACAAACATAGGTGGTCTCCGACAGATTTTCTCCCGGACAATTTCCTTTCAGGTTATCGAGGTGGCACTTGCTGCAATTCAGCCCGTACAGGACCTTGCCGTGCTCAGCTTGATCCTTGCTGTAGAAAGCGCGGGGCCCATTGCCAGCTGTGCGGCTGGATTGCGTGGAACCAACGAACGCCACAGCAAGCATGAGTGCTGCGGTAGCTAAGTATCGCTGCATTGGGAGCATTCCCCGCTTCAATTCGTCTCACTTTCCAGAAACCACAAATCACGATGCCGGAAGATCTTAGGACGATTTATGGTTTTTCAAACCTCGACCCCTTATGCGTACCCAACGCATTTGTAGCTACCGCAAGAAATTCCCTCAAGATATTTTCTGGATGGCATAGGAAGAGAAGGATACTTGTCGGCTGCGCGGCTGAGCCCCCGAAAAGAAATCTCACCTCTAAGTTCTGGTACCGAATCGCTCTTGATTCCCATTTAGTCGCTCATTCAAAGTGAACAGGGGCGCTGTGAACCAAAGGTCCGACCCAAGCAACAGCGCCCCTGCATATTCTTAGAACTCCTAAACGCACATGCAAAACTAGAACGAAAACCGAGCGCCCAGCTGTACCTGACGGGAAGTCGGATACCCGAGCATATAGGAAAATGGTTGCTTGAAGTTTGAGGCGGTAGATCTGCCCTGGTAGTAGTTGCCGAAATTCGCCCGGTTAGTAATGTTGTAGAACTCAGCGTACAGTCCCAGGCTCATCCTCTCGGAGAACTTGATGGTCTTGGTGACACGGGTGTCCAAGTCAAAGATCGGCGTGCCGCGTTGTGAGTTGACGGTGACTTGCTTGCCCGTCAAAGTCGGGAACCTGGTCTGGCACCCGCAAGTGTCAAATGGGGTACCGCCAAGCGACGGGTCAACCCATAAGTCGGTGTTCATGCCGTCACCGTTGAGGTCCTGGCCCTGAATCAGGGTAAAGGGCCGGGCAGAAGCGGCCTGCATGATCGGGGAAGCCTGGATGCCCCACGGCAATTGGATCACCGCTGACACCACGACGCGGTGGCGTTCATCGGTTGCCGCCGGCGCCCACTCGAGTGTGGCCAATGGCTGGTCCTGATTCCCCGCCGTAATCGGAGACGAAGTGCCGCCCAGATTACCGGCAATGACTCCGCCAAACGCCCGTGCAAACATGAGTGTGTAGCTGGCCTGCAACGTCACGCGGCTTCCGTGATAAACGATTTGCGTGGCCAACTCGTTAAACTTGCTGAGCGTGTTGCTGGTTTCCCACATGCTTACCGGTCCGATGAGATTAGGGTATGGGCCATTGGGGTAATCGGGGTTGTTCGTGGTGAACGCGGTTAGCGCATTAACATACCGTCGCTTGCCCCACGGCAGGTGTTTGTCCTGATCGGTCGGGTCCCACGCGCCCTCAATCGGATTGAGTTCCCGCCTGCGCGTTTCGTGCAGCCCCAGGATGTGGGTAAAGTCGCTGGAAATCGTGAGCTTGGGCGTGAAAGCGTGCGTGATGCCGACGTGTTCCTGAGTGTTGTAAGGATTCTGGATCAGCGGAGACAGTATGGTCACGGCGAGATTCGCTCCGCCCGGAACATTGAGCGGCAACTGGGTCAAGTTTCCGCCGATATTCTGAGGCAGAGGCGTAGTGAAAGTGCATCCACTCCCCACCGGGAACGGTGCAACGCACCCTTGGCCAAAGACGTAGTTTCCCAATTGCCCTGCACCGACACCCGTGTTGACGATCGTTTCAAGGGTGTCAATGATGGGCGCCGAGATCAGATAGGTCTGAAATCCAGCTTCCATCAGGAATTTGTCCCAGTACAGGCCACCGCCGGCCCGGATAACGGTTTTGCCATCGCCTTTAAGGTCCCACGCAAACCCAATGCGCGGCGAGAAGTTGTTGGTCGGCGTTCGCGGTGGATTAGTGGCGACGGGTTCATAGCCTCCTGCGATTGGAGTGATTTGGTGGAGAATCTGGTAGGCCCGATTATTACCGATGATCGTTTGATTGAAAGAGTTGATCGCGAGGTCGTAGCGACCTCCCAAATTCACCGTAAGACGCGGCGTCAGCTTCCAGTCATCCTGGAAATAGAAGTCCATATCCTTCATCCCCAGGAGGCGTGCGTCGCCAGGACCTCCCGGTTTCCACGTGCAGCCGCAAGCCATTCCGACCCCTTGAGCAATGGAATTAACCGCGCCAGGAGTTAAGAATCCCTTCGGATATTTCCCACACGCTGTCGGATCGCTGGAAGGGGCTGTGGCGGTGGTACAACCACCGGGGTTGGCTAGCCACCTCGCCGCGCTGTTCACAATCGTGGTGGGATTGTCGAAAAAGATGGTTCGGCCCATGGTACCGCTGAGCAAAATGCCCATACCGATCGAGGGGAAAAAGTCATAGCCACCACCGAACTTCAAGGAATGCTTACCCGCCTGATGCGCGAAATCATCCTTGAATTCCCACCGGTGTTCAAAGAATTCCTGGTCGGTGCTGGGGCCGGTCCTGCCGAGTTCTATGGATGGGAATGTCACGTTTTGCAGCGGCCACTGTGATGTAGGAAGAGTCGTGGGCATCAGTTGGGTGGTATCGTAATAGCTGGACTGGACAGTGAAGGTATTCACCGAGTTATTCCCGATCAGCCAGGTCTCACCACCGACCACGCTATAGAGCGTACTGTGGTTGATGTCGTACGAGTCATTTGAATTGGTGTCCGGGTGGGGTTGGTTGGTGCTGTTGACCGCCACAAACTGGTCGTCGTAGGCGTACTGTTTCTGTAAAGCGAAACGCAAAAACAGCGAGTGGTGATCGCTGATTTTGTAATCGGATTTTGCCGTAGAGAGAAAATCGTGAAAAGGTTGCGGAATAAATTGTGAAGGCACCGCATCCAAACCAGGAAGCCCGGGGACGCCGGCAATCCCATTCTTCGCAATGAGCGCTTCATTGTATACATTGGTTGGAAATACCTGCGTGTAATTCTGCAAAGTTCGTTCTACGGCCCCGAAAATGAACCAGCGATCCTTCTTGAGTGGTCCACCGACCGATCCGCCAAAATTTTCCCGGTTATACGACGTTTTGGGAAGACTGCCAACTTTGTTGAAATACTCGACGGCCGTCATGGCGTCGTTCCGGCCAAATGCGAACGCTGTCCCATGCAACTGGTTGGTTCCGGACTTGGTGACAACCTCCACCACTCCGGCGCTGGCGCGACCGTATTGCGCCGAGAAACTGTGCGCAAGGAGCTTGAATTCCTGGACGCCTTCGATGGTGAAGTTCATCATGGGTCCGCCGACAATGTCGTCACGGTTTTCGGCTCCGTCAACTTCCGTCACGAGGCTGCGTCCCGACCCACCACCAACTGAAATGCCGCCTCCAAAGGTAAGCTTCGTCGAATTCAGAATAGGAGCCGGACGGGCTTCGGGGGTCAGGGTTACAAGACCCATGAAGGTGCGGTTCAGCATGGGTAAATTTTGGACTTCGCTCGTCTGGATGGTTCCTGCCACCACACTTTGTGTGGTCTCGACCATCACCAACTCGGAAGACACCTCCACTTGCTGGCTCATAGTCGCCACGCCCAACTGGAAATCCGCTGTAACCGTGCTATCGCCGACCAGCGTCACCCCATTTTTGATCGAAGGCGCGAACCCCGTCATTTCTATCTTCACGTTGTAGGTACCCGGCTGTAGCGCGGCGAAACTGTACAGGCCATCACTATTGGTCACCGTGGTGCGACTTAGCCCTGTACCCGTGTTGGTGGCTGTGGCTGCGGCATTCGTAATCACGGCGCCAGCTTGGTCGACGACACGCCCAGCAATGGTTCCGGCAAACTGCGCGTAGGCCGCGCTGGTTGTTAGTAGAAAAAAGAGCCCTCCCAACCATATCTTCTTCATGTTGCCTCCTATGCCTGAAGTAACGGCCTAAAGACCTTCGCCGGCTTTCTCCACAAATGAAGAATCGCCTGTCCCCGATGTTCCTGATCGGAGACGATCGAGCGAGTACTCGGGCAAAAATCAACTCACAACTTGTTAGGGTCCAAGGCTTCGCGGGTGTCCACTACTTCCGTTCAGAAGAGTATGCCAACCTGAGACCTGGGTTGTGCCAAGCTCAGAAAAGATCGGGCGGAAATTCGCAATCGAAAGATTAAAACTCAGCCATCTTGCAATTCCATGGCACAACCGTAGTTTCTAACAGGCACACGTTGTTAAGGGACTCGATCATACAATGAAGCTCAAGACGACGAACTTTCGCCAAAGATTCTCTCGGGCTTGACAATCTGACAGCAATTCGTTGAGGCGGTTTCAGAGAAGCGCATGACGCGCGTAAGCAAATAATCCAGATCGACGATTTCGGCTGGAATTTGCGCGGGCTCAGCGTGCCGGACTTGAATTCTGAGACCCGAGAAGCAATTGAGAGGTGGACAATGCCAAAGAAGAATATGAGCGAGGGATGCGGATACTTTTGTGTCGCTTTTCTATTGTCGATCTTCGTACGGGCGCCAATCTTGTCCTATCCTTCCGCGACCTTCGCACAGGCATATACAATTTACGATCCAAAGCCAGCGAATGCGGTTGAAGCCAGGGTCCTGAGAATCTCGATCGTTTGTCGCGACGTCGACGGAACAAGCAAGCTCTGGGCAAAGGCTCTTTCTCTTCCCGTGCCCGAGATTCTGACCGCCGACCCCGATCCTCGATCCTTCTTGGATTTTCGCAGCACGGTTTCCAAAGCGACCTTCAAGCGGGCGATCATTCAACTTGAGAACGCTCAGTTGGAGCTCTTGCAACCGGTTGGGAATGTAGCGTCGCCCGAAACAGAGTATCTTGAGAAGCATCCAGCGGGAGTACGTCGCGTGTTGTTCGCGATTACCGATCCGAATGCCCCCGAACGCTTCGCTAAACTCGGTCTGACCAAGCGAACGCAAGGCGGGCGCGAGCTGTATATTGAATCTTCTGCTGGCACACTGAACGTTCCAACCGAGTGGGTTATCGCGAAAGACCACAACGCGTTGGATGAGATCGCGGCACCGACAGAGGTGAAGGTGGAAACACTGCCTCCTGCTTTGTCGGGCGGCATGCGACATCTTTTACAAATTGGTACTGTAGCTCGAGAGATTAAAACCAGGAGCGATCAATGGGCAGCGATTCTGGGCGCCCCTGCCCCGGATTTGTCACACCGGGGCGAAAGCCGTTGGATCTATCATGGCGCGCTTTCCAATGCGCCATTCCGAACCGCGTTCGTGCCGTTCGGGGATGTCGAGGTTGAGATCGTGGGAAGTGCTGGAGACACCAGCAGTTCGTTTGCCGACTATCTGGACAAACGAGGCGACGGCGTACAGCATTTTGCGTTCAGCGTGGCGGATATGGACGCAGCAGTTGAGCATTTCCGAGCGATTGGGTTGGAAGTCGGCATGATGGCCCCTCTGCAACCAGGACAACCGCCCTACAACATTCATATGATGGAAACGGCGGACAAGCTGGGAGTCGATGTGGAACTTTTCCATCGCGTAATTTGCTGCGACCGGGATGCATACTTCAACGGAAATTTGCATCGGCTCGATAACGATCCGTCGCCCCGTTGAAAGTCTCGACGGCTTGCTATCATGGTCGAACCAGCAAACCCCTGGTGCGCTTTCGGAAACACGGCTGCAAAGCAAGCCCTACTTTTTGGCAGGCCAGCTTCAGTACTGCAAGGTAAGTACAACGAATCAAAGTCGGACTATTACTTGTCGTGATTGCGATCAAATGCTTGGGGCGACAGGGCCGTGATTAACTCACGCATGACGTTGCGCATGTCTTGCATAATGCGCAACGCTTCTTTGAGTTCTTCTGTATGGCCTTGAAAGAGCTAGCAACTTTTTGCTTTGGCGTAAGCAAGGTGCGCATTAGCCCGACGACGCAGAATAAAAACAAACGTGCGCCGGCATGCCAAGTCCAGGGATTATTGGAATGTATGGTCCCCCGCAGAGTTGCAAACGAAAAACGAACAATGGCAGTTGCTCTGCGCTAAGTTGCCATGTTTCAATGAGCGGCGGCTACGCGTTGTCAGGTGTCCCTGCTAGGGCACATGGTTTGTTAACAGGGAACCCAGATTCGCAACTCAATGAATTTCAAAGCCGACATTCGAGTCCGCCAGGAAGGTTGACGGCGAAATTGTGTTGTCGTCTGGGTATGCGGGTCACGCCTAACAGGCCGCCCGTCGGCTAAGTGACATTTGCCCTCATAATATTCCCAGTTTGCCCAAGAAATGGCCTTAAAACTGAGCTATCGGGGACAAAGCGAAGCCCATGTACTTGCCCTCTTCAATCAAAATACCCCGCCCGCACTTTCTTGAGCACAGTTCCCTCAGCCAAGGACTTAACTTTCCGCACATGGAACTGCATTTTTCTCGGGCTCAGTAATCGAACGGCGATTCTTTTAAAAAATGGAAGATCGAAAAAATAGGAACTGCGTGGACACAAAGTGGATTCGTTCCCCGAGTATTCTCGAACAGTACATTCCGGAACTCGTCTCCGATGAAGCGGCGATGCGTTTGATGGCCTCGATCATCGGAATATGCGCTTAGATGTTTGGTTGTCGGGGGCATGGTTCGACCGTGGTGCGAACAACTTGAGGCGAGGCCAAAATTATTTCTGCATACGTGCCTTTGGTGTCGGTTTGGTGTCGGTTTCTGCAATCCCTCTACTGAAAACCCACAGTATCGCGTTTGAGCCCAGGCAGCTCTGTTATCCGTGGCACCGCTGGTATGGTCGTAATGTTTTGACGCGCAGGGCTGGCGGCGCCCACGCCGATGTGGCGTACTTCTGCAAACTGCCCGAGGCACCACTCGATGCGATGCTCGTTGAAATTCCGAAGTGGATGTTCGATGCGGCCCTTTGCGCGAAGCTGCGGCTTATGGAACGGCCTTATGTTGATTGCGCAACGCTGCGCAGTTTGAAGAACTCGATAATCGAACAACGTGTCTCCGTGAAGGCGTCGGTGTTACAACCGCAGCTATCCCGGCAAGCCGGGCACGGAGACGAAGATGACAGCGATTCCAAAAGCAAGTGGGATGAAACAGCTAGCGCTATTTGGCGAACGACTCATCGTACCGCGCTGGAACGATCTCGCCCAACCCGCACGCATCGAAGTCGTAAGACTTCTGGCGCAACTGCTCGTGAGTGTCCGAACGAGCAATCCAGTTCGTGTCCCTCAAGACTGGGGAGGACGCGATGAGTGACAAGATCAAGCCGCAGCATCTTTCGCGCAAGGCCATCCTTTATGTGCGGCAGTCCTCGCCGTACCAGGTGATGAAAAACCTTGAAAGCCAGAAGCTGCAGTACGCTATGGAAGCTCGTCTACGATCATTGGGCTGGAGCGAGGTGGAGATCATTGACGAAGATCTCGGCCTTTCGGCGGGCGGCAATGTCACGCGCACCGGGTTTGAGCGCATGGTTGCGCAGGTCTGTCTCGGGGAGGTGGGTGCGGTCTGCGCGCGTGAGGTCTCTCGCTTCGCGCGTAACAGCCGCGAGTGGCAACAGTTGGTGGAGGTGTGCCGTATCGTCGACACGCTGCTCGTGGATCACGAGATGGTGTATTCGCCGCGCCTGGGCAATGATCGGTTGCTTTTGGGGCTGAAGGGAACGCTCAATGAGTACGAACTCGACCTGCTTCGCCAGCGGGCCAGCGAGGCGCGTGTCGAGAAGGCGCGACGCGGCGAACTCGTCTCGCACTGTCCGGTCGGCTTCGTCAAGGACGAGGACGGGCGACTTCAAAAGGAGCCCGACGAGCGCATCCGGCGCACGATCGAGCTGGTGTTCGCAAAGTTCCTAGAACTCGGCAGCGCCCGTCAAACCCTGCTGTGGTTCATGGAGAACGAGCTATCGATCCCCGCCCGCACAATCCGTGGCGATGTTCACTGGCGACGGCCCGCCTATTGCGGCATCCATCAAATCTTGACCAATCCCGCTTACGGTGGAGCGTATGCGTATGGAAAAACGGAGAGGGTGACCTGCTACCAGAACGGCCTGTCCGTGCAGCGCACTCGTCGCAGACCTCGCGATCGCTGGGTCGCCCTAATCCCCAGTGCGCATGAAGGCTATGTGAGCTGGGAGAATTTCGAGCGAATCCAGAAAATGATCATCAGCAATCGCCTCAGCAATTGCGAGCCTTCTGGGGCCGCGCGGCGCGGCAGCGGACTGTTGACAGACTTATTGCGCTGCCGCCGTTGTGCCCGTATGCTGCGAGTATTCTACAAGGGTGCTGATGGCGAGGTGGTTCGTTATGCCTGTCCCAGAGCTTACCTGCACAATAAAGAAGCGCGTTGTGTCGCCTTCAGCGGTGCAAATGTCGATCCCGCGGTTTCTGCGCAGCTGTTATGCGTGGTTCAGCCCGCAGCGATAGAGGCAGCAATCATGGCCACTCAACGGGAGGCCCAAGTCCAATCTGAGGTTCTGGATGCCCTGCGCCGCGACCTCGAAGCCGCGCGCTACCGAGCACAGCGCGCCGAGCGACAGTACGAGGCCAGTGATCGGGAGAATCGACTGGTTACGCAGGAGCTTGAGCGCCTCTGGAACGCCGCGCTTGAAGAAGTCCGATCCATAGAATCGCGGATCGTGGCAGAGGGCGAATGCGGACAGGCCAGCGTGGGCACGGTTGATGAGTTCAAGGATCTTGCCCGGGATCTCGAAGCCTTGTGGAATGACCCACAGGCCGATGAACGTACGAAGAAGAGACTCCTGCGAGCACTGATCCGCGAAATCGTTGTGGACATCGATGAACAGACGAGCGAGGTCGTGCTGCTTATCCACTGGAAGGGTGGCGTGCATACACCGCTGCGTCTGCCACGCCGTCGACGCGGAGAAAGCGGCGGGCACACCCCGAAGGATATCGTGGAGGCCGTTCGCGTCTTGTCGCGCATCTATAGCGACGAGATGATTGCCAGTGTGCTCAATCGCGCAAAGCTGCCCACCGCTCGGGGCAATTACTGGACGCGGGCCCTGGTCACATCATTGCGGGCAAATCATGGAATCAAGTGCCACGATGCGGAATGCCAAGCCGCAGAAGGCTGGTTGAATCTCTCGAAGGCCGCACGTCTGGTTGGTGTTTCGAATCGCACATTGCGAATTGCCATCGAACGCGGTTATATTGCTGCAGAGCGACCGATCGCTTGCGGGCCGTGGGTGTTGAACAAGCACTCGAAAGCGAAGCTGTGACGCGGCTGCTTAAGCGCGTTCGGCTTGGAAAATCCTCCGCGGTACATTCGTCGGCACAGGCAGTTCTCGATTTATCAATCACATAGTGAAATGGGGCATTATGAAGACCTCTCGTGTCGGGCACCAGAGAGACTTAATAGAACCAGCAAGACCTAATAGACAACCGCTAAGGTTCTTATGATCATGCGATTACATGCTATCTGGCGTCGTTTCAGTAAGATCCCAATTTGGCGGGCAAAGAATCCCACCCTCGCCGCCGCGTATCTCGACTCGCTCCCAGCGCGTGCCGAATTCCCACGGATCATTTGATTTTGAGGACACCAACCGAGTTGTGCTGGGGGACATCAGGGGGACAAGAAAAAGGTGTTTGGGGATGGTCCCGGAGCTGTTAACTGACGCCAGAGAAACGAGTTATTGGATTTGAAGTCCTCTGTTAACAGCCGAATGCTCTACCGTTGAGCTACCGGGGAACCGCGCAACATATTTGTTTTCATTCTAATACAGCCATCGAAATCACGCCACTTCAGCCGCTGGTTCCAACTTCGGTCCAACGGCGTGATTTGTCGAACTTCTTTGGTGAAATCCCAAAAATCGGATGACTGATTTTCGAAGACTTAGACGTAATGTTCTGCGAGAAATTCACGATCATTCGGCACCAGACCGAATGCTCTTTTCCTGTGAAAAAATGTAGCTGCGGAGCTGAGATATTGGATTCGCTTTTGATGGGCACACGACGGGCTTGGGCCGGACCCCAATTTAGGAAATTAGAGACTGCAGCTTCTCGTTTGAGTCCTTGCGATCACCTCGGCCCCAAACCCCTTCTTCCAGTCAGCTGGATTATCTCCGAGTCGCCCCTAATCCGACCAGAATCCACAAGTGCGAAGATCACTTTCTACAAGCCGATTTCCGGGTACCAATCCGAACATTTTAGGGTCGAACGCTGGCCCGTGGTTTGCGAGGGTGAAGTTCAGTTGGCTAGCTCGGCTGGCTGCCAAATAGAGGCCGCAAATGAGAGGAGGAGCGCCTGCCTGGTGAGCAGGTGCTCTTTTAACCCTCCAGCCCCTCACTTCACCGAAGCGATGGACGGGTTGCTGCGTACGTCCCACCCGCCGCCGAGAGCGCGGAAGGTGCGCACGGCGGCGCGGGCTGCGTCCGCTCG
>WNGO01000333.1_pt1 | contig 31366 bp, 33 predicted proteins | sample 5400511 | NCBI WGS metagenome assembly WNGO01 (sample SAMN13153380, study PRJNA577476) | soil metagenome | isolation source: 20 cm soil or saprolite under Garry oak tree replicate 2 | place: USA:California | collected 2016-06-15 | reverse complement strand
CGCTTGTTCTCGGACTGATGACGGCGATGATCGCCATCTGTGCCGGACTCTTCGTCAGCCTCGGCCATGGGATTGGGACCACACTCGCCATCGCGGTCTCGGTGGTTGTCGTGGCGCTTGCCCTGCGGCCGATCGCAGCTCGTGTCCTGGCGGCCGTGGTCGGCGAGGCCGTTTACCCTCACCAACCTGAGACCACATCAGACGTCGCGAGCCAACAAGTCCGACGCGAGCCGTCGCGGATGTCAGCGCTGTCCGGGCGCGAGAGGGAAGTCTTGCGCTTGCTGGCAGCCGGGCTGAGCAACGCGGGAATTGCGGCCGAGCTCGTGCTTTCGGAGCGCACCATCGACGCTCATCTCAGATCGGTCTTTGGCAAACTCGAGCTGCCAGACTCGAGGCACGACAACCGTCGTGTCCAGGCCGCCGCCATCTGGGCCAGCGAATCCCGTGTTCTAGCTCACTTCCTCGACGCGCAGGAAATGAAGTCTGAGAGCTCGTCCGCCCAGATTTGAGGGTGCCCTGCCAAGACCGTCAGCCACAGGCTCGAAAATGAACCTCTCGAGTCTCCAGGACGAACTGATGGTTGGCCTCGGCGGACCCTAGGTGGTCTCCGCGACGACGGGCCTGACCGCGGCCGTCTGGTCGCCGTCCGCGCCCACCATCGAACCAGACCGAAGCTCGGCCGCACTTCGCAGCGGCCGGTCGCGAAGCAGCAGGGTGCACGCGAGCCCGAGCACCCCGGACACGATGGTAATCCAGAAAAGATCCCCGATCGAAAGCGCCAGCGCATTGTTGGCGCCCGCTATCACCTTTGGAATCAGCGCGTGGAGCTGACCCGGCAGGAGCTGTTCGAGGAGGGCGCCTCCATTGCCGACGTTTTGTAGTGCCCCCGACAAATTGACCAGCTGCGGGATCAGAGCCCGTGGAACGCCTTGTTCGGCCAGGTTCGCGGGCAGGCGGTTGGCAAACGACGAGGAAAAGATGGTGCCGGCTGCAGCCAGGCCGACCGAGGCTCCGATCTGGCGCAGAAACGTGAGCGTGCTGGTTGCCACGCCGAGCCGGTTCATCAGCACCGAGTTTTGAACCACGATCGTGTAGCCGGCCATCGCCGGGCCGATTCCCAGACCCAGGACCAGCATCCAGGCCCACAGCACCCAATCGGAGACGCCGGCCGTGAGATGCGTCATCAAGAATCCACCCAACAGCATCACCACAGCGCCAGCCGTCATCAGCCACTTGTAGCGCCCCAGCCTGCTGATCAGCAGGCCAGTGCCGATGCTGCCTCCCATCAATCCGACCAGCAGGGGCCAGATGTAATAGCCCGACTCGGTGGCACTGATGCCGCGAACCGTCTGGTAGAAGCGCGGCATGAAGATCACGGCCGCGAACATTGCGCTGCCGAAGGCGAATACGGCCGCCATGCTCACCGCGTAGTCGCGGTTCTTGAACAGGTCGAGTGGGATGATCGGCTCCTTCGCCTTCGTCTCGGCGAAGAGGAACAAGGCGAGTAACACGAGGCCCACCGCAATCAGCCCGCCCACGTCGGGGTCGGTCCAGCTCGCAAGCTGGCCGGCGCTGTTGACGTTCCCCTTGTTCGTGAGCCCCAGCATGAACGGCACCACGCCGGCGGTGAACAGGACGATGCCGAGGTAGTCGAGGTCGCGAATCGAGGCTTGACGGCGCCCGGGCCTGGGCAGCACGAGCGCCAGCACGACGAGCGAGGCGACGCCGAACGGCACGTTCACGTAAAAGACCCAGTGCCAGCTGATGTGGTCGGTTATCCACCCGCCGATGAAGGGTCCGACGATGAAACTGATCGCGAACACGGCGCCGAACAGACCCTGGAAGCGTCCGCGCTCGCGTGGGCTGTAGAGGTCGCCGATAATCGCGATCACGATCGGGAAAAGCGCCCCTGCGCCGAGGCCCTGCACGGCTCGGAACGCGACCAGCTCGTTCATGTTTTGGGACGCGCCTGACAGCCACGAGCCGATCAGGAAGAGGCACACCCCGATGATCAGCATCACCTTGCGGCCGAATACGTCGGAGAACTTTCCGTAGATCGGAACGGTCACCGTCGAGGAGAGCAGGTAACTGCTTACGACCCACGCGTAAAGGCTGGCGCCGTTGAGGTCGGTCACGATGCGGGGCAGAGCAGTCCCGACCACCGTCTGGTCCAGAGAAGCGAGGAACATGGTGAGCAGGACCGCGCCCATGATCGCGAGCTTCGTGCGCGGTGGCAGCGACATCATCGACGGTCCTGCGTTGCTTGCCTCCGCGGGCGTGCGGGATTCAGGAGAAATGCGGTCCTCGGTCGTGGCCAATCCCGGCTAGCCCTCCCCTCGTGACGGCTTATGTACCGCTGAACGTTCGAACAGGTCTTTTGCAGCCCGGGTGATGACCTCGACGCAGGCGTCGCTCGAGATCGAGGTGCTGTCGAGCACCAGGTGATAGTGTCGCGGATCCTCCCAGGCGCCCGCCCGCGGATAGAAGTGGGCGACGTACGCCCGCCGCGCCTGGTCGATCTGCTGCTGCTGTTTCGAAGCGGTCGCGTAGTCGAGCCCTTCATGCACCATCGCTGCGCGGCGCCGTGCCTCCGCATCTCCGTCCAGCCGCACGTGAAGGACGCCAGGTCGATCAGCGAGGACGAACACGCCGGCTCGGCCCAGGATCACCGCCCCGCCCGCGTCGGCAAGTTGCCTGATCACCGCCTCGGTCAGGGCGACGTCAGGCGTGACGCCAAGCTGTTCGGGGGCGACCGGGACGCCGACGAACAGGCCGCTGAAGTTGAGCGCACTGTTCAGCAGTCGGCCAACCTCGCTGGGGCCGGCGGAATCGTCCGCGAGAGCGGCGAGAAGAGGTTCGTGAAGGTTCTCAACCACCGAGCTCGGGATCGCGCGATCCACGAACGGCAGGCCCAGCAGCCTGGCGACGGCGGGGCCGATAACACTGCCTCCGGCTCCGTAGGTGGCCGCGATGGTGACGGTCCCCACCTGCTATGCGGGCAACGGCTGCTTCTTGTTCGCTTGGGTCACATAGGCCACGGCGTATGGCAACGTTACCGAGTCAACGATTGGGGTTTGGAACCCGTTGCAATTCGCTGGTCAATACTTGACTCGGAATCCGGGCTCTATTACATCGGTTCGCGCAACTAGGAACCCGCGCCAACCGGCCACGGCTAGGTTTTGAGCCGCATTTCGGGTGGAAAGACCACCTGCCACGCCATCCACCCGCTCGCCGGCAACGCGAAAACGATTGCGGGCACATCGAGGTAGAGCCCTGGGCCGCTTCCAACAATCAGACTGACTCCGGCGGCCATGGCGAAGAGTGCCGACGCCAGCGCGATCGCGAGCCTCACATGCACGCCGCCGAGCACCCTGTCGGCGCGCGAGTACATCTGAACGGCACCTGCAATCCCCAATGCCGTCATGAGGACGACAACAAGGAGCAGTTCGAGGCCTAAAACAAGAGTGGTCTGCCCTGGAATCAGCACTACCAGGCAGATCGCGAGGATCAGAAGAAGATTCTGGAGGTTCGACCTTGCTCTGTACCTAAGGACAGGATGGGTCCCGATCTCATCTGGACGCAGCGAGATCGCCACGAAGAATAAGCCAGCCAGCGCCGCTGACGCCGCGGCAACCGCTCCGAAAAAGCCCTGCCACGCGGCCGGCTCGAGTCCGACATTCATTTGAATGGGATGGTAATCGGGTCTGCCGGCCTGACTCGCTCGGCAGCCTCTGCTGAGCTTCAAGCTGGTGGTCGCAGACGCGTCTGTCGCCGGCTGATGGCGCCCGTAACTCGGTGCTTACGCTAGCTAATTGCCAATAATCTTCTCGGCGAGGATCCTGCCACGTATCCCTTCGAACGGTTCACCGCGCGTGCCAAGAAAGTCTTGATGCTCGCACAAGAAGAGGCGGAACGGTCACGGCACAGCTACATCGGAACCGAGCACCTACTCATGGGCATACTCCGTGAACACGATGGGATGGGTGCGAGGGTTCTTCGCAACTTAAGCGTCGACACCGCGAAGGTGCGCGCAGCTATCGAGTCGGCTCTTGGGCGAAACCAGCGGATCCTGATCCAGCAGCTCGTTCCGACGTCGCGGGTGAAGAAGGTGATCGAGATCTCGTTCGAAGAGTCACGCCGGATGGGTCATGACTATGTGGGGACGGAGCATCTGCTGCTCGGCCTCCTCCTCGAAGGTGAAGGCATCGCCGCGCATGTGCTAGCCGACCTGGGCGTGACCACGGACAATGCGCGCACCGAACTCGAGGGATTGCTGCTGGGCGAACCAATAGAGTCCCATCCGAAGCGTCCCCGCTCCGACTATCGCGTTGGTGAGCGCGTTCTAGTCCACGATCCGAAACCGCCCTATCGATTGTCCGAGGGACGGGTCGTCAGGGTTTATGACACCAGATACGAGATTGCTTTATTGGGCGATATAGAACTCGCAATCGAGTCAGCGAACTTCAACTTGATCCACCCGATTCCGATGACATGGACGCGTGACTGTCCCTTCTGCGCCGCGCAATGAGCGCGAATCGGATGAAAGTCAGTACCGGCAGCCGACGGACGGGATACTCGCCCCCGCGCCCAACTTTCGATGGCCGCAAGTGATGGGGATGGTTTGTTGCATGGCCCCTCGCCCGGCCTATCAGGACACCATCCCTGCATGAACTGGGGCGGCAGCCAATGGCTGCCGCCCCCTCTGGTTGCTCAGGTGATTATGAAGGTCGCCGAGTGGTCGACGTCGTACGGGGTCCTGTCGTTCTTGTCCAGCTGCACGATGTAAGTTCCCGCCTGCACGGTCGGCGGCGCCGACGCATTGATGTCACCTCGTGTTTCCGCCAGCGTGGAGGTGGGGAAGGTCACGCTCACGGTCTTCGACTGGCCTGCCGCCAGGTCGACCCTGACGAAACCGACCAGGCGCTGCGGTGGCACGACGACGCTGCTTAGCGGTTGCGCCACGTAGACCGGCACGATGTCGGTCCCCAGGGTTGTCCCCGCGTTGGTGACGGTGAAGGTGGCGGTCGCGCGGCCGTGTCGCGAGACGGTCGGGGTCACGGTAAGACCGCTCGTCTGGAACGTCGTATACGAAAGGCCGAATCCGAAGGGATATAGAGGGTTGTAGGAGTGGCCCTGGCCGGACCCGGTGCCCGGCAGCTGATCGAAGAACTTGGGTTGGTCGCCCAGGGGCGACGGCGCGCCGCCGTTGAAGTCTCCGCCAACGTTGGCTGCATCACTCGGCCAGCTCACCGGCAGCTTGCCGCTCGGGTTGACCTTGCCGAAGATCACGTCAGCCACCGCCTGCCCGGCTTCGGTGCTGCCCTGGTAGGCCATGAGTATCCCGTTCGCGCTCTCCGCCGCGGCCCCGAGACCAAGCGGGCGACCCGCGATCACGACCACGATCACCGGCTTGTTCGTGCCTTCCAGCGCGCTGATCAGCGCCTTCTGGTCGGATGCCAGCTGTGGAGCGGGGTTGTCCCCGAGTCCCTCGGCGTATGCCTTCTCACCCACGGCCACGACGTAAGCGCTCGCGCTGGTCGACAGGGCGAGGGCCGATGCCTGGTCGGGGGCGTACACGGCGTTTGGATCGTCATTTCTGATGCCCTGCTGGACAGTGGTCCCGGGCGGGATCTGGTTGGCTGGACCCATGCAGCAGACGTGGCCTGCTCCAAAAACGCCCTGCCAGCTGACGCTCCAGCCGCCAAGCTGATTGGTCATCGAATCGGCGCTCGGGCCGGTGACGACGACATTGCCGGTTGGTGATAGTGGCAGTGCGTTGCCCTGATTGCGCAGGAGGGTCATCGATTCCTGCGCGGCCTTCAACGTCGTGCTGCGCCCGGCGGTGACCGCGGCGTTCGCTGCGTTGGCGTCCACACAGGATGCCGTCGCATTGCTGACGCATGGTTGGTCGAACAGGCCGAGCTTGAACTTGAGCGTGAGGATGCGGGTCACGGCCTGGTCGATTCGAGACCTGGAGATCTTGCCGTTCGCCACGTCCTGAAGGATGGCGGCCTGCCACAGCTCGGGGTGTGTGACCTCCATGCTCACGTCCACCCCCGCGTTGACGGCCAGCGCGATTGCCGAAGCCAGGTCAGGCGCGATGTGATACGCGCTCTGCAGCGCCGGCACGTCCTGGTAGTCGCTGATGACGACGCCCCGGAAGCCCATCTGCCCGCGCAGGATCTCGGTAAGGAGGTAATGCGACGCGGTCGCAGGGACTCCGTTGATCGAGCCCGAGTTCACCATGACCGTGCCCGATCCGGCGTCGATCCCACCTGCGTATGAGGGCAGGATCAGGTCCTGCAGGTAGTTCAGCGGCAGAAGCGCCTCGTTTCGGTCGTGGCCGTTGACGGATTGCGAATATCCGGCGAAGTGCTTCACCGTCGCGGTGACACCCAGCGAATGGGCCGATGCCGGCATCTGCATTCCCTTGATATTGGCCGCGCCCATCGCGGCCGAGAGGACCGGCTCCTCCGCCCATGTCTCGTACGTGCGGCCCCATCGGTTATCACGCGAAAGGTCCTGCACCGGCGCGAAATCCCACACCCACCCCGTCGCCCTCAAAGCGGCGGCGGTGTCGGAGCCGCCCGCCTGCGCGAGCGCCGGATCCCAACTGGCCCCCATCCCGATCGATTGGGGGAACAAAGGCGCCTGGTAGGGATGACCGAACCCGTGAACCGCGTCGACCCCGAAGATCACCGGTATGTGCAGCCGCGTGTGCTGAATGGCGTAGCTCTGGATCATGTTGTATTCGTTGGCCCAGTCGTAGCCGGTGTTGCCGGTGCCGCCACTGCCGGTCGTATCGATCGGGTTGTCCGTGCCGCCGGCAAGGACCGAGCCGACATTCTGGTCCACGAAGAACATCTGCATGCAGGCCGGGTTCGGCATGCCGAACGTGCCGGTATTGCATCGCGCGCTGTTCGGATCCGTGACGTTGTCGACGAGCTGCTGATCCATCTGGCCGACCTTCTCGGCCAGTGTCATCGCGTTCAGAAGCGCCTCGACGCGCGCGGTAGTCGGCTTGCTCGGATCCAGCCATGGAGGCGTCGCCGAGGTGTTGGCGCTGCCGCCCACGGTGGGAAGGCCCAAGACCAGCGCGGCGAAGAGTCCGGTGCCGGCGATGATCGCTTTCCTCCGCCAATGGGCACGACGAAATGTACCTGCGTTCGACATGGATCTCGGCCTCCTTTGTTCCCCCGGTTGCCAGGCAAGGCAGCTTGGCTCTGCATCCAGAATCAAAACCGGGGCGGAGAAAATCGTCACCGTACAAATGAGGTAGTGCGTTCTCCTACGGCGTGGGGGGCGATGTCGGGCCGGCTCTGGTCGAGGTTAGGTCCGCAGGCGGAAGTAGGCCTGGTCATACAGCCAGCGACGGAATATCGGCAGTCGCCCCTTTTCGATGACGCGATTGTCACTGAGCAAGATGGCCCGGCCGCCTATGTTGGACATCGATTGGTGAGGCGCCACTGACGCTTCCAAGGGCTTGAGCGGTGCACCGTCGATGTCGGCCAGCAGGTTGCTGGCCAGGTGGCCGACTCGTTGCCTGATCGACATCATCGTTTTGCCGGTGGCGACACTGGATGGAAGCGCAGCCGCATCTCCAAACGCGAACACCCCAGGTCGGGTGGTTGCGAAGCTGTGATCAACATGGATGAAGCCGGCTTCGTCGACCATGTCCGCCGGCAGCCCAACCTCTACACCACAGAGCGGCGCGACAATCGCTACCAGGTCGAAGGCGGTGTGCTTTCCATTGACCACCGCGCCCGAGTCTGTGACCGCGTCGAGCCCGCGTTCAGTTGACAAGGTTGCCCCAGCTCTCCTGATGGCTGGTCGAATTGCTGCCATGGCTTCGGCGCCGTAATAGTCGGCCAGTAAGCCGTCGCCGTCGACGATTACCACTTCCATATCCGACCTGCCGAGCGGTTTTCTTCGCCGTGCCAGCCATCCTGCAAATTCCAGCCCGGGTCCGCGCCGGTCCCATCCGACCGCGACACAAATTCGCTGCGGCTTCCTGTGTTGAATCTCGAGCGCGAATTTCTCCGCATCGTCTGGTTGACACGGGAAAAACGCGAATTCGTCAGAACCCGGAATGCGGCTCCGATCCGCGTTCGCCCCCGTGGCCAGCAGCAGCTGGGAATAATCGATCGTTTGTCCCTTAGCCAGGCGGACTTGATGCGCGTCGAGATCAATTCGGTCCACGCCGTCCTCGATCAACTGAAACCCGTATCGGGCGGCCATCGGAGCCAGGGGCAGGCACGTCTCTGCAAGGCGTCGGCGACCAGCCGGCACATAGATCAACCAGGGCTTGTACACCAGGTTTGGGCCGGGCGAGATGAGGACCACGGCGCACGCGGGACGAAGCGTTTTGATCTGAATCGCTGCTTCCAGGCCCGCGAATCCACCGCCAGCAATCACGACCATTTCAGGCTGAATGCGAGATTAGCTGGATCGGTTACTGCAGGGTGTCGCCTTGCCTATCCGCGGATGACGAGGTGGGAATCACAGCACGGTAGACAACGAAGCTGCCATTGAATTTCGCCGCCAGCTGCGCACTCGAGAGCTGGCCCTTTACCTGATAGATAGGTGTGCCAGGATCGAGGAATGCGGCGTCCCCGTCTTTGAGACGGTAGTCGGGGTCGCAGACATTGCCGCTGACCTTGAACTTGACGTGGGCATACACGGGGCCAAGGTCGCTCTCCTGGATGGTTGCCGGAACCTCCGGGCCCGCCACGTAGTGGGCCGACCCGACCTGGATGAAGTTGACCCAATCGATCTGCACGTTGCAGGACGAGGCCGTCCCCGGGAGCTGGCAGCCGGCCATAAGCAGGAGCGCTAGCCCACCCGCAATTCCCGATGCCATTGCTCCTGACCGAACGCCGTGTGCCATGGCCGGGTAACGGCTACTTGTTTGCCCCGCCCACGAATTTGGCGGGATCCCGATCGAAAGTTTCCTTGCAACCCGCCGAACAGAAGTAGTACGTCTCGCCTTTTTGAAAGGAGCGGTATTCAGCGTGCTCCTGGTCAACGCTCATTCCGCAGACGGGGTCGATGGCCGATTGCCGTTTCTCCATGTCTTCTCCTGTCATTGCAACCGATGTCCGCGCGTCGCCTGGATGACGATGAGCCGGTTGGCCGACGCGAGCCGGCTCCGCACTGTAGCGAGCGGGATCCCTCTCAAATGTTGACTGGCAGCCGGCCGAGCAGAAGTAGTACGTCTCGCCCATGTACGCGGCGTGGTGTCTGGCCGTAGCGGGATCGACGTTCATCCCGCAGACGGGGTCTCGGACGAGCTTCGCACTTGCATCCGGCCGGCGGGCATGAGCACGTAGCATCTCGATGCCCCCAGTCGTGACGAAGCGCCAGGCCAAAACCGCCATCAGGAGCAGGAACGCGATATCCAGAACGGTCGTGTAATTCCAGGTTGGCTGGGTTTCGAAGACTGTGATGTGGTGATTGGTCGGAGCCAACCCCAGCAGCTGGAACGCCCCTCCGACCAGGAAGCCGGCCACCGCCATCGCGGCGTAAGACACCGCGAGCAAGTAGAGCGACATGCGCCCGCCGTAGTACTTCCGATAGATGTTTAGGATCGGCAGAATGATCAGGTCGGCGAAGATGAAGCTGATCACCCCACCGAAGCTGATGCCACCGTTCCAAAGCACAGCGGCGAGGGGCACGTTGCCAACCGAGCAGACGAAGCTCAGCATCGAGATGACTGGGCCGATGAGCGGGCTCCAGAACTCGTTGAGAGTCGGGTGGTCGGTCAAGAAGAATGCCTGCCACCAGCTGTTCGGGACCCAGGCCGCGAGGGCGCCGGCGATCAGGAAGCCCAGCCCAAGGTCCGTGTAGACGGCGGACAGATCCAGGTAGAAGGTATGCGAGATGGCGGTGAAGGCCCGCGGCGAGAAGAGCCGCGAAAGAAACGGACCATCGGTGATCGACATGTCCATCTCGCCGTGGGCCTCATGCGTCGAGCCGAAAACTCCGCGGTCGGCTTGCCGCCTCGCGGCGTCGACCATCCGCTCACGCAGGGTCACCTTGAACAGAATCCACAGCAGCACAGCCATGAGGAGGCCGCCGGCGAACTCGGCCGCGACAAACTGCCAGCCCAAGAGGATGAGTAGGACAAGGCCCAGCTCGAAGACCAGGTTGGTAGACGCGAACTCGAAGATGATGGCGTTGGCAAAGGTCGCTCCTCGCCGGAAGAGCGCGCGGGCCACCGCAACCGCCGCATACGAGCAGGACGAGCTTGCGGCGCCCAAGCCGCAGGCGAGCATGAAGCCCTTCAAGTCGGGCCGGCCCAGCGCGCCCGCCACGGCCCGCTTGGAGACGACCGTCTGGATCATCGCCGAGAGCAGGAAGCCGAAGGCGAGCGGCCAGAAGACCTCCCAAAGCATGAAGAGCGAGAGCTGCAGCGCGTGGAGGATCGCGTTGACGACGAGCAATCGATCTAGCTCCGGACCAGACGCTCGACTGCGTCCGTGAGCTCCCGGACCTTCTTGGCCCCGCCGCCCGACCGGATCGCCTCCGCCACGCAGTGCTCTGTATGGTCGGCGAGGAGCTGGAGGGCGACACTTTCGAGCGCGGCCCTGGTCGCGTTCACCTGGGTCAACACGTCGATGCAGTAACGATCCTCATCGACCATTTTCTGGATCCCGCGCACCTGCCCTTCGATTCGCCGCAGCCTTGTCGCGATCTTTTGCTTGTCCTTTGTGTAGCCCTGCATGAAACCAAGCATACCCCCTGGAGGTATAGTGCCGGGTGATGGATCACCACATGGGAGTGCATTCTTCGGACGAGGTGATGGGCGATGGGGGACACGAGGCGATGTCGCTGGGAGCCATGGCACAGGACATGCGCAACCGTTTTCTCGTCGCCGCCGTGCTATCGGTGCCGATCCTGCTCTGGTCGGCGATCGGCCGCCAGGTCCTGCATTTCGAGGTCCCCGCTCCGTTCGGAATCCGGGATGACGTCTTCCAGCTGATCCTCAGCCTGCCCGTGATCGGGTATTCGTGCCGGATCTTCTTCGACGGAGCCGTGCGCGCCCTGAGAGCACGAACCCTCGACATGATGGTCCTGGTTGCGGTCGCCATCGCCGCCGGCTGGTCCTACTCGGTAGTCGTCACTCTTCGCGGCGGGGGAGACGTTTTCTACGAGGCGTCGACAGTTTTGTCCGCTTTCGTGCTCCTGGGCCATTGGCTCGAGATGCGAGCGCGGGGCGGTGCTAACGACGCCGTGCGTGCTCTGTTGAATCTTGCCCCTCCCATGGCAATCGTCCTCCAAGACGGTGAGCAGGTTGAGGTTGCAACCTCGGAATTAAAGGTCGGCGATCACCTCCTCATCAAGCCAGGCGCGAAGGTTCCTGTCGATGCTGCCGTCGAAGATGGGACCAGCGAAGTTGACGAGTCGGTCGTTACCGGTGAGAGCCTCCCAGTTGCCAAGGCGCCGGGCGCCGAGCTGATCGGGGGATCGATCAACGAAAACGGAACGCTACGCGCCCGAGCGACAAGGGTTGGCTCGGACACAGCCCTGGCCCAGATCGTGAAGCTCGTCCAGGAAGCTCAGAGCTCAAAAGCTCCCGGGCAGCAACTGGCTGATCGAGCCGCCTTCTGGCTGGTGTTGGTGGCATTGGCCGGCGGCACGCTGACGCTGATCGTCTGGCTGCTCGCGGGCCGCGGCTTCAGTCAAGCGATCCTATTCGCCATCACAGTCGTCGTCATCACGTGTCCCGACGCGCTCGGCCTGGCCACACCGACCGCGATCATGGTGGGCACCGGGCTAGGCGCCAGGCGAGGGATTCTGTTCAAGAACGCGGCTGCAATCGAAGCGGCAGCTCGAGTCCAGGTCGTCGTGATGGACAAGACCGGAACGCTGACCAAGGGCGAACCCGAAGTCACCGAGCTTTCGGCCGATGGTTTGTCGGAGAAGGAAGTCCTTGCGCTTGTGGCGGCTGTCGAGCGAGATTCCGAGCACCCATTGGCCGAGGCGATCGTTCGTCGCGGGCAGGAGGCAGGCGTCGCACAGCTCTCCGTGTCTGACTTCGAGAACGTACCCGGGCACGGTGTATTGGCCACGGTCAACGGCCACCGCGTCGCGGTGGGCAACTCGAGGTTGATGGCGCGCGAGATGATCAGCCTCAACGGAGTCGCCAACAAACGCGACGAATTGGCGAGGGAGGGGCGAACCGTGGTGGTGGTTGCGGTCGACGGCCGCGCGTCGGCGGTGATAGGCATTAGCGACGCTCCACGCTCCACCGCGAGGGCGGCGGTGGAGGCCCTCCGAGAGCAAGGTATCGAGGTCGTGATGCTTACCGGTGACAACCGCGCGACCGCCGAACGCATTGCCCGCGAGCTGGGCCTTCGGGATGTGATCGCGGAGGTCCTTCCCGCGGAGAAGGCAAGCAAGATCAGTGAGCTCCAGAAAGCCGGCAAGAAGGTTGCAATGGTCGGCGACGGCGTCAACGACGCACCAGCGCTGGCCCAGGCCGACCTGGGGATCGCGATAGGGGCCGGAACCGACGTCGCGATCGAAACCGCCGATGTTGTCCTGATGCGCTCCGATCCGCTCGATGTCGCGACCGCAATCACGATCGGGCGGGGGACCCTACGCAAGATGCGGCAGAACCTCGCCTGGGCGGTCGGCTATAACGCGATCGCGATCCCGATCGCGGCCGGCATTTTTGAGCCCCGATTCGGACTCGTGCTTCGGCCGGAGATTGCGGCGCTAGCCATGTCAGGGTCGAGCCTACTGGTGGCGGTCAATGCGTTGCTTCTTAAGCGACTGAGACTGCCGGCCGCCGAAACGCGAGGCTAGGGGGCGACGGCACAAAACTTCAGGTGCGGCGCGAGACACGGCTCGTGCGGGCCTCAGCCAAAGGTGCAGTCGAGGGTGACCTTGGCCAGGGCGCTCTCGAGAACGCCGAGCTCCTTGTCATTCAACTTCGTGAGGAATAGATCGGAAACACCGCGCAGGTGGACCGGAGCTGCAACGGTCAAGCGGTCCAATCCGGAGTTTGTCAGCTGAACCACGACACCGCGCCCGTCGGCATCGGCGTGGGCACGGCGCACCAGGCCTTCCTGAACGAGCCGGGCGACGCGCCGAGTCATGCCAGAGCGTGAGATGAGAGCCCGGTCCGCCAGCTCTGCCATCCGCAACGAACCTCCACCGAGGGTCAGCTGAGCCAGGACGTCGAAGTCGGCCAGGGCCAGACCAGTCTTGCTTTCGAGATCGGTCTCGAGCTGGCGCAGAAGCGTGGCGTGGGCCCGGAGCAGCGCGTCCCAGGCCTGTAAACCGCGCCTGCCCGGCAACACGCTGGCCAGGATCCGATCGAAATGGGCAACGGTGTCGGCTTCAGAGAGTACTTGCATGTGCAATCACCTGACGCTAAGATACTTGCACTCGCAAGTATATCGAGTACCCCCTGGAAGGAGATTACGGATGATCAAAGAAGTCGAAGTCGACCCGGATGGATCGCTGACCCGGCGATGGGGTGTCAGGGCGGACGACGTCCGAGTGAAGAGAACCATGGCCGCCCTCGAAGCGAATGGAATGACGGTCCTCCGGGCGTCGGACGCCGCCGCCGCAAAGCGCATTGTCCTGGACCTCATCCCTGACGCCTCCCCGGTGCACCAGGGGGCCTCGCAAACGCTCGACGTGCTGGGAATCACATACGAGATCGAAAAGTCCGGTCGCTATGCCGCGCTCCGCCCGCGGATCTGGAGCATGGATCGCGAAACCGAAGCCAATGAAATTCGTCGCCTGGGCGCGGCGCCGGACGTCATGCTCGGGAGCGTCCACGCGGTCACCGAGACCGGGTCGCTGCTCGCGGCTTCGATGAGCGGCAGCCAGCTCGGGCCTTATGTCAGCGGCGCCGGACGAGTCATTTTCGTCATCGGGACGCAGAAGATCGTGCACGACGTCGAGGAAGGTCTGCTGCGCATCAACGAATACGCGTATCGGCTTGAAGACGCCCGCGCCCAGGCTGCGTATGGCATCCGCAGCGCCGTGAACAAGGTTCTCGTGATCAACCGTGAGATCACCCCGGGTCGGATCACCGTGGTGTTGGTCGACGAGGCGATCGGTTTCTAAATGGCCCAGACAGAAGTGGTTGAGACAAGATCAGCCGCGGCAACCCCTGAGTCGACTCGAGGGGTCGGGATCATCGGAGTCAGCCCGGTCTGGGGCTGGGCTGCCACCGCCCATATTCCGGCCCTTCGTGCACTGCCGAACTACGAGATCCGGGCACTCAGCGCGCGCAGCGCGGAATCGGCGCGCGCGGCAGGCGAGGCGTTCGGGGTCAGCGCGGTGTACTCGGACCACGAGCAGCTGGTGATCCAACCAGACATCGACGTGGTCGCCGTTACGGTCAAGGTCCCGCACCATCGAGAGCTCGTCTCCGCCGCACTTGCCGCAGGCAAAGCCGTGTACTGCGAGTGGCCACTCGGCCGCGACCTAGACGACGCGAGAGCGATGGCCGCGCTCGCCGCCGAGAAGGGAGTGCGAACGGCCGTCGGGCTGCAGGCACGCCAGGCCCCGGCGATCGAATTCGTTCAGCAGCTGCTCCGAGATGGATACGTCGGCGAGGTCCTGTCCACAACCATGGTCGGAGTCTCGGTCACCGGCGACGCCCTGGTCCAGCCCAACGCCTACATGCTGGACAAGACAAACGGAGCCAACCTGCTCACGGTCCCGTTCGGCCACAGTCTGGACACTCTCAGCTACCTGCTTGGCGAGTTCGCCGAGCTGTCAGCCGTCTCGGATGTTCGCAGGCCGTTGATCACCATCCAGCAGACCGGTGAGCAAGTCGTGAAAACGGCGCCCGACCAGATCGCGGTGATCGGCACGCTCACGTCCGGGGCGACCGCCAGCATCCACATCCGCGAGGCAGTGGCCGGCGGTACCGGGTTCCTATGGGAGATCAACGGAACCAACGGAACGCTCCGGATCACCGCTGATGCCGCACTGCCTGAAATCTTCCCCCTGACCGTCGCGGGAGCGCAGGGCCGGAACGAGCCCGCCGAGCTTGCTGTCCCTACGGCGCTGACACGACGATGGCCCACGCTCACGAGCCTTGAAGGAGCGCCTGCCTTCAACGTGGCTCGTGCCTACGCCGCGTTCGCGGCAGACATCGACAACGGGACTCACACCGTGCCGGACTTTGTCGACGCCGTCCGGCGCCACGAGGTCATCGCCGCCATCGAGAGGTCCGCCGCATCAGGGCAACGCGTGAAGGTGTGAGGCCCAGGGTTCAAGTCTCGGCCCCTTCGACAAAGGTCCCTTATCTGAGCTGGCCGACGAAGAGGCTCGGTGCTGACCCCACACGTCACCGCTCGAATCTGATACTCGGGCTGCTTTGCGCGGCGCAGTTCATGCTGATCCTGGACATCGCGATCGTCAACGTGGCGCTGCCTTCGATGCAGCGCACTCTGGGTTTGTCGGCGGAGAACATCCAGTGGGTGGTCGGCGGCTATGCGCTGACCTTTGGCGGCTTTCTCATGCTGGGGGGTCGCCTCGCTGACGTCGTCGGCCGGCGCCGCATGTTCTGGACCGGTTTGGTCCTCTTTATCGGGGCATCGATGCTGGGCGGATTCAGCCAGTCCGGCGAAATGCTGATCGTCGCTCGTGTAACCCAGGGCTTTGCCGGTGCCTTGGTCTCGCCCGCGGCATTGTCGCTTCTGACGACGACCTTCACGGAAGGCCGGGAGCGTAATCGCGCGCTTGGGATGTGGAGTGCGATGGCTGCCGGCGGAGCATCGGCGGGGTTGATTCTGGGAGGCGTGCTCACCCAGGAATTGAGCTGGCGTTTCACGCTCTTCGTTAATGTGCCGTTGGGTCTCGCCGCGGTTCTGTTATCGCCATTGCTGCCGGCAGATGGTCCTCGCCGTGGGGCGAAGGTGAGCCTTGACATCCCTGGGTCGGTGAGCCTGACCGGCGGAGTTCTTGCCCTCGCTTATGGAGTGACCGAGGCGACCGGGCAAGGCTTTGCCTCGACGCAGGTGCTGATCGCTCTGGCTCTGTCTGCCGCGCTCCTGATTGCGTTCGTCGTCGTGGAGCAGACCAGCAGCCAACCTCTTCTGCCGGGTCGGATTCTGAGGCTGAGATCCGTGGTGACGGGGAACTCGGTGGCGGCGCTTGTGTCGGTCGTGATGATCGGCGCCGTGTTCTTCAACTCGCTGTATCTGCAGGAGATCCTCGGATATTCGCCGATCCAGGCAGGTATAGCCTGGCTTCCCCAAACCGTGCTGATCATCGTCGTCTCCAACATCGGGGCCCGGATTGCCACGAAGGTGGGGGCCAGAATCCTGATCGCACTCGGAGCTCTTGTGCTGGGAGCGGGGATGCTCCTGTTCCTGAGAACCGCCGCCGACAGCGACTACGTCACCGTCCTCATTCCCGCGATGCTGGTTACGGGCATCGGCGTAGGACTTGCCTTCGTAAGCGTCACCATGGCCGCCACAGCCGGCGTCCCGGATCGGGATCAGGGAATCGCCGCCGGTCTCATTGGCACCGCTCAGCAGCTCGGAATGGCTGTGGGACTGGCGATTCTGGTCAACATCGCGGGTTCGGTCACGAGGGTGTCCCTCCCGCAAGGTGCGGGTGCCGTTATCGCGGGATACCACCAGGCGTTTGTGATCGCCGCCGGCATCAGCTTCGTAGCAGCGATCGTGGCGCTCCTTGTGATCAAGCGTCCTTCGGCGCCACCAACAGTGGGGGTGGCGGTCATGCAAGGGTTGGCTGGCCGATCTCCCACGGCGGACGCCGCTGGGTAGGACTGCTGTCCCCCCGACCAAATTCGTATTCAACTTTTGCGCTGAGAAGTGCCATCGTTCCTGACGATGGCGACGGATATCGCTCGTCCCGGTGGCACTCCCTTCCTTGAGCGCATGCCGATCGCGAGTCGTGAGCAGGTTCTGTTCAACAGCAGCAGGATCCGTTATGCGGCCGGAACTATCGCTTTCCAGCCTGGGGATTCGGACCGGGCAGACACTCTCGAAAGGGGTTTCGCCCGCCTGTACCTCACCTCCTCCGAAGGGCGTCAGACCACCATTAGGTACGTTCACCCAGGGGAGCTGATGGGCGGACTGCTCGTGGTGGGTGGGACCTTCGACGGGTCGGTACAAATCGTCGTTGACTCGACCGTGATCCACCTCGACCTTGTCACCGTCCGGCGCCGCCTGCAGTCCGACCCGGCGGTGGGAAGCGCCCTTGCCGCCGATCTCGCCCAGCGGTATTCGCACTGCGTCCGTACCATCGCGCTTGCCCGCCGTGATTGGGCATTCCTTCGGCGGGCTGCTCGTTCAGATTCTCGCCGGACGCGGCCTTGCGTCAACGACCGTCGCCATCGACCCGGCACCCTTCCGTGGCGTGCTTCCCCTGCCGTACTCGTCGCTCAGGGCGGCTTCGCCGGTTCTTGGTAACCCACTCAACCGCAACCGGGCCGTGCCTCTTACCTACGACCAGTTTCGCTTCGGCTTTGCCAACGCCGTCAGCGAAAAAGAGGCCAAGGAGCTGTACGAGACGTACGCAGTGCCGGCCTCCGGCGCACCGCTGTTCCAGGCGGCGGCTGCCAACCTGAACCCGTGGACCGAGGCGAAGGTCGATACCCTGAACCCCGAACGCGGACCGCTGTTGATCATCAACGGCGGGAAGGACAACCAGGTCCCCTGGGCGATCGCGGACGCGTCCTACAAGAAGGAGAAGCGCAACGAGGGAGTGACCGAGATCATCGAGCTTCCCAACCGCGGGCACTCGCTCGTCATCGACGGCGGCTGGCGCGAGGTCGCCGATACGGCTCTCGCCTTCATCCAGCGATACGCAAAGTAGCGGCCAAAACCGTCGGCACCCGGATCAGACCGGGTGCCGTGCGGCATAGCCGACTAGGGCACCGGTTTCTCGACCATCGCGCTGCCGCCGCCGCGCCGCACTGGCTCGGCAGCAGCAAGGACCAACCCACCCGATAGGAACTCGATTCCCGTCGCGGCTCCGATCTCGGGTGTAGAGCTGAAGCTCTCTCCAAGGGCTTCCAACTGCGCTCGCTCTGGCGTGCCGAGGAAGGCCGGCTCGGCCTGAGTGGTCGCGGAATTTCTCTGAGAGAGCCGCGCCGTGGCAATCGCCCCAGGAAGCGTTCGCCCGAGATCCAACCGTTCGAGCAGGAGCTGAAGGACGGTAGTGATGATGGTGGCGCCGCCCGGCGAACCGAGCGCGAGGATCGGTTTGCCGTCCTTCAAGACGATGGTCGGGGACATGCTCGAGCGCGGGCGCTTGCCGCCCGCGGGCGAGTTCGCGGTGCCCGTCACGAAGTTGAAGTCGGTGAGCTCGTTGTTGAGCAGGAACCCATGGCCCGGCACGACGATGCCGCTGCCGCCGATCTGCTCGATCGTGAAGGTGTAGGAGACGACGTTACCAAAGCGGTCAGAGACGGTCAGGTGCGTGGTGGATGAGGACGTGTTGAAGGGCCATGGGTCACCGGGTCCGACCGGGACTGGAAGCGCGGTGGCGCCGATGAGCGCCCGGCGCTGAGCGGCGTAAGCGTCCGAAAGCAAGCCCTGTAGTGGCACGTTGACGAAGTCAGGGTCTGCCAGGTACCGGTTGCGATCCGCGAAGGCGAGCTTGGACGCCTCGAGCATCAGGTACAGGGCCTGGGCCCGCGGCAGCGAGCCGAGATCGTAGCCCGCGAGGATCTTGAGCGCCTCGCCAACAGTCGAGCCCCCGCTCGAGGGCGGGCCCATGCTGAAGACCTCGTAGCCGCGGTACTGGACATCCGTCGGCGCGCGAGAGACGGCCCGGTAGCCTGCGAGATCGCCGGCTGCCATCAGTCCCGGCCGCACCGTCAGGGTGGCGCCGGGTGCCAGCGGCGGATGCTGCACCGTCGCCACGATTGCGTCGGCGACAGGGCCTCTGTAGAACGCATCCATTCCATGCCCGGCCAGCCTCTGGTAGGTCTGCGCAAGGTCCGGGTTGCGGAAGATCGAACCCACCGGAGGGGCATCGCCATGGGGCAGGTAGAGCGCCTTGGTCGAGGTGAAGTCTTGGAAGCGATCCCGGTTGGAGACCACCTGGTCATGGAAGGTCTGGTCGACCTCGAAGCCACCGCGAGCGATCCCGATTGAAGGGGCGAGCGCTTCCGCCAGCGGAATCGTTCCAAACCGAGTGAGCGCGTCCTCCCAGAGCCGCGGGGTTCCCGGCACGCCGACGCCCAGCCCGCTGGTAACTCCCTCGGCGAACGAGATCGGTTGTCCAGTCGAAGGATCGATGAAGCTGTCGGGCCGGAACGCTGCCGGCGCCGTCTCGCGCCCGTCCAGCGTGAATATGCGGCCGTCACGCGCGCTGTAGAGGACCATGAAGCCGCCGCCGCCTATGCCGGAGGAGAAAGGTTCGACGACTCCGAGGACAGCCGCCGCAGCCACGGCGGCGTCGATGGCGTTGCCGCCTCGGCGCAGAACGTCGATGGCAGCTTTGGTGGCCACCGGGTCGACGCTGGCCGCGGCGCCGCCGATGCCGACGGCAGTCGCCTGCTTGGTCGGTGTCGGGCGCGCCGCGAGAACCGGTTGGGCCGCCATCCCGACCGCCACCACCAAGGCCAAAAGCGCGAACGCCGGACGCCTTACGTGACCCCCCATCACTCGTCTCCCCCTAAGCCACAGTGCCAGCCTCGAATGACAGCTATCGCGCAACGAGACTACGACCGCCTCGAGAGGCTGTCAACGCACCAAGTCAGTGCGTCCGCTAAGTCAACTCCACGCCGCGGCGCACGGTTGCCAGCGACTCCCTCAGGCGACGTTTTCCTTGGTTCGGGCTCCGCCGGTGATGCTGACGCTGCGACGCCTCATTTGAGGAGTGGTGGCCGCCTGAACCAACCACGCCGCCACGTCCGCGCGCGGGATCCGATGCGAAAGGCTCCATCTGCTTCCCTCGGTAAGGACTGCAACAGGGCCGCCGGCCGGTTCGTCGGTGAGCCCGCTCGCGTAGACGATGGTCCAACCCAGGTTGCTCTCGCGGAGCGCCTTCTCGCCGGCTCTCTTGTCCTTGATGATCGAGCCCATCGCCAGAGCCGTGAGAAGCCGAGTTACTGGAGCGAAGCGCTCCAATCAAGCCGCGCTAGTGGATTTCTTGCGATAGGCGATTGTTCGTGCCAGCACCAGTTCTTGGCGACCGGAGCAGGTCGCCGTCGATCATCGTTCCGCGGCACATCTTCGATCCACATCTGCATGCGTACGCGTCGGGGCTGTCGGCGGGGTCGCCCGGCCGCAGGTTGTAGTCGTAGGTCAATTCTTCACCTGGCCGAATCCGGCGCCGCGCATGCACGAATACCTTGTCCCCCTCGACGGATGTCTCGCAGTTGGGGTCGCAGGAGTGATTCATGAACCGGATGCTGTTCCCCTTGACTCCGGCATCAATCGTGAGTTCATCATCGATTGCGAACAGCAGCGTGTAGGAGGGATCAGAATTCCAGGCGCTTGACGTTTCGCCCTCTGACGCCACGTCAATCACGCGGCCTCGATATTCACCGACCAAATCTCCCCGCACGAATGGTGTTCGTGCGAACAGTCCTCGGCCATGGACACTCGAGCGCCGAACACTGTATGAGCTCAAACTCGCAACCTACCCAAGTCTTGGTGGCGAATAGTTCTGACTACTTTCGGCGCCGGCATAGGAACAGGTCTCTGATGCGCTCGTCGCTCACCACCGATGCTGTGAACCCGGCTTTCCGCAGCAGGCGCAGCCATACCGCGCGCGCGAAAAGGCCATGGGTTTGGCGTTCGTGCACAACCCGAACGACCCCCTGTTCGTCACGGAGCAGGATTCCGAAGTCAACCAGGATCGCTGTGTCGCGCGGATCCGGATCTGTCGTCCACTGCACGTAACGTAAGCTGCGGTCCTCCTTATCGTTGCCGCCGTGGTCTGTACTTGGAACAAAGGTCTCGCGTAGCTCATCGGGTACGAACAGAGCAACGCCTCCAGGCCGACAGTGAATAAACGCCGTCTCGATTACCGCCTGTAAATCCGATTCGGTGGTCATGTGGCAGACGGCATCGTGAACAAAGACCGCATCAAACGTCCGGCCCAACCGTAGAGTTCGTATGTCGCCTAGAAGGTGTTCGCACTCCGGATTCACCGCTCGATTGACCGCCAGCATCTGAGGGGACTTGTCCACGAGAGTCATTGCGAAGTGCGCTTTGAGATGAAACGCGTTGTTTCCGCTGCCCGACCCAAGGTCGAGCACGGTGCGCGGCGCGGGCTTGGACGCGCTCAACAGGCGGTCAAAGTACAAAGCTTCTTCTCGATACTCGGCCGGATCCGCCATGATCGGCCACCATTCGGCCAGTTCGTCGTAGAGCTTCATGACTTGTTGATCGATACGTTACAGGGGGCTCGGCGGGGCTCGCACTCACGGCCACCAGACGCCATCATCGTCGTGTAGAGCAACGCCTTTGACACACGTTCGGCTAGTCCGCTGCGCTCGAACCGCAAAGGAGGGCATGAAAAAATGCTGACGCCACAAGACCTTCGCCAATTCCAGGAACGTCTCGAGTCAGAGCGCGACGCCATCAGGGCCCGCATGGCCCTGCGAAGGCGCGACAGTCGGGAGACTGTGCGCGAAGAGTCTGGGGTTGGTGACTCCGGCGACCAATCGACCCGTCTGAATGATCTGGAAGTCGAGGCGGATGAGGACGCTGTCGAACGCATCACCCTCGCACAGATCGAAAGGGCCCTCGGTCGAATTCAGGATGGCACCTACGGAGTGAGCGTAGTCTCCGGCAGGCCGATTCCGAAGAATCGCCTCGAGGCCGTGCCGTACGCGACGACGCTCGTCGACGAGCCACCCGAACCGGAGTGACCCGGTCTCGAGAGCGACGTTCCGGGATTCAAAGGCCCAAGCCCCCGGCCGGCTGTCTTCCTGAGCACCGATGAATTTCAGGCACAGGCCGAGTCTCAATCTCCAGCATTCGATTTCCAGTTCACCTTAGGAGCTTGAACATGACCACCGATTGGACAACTGATACGAAGAGCACCGGGAAGTACGCCAAGCTCAACGGTCTCGATCTCTACTACGAGACGCACGGCACCGGGCGGCCGATGATTCTCCTGCACGGCGGACTCGGGTCGAGCGATATGTACGCGCCTGTTTTGCCGCAACTCACGCAGCGGCACCAGGTCGTCACAGTCGACTTGCAAGGCCATGGCCGTACGGCTGACGTCGATCGGCCACTCGACGTCCGGCTGATGGCCGACGACATCGCCGGCCTCATCGACCAACTTGAGCTGGAGAAGCCGGACGTGGTCGGCTACTCGCTCGGGGGAGGCGTGGCGCTCCACACCGCGGCGAAGTACCCGGCGAAGGTCCGACGCCTGGTCGCAGCCTCAGCCAACATTCGGCCCGACGCCATCTACGCCGAGATGCGAGCGCAACAGGGCCAGGTGAGCGCGGCCGCCGTCGAGTTCATGAAAGACACTCCGATGTACAAGCTCTACCAGAAGGTGGCGCCACGTCCCGAAGACTTCCCGCGGTTGCTCGACAAGATCGGCGCCTCGATGGCGAAGGACTTCGACTTCACCGAGGAGGTGCGCAGTCTCCAGGTGCCGACGCTCATCGTCGCCGCCGACGCCGATATGGCTCCGCCGAGCCACTACGTGGAGGTGTTCAAGCTGCTGGGCGGCGGACTGCGCGACGGCGGCTGGATGGGCGAGGGCAGGCCGGCGGGTGGTCACGCGCTCGCGATCTTGCCCGGCCTGACCCACTACAACATCTTCAGCTCGCCACTGTTCGCCGCCGTAACCCTCTCCTTCCTGGAGGACCAGCCGGCCTAGCGCCGGGGGCGTTCTGGCCGGGGCGCCGCCTTCGCCTCGGCCAGGCGCTTGATGGCCTCGAGCCTGGCGTCCCATCGGGCGGCCACCTTCGCCATGGCGCGCACCGCGACATCAAGGTGCTCGGGCCGGACCGAGTAACGGACCTCGCGCCCACGCCGGCTGCCCTCGACCAGGCCGACACGATTGAGCACCGCGAGGTGTTTCGCGACCGCCTGACGAGTAAAGGGCAGCTCCGCGGCGAGCGCGGTCGAAGTGATGTCGCCGTGCGCGAGCAAGAGGTCGAGAACCTTACGCCGCGATACATCCGCGACCGCCTCTACGAGCAGCTCCTCGTCGACCGTGGAAGGGCTCACTCGCGGGCCTCGCTGGATGCGCGCGGGGCAAATTCGGCCAGGCGCCCGAGGTAGAGCTCCCAGCCCTGGGAGTGGTCGCTGGCGTACTTCGCTTTCTTCTCGTCGGACCAATCGACCCGGTCGAAGCCGCTCTCGACGACGCGCAGCCGCGTGCTGCCGGCCTCGGGCTGGAGCGTGAACTCGACGAGCATCGAGTCGTCCTCCCGCGCCGGCGAGCCTTCGGGGTTGACCCATCGGAACGCGAAGCGCCGCGGCGGCTCCATCGCCTCGACCTGGAGCTGAAACGAATCCCCCTCCTTGAACGCGAACCGGCCCTGGCCGCCAACCCTGGGCTCGAGCTCCGCCTCGGCGGCAAACCACCGCTTGATCTGGTCGGGCTCCGTGACGACGCGCCAAACAAGGTCGATGGGCGCGTCGATCACGATCTCTCTTTCGATCTGCGTCGGGATCATGCCGCCAAGACTACTGCAACCGGCGGTTGCGCTTCGTGCTAATATGTGCAACCGGTAGTTGCGGATTAGATTCGGCAGGTTGGAGGCACAAGGAATGGAGCACAAGGTCGTCTCGCACAAGGAATGGTTGGAGGCGCGTAAGCGGCACCTCGCCGACGAGAAGGAGTTCACGAGGCAGCGCGACAGCTTGAGTCAGGCCCGGCGCGACCTGCCGTGGGAGCGGGTCGAGAAGGAATACGGATTCGAGGGTCCGAACGGCCGCGCGACGCTGTCCGAGCTGTTCCAGGGCCGCGGCCAGCTGGTCATCTACCACGCGATGTTCAATCCCGACACCGCGTCGGAGTCCACAACCTGGACCACGGACGCACCCTGCATGGTGTGCTCGTTCTGGATGGACAACTTCGATGGGGTGGTCGTCCACCTCAACCATCGCGACGTGACGATGGCGGCCGTCTCATACGCGCCCTACGAAAACCTCGCCGCCTACAGGAAGCGGATGGGCTGGGGCTTCCCGTGGTATTCGTCGCGGGGGTCGGACTTCAATTTCGACTACCGCGTGTCGTTCACGCCGGAAGAGCTGGCTGCGGGGAAGGCTGACTACAACTACCGCACCGACCCGATCTCGGTCGGTTCCGAGGCGCCGGGAATCAGCGTGTTCACGCGCGGTGAGGACGGCGAGATCTACCACACGTACTCGGCATACGCGCGAGGGCTCGACATGCTGAACGTCGCGTACCACTACCTGGACATCGTGCCGAAGGGCCGCGACGAGGGAGACACAGGCGCGATGTGGATCCACCGCCGGGACGAATACCCTGACTGAGATGGGCGCGGGATCGTTTCAGTCCTTCGTCCTCATGTGGAGTCCGATGACCGCCGCGATGATGCTGCCGTCGGCGCTGCCGTTCATCGTTTCGGTCGCGCGTCGCTCGAGGGCATGGGCGCCGGCGAGTGTCGCCGTCGTCGCTGCGTACCTCCTCGTATGGACTGGATTCGGCGTCGGCGCGTACCTCGTGTCGGGCGCCGTCTCGCTCCCGATACCGGCAAGCATCGCCGCCGGTGTCGCGCTCGCGTTCGCCGGCCTGTATTCAATGACGCCGCTGATGAGGGCAGGACAGGCGCGCTGCATCGCGATGTGCCATGAGCGCGGGCAGCTCGGCCTACAGGCAGCCGCCGCGAAGGGGATCACCTATGGGTTGAGCTGTGTCGCATGCAGCGCCGGTGTGATGGCGGCCATCGTCGTGCTAGGCATGTCGAACGTGGGGTGGGTCGTGGCCGGCGCGACGGTTGTGCTCTTCTACAAGCTCGCCGGGCGCTGGACGGCCAGCGTCAACGGCGCGCTCTCGCTGGCCATTGTGCAAATCGGCTTCGCGGTCGTATTGGGATTCACCCAAATGTCATGACCAAGATCGGGTTTGTGGTTGCAGCGATGCGCGTGGCTCTAGGAATGTGATGCGAGGAGTTCTCGCACCCGAGGGACAACCTTCGTGCCGTAGAGTTCGATGTTCTTCAGCAGCGAATCGGGAGACAGCCCGGGCATGCCGAATTTCAGATCGAAACGGTTGGCGCCCAAGATCCTGAGGTTGGCCGCGATCTTCTGAGCGACCGTCTCTGGTGATCCGATGAACAGAGCACCCTGTGGCCCTACCTCGAACCTGAACGATTCCGGTGTTGGAATTGCGAATCCCCGGATCTTGCTCATCTTGGTGATGATCTGCAGCCAGCGCGGCCAGAACTCTTCGAGGGCTTTCTCGTCGGTTTCGGCGACGTGGCCTGGCGAGTGGACGCCGATTGGCAGCGGCTCCCGGCCGAACTTCTCGAGGGCCTGCAGGAACAGTCGCGAAAAGGGCCGGAAGCGCGCGGGCGAGCCGCCGATGATCGCAAGCATCAGCGAGAAACCGTAGTGCGCCGCGCGGACCACCGACTGCGGACTTCCACCGACCCCGATCCACGCCGGGAACGGCCCGGCCTCGGTATACGGCACCACGTCCTGGTTGTTCAGTGACGGCCGCAGGTTGCCCTGCCAGGTGATCGGCCCGCCCTTCAGGAGCTCGGCAAACAGGTTGACCTTCTCTTCAAACAGATCTTCGTAGTGGGCGAGGTCGTAGCCGAAGAGCGGGAACGAGTCGATGCTCGATCCTCGCCCCAGGATGACCTCGGCGCGGCCGTTCGAGATGGCGTGGAGGGTGGAGAAGCGTTGAAACACCCTGACCGGATCGTCCGAGCTGAGCACCGTGACCGCCGACCCGATGTGGATGCGCTTCGTGCGGGCCGCGATTGCGGCAAGCACCACGTCAGCCGCCGGCATCGGGAAGTCGTCCGTGTGGTGCTCGCCGATCCCAAAGAAGTCGACACCAACCTGCTCGGCCAGAACGCCTTCCTCGACGATGTTGCGGATCGTCTGGGCGTGCGAAAGGGGGCGGTCCGCGGCGTCGTGCTCGTGATCGCCGAACGTGTCCAGCCCGAGCACCAGGGGAAAGCGCGTCGATCCGCCGGCGGCCTCGCGCGGGGTTTCCGTAGTTGAGGTCGTCATGCCTGCACCGCTGTGGTGTGGATGGCCCGCTCGAATTCAGACCGGTCGAGAACTGCGCCGAACACCGGTCCGCCCGGCTGCAGAACCCGGCCTGCGCTCAGGCTGGCCAGCAAGATGGGGTCGTAGCCGATGCGGTCGATGACCTCTCCTACCACCTTCGCAGCACTCGAGTCGTCGCCGGCCACGCCGATTGCATGTCGGTCGGGCGAGCCGGCCGGTCGACGGCCGTCCTCGAGGTTCTGATAGGCGATCTGGTTGAGTGCCTTGATGACCGTCGATAAGGTGAGCCGTCGCTGCACGATCTCGCTGCTCGAAAGCTCCTGATCCTGAAACATCGGGACCACTCCGTCCGCCGGCGCCCAGTAGTTCATCGCGTCGACGACGAGCTTGCCGGCCAACAGGCGGGGGTCGAGAGCGGGAAACCTGTGGAGCGGTATGGCCAGCACCACCATGTCTGCCGTCGCCACCGCATCCGCCGCCCACCGCGCCCTCACCCCTGGCATCACAACCTGCGTGATCAGCTCGAGGTTCTCGGGGCTCCCCGAAGCGGCGATCGCCACCTCGAAACCGGCGTCGAGCGCCATCCTCGCGATGACCGGACCAACGTGGCCCGCCCCGAGGACCGCCACGCGCTGCACCGGCGACCCGATGACTGGGCCGCTCACCTTTGACCGTCCTCGATCCGGGCCACCAGGTACGGGTGAAGATGGCCCTGCAGCGATCGCAGGATGCCGGCGAGCGCGTCGAACTGGGCAGGCGTCAATGCGTCAGCGAAGTGCCTCTTGATGGCCCTCATGTGCGGCGCGGTAGCCCGTCGGAAAACTCGCCTTCCCTCGTCAGTTAGAGACACCTCAGCGCCGCGGCTGTCGGTGGCGCAATCGTCCCGCCGGATCAAACGCCGCAGCTCCATTCGGCCGAGGTGATGGGACAACCGGCTGCGCTCCCAGTCGATAGTCTTTGCCAGCTCGGAGGACCGCATCCGCCTGTCTTTCGCCTCACTCAATGCAAGAAGGACCTGATAGTCGGCGGGGGAGAGGCTCGACTCCTGGAGCTCAGCACCCAAAACCCTCCGAAGCTCGCCAGTCGTGTCGATGAGCGACCGCCAGATCGCCAGCTCGTGCGATGTCATGGTCCGACGCGCTCTCGCATCGGCCGCCACCGTCACCGGGAGTACCCGCCTCATTGACACATCTGCGATTCTACCCAAATGATTGACACATCAATCACTTTGGCCGCTGTGAATCGCTTGGCGGCAGCCCCCGCGATGGCTGCGCGCGTAACGTCGGTGCCAGCCCGGTGGACGCCCACGAACCACTTGACCCATGAAGCATTTGCTGCCGTCTGACGTCGCCGACCGCGACCACCTTCGAGGCGCGCCTGGCGCGCCGATGCGCTTACTGATCTACGGTGACTACGAGTGTCCCTACACGCGCAAGGCGCTCCTCAGCGTGGCGCAGGTCCGCGGCCAGCTTGGCGACGCGCTGGTGTTTGCCTTTCGCAATTTTCCGCTGACCGAGATTCACCCGCATGCTTTCCAAGCGGCTCTGGCCGCGGAGGCCGCAGATCTCCAGGGAAAGTTCTGGGAGATGCACGAGCTGTTGTTTCGCCGTCAGAGTGCGCTGGCGGATGAGGATCTGGTGGTCCACGCAGCGTCGATCGGTCTGGATGGGGACAGGTTTCATGCCGATCTCGCGGAGCGGACCGGCCTGCCGCGCATTGAGATGGATGTCGAAAGTGGGATCCACAGCGGTGTTCAGGGAACCCCAAGCATCTTCATCAACGGAAAGTGGCACCGGAAGGCGTATGACTCGAGCAGCCTCATCAAGGCGTTGGGGTCGGCGTCCGGCGCCGCCGAAGAGCCCCAGTGAAACCCCTGGCATAGAACCAGTGCAGTCACGGAGTCACCGCGCGTCCATCCAAGATGGGCGATTCCTTCGGGCCGGGCTAGAGGAGCGTCTCGATCGCCTCGACGATTCTCGGATCTTCTGGGACGACCTTCGAACGAAAGCGCCTTGCGACGCGTCCATCGCGCCCGATGAGGAACTTCTCGAAATTCCAACTCACGTTGCCGGCCTTACCGGAGTCGTCGGCGGACTCGCTGAGAATGGCGTACAGGGGGTGCTGGTTTGCTCCTCTGACGTCCAGCTTTGCGAAGAGCGGGAACGTGACGCCGTAGTTGATGCTGCAGAACTCTTGAATCTCCTCGGCCGTTCCGGGCTCCTGGTGAGAGAACTGGTTGCACGGAAAGCCGACCACGACCAAGCCTCGGTCTGCGTAGCGGTCCTGGAGCGCTTGCAGGCCCTCGCATTGGTTCTCTCCACAACGAGATGAACTCGAGCCCGAGGATCTGGTATTCCGCCCGCTGAGAACCCGCCCGGCGGGTCGGTCTCAGCAACTTCACGGCGACCTCCCAGATGCCAACCACCTCGCTCCCATCTCTCTCGCAGCGCCCCTGGGCAATCTGAAAAGCGTGCAAGCAGCAAGCCGGCTCGTCAGCGGAGACGGCGTTCGCGGGGTAATTTCGATGTCGGACTCACAAAGTTTCACGAGCGAATCCTTCGATCCATCGGGCAGGTTGACACCGCCGACTGATCCTGCCGGAGATCCCTTCGACCCACGTTTCGGCTGGTCGGCCCCGCCTCGCAAGACCAGGCCCAGGCGGGGCCTGCGAAGGCTGGCCGTCGCGGCCACGGCGGTCGCCCTGATCGGCGTGGCGGGCCTCATGCTCGCCGGCCCAGGCACTGCCACCGCGGGGACCGATGCCGTTCTCAGCGCCACCGCGCCCATCGCTGCCGTATCGCAGCCCAGATCTACGCTGAGCGGTGCGAGCGTTCAGGCCTCGAGCGTCGCCGCCCAGGTGGATCCGGCCGTGGTCGACATAACCACCCTGTTTCAGACCGGGAGCGGATCGGGCACGGCAGCCGGTACCGGGATCATCGTGACCTCGACAGGGGAGGTCCTCACCAACAACCACGTCGTCAATGGGGCGACCAGCATCACCGTGCAGATAGCGGGTCGTGCCGGGTCATATTCGGCCACGGTCATGGGCGTGGATCCGACGGCGGACGTCGCGCTGATCCAGGTCAACGGAGTCTCCGGGTTACCTACCGCGACCCTCGCCGACTCCTCGACCCTGCAAGCCGGAGAGTCGGTGGTCGCCATCGGAAACGCCGGCGGAGTCGGCGGCGCGCCGAGCGTCACCCAAGGGCAAATCGTCGCTCTCGGCCAATCCATCACCGCCTCCGATGGTTCGAGCTCCGAGCAGCTCACGGGCATGATTCAGAGCGACGCGACCATCGCGCCTGGAGATTCGGGCGGCCCACTCGTCAACTCCGCGGGTCAGGTGGTCGGGATGATCACCGCGGGCCAAAGCGCCTCGCGCAGCGGCGCCACTCAGGTCGGCTTCGCAATACCGACCAACGACGCCCTTGCCGTCGTCAATCAGATCCGCGCCGGGCAGGCGAGCTCGCTGGTCATCCTCGGGCAGGTCGGCTACCTCGGCGTCTCGGTTACCGACCTCACGCCGACGGTCGCCTCCCAGCTCGGGCTGAACATCGTCTCCGGCGTGGCGGTGGTCGGCGTCATCAGCGGCTCACCCGCCGACCAGAGCGGCATTGCTCAGGGCGCCGTGATCACTGATGTCGCGGGTATCCCGATCAACTCGACCGCCGACCTCGGCACCGTGCTGCACTCGTACAAGCCGGGGGACCAGGTCCAGGTGACCTGGACGGACCAGGCTTCGACCAGTCACACCGCGACGATCAGCTTGACAACGGGTCCGGCGATCTAAGCGGAACCTCAACGCGAGCGGCGACCATCTTCTTCGGCATCTGGGACGGAGAGGATCGGTCGCCGCAATCGGCAACAATTCCCGCTCGCAACCTCGCCGAGGAGCGGAGCCGCATACGGGAGATCAGCGAGTGCTCTGGCCAACCTCGATCAAGTGTCCGTCCGGATCGCGGATGTAAGCCCGTATCTCGCGACCGTGATCCTTCGGCTCGGTGAGAAACTGCGCTCCTTTGGCCGACCACTCCTTGTATGCAGTTCGAATGTCGGCCACCCGAACATTGAGGAACGCACTGGTTCGGTCTGGATCGGGCGGAGTGGTCAAAGTCACGGTCGGTTTGTCATCGGTAGGTCCACCGCCAACGTTGAGAATCAGCCACGTGTTGGCGACTTTCAAGATCACCGGATCGCGTTCCATCAGCACCTGGGCGCCAAACACTGACTCATAGAAGCTGCGCGATCGATCCTGGTCCGATACGACCAGGAAGTTCGTCACGACGAAACCTTCCTTCGGGGCGGGAAAATCATCCGGATTCATCTGTAGTCCAACTCCAGAAAGCGATGGCCGTCACCCCTTCAGGGTAGTCGTGCGCAGCAGACCCGGTGCTACTTCGCGAGCGAGCAGCGTCATCTGCTGAAGAAAATCGGTCAGGTCTCGCGAGAATGACTCGATGACCACGTGGGTCAGTGCGGCCGACGGCTGCCGCGCTTGGGTGGGAGCGCAGCGTCGAGCAACGCCACCACCGCGGAACGCATGGCCCCCGCCGCAGCAGCGCGATCCGGGTCCATACGTGCGGCAACCGCGGCGCCGTCGTAAAGCAGCAGAAGCCGTCTACCCAGCTGCTTGGAGTCGCTCGCGCCGGCCGCGCGGGCGAGGTCGGTGAAGAGGGACCAGAGCCAGGCCCGGTATTCCGCGGCCACCACTTCGCTCGCGTCGCCGGGTCGGGCTTCGGCGGCGGCACTGATGAATCGGCATCCCCGAAACTTCGACCCTGCGAGTAGCTCCTCGACCTCGGCGAAGACTCCCAGGATGCGGTGTCGTGGCGCGTCATAGGCGGCAAGAATTCGCGCGATCCGCTCCTGCCGCCGCCGCAGGTGCTGCTCCAGATAGGCGCGGACCAGGTCTTCCTTGCTGCCAAACGTGTTGTAGAGGGTGGCCTTGGTGACCCCGGCGCGTTCGACGATCCGGTCGACGCCGACGACGTGCACGCCCTCTGCGTAGAAGAGCTCATCGGCCGCGGCCAACAGGCGGTCTCTGGCTGCGGGTCTCTCAGCGGTTCTCAACGGCATGACCCTATACGGCGGTCCGGCCGCCGTCGACGGCGATGGTCGCTCCCGTGATGTAGCTGGCCTGCGGGGAGGCCAGGAACGCAACAACAGCAGCTACCTCCTCCGCCTGCGCAGCTCGATTGAGCAGAGTGGTGCTTCCCAGCTTC
>WNGO01000311.1_pt1 | contig 31468 bp, 31 predicted proteins | sample 5400511 | NCBI WGS metagenome assembly WNGO01 (sample SAMN13153380, study PRJNA577476) | soil metagenome | isolation source: 20 cm soil or saprolite under Garry oak tree replicate 2 | place: USA:California | collected 2016-06-15 | reverse complement strand
GCGCGCACGCCGAGCAAGAAGTTCAGTGGTCGGGCGCGAAATCCGTCCACTTCCTCGTACTTCTTATTAAATAAATTTTCGACCTTGCCGAAGAGCGTCAGATCTTTTACTGCCGGCACCCGCCAGGGGAGGGAATAATAAGAAGCAAGATCGAATATTGCGTAACCGGGTTTGGTAATATTGCCAAACGGCGACGCGGCGCGAAAATCATCGCGGCGTCCAACAAAGTTTGCGCTCGCGTTAACATTCAAGCGGTCAAAGACATAATTCAAATTTATATTTCCCCGATGTCTCGGGCGGCGCGGCAGTCTACCGTCGGCGGTATCCCAGTCGAGAAAGGTGTAGTTTGCGTTCGCGCTGAGCGATTCAAGCAGTTTAATGCCCAGGGTCCACTCCACTCCGTCGAAGCGCGCACTGCCGACGTTTTCGGCGCGAAAACAGCCGAGAGGATTGCCCGGAATCGGTCGCGCTTCGATCATGTCTTGCACCTCGCGATGAAAGTAAGTCGCGCCGAGTTTCACGCGATCGCTGATGATGTCTTGTTCAACTCCCGCATTCACCTCCCAGCTTTTTTCCGGACCTAAATTCGGATTGCCGAAAGCTGGACAGCCAAACGCCGGCGGAAAAAACAAATCGTTCAGCGTCGGCGCCTTGAAGCCTTTGGCGTAGCCCGCTTTCAATTTTGTCCCCGTTTCACGAAAAAGATATGCGGTGGAGAACGATGGCGTCCAGGCGGTGCCGAAGCTCTGATTATCATCTAGGCGGATGCCGGGAATCATAATTAAGCGCCGATCGAGAAATTGAAATTGTTCCTGCAAGTAGTAACCCATATTTCTGATCGCTTTGTCGATGCCGCCGCTGGTATCGGCTGACCGGCGCTTGTATTCGACTCCGAAAGTCGAGGTGCTCCAATCTTCGAAGCGATAGTTGGTTTGGAACTCGCCTGTATCGGTCCGCGGACGAAAGCGGTCGCGCGTGCGCGAATCGCAAGGAAAGCCGAAAAAAGTACACGAGTCGACATCGTCACTGTCTTTGATGTGCTCTTTAAACATCGATCCTGAGATCCGATAATCCCAGTTCTTGAGAATCTTTTGCTCCCACTCCAACTTGCCTAGATATTGAGTGGTGGCCTCGCGCGCGTTGGGATCGGGCTGCGAAGCGAAGTTGTTGTTATTGAAAAGCCCCAGATCGGTTTTGACGAAGTGAAAAATCCCCCTGAGGATCGCGTCTTCCGTCACTTGATAATCCAGACGCGCGGATGAGGCGATATTCCGGTAGTTGTCGTTGACGCTGTGAAAGCCTTGGCTCTCTAGGCGTGCGGCGCTGAAGGAGTAAGCGAGTTTTCCCGCATCGCCTCTAAACGTCAGGCCTTGACGATGGGTCGAACCGTTGCCACCTTCGAGGGAGAGACCAGCCTCCAGCGGTCCTTGGCCTTTCTTTGTGATGATATTGATGACGCCACCAATCGCTTGCGAGCCGTACAGGGTTCCACCTGCGCCTCGAAGAATTTCGATCCGCTCGACGTTTTCCGTCGTCAGGTGAGCAAAATCAAAAGCGCCTAGCGTCGTGCTGTTAACTTCGACGCCGTCGATCAGAACCAAAACATGATCCGACTCGGAGCCGCGAATGAATACAGATGTCGTGTTACCACGGGACCCCGACTGAACGACATCCAGTCCCGGCACAGTACGCAAAACTTGCAGCACTGTCTCAGCTTGCTGGTTTTGAATGTCCTTATCCGTGATGACGGTTGCCGAAGTTGTGACCTGCGACAGGGGCGTTTCGGAAGGATCGGCTCCGGTGTTTGAGCGCTGGACAGCTCAGACAGCGGAAACACGAACAAAAATAAAAAGAGTAAAAGAACTTTCATGAAAACCTCCTTTTCCCGCGAAAGGGGAGTGTTGAGGCACGACGGATAGGTCTCCTGGCTTGAGCATCAAATCTACTTGCCGCGTCTTCCCATCAGCGGTACGGTTCAATGTTCAACAGTTCAATGTTCAAGGTTGAATTCCTCGAACTAGTGAACCGCCGAGCGTTGAGCCGACGCCTCCGACAGTGACAAATACTGCGGCTTTCGTAGCTCCTACAGTTGCGGGGCAGCAGGGGAGTTCCCGGAAAGGATGAAGGATAAGGGATAAAGGATGAAAACTTTCATTCATCCTTTTGCCTTCTGCCTTTATCCTTTCCGAGTCACCCCTTTCCCTTACATCCGCCTGCGGTCAATAAAGTTTAACGCTGGGACCTCCTATTTTTCACCACGATTTGCTATCGGCGAGGCTGAAGTCGATCGGAACGCGAATCCAGCTCTCAACGGCTTTGTCACCATAGCGAGCCGGAATAAACCGCCAGCGCTTGATCGCTTCCGCGGCGGCGCGGTCCAACGCCTCGCTCCCGGAGCTGTTGTTGATCTCCACCTGTTTGGATCGACCATGATCGTCAACCAGCACACGGAGAAGCACTCGCCCTTCACGACCCTCATTTCGAGCGCTCTCCGGGTAAGCCGGTCGAGGTGTTTCGCTGTAGCGCGCTCGAATCAACCCAGCGCCGTTTCCTCCTGAACCGTCGCCGCTGCCGAGCCACGTGTCGGTTCCAGGCGATCCTGGTCCGTTAATCCCGCTTCCAAATCCACCATTGTCGGAACCATTGCCGTTACGGCCCGCCGAAGTGATTTTTGCTTGGCTATCGGTCTCGGCAGAGGTTGACGGTACGAATTCTAACGCGGCGCTGTTGCTTTCGATCGGATTCGTTGGAGCTTCGTCGAATTGATGTCGCGGTACCTGACGGTTGCTTTGGGCGGATTCAACGAGATTTTGAGCGGTTAGTGCTGCAGGCCGCGGCGATTTTACAGCGTCTCGCAACGCGCGATTGCCACTTTGTCCACCTTGCTCACCGGCACTGGTTGTTTCCTGTCCTGTAGGCAAAATCCTCACCGGAATGAGCTGCTCCTGTTTCCGTTCCGGAAAGGAAACGGGATAGACTAGGGCGGCCGCGTGAAGAGCCAGGGATAGAAAAAAGAAAGAGGCCAGTTTCATGTTCGCCCATGCTTGGCCTCAGGCTGATCGGGGATAGAGTGAAACACCTTTCTCTCTTCTCCGGAGAGGCCGGCTTAACACTCTGGGCAGGTTTCCTGACTTAGGCATTTTTCTACTCGCCGCGCCTTCCCATCCTTTACTTAGACTCAGGACAGTGGCTGTCTTGCGGCTTTCGTAGCCATCACAGTGGCGGGACCGCGCCGGATTTACACCGGACTTCCCTATGAACCCAGAGCCGTGAATTTATGTAGGCGGAAACTACAACGCGGGATTGATCGTGTCAAGAGTTTCGTTCGTGGCGCGGAGTCATTAGCGGGCAACAAATAAATTTCAGTCGCTCAAGGAATCCACCGTCAAGTTTTACTCCTCTACGGCGCGCTCCGCGGTCGGACTCTCTAGCTCAGAGCGAGGCGAGTAAGATCAGGCTGAGTGCTTCGCCGAGTTCGATGATGGCGCCGAAATTGTGCTGGGTAAGATTGGCATGGAGTCGATACAATAGACTTCTAGCGAGCAAAGCAAAAAGCGATAGCGAAAGTGCGATCCATAACCCCTTACGGCCGAGGCAATAGATGCTGAGAGCGAGTGTTGCCGCGGTAGCCACAAGCAGATGCCAGAATCTAACCTGTTCGGCAATGACCCGTGCAACTTCTTTGCAACGATCGTGATAGCCGTACGAAAATAGCACAACCGCCCAGCGCGCCAAGACGGGAGTGACTAACAAACTGACAGTGAGCCGCTCATCCATGCTGTCGGTGGCGGCGATTTTGAAAAGCAGCACCATAACGATCGCGACGAATCCAAGGCTGCTATTTTGTCGCGCCTCAATCTTTGTTGGAGCGATGTCGAACGTGGCTCTAAGATCTTCGAGATGGATACCGCCAGTCGACAGGACCAAAACCGTCAACAGAACAATGCTAAGAATTTCCGACGGTAGATACGGCGCGAGACTGTAGTTCAACAGCGCGAGAATTAAGCCCAACGCCAAACCGACAAAGGGAAAGTAGATCATCGCCGAGCCGATCGCTTTGGGAGACGGCGGGCTAGCCGCAAAGCGGCTCCAGATGGTCAAAAATTTGCACGCAGCAGCGAGATCTTGCACGGGCTTCTTTTCGCTCACCGACGCTAAGCTGTCAAACGGAATAGCCTTTTGCAGGTGTTTTTTACCGAGGTATCGCAGGCGCGCCGAAAAAGAAAAAATTATTCAATAGAATCAATATGTTAAGAACTCTTTAGTGCTTTACTTTCCGGTTGTTTTCCGGTATGATTCATTAATTGATAATTCTGTCTAACCCTACAAATTTACAAGCAAAAATCAAATTCGGCGTTTGGTGAAAATGGCTGAGTCAAAAACCCCGCAAGAATCCGATTATAATGCAGACAACATAAAGGTTCTGGAAGGCCTGGAAGCCGTCAGAAAACGGCCGGGCATGTATATCGGTGACACGAGCGAGCGGGGTCTACACCATCTCGTTTTTGAAGTCGTCGATAACTCCATCGACGAGGCGTTGGCTGGTCATTGCGACAACATCGAAGTTACCATTCACATCGATAATAGCGTCACGGTGATCGACAACGGTCGCGGTATTCCCGTCGACCTTCATACGACCGAAAAAGTTTCCGCCGCTGAAGTAGTGCTGACTAAACTCCACGCCGGCGGTAAGTTCGACAAAGCTTCCTACAAAGTTTCCGGCGGATTGCACGGCGTCGGTGTTTCCGTTGTCAACGCGCTTTCTGAAACTTTGGAAGTCGAGATCAAACGGGACGGAAAAGTTTACCAACAAAGTTATAGGCGCGGCGATCCGCAAGCGGCACTGCAAGAAGTCGGCAAGTCCAAAGAACGTGGCACGCGCGTAACCTTTAAGCCCGACAGCACGATCTTCGAGACCACTGATTTTAGCTTCGATATTCTCTCGCAAAGGTTGCGCGAGCTCGCGTTCTTGAATCGCGGCATCAAGATCACCATAGAAGACGAGCGGACCCAGAAAAAACATGAATTTTTCTATAAAGGCGGCTTGCTGTCCTTTGTCGAGCATCTCAACCACGCGAAGACCGCAATCCACTCAAAAGTCGTCTACTTTGAAGGCGAGAAAGACGGCGTCGGCATCGAGATCGCCATGCAGTGGAACGACGGCTATACGGAAAGTGTTTTTTCGTTTGCCAATAATATCAATACCATCGAAGGCGGCACGCACCTGATCGGCTTTCGCTCCGCTCTCACTCGGACCATCAACAACTACGCTGTCAATAGCGGCCTGCTCAAAAAAGACGAAGAAAATCTCCAGGGTGAAGACGTTCGCGAGGGGCTGACCGCGGTGATCAGCGTGAAAGTTCCCGAGCCGCAGTTTGAGGGACAGACCAAAACAAAGCTCGGTAACAGCGAAGTGAAAGGCATTGTCGAGGCGCTGGTCAACGAAAAGTTTGCCAGCTATTTGAGCGAACATCCGGCCGAGGCAAAAAAAATCGTGATGAAGGGGGTCGAAGCGGCGCGCGTACGCGAAGCAACTCGAAAAGCCAAGGATCTCGCGCGGCGCAAGGGCGCCCTCGATTCTGGTTCGTTGCCGGGTAAACTCGCCGATTGCCAAGAGCGCGACCCCGCATTGAGTGAGCTCTACTTGGTTGAGGGCGACTCCGCCGGGGGTTCGGCCAAACAAGGGCGCGACCGGCGCAATCAGGCGATCCTTCCGCTCAAAGGCAAGATCCTCAACGTCGAAAAAGCCCGCTTCGACAAGATGCTTTCGTCCCAGGAAATTCGCCTGATGATCACCGCGTTGGGCACGGGCGTGAAGGAAGACTACGACCCAGCGAAATTGCGCTATCATTCGATCATTATCATGACCGACGCCGACGTCGACGGCTCGCATATTCGCACCTTACTGCTGACGTTCTTTTACAGACAAATGCCCGACTTGGTCGAGAAAGGCTATCTCTATATCGCCCAGCCGCCGCTGTACAAGGTAAAGCGCGGCAAGCAGGAAAAATATCTGAAAGATGAACAGATGCTCGAAGATTATCTCATCGAGCTCGGCACGGAAGATATCCGCCTGCGCGCGAATAACGACGGCAACGGGCTGGCTGGACAGGCGCTGCAAACCTACATCAAGAGAATTATTCGCTGGGATAGGGTCATGAACTTACTCGTGCGCAAAAGAAAAAACCGCACGGTCATCGATGCTTTGCTGCTGGAAGCCAACTTTAGTGAAGAGACGTTGAAAGACGAAAAGACGCTTAGAGATATCGAAAGCCGCCTGGCATCTTACGTGAGTTTGGTGGCTCCCGAGCAAGCGCCGCTGTCCTGCGCGCTGGAACAGGATGCGGAGCATAATTGTTTTAGGCTGATTGTCACCACGCGCGCCAATGGCACCGGATTCCAAACCGTCATCGATAGAGAATTTCTCACCAGCCCGGAATTTAAAGAAGTCAAAAAACTATTCAATGATCTGATCGGCATCGGCATGCCGCCGTACGCGATCGAAAACGGCGAGCAGAAGGCGCAGTTGCGCTCGCTCACCGAGGTGCTCAGCTACTTTATGGAAGGCGGCAAGAAAGGGCTCGCGATCCAGAGGTATAAAGGCCTCGGCGAAATGAATCCGGGACAATTATGGGAAACTACCATGAATCCCGAGACGCGAGTGCTGCTGCAGGTGCGCATCGAAGACGCCGTGGAAGCCGACGAGATCTTCTCGACTTTGATGGGCGATGAAGTCGAGCCCCGACGCAAGTTTATCGAAGATAACGCGCTCATGGTCAAGAATCTGGACATCTAGAAAAGCTCAAGTCATTCGAATTTCTAAGATCCTGCAGTAACCGCGACAGGCGGACAATTCATGGAAGCGACAAGCAGACCACAAAAGGTACCCGTTTATATCGAAGAAGAGATGCGCGAGTCGTTCATGGCCTACGCCATGAGCGTCATCATCAGCCGCGCGTTGCCCGATGTGCGCGACGGGCTCAAGCCGGTGCACCGCCGCGTGCTCTACGCCATGTACGATGCGGGGAATACGTCAGACAAAGCCTACAAAAAATCCGCCCGCCTGGTCGGCGATATCATGGGTAAGTATCATCCCCATGGCGACTCGGCGATCTACGACACGATCGTCCGCATGGCGCAGGATTTTAATCTGCGCTACCCGCTGGTCGACGGCCAGGGAAATTTCGGCTCCATCGACGGCGATAACCCTGCGGCGATGCGTTACACGGAGATTCGCATGACGCCCCTTGCCGAGGAAATGCTCCTCGACATCGAGAAGGAAACCGTCGATTTCATCGCCAACTATGATGATTCACTCAAAGAGCCGGTGGTTTTGCCGTCGCGTATTCCGAATTTACTGATCAACGGCTCGGCCGGAATCGCGGTTGGCATGGCGACCAACATCCCGCCGCATAATTTGAGCGAAGTCATAGACGGTTTGATCGACCTGATCGAAAATCCCGATCTCACGATCAGGCAATTGATGCGGCATATTCCCGGGCCGGACTTTCCCACTGCGGGATTCATCCATGGCACGGAACCGATTGTGCAGGCTTACCACGAAGGCAAAGGCATCGTGCAGATGCGCGGCAAGGCCTTCACCGAGACCGTAAAGCGCACGGGGAAAGAACAAGTCATCATCAGTGAAATTCCTTACCAGGTAAACAAAGTTCGGCTCATCGAACAAATCCGCGACCTCGTGTTGGAGAAAAAGCTCGAAGGCGTCGCTGATCTGCGCGACGAATCGGACCGCGAAGGTATGCGGATCGTCGTAGAACTGAAGCGCGACGCGGTCGCGGAAATTATCATCAACCAACTCTACAAACATACCGCGCTGCAGGAATCATTCGGCATCAACATGCTCGCCATCGTCGACGGCAAGCCCAGACTGCTGAATCTCAAAGAGGCGCTCAAAGCCTTTCTCGATCATCGCAAGGAAGTCGTCACGCGGCGCACGGCCTACGATCTACGCAAGGCCGAAGAACGGCTGCATATTTTGGAAGGCTATCGGATCGCTCTCGACAATCTTGACGCCGTGATCGCCCTGATCCGGAATTCTTCGGAGCCGAGGGTCGCCAAAGAAGGCTTGATGTTGAACTTTGGCTTGAGCGAAATCCAAGCGCAGGCGATCCTGGATTTGCGCCTGCAGCGCCTGACCGGTTTAGAGCGCGACAAAATCATGGAGGAGCATCGAGAGACCGTCGAGCTGATCGCCAAGCTCCGTGCCATTCTCGCCGACGAGAAAGAGATCTACAAAATCATTGTCGAGGAACTGAAAGAGATTAAGAAAAACTACGGTGACGAGCGGCGCACGCAGATCGTGGACCGGAGCGAAGAAATCTCCATCGAGGATCTGATCGTCGACGAAGACATGGCGGTGACGATTTCGCACGAGGGTTACATCAAGCGCAACCCGGTGACGCTTTACCGCGCGCAGCGGCGCGGCGGCAAAGGCAAGATCGGCACGACGACGAAGGAGGAAGATTTCGTCGAGTACATGTTCATCGGCTCGATGCACGCCTATATTCTGTTTTTCACCACCATTGGCAAGGTTTATTGGATCAAGGTGCACGAGCTGCCTCAAGCGAGCCGAGCCGCCAGAGGCAAGCCGATCGTAAATTTGCTCAATCTGGAATCGGGCGAAAGGGTGTCGGCATTTCTCTCCGTGCGAGAATTTCAGGAAGGGCGTTACATCATTTTTGCTACCAAAAACGGGCTTGTCAAAAAAACCGAGCTGATGGCTTACGCCAATCCCCGAGCCAACGGCATCCGGGCGATCGGACTCGAACAAGGCGACGAGGTGATCGGCGTTCGCCTCACGGACGGCCAGCAAGAACTGATTCTCTCGACGGCGGACGGCCAGGCGATTCGCTTCAAGGAAGAGCAGGTTCGCCCCACTGGACGCGGCACCTTCGGCGTCGTCGGTATGAAGCTCGATCCAGGCGACAAGGTCGTGAGCATGGAGATGCTCAGCCTGGGCGCCGATATTCTGACAGTGGCCGAAGGCGGCTTCGGCAAGCGCACCGAAATGGCCGAGTACCGTCTGCAGTCGCGCGGCGGCAAGGGCATCATCACGATGAAGACAACCGACAGAACCGGCCGAGTCGTCGGCGTTCAGCTAGTAACGGCAGACGATCAGCTCATGATCATCACGAATGCCGGCAAAATCATTCGCCTTCGCATCGGGGACATTCGAGTGATCGGCCGTAATACTCAGGGGGTGCGACTGATCGAGCTCGAAGAAGACGAGCGGGTCGTGTCGGTGGCGCGTTTGGCGGAAAAAGAAGAAGAGGATGAAGAGGGAAAGGGCGATCAATAATCGCCACCTTTCGCCGCGATAACCCAAACTACCACATTGGCACGTTTGCCCCGCCCATCATGAATTCGCTCGAAACCGGTCATGTTTAGTGACATCGCAGTGGTGGGTGCCGGCGCCTGGGGGACCGCGCTGGCCAAAGTCCTCGCGGACAAAGGCGAACAAGTCACGCTGTGGTGCCACGGTGCGGATAGTTTTCGACAAATAGCCGAAACCCGGGAAAACCGCATTTACCTTCCCCACATTTCGCTTCCTGCCAACATCAAAGCCACACAATCACTCCGCGAAACGGTTTCGGACAAACACCTAGTTATTTGCGCGGTGCCGTCGCACGTGGTTCGCGAGGTTTTTGCTCAAGTCGCAGCCAGCCTGGCCGCGGAAACCATGATCCTCTGTGGCACGAAAGGGCTTGAAGAAGGAAGCCTGAAAACCATGGGCGAGCTGCTATCCGATCTATTCGGCCCGGCGCGCCAAGCACGTCACGCTTTTCTTTCGGGACCGACGTTCGCCATTGAAGTTGCTCGGCAGCTCCCCGCCGCCGTGACCGTCGCGGCCGGCGATGAACAGGTGGCCAGATCGATCCAACAAGTTCTCAGCACGCAAAACTTGCGAGTCTACACGTCGTCCGACATTGTCGGCGTGCAAATGGGCGGCGTGGTAAAAAATATCATCGCCATCGCCGCCGGCGTCAGTGACGGGTTAAGCTTGGGGCAAAATGCTCGCGCGGCATTAATTACCCGCGGTCTCGCCGAGATGACTCGGTTGGCGGTGCGCATGGGAGGGGACCCGGCAACGCTGGCAGGATTGCCGGGTTTGGGTGACTTGATCCTGACCTGCGCGGGCGATTTGAGCCGCAATCGAGCGGTGGGTTTGCAAATCGCGCACGGCAAGAGCTTGCAAGGGATTACGGCATCGACTCGCGCGGTGGCCGAAGGCGTGCGCAATACGCGGTCGGTGCGCGTTTTGGCGGAGCGGCTCGGCGTCGACATGCCGATCGTCGAACAAATGGATCAAGTGCTTTATGCCGGCAAAGAACCCGCCCAGGCAGTGCGCGACTTGATGCTTCGCTCATTGAAAGCCGAGGCCGGTTAAAATTGACAACGCCCAGTGGGTATGATTCATATAAACACTTGGCCGTTTAATCGGTCCAAGGGAGTATTATCTCTATGAAACGCACTTATCAGCCGAGCAACATCAAGAGAAAACGGACGCATGGGTTCCTCGCGCGTATGGCAACGCCGGGCGGGCGCAACGTGCTTCGGCGCCGCCGCGCTAAAGGACGCAAGCGTCTGACCGTGAGCGTGCCGCCGAAACGGGCGCGTACTTAATATCAACCGTTCGGATGTCGCTGAAAGTTTCGCAGCGGTTCCCGAAAACGGCTCGCCTGCGAAAGCGAGCCGAATTTCTAAAACTTTCGCGAACCGGCGCAAAGCTACAGTCAGCAAATTTCGTCGTCATCATCAGCGCGAACGGCCGTCAGGAAAATCGGTTGGGTGTCACGGTCAGCGCCAAAGTCGGCAACTCGGTGATTCGCAATCGTTTGAAGCGACGGTTCAGAGAATATTTCCGGCGCCACCGCGCCGAGCTGCCGGCCGCAAGCGACATTCTGATCATCGCCCGCGCAAGCGCCGCGGGCCTCGAGGGGAATACCATCGCAAGCGAATTGGCAAGAACTCTGGCGGGTCACCGAAGACAGCGGAAATTGTGAACGGAATGGTCGGCGCGGTTTTGGCCTGGCTGGTTTTCGGTTATCGTAAAATTCTCTCGCCGTTTTTGCCGCGGGCGTGTCGATTCTACCCAACCTGCTCAGCTTATACCGAACAAGCCATTCGGAGATACGGAACGCTTAAAGGAATTGTCTTCGCAATCGGGCGAATTCTCCGTTGCCACCCCTGGCATCCAGGCGGTTACGATCCCGTGAAGTGATTTTGATCCATGGATAAACGCGCAATCATTGGCATCGCACTCTCGATCCTGGTGCTGGTCGTCTACCAACAATTGATGACGCATTTTTACGGGCCTCCACCTAGCGCTCCAGAGGCGGAAAAAAGTGGCGACGAAGAAAAAGCTCCGGACCCGGCGCCAAACACCGCGCCGTCCTCTGCACCATCAGTCCCAGCACCCCCCGCTGCCCTTCCCGCCTCCCGGTCGGCCAAAGAAATTACCGTCGAAACCGACAATTACATCGCAGTATTCACGACCCAGGGTGCCCGGCTAAAGAGTTTTAAGTTCAAAAAGTTTCGCAGCTCGGTGGATGAAAACAGCCCGCTTTTTGAGATTATTGATACAGCGCCCGGGGTGCCGCTGCCGCTGGGCGTTCGCTGGCAGACCCCGACACCGTTCGAAGACAGCGAAGTGGTTTATTCAGTCCAAGGCAAGGATCTCAAATTAACCGACGACGCCAAAGCGAACTTGGTTTTTCAAGCACAAACTGCCAGCGGTGCGGTTATCACCAAGTCTTTTGGTTTTTCCGGCTCGTCGTATCCGATTCAATTCGACGTTTCTGTGAAAGTTCCAGACGGCACCGCACCGATCCCGGAAATTGTACTCGCCGATCAGAGCAACCGCACAGTGCTCAATCACGACGCGCCCTTTGAAGGATTTATCGCGTTGGTGGACAACAAGATCAAACGAGAACCGCCGCCGGAAGCAGCGAAGGGACAGGAGTTTGCCGGGGATGTTTCGTGGGCGGGGTTTGGGCACACCTATTTTTTCTTCGCTTTGCTGCCCGAAAACGGCGCGCAACACAAGGTTTCATTGCATCTAGCGGGCGCCGCCCTGGTGGGCGCGATCAGCGGTGCCGCGGCGAGCGAGCGCTACACGCTATTTGTCGGTCCGAAAGAGCTCGACATACTCAAGTCACTCAACAAAGGCTTAGAACGGTCGATCGACGTCGGCTACTTCGGCTTCATCTCGATTCCATTTCTCTACGTGCTGCATTTCTTCCATCGCGTGACCGCGAGTTACGGTCTCGACATTATTTTGCTCACGGTGCTGATCAAAGGTCTGATGGCGCCGCTGACGCATAAAAGTTACGCGTCGATGAAGCAAATGCAAAAGCTGCAGCCGCAAATGGAGCGCCTGAAGGAGCGCTACAGCGACGACAAGGAAAAGCTTAATAAAGAAATCATGGAGCTTTACAAGCGTAACGGCGTCAATCCGCTCGGTGGTTGTTTGCCGATGGTGTTGCAGTTTCCGGTCTTCATCGGTCTCTACAATGCGTTGAGCACGCCCATCGAGCTGCGCCACGCGCCGTTCATGTGGATTAAAGATCTTTCGCAGCCGGATTGGAAGTCGTTGCCTTTTACGATCGCTGGCTGGCCGCCGTCTTTTTGGCCTACCGCGCCTTCCGGTATTCCAGTGCTCACGGTTTTCATGGGTGCGAGCATGTTTTTGCAGCAATGGATGACGCCGTCGGCGGGGGATCCGAATCAACGGAAAATGATGATGTTGATGCCCTTGATGTTTACGTTCATGTTCGTGTCATTTCCGGCGGGATTGACGGTTTATTGGCTGGTCAACAATCTTCTCACTATCGGCCAGCAATACTGGATCAACCGCAGCGACAAATAAACCGCTTTGGGAAAGGCGGAATTTATGGATTTCGTGGAAACCGAAGGCGACAGCATTGATGCGGCAATTGAAAGCGCGCTTAAACTGCTTGGGGTGGGGCGCGACAAGATCACCGTGGATATCATTTCCGAGGGGCGCAAGGGAATCCTGGGATTTGGCTCGCAGAAGGCGCGGATTCGCGCCGAGCTGAGAAAATCGACGATGGATCGACAAACGGAAGAGCCTAAGCCCGCCGTCGGCGAGCCGACGGCGGCGTCGGTGGAAGCCTCCGAAATTGCCGAAAAAGCACAAGCAGCCGTGCGGGAAATTTTGCACCTGATGGGCGTTAAGGCGACGGTTGAGCAGAAAGCCTCGCCCCAAGGCGATGAAACGATTATCGAGATCCGCGCTGAAAACAGCGGCCTGCTGATCGGACGGAAAGGTCAGACGCTGGAAGCTCTGCAATATCTCGTTACCCGCATCGCCGGCGAACGCTACGCAAGCGAAGGCCCGCACATCGTCGTCGACATCGAAAAATATCGCGAGCGCCGCCGCAAAACGCTCGAGGACATGGCTCTGCGGCTCGGCGAAAAGGCCAAACGACAAAGAAAGACCGTCACCGTCGAAGCGCTCAGCGCCGCCGACCGTCGGATCATGCACGCCGCGCTTCAGGACGATCCCTGGGTGTCGACCCAAAGTCTCGGCCAAGGTTCCTATCGCCGGCTGTTGATTATTCCCGAAGGAGATCGCAAGAAAAGGGAAGCGGTCGGGTCGCCGCAGCAGAATAAGCCGGGCGCAAGACCGCAGCCGAGCGGCGATAAAGCCCCGGCGACTGTCGAGTCGGAGGACGATGAGTAGCCTTGGCCTGGAATGCCGCGCGACCTTTCGTCGAATTGAGCTTTGTTGACCCGCCGCCAACGGTTCTCTATAGTAAAATTGTGATTCAACGCCGTAAAACCAAGCAGATTCAAGTCGGCAAGGTCAAAGTCGGCGGCAATGCGCCGATCACCGTCCAGTCGATGACCAAGACCGACACGCGCGACGTGCGCGCCACGGTCCAGCAAATCTGGGATCTTGAGGCGGCGGGTTGCGAGATTGTGCGCTGTGCCGTGCCAGTGCGCGAGGCCGCGGTGCAGCTCGGCGAAATAAAAAGAAAAATTCGCATCCCACTGGTTGCCGATATTCACTTCAACTACAAGCTTGCGCTGATCGCGATCGAACAAGGGGTGGACGGTTTGCGTCTCAATCCCGGTAATATCGGCGCCCGCAAGTATGTTGAAGAAGTAGTCAAAGCGGCGTCCGAACGCAAAATTCCCATTCGGATCGGCGTCAATGCGGGGTCGTTGGAGAAAGACTTGCTTCAGCGATACGACGGTCCGACCGCCGAAGGGATGGTTGAAAGCGGCTTGCGCCATATCCGCATTCTCGAAGACGTTGGCTATGACGAAATCAAAATTTCGCTAAAAGCCTCAGATCCGCTGATGATGATCGAAGCCTATCGTCAGCTTGCCGAGCAGGTTAATTACCCGTTCCATCTGGGCGTGACCGAAGCGGGCACGCCGACGGTCGGCACGATTAAGTCGGCCGTCGGTTTAGGTACGCTGCTTGCCGAAGGCATCGGCGATACGATCCGCGTCTCGCTCGCCGCCGACCCGGTGGAGGAAGTACGCGTCGGCCGCGAAATTCTAAAAGCGCTTAAACTCAAACAGGAAGGTTTGACCTTCGTCGCGTGTCCTTCGTGCGGCCGCGCCGATGTCGATCTCGTCGCGCTGGCCAAGGCCGTCGAAGAAAAAATGCTGCCCTACAGCAATCTCGACATCCACGTGGCGGTGATGGGTTGTGAAGTCAACGGCCCCGGCGAAGCTCGGGCCGCCGATCTCGGCGTCGCGGGCGGCAAGGGCATCGGCCTGATTTTCAAGAGAGGCCAAGTGATCCGCAAGGTTCCCGAAGCGCAAATCGTCGACGCGCTGATGGCAGAAGTCGAAAAATTTGCCGCCGAAAAAAGGGCTGAACAGGCAGCCGCTGCCAGTGTCTGACGGTTCATCTCCCTTATCAACCAAAGGGTTTCTGTAGAGGCGAAAAATTTTTCGCCTCTACTTCTCGTCGTGGTTTTTGTGATAAACAAGGCTGTTGGAGAGGAGCATCCTCTGTGACGGTCGCGACGTGCCCCGCGTCGCGCGAAAAATTACATAGCTAGACAAAGTTATGCGTTGGAGCAAGACCCTCATCCCCACGCTCAAGGAAGATCCGGCTGACGCCGAAGTCGTCAGCCACAAGCTTCTCGTCCGCGCCGGGTTTATTCGGCAAATCAGCCGTGGTGTCTACGATTATTTTCCCCTGGCGCTGCGCGTTATTCGTAAGATCGAGCAAATCGTGCGCGAGGAGATGAACCGCGCCGGCGCACAGGAGCTTTTGATGCCGATCTCTTGCCCCGCCGAGTTATGGCAGGAGAGCGGGCGCTGGGAGAAGTACGGCAAGGAGCTCCTGCGTTTCAAAGACCGCAATGACCGCGACTTTTGTCTCGGGCCAACGCACGAAGAGATTGTCACCGATCTCGTGCGCCGTTCGGTGCGCTCCTATCGCGAGTTGCCGTTCAATCTTTATCAGATCCAAACCAAGTTTCGCGACGAACCGCGGCCGCGCTTCGGCTTGATGCGCGGGCGCGAGTTCATCATGAAGGACGCTTACAGCTTTCACACCGATATCGAAGACTGCCGGCGCGAATACGACAACATGTATCAGGCCTACAAGCGGATCTTCACCCGTTGCGGTTTGCATTTTCGTCCGGTGGAGGCGGACACCGGCGCCATCGGCGGCAGCCAATCCCACGAATTCCAGGTGCTCGCGGACTCCGGCGAAGACGCCATCGTCAGCTGCAACGCCTGTGACTACGCCGCCAATATCGAAAAGGCGGAAGTCAGAGCGGCTCGCCCGGCCGGACGCGATATTGCGGAGGAGCCCCCGAAGCTGGAAAAAGTTTCGACTCCCGGGAAAAAAAGCGTCGGCGAAGTCGCCGAGTTTCTCAAAATGCCCGCCGATAAATTTGTCAAAACGCTGGTCTACAAGACCGACAGCGGCGAGTTGATCGCAGCGTTGGTGCGCGGCGATCACGAGATCAACGAGCTCAAGCTCAGAACGGTTTTAGGCAGCCAAGAGATGGGTCTGGCGGATGAGGCCGTGGTCGCGTCCGCTGCCGGCGTGATTCCGGGATTCCTCGGACCCATCGGTCTAAAGCTGCGCATGATCGCGGATCTTTCAGTTCAGGGGTTGCGCGCCGCAGTGACCGGCGCAAACGAAACTGACGCCCATTTCATTCACGTCGATCAGGAGCGCGACTTCACGCCGTCGGCATTTGCCGATCTGCGACTGGCGGTCAGCGGCGACCCCTGTCCGCGCTGCGAGCATGGACGGCTCGAAACCCACCGCGGCATCGAAGTTGGACAAGTCTTTTATCTCGGCACCAAATACAGCGAAGCGATGGGCGCAACTTACCTCGACGCCGAAGGCCGGGAGCGGCCGATCGAGATGGGCTGCTACGGCATCGGCGTCAGCCGCCTGGTCGCCGCCGCCATCGAGCAGAATCATGACGCCAACGGCATCATCTGGCCGTTTGCCCTTGCGCCGTTTCAAGTATTGCTCCTGCCGATCAACTATAAGGACAAAGCGATCCGCGAAGCCGCCGATCAATTCTATGGCGACTTGCAACAACGCGGCGTGGACGTTCTGCTGGACGATCGCGATGAACGCCCAGGGGTGAAGTTCAAAGACGCTGATCTGGTAGGCATTCCCTTGCGTGTGACCATCGGCACCAAAGGATTGGAAAAGGGCTGTATCGAGCTGCGCTCGCGCCGCGAAGGGAAGACCGAAGAGATTCCGCTGGCTGATGGCGTAAAAAAAATCGACGCAATTCTGACCCAGGCACTGCAGGCATAGATCATGGCTTCAAAGCTCGAGCTGGTTCGTCGACGCGGATCCATGCGCGAGCGTTTGATCGTCGCCCTCGACGTCGACAATCTCGAACAAGCGATCGATCTGGTTCGCCTTCTCGCCCTCGAAGTAGGCATGTTCAAGATCGGCAAACAGCTTTTCACCCACGCCGGGCCTCAGGCAGTGCGGTTGATTCAAGATCTCGGCGGCGAGATTTTTCTCGACTTAAAATTCCACGACATCCCCAATACCGTCGCCAAGGCAGCCATCGAAGCGACGCGCCTCGGCGTGAAAATGTTCAATGTGCACGCTTCCGGCAGTCTCGAAATGATGCGGACGACGGTGAAAGAAGTAGAGCGCCTCTGTCAGCGGGGAAGGCTGCGCCGGCCGATCATGCTCGCCGTCACTGTATTGACGAGTCTCGATCAGGAAGATTTGCAACGCGTCGGTGTCGAGCACCGAGTTGCCGATCAAGTGGTGCGCTTGGCGCTCTTAACCAAAGAAGCCGGCATGGACGGCGTTGTGGCTTCGCCTCACGAGGTCGCCGACATTCGCGCTGCCTGCGGCCGTCGTTTTGTGATCGTCACGCCGGGCATTCGGCCCGCGGAGTCGCGCCATGATGATCAGCAGCGCGTGATGACGCCCGGCGACGCGGTGCGCGCCGGCGTCGATTATATTGTCGTTGGCCGGCCGATTCTCGAAGCCAAGGATCCGGTGAGCGCCGCCCGGACGATCGTTGCTGAGATGGAGGACGGCGGCAGGTAGACGGGCGCGCACGTAGAAGGTTCAGGATCGCGGACTGACGATCGCGATATTCTATCCTCAATCGTCGATCTTCAAACCTTCCAGAACCGATAAAAGTGGTGCACCGGACTATGTCCTGCACCGACGGTGAAGCCGGTGCGGATTGCCGCGGTGATGTACTTTTTAGCGAGGGCGAGGGCTCGTTCGATCGTTTCGCCTTTCGCGAGATAGGCAGCCATCGCCGCCGAAAAGGTACAGCCGGTGCCGTGAGTGCTTTTAGTGCGGATGCGCGGCGCGAGCAGCATGGAAAATGTTTTGCCGTCGTAAAACAGGTCGACCGCCGGGCCTTTGAGATGCCCGCCTTTGATGACGACGCTTTTCGCGCCCATCTCAACAATGCGCCTGGCAGCTTCCGTGATGTGTTCGGGCGTGCGTAGCTCCATCCCAGTCAGCTCTTCCGCCTCCGGGATGTTGGGTGTGACCACCGCTGCCAGAGGAATCAGGCGCGACCGCAACGTTGCGACGGCGTTCTTCTTGATCAAAAGATCGCCGGATGTCGCCACCATCACGGGATCGACGACAAGGTTTTTCAAACGGTGCTGCTGAATCTTCTTCGCGACAGCTTCAATGATCGCCGCGTTGGCGAGCATGCCAGTCTTGAGCGCGTGCGCGCCGATGTCGTCGATCACCGCGTCGATCTGCGCGCCAACGAGCTTCGGGCTTAAAGCAAGAACTTGAGTGACGCCGACCGTGTTCTGCGCCGTGATCGCGGTAATCGCCGAAGTGCCGTAGACACCGAGCGCCGCGAAGGTTTTAAGATCGGCCTGAATGCCCGCGCCGCCGCCCGAGTCGGAGCCGGCGATGGTGAGGGCTTTACGGATGGATTTCATCGCTCGTAGGCTAGCATAGAACCGTTACCTTGCCCCAGGCAGCATGGAAAAATCGACGAGCTTTTGCGGATCGAGATCGGCCGGCACGAGTCGTTCTTGGCGCAGCAAGTCCAGGTATCCACGGGCGACTTTCGGCGGCAAGCGGCCGTCTTGATTGAACATGCCGACCAACGTTTCGTAAGTTCGCTCGGCCTCCGCCGGCGTGATCTTGAACTTGTCCGCGATCATTCGCACGGATTCTGCGCGATTGGTGCGTATCCAAGTTACCGCGTCGAGTAGCGCCGTGATGGTTTTTTGCACGCGCTCCCGATGATTGGCAACCTCCGCTCTAGAAGCGATCAAACCAGAGGTCGGAATGTCGACTAGATTACCGATCAAGACAAACTTTTTGAATCCTCGCGACACTGCTTTGTCGTCGAAGGGCGGCGTCAGCACGGCGCCGGAGACCTGCTGGCTCGCCAATGACGCGAAGCTCGATGCTGTCCCGCCGGTCATGACAAAGCCGACATCTTTCTCGTTGATCTCGACCTTCTTGAACCACGCCATAAGAAAATAGTGCGGCGAGGTTCGAATCCCCGAGATCGCGAGCTTCTTACCGATCAAATCCTGCGGCTTGTTGATTTCTTTCGTAGTCACGAGCATCCACGGCGTAATATCGTAAAAATTGAGAACGACAACGAGCGGCAGACCGGAGACGGCGGCGGAGATTCCAGTCGACAGAGAAGGGAAAAAATTAATATTGCCGGCGATGATCGCCTGCGGTTGGATGCCAGTGTTCATCTGGATGTATTCTGCTTCCAGACCGGCTTTCTTGAGCAAGCCTTTCTCTTGAGCAGCGTAATAAGGCATGTAGGTTAAAGCCAATGATGGAAGACCGACTCGGATCTTTTGCAAACTCTCGGCCGTGCAGGCGATGCCAGGCAATAGGAGATTGATCAAAAACAGAGTAAGGCTCACCGAACCTGCGCGCTTCATCTCGCAACTCCTTAGACGGTAATTACCTAGGGTCATTGCCATCGCTGCGGCTTTGACGCAAAATCCTATCGGAGAGCGGTGTTCGAGGTCAAACTTATTGTTGGACGGCAAACGCGACAGCGCCGGTGCAAGGTCAAAGATCTGTGCGAGGGATCGATCGATTCGTAACCCCTGCAGAGAAATTGTGCTTGCAACCTAGTGACGGTCGTTGATAGGTCTTCGGGTGGAGACATGATATTGAGAGGATTCGATATGGAAAGTGGCGCCGATCAATTTGTTTTATTCACCCAACCGGGCTGAAGCAGTTGCCTTAGAACGAAAGAGTTTCTTTCGAAAAAAGGCATCGCCTTCAGCGCCATCGACGTCTTGAACGACCCCGCCGGGAGAGAACAGCTGTTCAAGCTCGGAGTACGCACAGTGCCGGTGCTTGCGAAGGCCGGGCAATATATTTTTTGCCAGAATCTTGAAGACGTTGCCGAGTTCGTCGGCGTGCAAGGCACGGGGCACACGCCGCTCCCCCCGGACCTTCTTTTGACGAAATGGGTGAATGTGTTGCGCGCTGCGCAGCGTTATATCCGACAATTTTCCAATGAAAGGCTCGCCGAGCGCGTGATTGCCAACCGCGACCGATCAATTCGGTTGATGAGTCACCATATTTTTCGCATCGCTGAAGCGTTTCTCGAAACCGCTATTGACGACGTGGAGTATCGGGTCAATAACGCCAACGTGCCGCCCGCCGACGGAACATGCACGACCGGCGCGGAGATCTTGGCTTATGGAGATGAAATCATCGCGCGGGTTGAGACCTGGTGGGATCAACTCGACGATAAGTCATGCCGGCAAAAGATTAAGACATTTTACGGCACCCCGCCGATGCACCAGCTATTCGAGCGCTCGACTTGGCACTCGGCGCAACACACGCGCCAACTGATTGCGGTGCTGGAACGCTTCGAGATCGAGCCGAATGGGCGGTTAAGCAGCGAGGACCTCGCTGGTCTACCGCTGCCGGAAGGATTGTGGGAATAGCGCACGGAGGCGAGACCGAAATGCTCTGAACGGCGGCGGGCACTGCGGGGGGAGCGGCGGAAACTGCTTCAAAACGACAAATGGGTTCGGTCGCTTGGTCACCGCCGCGGGCCGAATATTTGCTCAAACTTCGTCGCGTACTGATCCATATTGAGCTGCACCTTTACTGGAGTGGGAAAAAGCTCAAGAGCGCCGGGATATAACGGCGAGGTCGAAGGAAGCATCCCCGGCCGTAACGGAACCTTCCGCTGTTCTACGAGCACCTTCTGTCCGTCTTCGGAGAGTAAAAAGTCGTAGAGAAGCTTCGCTGCGTTGGGATGGCCGATGTTTGACGCCAAGGCCACGGCTTGAATGTCCACGACAATCGGTCTTAAACTCTTTACCCATTCAACCGGCGCGCGTTTTTCTCTCAATTCTTCGATGCTGTGGGCAAACGATAAAGCGATATCGAATTCGCCAGCGATCATGAGTTGGGCCAACGAGGTGTGATTGTTGCGCCATTGAATGTCTTGGCGCGCCAGACCCACCATGATCTTGCGGGCCTTTTCCTCTCCCAGATACTCTTCCAGGGCACCCATCCAGCGAAACTCCTGGGGATCCATGCCGATCCTGCCTTTCCATTTTGGATCGTAAAAATCCTCCCAGTTTTTCGGCGCCTCCTGTTTGGAAACCTTTCTCGTGTTGTAGGCAAAAACATAGTAATTAGCGCCGAAGCCCGTCCACAGTCCCTTAGGGTCTTTGAACTTGTCCGGGTAAGCCTTCGCTTCCGGAGAAGCGTAAGGTTGCAGTACATCGAGAGTGGTGAGCAGCGGCGCAACGCCGCCATAGATTACGTCGAAGAGAAGCTTGCCGGCGGCCTTTTCCGTGCGGATCTTGCTCAACATGTTTTCAGCGCCGACGCGGGCATAATTAACTTTGACGAAGGGATATCTCTGTTCGAAGGCTTTGACCGCAGCTTGCGTCGTCGTCAGTGACGCCGTGGCGTACAAATTTACCTGCCCTTCTTTCTTGGCGCCGGCGATATAGGAAGACTCTTGAGCGTTCGAGAAATCGCGATGAAGCGCCAAAAGTAGTGCAAATAGGATAAGTTTAAGCGCAAGATTCATCTTTCACCCCGCTCATCAGCTGGTCACTTCTGCGCGGCTCGCGCGCCCCGATTGAACTCTCAGCTATCCCAGCCGTAGAGCTTAAGCGCGTTGGCGCCGAGTATTTTTCGCTTTGCGCTTTCCGAAATATCTTTGCGTTCTTTTAGCGTCGAGACCATGTAGGGAAAATTGCCGTCCCAGTGGGGATAATCGGAGGCGAAAAGTATTACGTTTTCGCCGACCCGATCGAGCACGAATGGCAGTGTCGTCTCTTCAGGTTCCGCCGCGTAAAACCATTGGCCGCTGGTCATATACTCGCTTGGCTTGGCTTTGAGCAGGGGCGCCTCGGATTTTCTCTTCTCCCACTCTTCATCCATGCGATCCATCCAGTAAGGAACCCAGCCGGCTCCGCACTCAAGGAAAGCAATCCGTAACTTGGGAAATTTTTCCGGCACACCGCCGTACATGAGTGCCGCACAGTCGATGAGCGTCTCAATAGGACGCCCAATCGTATGCTTGAACAAAAAAGTATCGAAACGAATCTCGCCTGCCGGTCCCTGGCGGGAATTATGCACTAGAAGGGGAATGTTTAGCCTCTGGATCTCCTCGTAGATCGGCCAGAATTCCGGCTTGCCTAGATGCTCTTTCATGCCGAAGGAAGCAATCGCAATTCCGACCAGTCCCAGCTTGGTCACAGCGCGGTTTACCTCTGCTACAGCAGCGGGGACATTTTGAAACGGCACGATCGCGACTCCCCGAATGCGCGGGCTTTCTTTACAGTGTTCCGCGATCCAGTTGTTGTAAGCGCGGCAATACGCCGCGGCGTAGTCTTTCTCGGCAAGCCGGCTCATATGAAAGGCGCTGGTTGGGAAAAGGACTGAAGTGTCGATGGTCTCTTTATCCATATCGCGAAGCCGCGTCGCCACATCCGGCACCCGCATCCCAAGTGTGCCATACATACTGGAATCCCATTCATCGCCCGGCAACAGGGACCCTCGCCGCTTGCAATAGGGCTCTTCCAAATGCGGTCTTATATCGCCGTCACGCTCTTGGACATGTCCATCAGAATCTATGATTCTCAGGGTTTCCATTTTCTTCTCCTTAACTGATGATTATTTTTTGGTTTCCTTCCCACCCTCTCCGTAGAGTTGATCGATCGCACCGCTTTGCTCGATCTCACGCACGAAACGCATATCGATGAATCCCTGCGGGTCGGCGGTTTTCGCGCGTGGGTCGCGGGCGCCGGCGAGATCGAAGATTACCTGGATGGCGGCGGGTACGGCGTACGGAGCTCGGGGAAACTGTTTCAAGACGAATGATTCGTAGGCGTCTTCCAAAGCTTCGCGATCTTGGACACGGAGATATTTTTGCATGATTTTGAGCGCCGCCTCCCGATTGGTTTTGGCATAGTGAATCGCTTCAACGATGACGCGAACGAGGCGGCGGACTGTGTCTTCGTTGGCCTTGATATAGGCGCGCCGAGTGACGAGGCCGCCTTGCAAGAAGGGAATACCCAATTCCACGCCGTCGGCTAAAGCGCGAAAACCTAAACGGCGAGCCTGCACGGTTTGCGGCGAATCGAGCACGGTGGCGTCGAGTTTTTTTGCTTCCATAGCGGCGAGGCGCGTGGACGGTCCGCCGCCACCGGCTTGAATGATCTGCACATCTTTATTCTCATTGATGCCGAGTTTTCGAAGAATCAAACGCAGCCCCCAATCGGCTGCGGCGCCGAACCGGCCGATGCCGATGATTTTGCCGCGCAGATCTTCGACGCGGCGAATCTCGGGACGGGTGATGAGCTGGTACGAATTCAGATTGCACCAGCCGGCGAGCATCACCAAGTCCAAGCCGTTCAAGTAGGGCCCAACGGCCAAGCCGCCGGACATCGTCGCGACCGGCGCCGCGCCCGCGGTGAGCGCTTGCACGGCTGGGGTAGAATCGACATAAACTAAATCGGCCATCAGGCCATGCCGCTCGAAGAGACCGGCCTCGCGGGCGAACCAAGTCGCCGAGTTGGTCATGGTGAACTGGCTGTAGATCACCTTGAGCCGCTCTTGGCTGGATGCTCGATCGGGAGCAAAAATCGCGGCCAGCGCGACGTAGAGAATGACCGTCGTAACGCGAGGGGTTAAATTTGTGCCCATGAGTCGACTCCTCGAAGATTCGCTCAAAGCTATTCGAGATTAACCGCAGAGGTCAAACAAAAAAACCCGAGGAGAAAATAGAATGAAATTAATCGGACTCATTTCGCCCAATCTCAGCGAGGATACGTTGGAAGATGTCTACAAGGTCTTTCCGGCGGGTATTCGTATTGAAGGACGGACTTTGAAAGTCGGGAAATATACCGACGATGAATTTCATCGGGCCGAGCTGATGTTCGCGGATCTCGTGCGCGATCTGGCGCGCTCGCCGCTGGATTTTCTGATGATCACAGGAGAGTTGTTTCTTTCGTACAAAGGCCCCGGATCGGACTTGGAAATTCTCGACCTGGTCAAGACCATTACGCCGACGCCGGCTTCCACGGTTCTGACGGCGGTCGTGCGAGGCTGCCGGGCGCTCGGGCTCAAGCGCATCGTCATGGCCTCGCCGTTTCCCGAAGATCAGGACGAGCGGCTGGTCAAATTTCTGGACCATTACGGCATCGAAGTCGTCGCCTTTCGCGGCCTCGGATGTCCTAATGCAGATGTGATCTGGGAGTTGCCGCCGGCGAGCGGCTACGATTTGGCGACCGGACTGCTGCGCGAGTATCCGGACGTGGACGGTATCTACATGCCGTGTAACAAATGGCGCATCGTCTCCGTCATCGAGCGCATCGAAAAAGATCATGGCAAGCCGGTGGTGACCAACACTCAGGCTTGGGTTTGGGACGCGCTGCGGCTGATGGGCATGCGCGACCCTATTCCTGGCTATGGCCGGCTTTTGAGCGAATTCAAATAAGATGACTCAACGGAACGCCGCCAAGACCTCGCGAGCGAAGAGTTGCAGCATTTGCGAGTGACGCGCGAGCGTAGGATAGATGAACTTGATCTCGAAATGGGTCACACCAGCTTCGCTATAGGCTTTGACCCGGCGGCGGATCTCTTCCGGCGAGCCGATCAGGCTCACTTCCACCAATTGTTCGATGCTCATGAATCTTTCAAAGGTGCTTTGGCCGATCGCCAGCGTACCGAAACCGTCTTGTCTGGCTTTTGCCGGAGCGGCATCGATACAGCCGTAGACTTCGATGCCGAGGTGAATCGCGTCCGGGTCGCGGCCCTGTTGCTTGGCCATTTCTTTGAGCTCACGGAATCTTTTCGCGATGTCTTCGGGTAGCAACCATGCCGGCAGCCAACCGTCGCCGAGGGCTGCGGTTCTTTTCATGGCTGCCTCGGTCCATCCGCCGATCCATAGAGGCGGGTGCGGTTTTTGATAGGGCTTCGGACAGATTTCGGCGTCCTTGAAGCTGACGAACTGTCCTTCATAGGTCGACGGTTGACTGGTCCAAATCGCTTTCATCGCCCGGATATGATCATCGGCGATCTTGCCGCGCTGTTTGCGGTTGACGCCGAGGACTTCATACTCCCGCGACTTGATCGTCGAAGGAGAGCCGATGCCGACGCCGATGTCCAGTCGTCCTTTGCAGAGCACGTCGAGCGTAGCGATCTGTTTGGCCGCGAGCAGCGGATTGCGACAAGGCACCACGACGCAGGCGATGCCAAGGCGCACCGAACGAACCAGCCCGGCGAGATAGGAAAGTGAAGTCATCGCTTCGTAGAAGTCCGGACTGTCGTTGCCCTGGTGCGAATGGTCGGCGCCCGAAGAAATGTGCGTGCGGTGGATTTCTTCGGACCAGGTCAAATGGTCGTGAACCCAAACCGAATCGAAACCGAGAGACTCGGCTTCTTGAGCGACTTCGACCATCGATTCGACCGTCGCCAGCGGTCCCGAGTTGGGAACGCGGACGCCGAAGGTCACGTGCGGCTTGCCGTTGGGTTTCGCGCTCATTAGTGTCAATCCTTTAGGCTTCAGTCACTGGCGCAAAGAAAAATTGTGTAGAGAGTAAACGTGAAAACAGTCATTCAGGTAAAACAGATTTCTTCGGACGAAGCAAAGGCACGAGCCTTCGCGATCCGCATGCGCGTATTCGTGCGCGAACAGCGTGTGCCTGCTGCCATCGAGCTCGATCGCGACGATGACCGCGCGATTCATTTTTTAGCAACGTCCGATGGAAGAGCCGTGGGGACGGCGAGAGTCGTGTACCATCAGGGTAATGCCAAAATCGGCCGCATGGCAGTGCTCAAAAGCTATCGCGGTCAAGGCGTGGGAAAAAAATTGCTCCAGCGAGCTGTTGCTACGGCAAAGAAGCTGGGCGCGCGAACAATCTATTTGCACGCGCAAGTGCCGGTGATCGAGTTCTACGAGAAACTGGGATTTCGCTCGGTCGGTGCGGTTTTCGACGAAGCCGGTATTCCACACCGGAAAATGATTCTGGGGGCAATAAGCAACAGGCACTAGGCAACGGGCAATAGTGAAGATTTGCGAAGGACGTGATCGTGGTTCGCGGCTGCGTTCGTAGCAGCCAACGCTGACGCTTGCGTCCATCCGCGGTTAAGCCGTACGATAGGATCGTCTATTGTAAAAATATCTGGAGGTCATGATGGAGCCGATACCAAACGCGACGATCACTGCCGCCAACGCGAAAAGCCGCAAGGTCAGAGAGCTTATACGCGCGCCGGAGATACTCGTCATGCCGGGCGCCTATGATGTTTTAAGCGCGCTGTTGTTCGAGCAGATGGGATTCAAAGCGATCCAAGGCACCAGTGGGGGCATTGCCGCGTCGTTGGGTTATCCGGATGGCGAAGCGATGAGCCGGGAGCAGTTTATCGAAATGAGCGGTCACTTTGCTACGGCGGTCAGCGTACCATTTAACGCGGACGGCGAGAGAGGCTACGGCGACGAGAACGGCGTCGGCGACACGGTGCGCGCGCTGGTGGCGCGCGGTGTGGCCGGCATGAATCTCGAGGACGGCGCCGCCAAAGGCAAAGGCGGATTGGTCGAGCTGTCGCAGCAGCTGCGCAAAATAAAAACTGTCATGGATGCAAAGCGCGAACTCGGCAGCGAGTTCTTTCTTAACGCGCGGGTCGATGCGTTTCACGTGATGCCCGACGATCCGAAGAAGGCACTCGACGAAGCGATTAGGCGCGGCAATGCCTACGCCGAGGCGGGCGGCGATTGTATTTTTTATCTCAATCTCCATGCCGCAGAAACGATTGGGACCGTGGCGAAGGAAGTGAAAGCGCCGGTCAGCATCCTCGCCGGACCGCAATCGCCGAGCATTAAAGAGCTGCAAGATTTGGGCGTCGCGCGGGTGAGCTATGGCTCGGGTTTTATGAAAGCCGCGATCACCGGCGCGAAGCGTTTGGCGCTGGAGATTTTACAAAAGGGCACGTGCGACTTGCTCAAAGACGGCATGCAGACGCCGGAAATCGTTGCCCTCGTTGCCCGCAAGAAATAAATTGACTTCATGGACGCCAAAGGTTTCGTCGTCTCACTGCACATCGCGCCGACTGGCGCGGCGGCGATGCAGAGTCAAGACCAAGTGCAAGCCGTGGCTGGCCGCGGCTTGCAAGGCGATCGCTATTTCGCCGGTCTCGGCACTTACTCCAATAATCCCGGCAGCGGCCGTCATGTGACCTTGATCGAGATCGAAGCCATCGAAGCGCTGCAACGAGAGTACCAAGTTGAAATAGAGGCCTCGCTCTCGCGGCGCAACATTGTGACGCACGCCGTCGCTTTGAATCATCTCGTCGACCGGGAATTTACGGTCGGCGAAGTGCGCCTGCGCGGCATGCGGCTCTGTGAGCCGTGCGCCCATCTCGAACGACTGAGCCGCCGCGGCGCCATGCGCGGTCTGATTCATCGCGGCGGGCTGCGCGCCGAGATCCTTACCGGCGGAACGATCCACGTCGGCGATGCGATTGCTCCAGTCGCCGATCAGGCTCGATAGCGTGAGGCGCTTCAGTTCGCCATGACCGGCGGGGCTCTCACACTGATTCTGGCGGCTGCCGTCACCCACGCCACTTGGAACTTTCTCAACAAGCACGCCGGCGGACACGCCACGTTCACTTGGCTGGTCGCCGTGCTGTCGGCGTTGCTCTATGCGCCGGTGACGATCACCATCATTGAAGTCTGGCAGATCCAGATCGACTTCGTTACGGTCGCTATCATGGCCGGCAGCGCGGCGCTGCACACGGCTTATTTCCTGCTTCTCAATCAAGGCTATCGCGTCGGCGATTTATCGTTGGTGTACCCGCTGGCGCGCGGCACGGGGCCGTTGCTGTCGAGCGTGGGGGCGATCTTATTTCTTGGCGAACGGCCGTCGGTGCTTGCCCTCGTCGGCGCCCTTTTGGTGATTGGCGGCGCGGTCACCTTGACGACCAACCTCGACCGCTTGCGCCAAAGCGGCGCTCACGACGCGCTTCTCTATGCGCTCATCACCGGTTTGTTTATCGCGGCTTATACGCTGTGGGATAAACAGGCGGTGAGTTATTTCGGCGTCGCACCGCTCGTTCTGGATTGGGGCGCCAACGTCGGCCGCGCTCTGTTTCTCGCCCCCATTGCGCTCAAGTACTCGGATCAAGCCGTCACGGAATGGCTGGAACATAAATACGAAGCGATTGCCTGCGCGGTTCTGATACCGCTCGCTTATATTTTAGTGCTCACGGCGATGCGCTTTACGCCGGTGAGTTATGTCGCGCCGGCGCGCGAAATCAGCATTCTGATTGGCACGATTATGGGGACGCAGCTGCTCGGCGAAGGCGACGCGCGCCGGCGCTTGACCGGGGCGTGTGCGATGGTTTTGGGGGTCGTGGGGTTGGCGATCGGATAGATTAAACGTGTTCAAAACGTTCAAGCCGTTCAAATCGGCGTCGAAATACAATGAATGGGAAAGATGAGTCGTTCAAAGATTTCGTGCTGGATCAGTTGCACGAGTTGGATGATGTCGAGGCGCGGAGAATGTTCGGCGGCTACGGTCTTTATCGAGATGAAACTTTTTTTGGCATCATTCACAAAGATCGCGTGTATTTTAAAACCGATGATTCGACGGTCGGCGAATACCGCAAGCTCAAAATGAACCCCTTTCGCCCAACGGCCAGACAAACGCTCAGGAGCTATTACCAGGTGCCGTTGGACATCCTCGAAGATGCCGAACGGCTTTGCGAATGGGCGGCGCGAGCGATCTCCTCCCAGGAGAAAAGTAGCAGTTCAACGCGGAGGAATAAGTCATGAACGATCTATGCGCCGGAGCGCTAATGCTGAGTCACAGTTTTGGGCTGTTCTGGGTACCCGGCATGCAAGGCGACTTTGCAGCTGTATCATAGCGAGGGCATCACCTCGCGCCGATGTGCTCACGCAGGATGCGCCGCACTTCCTCGATCGTCTCGGGATGCCCTTGTGTCGAGTGGCCGGAGCGGACGACTTTTTCCGACTCGACGCCCTCGATGTGGGCGCTTTCGTAGGGCACCACGCCGTCGGTCTTTCCGGTGATTGGTCCTTCGCCGAGCACGGCGATGATCGAATGGGCGGGGATGTTCGGATCGATGGGTCGATCGTTCATCGCGCGAATGAACGGATTGCCGGGACTCATGTTGTCGGAGTTCGCAATGAAAGTGTGAATAATGCTGCGGCGAGCGGGATCAAGAAAAGTTCGTTTGGCAGGATAACCAATCGATCGCCGATTTTGTGTTGGTGAAAACGGCGATTTTTAAGCCCCGCTGAGCAAGGTCGGTTCTCAATTGCATAAGCGTGGACAGTTCCAGCAAATGAGGCGAAACGATAAAGGCAACCGTGTTGCTTGATGGCCAGGGATCGTGCTTGAGGCCGGCGATAAAAGCATTGACTTCCGCGGGGTCGAGCCGCACGTTGGCGTCGTTCAAATCGATCAAAACCTTGCAGTATAAAAGCGACTGGGTGCCCTTGGCAATCTCGTGAAAAAGCGCTTTGATTCCCGCAATGTCCATGAGCCCATGCGTGATCAAAAACAGATAAGTACCCTCGGAATGCAAGCGGAACAATCTGAGCTGTAGATCCATAACGACCTCCGTCCACAAACAGTAAGTCGGGTCGCGCGACTTTTCTTGACATTCGGCGACAGTTGATTGACAGATGGCGCATGATGCGGCAAAGAAATTTAGGGTTTTAATCCATGCGCGCACGACCGATGATCGCGGCGACGGCGACGACGGGTTTGCTAGATACGATTAGATCGGCAGGAGCCGATCCCGAACAATTCATCCGCAAAGTCGGCTTGGACAATTCGGTTCTTCTTAATATAGACGAATTCCTGCCTTGTTCCGTATATGCCCGCGCGCTGGAAGAAGCTGCCAGTTTGACATCCGACAGTTGTTTCGGATTGCACTTTGGCGAGCGCGCCAATCCGAAAAGGATTGGTCCGCTTGTTTACGCCGTGTTGAATTCCCCGACCATAGCCGCGGCGTTTGAAACCGCCGGGCGTTATCTCCACGTCCATAACGAAGCGGCTCAGGTTAACTTCAGCGCCGAAACCGACCTCGCTTATTTGCGTTATACGCTATCCAACTTAGACTTGGAGAACCCGCGCCAATTCAATGAATACAGCATGGCCGTCGTTCTGAGCACGCTGCGCATCATGGTGGGAAGCCACTGGGCTCCGCGTGAAGTTCACTTTGCTCACAAAACGCCGGAGCAAACGGCAGAGCACGCGCGAATTTTCAAAGCGCCGGTGGTTTTCGATTGCGCCGACAATGCTCTGGTTATGGAGCGCGAATTCTGCGCCCAGCCGGTTCCCGCCGCCGACCCGAATCTGTTTAAAATTCTACGCCATTATCTCGACGACGTGCTGAGCCACGCGCCACGAGAAGACGAGTTTTTGGCTTCGATTCGGAAGACGATTGCGGAGCTGATAAAAGATGGCAGCCCTGATATTGGGCGGGTGGCGAAAAGGCTGGCGCTGAGCCCGCGCACGCTGCAACGACGATTAAAAGATATCGGCCTCGAATTTAAAGCGCTGGTCGATGACACGCGTCGACGGTTTGCTGTCGCATACTTGAAAGACTCCGAAAACACGCTGACCGAGATCGCCTTTCTCTTGGGCTATTCTGAAGTCAGCGCGTTCAGCCGAGCCTTCAAGCGCTGGACCGGCGCAACGCCGGTGGACTACCGCCGCAAATAAATACATTGATTTGCATGCTTTGCGCGACCTGATCCGCCACGGGTTCGTCTGCCAAGCGCTCGACTTTGGAGCGTTCGAGAATTTCTCACCGCCCCGATAATCGAAAAGTTTATCGTTGTCCGCTATCATCGATCCGTCGTTTTCTTCGGCGGGATACCGTAGAGCGCATTGGCGGGATTGAAGAAATGATCGAGCACCAGCCATAGGCTACGCGCGTGATGAAAAAAAAGCAGCGGAAAAATCACCGCGAACGGCAGCCACAGGGCGAGTTGCTGATGGATCGTCATCATCGTGAAGGCGTCGAGTAGGAAATAGCCGGGTATTGCGACGCCGTGGCGGCGTAGTTGATGTAAATTGCGCCGATGAAATAACCCTGCTCACGTTCGAATTTTAAATCGCAGTGCGGGCAATAATCGAACATTCTAAAAGGCTTCGCATACAGCCGACCGACGCCGCAGCGCGGGCAACGCAGACGGATCCCGGAGCCGAGCATCTTGAAAAGTCGAGCAGCCAAATTACGCGATCAGCTGTTGTTGCGATTCGCTGGTGACGTTATGCGCTCCGCCGTTATTCAAATATTCCCGCAGGAAACGCGCGGTGTGGGAGCGCTTGCCGTCTTGAGCGACTTCGAAAGGCGAGCCGCAAGCGACGACTTTGCCGCCTTGTTCGCCACCCTCTGGACCCAGATCGACAAGATAGTCTGCGTCTTTGACGATATCGAGATTGTGCTCGATGGTGATCACCGTGTTGCCCATGTCGACGA
>WNGO01001225.1_pt1 | contig 31486 bp, 30 predicted proteins | sample 5400511 | NCBI WGS metagenome assembly WNGO01 (sample SAMN13153380, study PRJNA577476) | soil metagenome | isolation source: 20 cm soil or saprolite under Garry oak tree replicate 2 | place: USA:California | collected 2016-06-15 | reverse complement strand
GGCGACCTGGCGCATAGACCGCATCCAGACTTCAAGGGCGTCTACGACCGCACCCAGATGGCCGAGGTGCTCGGCCAGTGGCGGGTCGACCCCCACGCGACCTGGAAGGGGCCGGCGTTTCCGGCGGTCAGCACCGCGTTCCCGTTCGCCTCCAAGGTCACCACGCCCTACACGCCGACCAGCGTCCACGACTTCATGCACGCCAAGATCACGGTGGTCGACAACACCGTATTTACCGGCAGTTACAACCTGTCGCATGCCGGCGAGGACAACGCGGAAAACCTGCTTCAACTCGACGGCGCACCACTGGCCGACCGCTTCGTCGAATTCGTGGACGCGGTCTATGCGCGCTACGCGGCGGCTACGGCCGCTACGCCAAAATAGGGTTATGGCGCGACGTCATCGCGCAGCGCTATACGCGGGTTCGCTGCTGTCCTGCGCCGCTCTCCTGTCCCCGCTGAGCCAGGTTGCCGACGGGCGCCTGAGCGTACACATGCTCGAGGAGATGCTCATGCTCACGGTCGTCATCCCACTCCTCGCCTACGGCGTCAGTCCGCTGCTCTCGGGACGCGCCGCATCGTGGCTACACCCGGTCGTGGGCATTCTGGCCCTCAACCTGGTGCTGTTCGGATCACAGCTGCCGGCGGTGGTCGATCTCGCGACCAGGGATCTCGTGTTCCGCGAGGCGGCCCAGGCGGTCTTCCTGATAGGGGCCTTCCTCTTCTGGTGGCCCGTCGTCCGCCGCGATGGGCTGAGCCCGATCGCCAAGATCGGCTATCTCATGGTCGCCGGCGTGCCGCCGACGATTCCCGGTATCACGCTGGCGCTCTCCCACCACCTCTTCTATCACGCCTATCGCTCGCTCGAGGACCAGCAGGCTGCCGGCCTGCTGCTGTTCGGCACAGCGAAGTTCGCCCTCGTCGCGGGGACCTTCGTCCTCCTCTGGCGGCTGCTCACGCCCCAGCCCGAGCCCCCGGATCGCGACGATCGGCGATCACCCGCCGGCGATGTTCCGCCCGCGGCGCCCGCCTGGCTGTGGCGACTCGACGAGGAGCTGCCGCTCGAGGCGGACCACCCGCGCCTTCCGGTTGGCTCGGGACGCTGACCCGCTTTTCCTTCAGATCAGCGGCCAGGGATACGCCCAGCGTGAGCTGGGCTCAGGGTACCGCCTCTCCTCGGCGAAGCGACGCGCCCGCTGGGCCAGCGCTCGTAGCTCCGCGGCCGAGATCAGCTGCTTGAGGCCGCGCACCCAGCCGGCGGCGCCGGTCAGCTCACTCGCGAGCTGGCGTGCATCCTGGCAGAGGTTTTCCGCGACCTCCTCGCCCGCAAACTCCCAGATGACGGTGCGCAGCTTGGGAAGCGTGTGAAAGGTGAGCCCGTTGTCGACGCCCCAGACATGCCCGTCGCCGTCGAGCAGGCAGTGGCCGCTCTTTCGGTCCGCGTTGTTGACGATCACGTCGAAGGCCGCCAGCCTTCGAAAATCCATGGCGCGTGCCGGCATCAAGGAGAAATAGTGCTCGCGGAGGTCGGCGACGATGAATTGCTGCAGTGAGCCCGGTCCCATCGGGCCGTCGTCCCGGTACACCGTGAAGGGCACCACCTGCCAGTTGAGCGCGGCGCTGACCAGGTAGGCGGCCACCTCGCGCTTCCCGAGCGTGCCGTCAGGGAAATCGTCGAGTGGTGTCTCGCCCGGTGCCGGTTTGTAGACCGCGAGGGTCTCGGTGCCGGCGTCCCCCCGCACCTGGGCCAGGTACGTGTAGTTGGAGCAATCGGGCATCAGCCCGCGCGCTTTGATGCGGCCCTCGCGCAGCAGGCGCTGCTGGGCGGCGCCATCCTGGAACTCTGCGGCGCGCGCCATCGCTAGTGGTGCCCGTTGAGGCGCGGGCACACGCCACCATCGTGGTCGATGGGGCCGCCGCACATGGGGCAGGGTGGGCGACCGGCGCTGATGAGCGCGGCCGCGTGGGCGGCGAGCGCTTGCATCTGGGTGAGGCTCGCCTCGAAGTGACCGGTGGCCGGCTCATCGCCCTCGTCGACCAGCTCCACAAGCGAGACCTCGAATGACTTCTCGTCCTGGCTGTAGGTCAGGGTCATGAACCCGACGCGCCAGATCGGCGCGATGGGCTGCTCGAGGGCCATGTCGGGAAGCCGGCTGGAGGGCGGCACCGGCACACGCGAGAAGACTTCCTGCAGCCGTTCGGTCAGCGCGCGCAGCTGGTCCTTCTCGAGCGCCAGGCTGACCAGCTGGCCGCCGGCGCGTAGCTGGAGATAGAACTCGCGCTTGCCCGGCTCGCCGATCGCCCCGGCGGTTACGCGCGTGACCTGTTGGTAGTCAAAGCTAGCCGAGGACATCGCTCTTATTCTCCCGCACCTTCCCGCGGCGTCGGAGGGAGGCAAAAAAATGCGGGCCGCTGGGGAAGCGGCCCGCTAAAGAGGGGGAGGGAGCGATGTCTGCAGTTTTATCTCTACCCAGTGTGCCGGCCGCCTAACGGCCCGCGGCATCGGGTGTAGACCTGAATGGGCCACGGCCGTAACTGATCGCTCATCGCTGCCGAAAACGACGTCGGATCGGTGCCTAGAATGAGGTGTGAGACCGTCATTGGACCCACGGTGGTGGCACCGAAATCTCACCACGTTTCAGAAGGTCGTGGTGGCGAACAGCGTGATCATCACCGCCGGCGCCATCAGCGGTCCGCTGATCACCCTCAACTTCTCCGGACGCACCCGTTTGCCCTTCTTGCTGGGCCTGCTCGCGATCGGCCTCGCCGCAATCCTGGTGGCGAATTTCCTGATTCTTCGACTCGCCTTCAAGCCGATGCGAGAGCTCGAGTCCACCATGAGTGCCGTGCAGCCCGGGCTCGAGGAGCCTCGGGTCCACGCGAATTTCTCCGACCCCGACCTGCGGCGGATCGCGACCGTCTTCAACTCCATGCTCGACCGCTTGGAGCACGAACGCCACCTGAGCGCGCAGCGTGTCCTGCAGGCGCAGGAGCGCGAGCGCCAGCGGGTTGCGCGTGAGCTGCATGATCAGACCGGCCAGGCATTGACCCACGAGATCATCAGTCTCGACCTGCTGTTGGAACGCACCGGCGACGCCAAGGCGCGGCAGCAGCTGGAGGCCGTCAAGCGGACGCTCGAGGAGACCCTCGAAGAAGTGCACCGAATGTCCCAGGATCTGCGGCCGTCAGTGCTCGACGATCTCGGCCTGGTGCCGGCCCTACGAACGCTCGCCAAACAGCCCTCGGGCTCGGAGGTCTCGCTTCATGTCGACGGATTGCGCGATCGCCTGCCGGCGCCAATCGAGACGGCGCTCTACCGGATCGCCCAGGAAGCCCTGACCAACGCGAACAAGTACGCGAGGGCCGCGCACGTCAACATCGACCTGCGGACCCTCGATGGCCACATCCGGCTGCGCGTCCGCGACGATGGAGTCGGTTTCGACCCTAAAAGCATCCCCGAACGCGAAGAGCCGGGGCGTGCCGGCCTGGGGATCTTCGGTATGCGGGAGCGCGCCACGCTGCTGCGCGGCACGCTGGAAATCAACTCGGCGCCGCGCAGCGGCACGGAGGTCGTCGCCCAATTACCACTGGAGGAGCGCCATGCAGGTTGAACGCCGCCCGATCCGCGTGATGCTCGTCGAGGACCACAACCTGGTCCGCGCCGGGATCCGCGCCGTGATCGACGGGCAGAGTGACATCCAGGTGATCGCGGAAGCGACCGAGGGGCGCGAGGCCATCCGGCTGGCGCGGGCCACCTGTCCGGACGTGGCGGTGGTCGACGTGGCGATGCCGGGGATGTCGGGCATCGAGGTGACGCGCGACATTCGCCGCCTCTGCCCGCAGACCCAGGTGCTGATCCTGACCGCGCATGACAACGAGGAATATTTTTTTCAGACACTCAAGGCGGGCGCCGTCGGCTACGTGCTCAAAAAGGCCGCTGCGTCGGACCTGATCGCCGCCATCGAAGCGGCGAGCAAAGGCGAGCCTTACCTCTATCCCTCGGTCGCGAGGCTGCTGGTCTCGGATTACCTACAGCGCGCCCCTGAGCGGGAGACGTTCGAGCCGCTCAGCGATCGCGAGCGCGAAGTCTTACGGTTGGTGGCGGAAGGTAAGACCAACCGCCAGATCGCGGACGGGCTCTTCCTCAGCATCAAAACGGTGCAGACCCACCGCGATCACATCATGAAGAAGCTGCACATGCACGACCGCACCGAGCTGGTCAAGTACGCGATCCGGAAGGGCCTGATCGAGGCCGACAGCTAGGCGATTCGGCCGCTGGGCGGCTCGACATCGAGGTCGTGGATGGCGGCAATTGCTCCGACGCGCCCGCGCCGGGCAATCAGGCTGTACACCACCGGCACCACGACCAGGGTAAACACGGTGGAGGTGATCAGGCCGCCAACGACCACGACGGCCAGCGACTGAGAGATCAGTCCGCCACCGCCGCTGGTGCTGAGGCCGACGGCTACCGGGAGCAGTGCCACCACGGTCGCGACCGCCGTCATCAGGATCGGCCGCAAGCGGGTGGCTCCTGCAAGCGTCAGGGCGTCGTGCGTCGACTGGGTCTCTCGGGCGCGCTCGGCGAAGTCGATCAAGAGGATCGCGTTGCTGACGACGATGCCGAAGACCATCAGCACCCCGAGCAGCGCGGGTAAGCCGAGGGCGCTGCGGGTGACGAGGAGGGCCGCGATGCCCCCGATCAGGGCCAGCGGCATGCTCACCAGGATCACGAACGGGGTGACGACCGACCTGAAGAAGATGACCAGGATGATGAAGACGATGGCGACCGCGATCCCGATCGCTTCGAACATGGACTGGAACGACTGGTTGATCTCCTCGCTCGTCCCTCCCGTGTCGAGCTTGACCCCAGCCGGAAGAGGCACCGCCTGCACCAAAGCCGTCGCCCGTTGCGAAATGCCACTGGTGTCCGTACCGTCGATGACGGCGCTGACGGCGACCAGCCGGGTTCCATCGCGCCGGTTGATGCTGTTCGGCGCCGTCTGGTTCGTAATCGTGGCGACGTCCTTGAGGGCGGCCCCTGCTCCGACGGGCAGGTCGCTCAGGCGATCGACCGTCACGAAAGCCGGATCCAGCCGCAGGCTCACGGGGGGACCGCCGCCGCCGAGATTGCCGAGCGACATGGGCGAGAGGGCCTGCGCGACCAGCTGGGCCACCAGTCGCGGACTGAGGCCGTGCGCCGACGCCTTCTTGGGGTCGACGTCGACCGAGAGTTGCGGCTTGGCCGCGGCCAGGTCGGACTGGACGTCACTCAACTCGGAGTCCTGCTGGAGCTTGGCCACGATCAGGTCCGACGCCTGGCGGAGGGCCTCCGCATCCTGCCCACTGGCCCGGGCTTCGAACCGGTTGGATCCGGGACCGAAAGAGGCGGTCTGGATCTGTCCGTTGCCAACGCCGTAGAGCGCGTTCAGTTTCTGCTGTAGCCGGCCAACCACCGCGCCGGCCTGGTGCTTGTCCTTGACCAGGAGCAAGAGGCGCGCCTGGTTGGTCTCGAACCCCGCCGAATACCCTCCGAAATCGCTGCTCGCGATGGTGACCTGAACCAGCTTGACGCCCGGATCGGCCGCCGCCGCGGTCTCGAAGCTCTTGAGCTGCTGGCTCGTCTCCTCGGTCGTCGTCCCAGCTGGAAGCGTTACCGCACCGACCAGCTGCTCCGTGTTGCCAAAATCGAAGAAGTTCTTCGCCACCAGGGGCGAGGCGACAGCGCCCACGGCGAGGGCGAAGAGCAACAGCGCTGCCAGGACGACGGCCGCCTTGGTCAAGCGTGACGAGAGCGCCCATCCGAGGATGGGTTGGTAGACCCGGTGTGACCAGTCGCGACGCCCTTCGGCCGGCGCCGAACGCCGCTCCAAAAGGAAGCTGACCAGCACCGGGATGAGAGTGAGCGCCACGAGGAGGGACGCGATCAAGGAGATCGTGACCGTGATGGAGAAGGGTACGAAGAACTTGCTGATGATGCCGCCCACCAGGGCGATCGGCAGAAACACGGCGACCGTGGTCAAGGTGCTCGAGATCACGGCCTTCGAGACTTCGCTGGCTCCGTTCAACGCCGCCAGCCGTGGCGGCTCGCCTTTCTGCAGATGCCGATAGCTGTTCTCGAGGACGACGATGGCGTCATCGATGATCCGGCCAACGGCGATCGTCAAGCCAGCCAGCGTCAAGATGTTGAGCGAGAAGCCACCGATCGCGGTGCCGAGCAGCGCCACCAGGACGCTGGTCGGCAAGGATACGGCGGTGACCAGGGTTGCCCGGATGCTCCGCAGGAAGAGGAAGATCGCGAAAATCGCAAACAGGGCGCCCAGCAGGCCTTCGAGCAGGAGGTCGTTGAGCGACGCGCGGATCCCGGTGGCGCTGTCCTCGATGAGCGACAGCCGGTCACTGGGGTCGAGGTGCAGCGCGGCGACCCTCGAATGGATGTCGTTCGACAGGCTGATGGCGTTACCGTTCGGATCGCGAATCACCTGGATGCTGAGGGAGGGAAGCCCATCGGTTCGGGCGATGCCGTTCACCGGCGCGGGGGCCTCTTGCACGGTGGCGACATCGCCTAGCGTCACGATCGAGGGCGGTGCGGACCTCGAGGGCTGCCCCGCGCCGACGGGCACAGCGCGAAGGTCGGCCGCCGTGTGCACCGTGCTGAGGACCTCGACCGGCACGACGCGATTGCCATTGAGCGATTGGCCGGCCGGAAGATCGACCTGTACGGCCTGCAGCGCCTGGGTGACCTGGAGGGGCGTCAGCCCGCGCGCCACGAGCCGCTGTGGATCCAGCGTGATCGTGACGGCGTTTTGCTCGCCACCCACAACTTTGACCTGCGCGGCACCCTGAGCCCCCTGGAGCGCAGGCGCAATGACGGTTTGCGCCTCCAGGGTGGCGCGGCTCAGGTTGCCATCGGCCGCGCCCAGCGAATAGATGATGCTGGGGGCGGCGCTAAACGAGAAGGTTTGCACCAGGGGCTTGCCGGCACCGGCGGGCAGCTGCACCTGGCCGAGCCGCTGGTTGACGGCATCGAGGTCATCTTTGGTGTTGGAGTCGACATTGAACTGGACCTGGACCTGCGAGAAGCTCTGGCTCGAGGTGGCGAAGACATGCTGGGCGTGCGGCAGGCCGTTCAAGGCGTTGGAGAGTGGAATGTTGATGTCGCGATCGATCACCGCGGGATTTGCACCCGGATCGCTGGTGACGATGAAGACGCTCGGGAACTCGATGGAGGGGAGGAGTTCCTGGTTGAGCCGGAAAATGCTGAAGATCCCAGCTCCCATGAAGAGGAGGGCAAACAGGATGACGACCGGCCGGTTACCCAGGCACCAGGCGACGATACGTCTCAACCGCTCCTCCTCTTCATGACGATCGGGTCACCAAGTGTAGATCAGTAGGGGTCGCCTTTCCTTGTGTCCAGCTGGCTCTTGTCGGGGTCTTACTGAACCTTTACACTGTCCGGCAGCGAGTCCTGGGAGCTTCTCAGGGAGGGAGGAACAGTGCCACATCCAAAACTTCGCCGTTTATCGCTCGCTCTGCTGCCGTTCGCCGGGGTGCTTGCGATGATGCCGCCCCTTGCCGGAGACGCTGGAAGCCGCCAGGGACCATCGGTCTCGGCAAATTCGCTCGTCGATCTCGATCACAATCGGGCGTTTCCGCAGAATAAGCAGAACGAGCCGGCGATCACGCGCGACCCACTCACCGGCGTGCTGGTGGCGGGCGCCAACGACGAACTGGACAACCCCCTCTGTCACGACACGACCGCGGCGCTGACCAGCCCCTGCCCCTTCGCAACGGGCGAACAGATCTCGGCGTTCTACGTCTCGGCGAATAGCGGGGCCAGCTGGAGTGGCGGCTACCTTCCCGGGTACGACAACGCCGGCATCCGCCGGGCTTCGGGCGGCGATCCCAGCCTCGACGCAGGGCCGAGCCTCTGTCCCGATCAGAGGACATTTGCCTACCGCTGCGGCGTCACGATTTACTACGCGAACCTCGCCGATCCCATCAATCCGGATCAGCATTTCAGCGAGGCGATGGCGGTCTCCCGGACGCACGACGACGGCACCACCTGGCTGGCACCATCCCTCGTCAACGCGCTCGACAAGACCTCCGACTTCGACGATCATGAATGGCTCGCAGTCGATAAAACCGCCGGCAGCTCGCACTTCGGCCGGGTCTACGTCTTCGTCGCGATCTTCTGCGGCGAGTGCGCTGGCAGCGGCAACGTCAAGCTCATGGTGGTGCACTCGGACGACGAGGGGGTGAGCTGGTCATCGCCGGTCAAGGTGAGCGCCGCCAACAACAATGGCGCCCAGGGCTTCCGTGAAACCGGGCAAATGGCGGTCGCTTCCGACGGGACCGTGCAGGTGTTCTGGACGGAAAACGCCGACTCGCCCAAACTGCCCTCGCTGCAGGTGGTTGCGACCTCGAAAGACGGCGGCAGTACGTTCACCCCACCGATCACGATTGCGCAGGTCACGGATTATCCGCTGACCGGCACGCCCTTCGACGTGGTCGACCTCTTCAATCGCGTCCCGGGAATGAGCGCCCGGGTGGACTGCTATCCGCACCCGGCGGCCGATCCATCAAGTAACCGCGTCTACGTCGTCTGGTGCGACTTCGGCGGCGGCCACGGCGTAGTGAAGGCGGCGGTATCGTCCGACGGGCTCAGCTGGACCCAACTCGGCACAATTGCCGGCGTCGCGAACCGCAATGCCTTCTTCCCGCAGGTCAGTGTCGATCCGAGCGGCGTGGTCAACCTGACGTTCGATGCGTTGACGACGCCGCCGGCCGGCAACCCATGGCAGACCGGGGTGCAGGTCTACGACAACTACTTCGCACAGTCGACCAATGGCGCGACCTTCGGGCCCACGGTACGGGTAAGTTCCGTCTCGTCGAACCCCGACGGCTCGAGCTACAACAACTTGATGGAACAGTTCCTCGGCGACTACGTTGGCATCGTTTCCGGTCCGCACGCCGCCTACCTGGTCTGGACGGACTCGCGCAATGCGGCGCCCTGCGCCGCGGTCAACGCCTACCGGAACGCGATCTACGCAGGTTCGAAGACGGCCGTGGCGCCGAATCCCGACAAGGTCTGCCCCACAGATTTCGGCAACACCGACACCTACGAGGCAACCGTTAGCTACTGATCTGCGACTGGACCGAGATGCCCAGGAAGCGGCCGACGTCGGCAACCTCGTTGTCGACGCCGGCACGCACCGCTTTTGAAAGCGTCTCGGATGGGTCAACCGTGAATCGACCGCGAAGACCGGTCCGGCGCAGGCTCCAGGCCGCAACCGCCCGGCCGTTGACGACGACTGCGGGATGAAGCCATCCGCCACCGCGCTGCAGGCGGCGCTGCAACGCTGGCGACACGGCCAGCTCGCGGCGCCGATAGCCCAGTAAGTAGGTATCGAAGGCCGGCAGGAGCCGGACGTCGGTTCTCAATGATGACGCCCTCAATGCGAGACGCTGTTTCGGCACAAAGCCCGGCTTTCCCTGGACGCTGACCTCGGCGAGACTGGCGAGGGCCCCGGCAATGCCGGATCGGACCTCGCTGATCGGTAGGCCCGACCAGGCGCTCAAGTCATCCACCGTCGCCGGGCCAAAGGCCGCGAAGTAGCGGCGGGCGAGCTCGGCCAGCGCCGTTTCACGCGCCGGCGTGTGCGCCTTCGCGACCCAATCATCCAGCAGCACGTAGGTGGACGCGCCGTTCCGATCGGGGCCGAGGCAGACGACACCCATCAGTCCGGCGAGCGCGATCAGGTGAATCGGTGCCTGCGTTTTCACGTCGAGGACGACGCGCCACCTCCGGAGCTGATCGACGAGCTCGTATCGTGTCAGCGGGCCGGTCTTCGCGAGGATGGTTCGGATGGCGGCGACACCCCTGGATTTCAGGTCGTCGTCCAGGGCGAGCTGCGCGTGCCGGCGGGCGGCGGCGCGGGCAAACACCGGACCCAGCAGATGCAGCAGCCAGCGAACGTCCTCTGCCGCGACGACATGCAGCGTGCCCCGCATCAGCCAGGTGCGGACGATGGAACGGTCGCGGTCGAGCGCACGGTTGACGGCGCCGGCGTCGAGGCCCGCGCTTCGGGCGCGCATCCCGAGCGTCGCCGCGCTCCAGACCTGCGCCTGCAATCCGCACACGTCATGCAGGATCGCATGCGGCCGCGTCGCGGTCGCCGATTCGTTCGTGAGCCGCTGGGCGCGGGCACGCAGCCACAGCACACGACCATCGGAGAGATCGTTAGCCGCCGACGGGTCCCGCCTCGACGCCGGGTTGCGTCATGCGCGAGGGATCGAGCAGGCGATCCAGTTCCTCAGGCGCGAGCCTCGTCTGCTGGCGGGCCACCTCGCGGATCGTCTTGCCCGTGACCAGGGCCTCCTTCGCGATCTTCGCCGCGGCGTCGTAGCCGATGGCCGGCGCGAGCGCAGTAGCCAGCATCAGGCCTTGCTCGACCATCTGCGGCCCCCGCTCCGTGGCCTTGATGCCGGCGACCGATTGCCGGGCAAAGTTCTGGGCAGACGCGGAGAGCAAGGCAATCGAATCGAGTAACGCGTAGGCGGCCACCGGCATCATCAGGTTGAGCTCGAAGATGCTTCCCGACTGCGCGGCGATCGCGATTGTCTGGTCGTTGCCCAGGACTTTCGCGACCGCCATCGTCATCGACTCGATGATCACCGGATTGACCTTCCCCGGCATGATCGAGCTTCCTGGCTGGACCTCGGGAAGTGTGATCTCCCCCAGGCCGGCACGGGGTCCCGAGGCGAACCAGCGCAAGTCGTTGCCGATCTTCCAGAGACTGACAGCGACGGTCCGAAGCGCGCCGGTGGTCGACAGCACCGCGTCGAGGGTGGCCTGCGCCTGGAAATGGTTGTCGGTCTCTTTCACCAGGAGGCCCGTGCGCCGGGCGAGGTGCGCGCAGACACGCTGCGCGAACTCAGGGTGAGCGTTGATGCCCGTGCCCACCGCTGTGCCGCCGAGCGGCAGCTCGGCCAGTTCCTCCGCAGCGAGGCGCACGCGATTGACCGATCGCTCGATCTGACCGGCGTAGCCGAGGAACTCCTGGCCGAGACGAATGGGCGTCGCGTCCTGCAGGTGCGTCCGTCCGGTCTTGAGCACTGGCATGAACTCTTTGGCCTTGCGATCGAGTGCGTCCTTGAGATAGGCGAGCGCCGGCACCAGCTCTTCGTGGATCGCGACCAGCGCCGCGAGCTGCATCGCGGAAGGGATCACATCGTTACTCGACTGGCACTTGTTGACGTGGTCGTTGGGATGGACCGGTTGCCGTGATCCCAGCGGTTGGCCGAGGATCTCGTTCGCCCGGTTCGCGATCACCTCGTTGGCATTGGTGTTCGTCGACGTTCCCGACCCGGTCTGGAAGACGTCGACCACGAAATCCTTGTCGAACTTCCCTTCCTCGACTTCCTCGGCCGCCTCCTGAATTGGGTTGGCAAGACCTGTCTCGAGCAGCCCCAGCTCGGCGTTGACGAGGGCGGCCGCTCCCTTGATTTGCGCCAGGGCGCGAATGAAACGACGCGGGAGGCGCAAATTACTGATCGAAAAGTTCTGGCGGGCACGCTCCGTGCTCGCCCCGTAGTAGGCGCCGGACGGGACTTTGACTTCGCCCATGGAGTCTCGTTCGATGCGCGTACCCTCCTCGGCCACCGACGTCATGGTAGCAACCGTTTGGCGTGTAATCTGTAGGCCGTGCCGGCCCGTATCGTCTCCATCCAGCTTTGCCTCGGTCATCGGGAGCCGATGAAGCCGGTGCGCAGCGCGAACCTGATCCAAGGGCTTGGGATCGAGGGGGATAAGCATGCCTCGGCCGCGTCCAAGCGGCAGGTGCTGCTAGCCGATAAGGAGGCGCTCGACGCGGTTGGCGTGCTGCCCGGCACGATCAAGGAGAACGTCACGGTCGAAGGGGTGGACGTGATGCAGCTTGCGGCCGGCAGCCGCGTGCGCCTCGGCCGCAGCGCCGTGCTGGAGATCACCGCGGTCTGCGAGCCATGTTTCCGCATGGATGAGATCCGCGACGGATTGAAGCAGGAGCTCGAAGGAAGGCGGGGGATGGTCTCGCACGTGGTCCGAGGCGGACCCATCAACGTCGGCGACGCCATCACGATCGAACGATCGGAACCGCTCGCGTCCTGATGTGATCCGGGCCGTCGACCTGCACGTCCATCTGCCTCTAAAGGAATGGCTGGATGGCAGCATGGGTCCTTACCGCGAGGCGGCGGCACGCTACTTCCGCAGCGAGGTGCACGAGCGCAGCGTCGACGAGCTCGCTGTCGATTTTGCCCAGGAGCAGCTCTTTGGGATCCTGCTCGCCTGGGATGCGCAGACGGCAACCGCCCGGCCACCGCTCTCCAACGACTTCGTCAGTGCCATCGTCAAACGCCATCCCAAGCGATTCGCCTTCTTTGCCTCGGTCGATCCCTGGAAGCCGAACGCCGTGGAGGAGCTGGAGCGCGCGGTCAAGGAGCTGGGGGCGAAGGGTGCCAAGTTCCATCCGTCGATGCAAGACTTCTATCCGAGCGATGAGCGCCACTTCAAGCTCTGGGAGAAGGCCTCGGAACTGAAGATTCCATGCCTCTTTCACACCGGTACCAGTGGCATCGGCGCGGGGCAGCCCGGTGGCCAGGGCATCAAGCTCGACCCCGCCCGGCCGATCCACCTGGACATCGTCGCGGCTCGGTTCCCGGAGCTGCCGATCATCGCCGCCCACTTCGGCTGGCCCTGGCATCTAGAACTGATCGCGATGGCGCTGCACAAGACCAACGTCTACATCGAGCTCTCCGGCTGGTCGCCGCGCTATTACCCCGAGGAGTTGGTGCGCGAGATCGGAGGCCGGCTGCAGGATCGCACCCTCTTCGGCAGCGATTATCCCTTCATCAAGCCTGCTCGGGTTCTGGAAGAGCTCGATGCGCTGGCGCTCAAGCCGGAGGCCAAGGTAAAGATCCTCCGCGAGAACGCCTCCCGATTACTCAAGCTGGAACTTCGCTAGAACCGCGTTGTACCGGTCGGTGCAAGCGGTTTCCCTCGCCAGCGAGCCGCTGGGTTTGTTCGGGGCCCTGATCATCATCATCATCGCCCTGCTGTTTTTCGGCGTCGCCATCGCCGTCACCTTGGGACCGATCGCCCTCGTGATCGCCGCGATCGTGAAGTCGTTACGGAATTCGGCGACGACCAGCTCGCCGGGGGCGGACGCGCCCGGCATGAGCATTACCATGTCGTCCGGTACGCGGGTGGTAGCCCTGGATCCGGCATCGACCTTCGGGCAAGCCTTCAGCGCGAGCCTCAAACGGGGCCTGGGCGGACAGCTCGGCCAGACCCTGGCGCAGATGATGACGCTGGCCGCCGCCCAGCAACCGCTCGAGGTGCAAATGGCCCCCATGGTGCTGGCTATCGAGGCAGCTCGTCGCCAGGGCGACGTGGCGTCGGTCAGATCGTTCTTGAGCGACGGGTTCGCCGTGCGTTTCACCGCCTCAGCGGCTTCGGTCGCCGGTCAGGGAGGCGTCTCGCACATGGTCCTCGGAGACGACGCCGTGGCCCATGATGGTCGTGTCGTCATCCGGGTAGATCGAGGAACCGCCGGCGCCGAGTACTGGACCTTCCAGCGCGACGCGTCAGCCGTACCTGACGGGACGCCGATTGTTTGTCCCAAGTGTGGTGCTCCGACGGCCGCCGACCGCGGCGGGACATGTCGCTTTTGCGGCGCCACCTTCTCGACGGCCCTGCCCGCACTTCCAGCACCGACGCGGTGGCTCCTCGACGATATCAGCGCCACACCTCCGGCGCTCGCCGCCTAGCTCAGCGATAGAAACGCCGAGCGGAGCCGCGCTGCATAATGCACGTCGATGCCCCGCGGCTACGCGCGCTACGTGCTCGGCGTCATGGTCGGCATCAACTTCCTGAACTACCTCGACCGTTACATCCTTCCGTCCGTCGCCACCAAGATCCAGGCCGAGTTCCACCTGACCGACAGCCAGGTTGGTCTGCTGGGGAGCGCCTTCCTGCTGGTCTATGCGGTCGCGACGATTCCATTTGGCATTTGGGCCGACCGTGGCGTCCGCAAGACGGTGGTCGGCGTCGGCGTCACCATCTGGAGCTTCGCCACGCTCTTCACCGGCCTGGCTCGGAGCTACGCACAGCTCTTCATTGCGCGAGCGGTGCTCGGGATCGGGGAAGCGAGTTACTATCCGGCCGGCACGGCGCTCCTGGGCGACTACTTCAAGAAAGAGGGCCGGGGCCGGGCCATGTCGATCTGGGCGGCGGGCACGGCCGTCGGGATCGCGGTGGGCTTTGCCGGCGGCGGAATCGTGGCCAGCACGCTCGGCTGGCGCGCCGCCTTTTACATGACCGCCGTGCCGGGCCTGATATTCGCCATCCTTGCCTTCGGCCTGCGCGAGCCATTGCGCGGCGCGGCAGAAGCGCGAGGTCCACAAACGGCCAAGGGTCCACCGATCACGTGGAAGACGTTTTTCGGACTACTCCGGATCCCCACGCTGCGCTCCACCATCGTCGCGGAGACCGCGCTCTTCTTCGTGCTGGGCGGCGCGGCGTTCTGGCTCCCCACCTTCTTGAGCCGGCGCTTCGGCCTGGGAACCGGAACCGCCGGGACACTGGCAGGTGGCGTCCTGGTGCTGGGCCTGCTGGCCGGCTCACTCCTCGGCGGGATCATCGCCGACCGCCTCACGATCCGTCGGGGTGCCGCGAGCAATCTCCCCATCGGCATTGCCGGGTTCGTCGCCGGCGCCGTCTTTGTCGCCCTGGCTCTGCTGATGCCCAGCCTGGTGCTCTTCGTTCCGATGTTCCTGCTCGGCGCTGCCTGCCTCTACCTGTACAACGGTCCCTATACCGCGATCAAGCAGAACGTCGTGCTGCCGACGGTCCGCGCGAGCGCGGTGACCCTGGCATTGCTGATCGAGCACCTCCTCGGGGACTCGTACGCACCATTCGCGATTGGCAAGCTTTCCGATGCGCTCGGCAGCCTCCAGCTTGCCCTGCTCATCCTCTTGCCGCCTCTTCTGCTGCTGGCAGCACTCGCGGCAGCCACCGGCATCAAACACGAGGACCGCGACGGGCGGGCGATGGAGGCCCGCTGGGCGAGCTCGTCGAGCCCTCCCTAGATCTCTACTCCCGCGAACAGATCGTCTTCGGCGACGTCGTGGGCGGCGCCCACCAGGGAGAAAACCTCAGTGTCGCCCTGACCCGCGATGAATTTCCTTAACGGTTCCCACTCCTGCGTCTGGGTGCGGTGATGAGCGAAGGCCCGCAGCTTGGCCTCCTCAAAGCCCCGGATCGAGACCCGGGTTGTGATCGGTGGCTGGGGCGGCAGCTGGAGCGAATCGACGGTCATCGTGGTGGCGGTCTGGAAGTAGAGCTTGCTCGGTGACCAGGGCGAGAGCCCGAGGGCGAGGGACTCGAGCTCGTAGGCTGACGGATCGCCGCTCAGCGTGCAGGCCTGCACCGTCATGCGACTGACGACTTTGTGGTCCGGATGACCGTAAGTGCCTTCGGGCCCGAAGGTCACGACCACCTGGGGCCGGTGGCTACGAAGAGAGCGCACGAGGTCGCCGAGGAATCGTTCCTGGACTGCCTCGACCTCTTCGACTTTCTCCAGCGCGCCATCCGGGTAGTCGAATGTTTCCAGGAACGTGACGCCGAGCTCGCCGGCCGCGTCGCGGAGTTCGAGTTCGCGGACGTCCGTCAGCTGGCGGAGGTCGCCGGCTGCCCGCCCACTCCAGAGTCCGGCGCCGCCGCGCGTCATGGTCATCAGGCTGACGGTCGCTCCCTCGGCGCTGTACCGCGCGATCGTCGAGGCGCAGCCAAAGCACTCATCGTCGGGGTGTGGCATCACGACCATCAAACGTTGCCCTTCACGTTGCATTCCGAGCAAGTGTAGGGACCGATAATAGCGTCCTGAGCACCCTGGCCTACGTTCACAGCGGGTTGTTCCGGGCCGGGCTGATCATCACCGGGTTCATCGTCATCTGGAGCGCCGGCCTGTACTTGCGCAAGCAGGCACCCAGCGGCAGCTACCGCGCGACGCTGGTGCTGACCGAGGGACTCTTCATCGTCCAGGGCCTGGTCGGGATCGCGATGTTCCTCGGAGGGGCGCGTCCCCACGATCCCCTCCACTGGCTGTATGGCCCGTTGCTGGTGATCGTGCTCCCCATCGCGGCGAGTTACCTCTCGGGGCGCGATAACCGCCGGGAAGCGCTCGTATATGGCCTCGCCCGTTGCCACTTGTTAGCGGCTCTTGCGAGTCGACTTCTTGGCCTTCTTCGTGGCCTTCTTCCTGGTCGCCATGCGTCACCTCCTTATCGCGTGAGCGGCGAACCGCGCACCGCGTCGTGCGCTTAGTGGGGATAACGCTTAGTCCAAAACGATCTTGCAGATTAGAAAGGCTGGCGGTGTTAGAAGAGACGCAACTGGTCGATGGCCGCCAGCGGCTTGGCCCGCAGGCCACGCCGTCGAAGATGCATGGCGAGCTCCTCGTCGAACCCGAGCACCGTATACGTCATGCTCGCGCCGATCGTTTCCGCGTAACAACACAGCTCATCGAAGTCGGCGTGGTCGGAGAGCGGGAAGACGGCGTCGACCTCCAGGCGATCCTTGAGGCTTCGGTCCATCGCCCAGCCGGTCAGCGCCGCGGTTTTGAATACGCCCAGCTGATCGCCAAGGCCGGCGCGACGTGCGGTCGGCGGCATGATGACGACGGCGGGACGGGGTCCGGCATCACCGAGCCGTTGATACGGTGGGAAGTCACAGCCGAGCTCCCGATACACTTCCGTCACCCCGAATGACGACGGATGAAGCCCGATCGTCAGGCCGGCGGCCGCCAGCGCGGACAGGATTTCCTGTCCCTTCCCCAGGGAATAGCCGAGCAGCACAGGTGTTGCTCCCGCGTCGAGGATGCTCTTGCACCAGGCAACCATCGCCCCGATCACCTCGCTGGCGTCGGGGAATCGGTAGTGGGGCTTACCAAAGGTACTTTCCAGAACCAGCACGTCGGCTGGTATGGGCTGTGCCGGCGTGCTCGTGAAACCGGCGCGCGTCCGCAGATCGCCGGTATAGAGGATGCGGCCGAAGTCGGCCTCCACCAGCGTCTGCGCTGAGCCGAGAACGTGGCCGGCCGGATAGAAGGTCACGACACAACGGTGGAGGGCGATCGGCTCTCCGTAGGGGACGGCCTCGACGGTACCGGCCGAAGCCTTGCGTCGCCGGTGAGTCACGAGGCGGCGGGTTGCCGGCGTCGCGTAGGCGAGCGGATGATCGGCGACGTGGTCAGTGTGGGCGTGGCTGATGACCGCCCGCGGCCGCGGCCGCCTGGGATCGAGCCAGAGCTGCTGCTCGGGAAGGTAGACGCCACTCTCCCAGAGAATCGGATACGAGAGCACGGCTAGACCCGTTACTCGGTGGCGGCGGCGCTGCGCTCGAAGAGCTCGTCGCGAAGCGCGCAATAGGTGCAGAACCGCTGGCCGGGCGGTCCGGCGAAGACGCTCGTCCGTCCACAGTTCGGGCAGGTCTCCTTGGCGTCGGCGTCGGCGCTCGCCTCGGGCAGCCCCATCAGGGTCAGCGCCTCGACCGGCTCCGCAGGGGTTGGAGACTCGACCGGCTCCACGACCGCGCCCGCGTCGCTCGGCGTCGGCTCGGTCGCCGCTGCGAGTGGTGTCTCTAGTGGTGGCGGTGCCGCGGGGCCAGTATCAGCCTCGTCGCGTTGCCCGAACAGCCGGGTCAGCCAGCGGAGCACTCGCGGCTACGGTAGAACATGCGCTCGCCGAAGTCAAATACGGCCCGCTATACGGCTAAGCCGAGCTGCACCGGTTCCGCCGGGGGCTCGGCCCGCCATGCGCGTCGGTCACTGATTTCGTAGCGCCGCTTCAGGCCGGCGACTGTCGCCATCACCGGCGCTTTTGCCGAGGCTGGGGCGTAGGCGCCGGGGAAGAGATCGTGGTAGCGGGCGAGCAGGTGAGGATAGTCCCTGCCGAGGAACTCCATGAAGTGTTCCTTGGTCCCTGGCTTCAGGTAGACGATATTCGCCCAGACGAAGCACGCGCCCGCGTCCGCCGCGGCCGCGACCGTCGCCTCGAGCTGGGCGGGCGAATCGGATAGTCCTGGCAGCACCGGCGCCATACCCACGCCGGCCTCGATGCCGGCGTCGACCAGGGCCTTGAGGACCTTCAAGCGCTTCTGCGGTGGGGGCGTCCCCGGTTCCGTCCTCGCCCAAACCGTTTCGTCCACGGTCGGAATGCTGAAGCAGACGGTCGTCTTTGCCCGCCGGGAGAGTTCGGCGAGGACGTCGATGTCTCGAATGACCATGGTTCCCTTGGTGATCAGGCCAACTGGCGTCCTGAAGTCGCGGAATGCCTCGAGGCAGCGGCGCGTCAGCCGATAGGTGCCCTCGATCGGCTGATAGGGGTCGGTCGCCGTTCCGAAGGCGACCGTCTCACGCTTCCAGCTGCGGCGGGAAAGCTCGCGACGGAGCAGTTCGGGCACATTGACCTTGACGCCCACCCGGGCGCTGAACCCTGCCCCGGGATCCCGGTCGGCCAGCTTGGCATGAGCGCGAGCGAAGCAGTAGACGCAGCTGTGAAAGCAACCCTGGTAGGGGTTGAGGGACCAGTTGAAGCCCATGTGCTGCACGCGATTGAGGGCCGACTTCGTGACGATCTCGAAGTATTCGGTCCTTGCCATGGTGGGGCTCCCCATCATAGTACAAACATTTGTTCGGTGGGGTGGCACTTATCCATAATGGATAGACCCAGCCATGAATGTGCTCGTCTGCGTCAAGCAGATCCCCGACCCCAACGCGCCCGGCAAGCTCGATCCGCAAACCAAACGCCTGGTGCGGGAGGGCGTCGATCTCGTTCTCGACCCCGGGGATGAGCATGGCGTCGAGGCCGGGCTGCAGCTCGTCGAGAAAGATGCGGGCGAGGTCACGGTCATCTCGATGGGCCCGCCCAAGGCGGTGGACGCGATTCGTCGGGCGCTGGCGATGGGCGCCAATCGCGGCATTCTCATCACCGACCCGGCGCTGGAAAACTCCGATGCCATCAGCACCGCCCGCGCCATTGCGGCCGCCATCAAGGACCTGACGTACGACGTGATCATCTGCGGCACCGAGAGCACCGACGGCTCGTCGGGGGCGATGCCGGCGCAACTCGCCGAGCTCCTCGGGCTGCCGCTGCTCAGTTTTGCGAAGAAGCTCGAGGTCTCGCAGGGCAAGGCTGTGATCGACCGCCAGACAGATGATGGCTACGACGTCGTCGAGGCCCAACTGCCCGCCGTCGTCACCGTGACCGGTGGCATCAATGAGGCCCGCTATCCCGCGTTGCGCGGCATCATGCAGGCCAAGAACAAGGACGTGAAGCAGGTCGGATTGAGCGAGATCGGCCTGGACGGCCAGGCCGGTAAGGCGGCCCTGACGCAGGAAGTCGTCGAGGCCACCCCGGCCGAGGCGCGCAAAGCCGGAGAAGTCGTCGAGGACAAAGGTGAAGGTGCGAAACGCGTGGCCGACTTCCTCAGGGCGCTGAAGGTCATCTGATGCCAGGCGTCTGGGTCTTTGCCGAAACCGTCGATGGTGTCCCCAAGCCGGTGGTGCTCGAGCTGCTAACGAAAGCCCGCTCACTCGGAGACGCGGCAGCCATTGCCCTTGGTCCCGGGGCGTCGAAGTCGGCGGCGACACTCGGCCAATACGGTGCGAAGAAGGTTTACGTCCATGAAGACCCCGCCTTTCGGGATGTGCTCGCGACCCCGGCGGTGGATGTGCTGGCGCGCCTTGTCGAGACGGAGCAACCGGACCTGCTGATCTTTGGCATGACCTACGACGGTCGCGACGTGGCATCGCGCCTCAGCGCCCGTCTCGGGACGGCGCTGATCGCCAACGCGACAGACGTCACCCGCAAAGACGGCGGTTGGGCGATCGTCTCGCCGATGTTCGGCGGCAGCCTGCTGGTGACGACGGTCCCGAAAACCAAGGGCCCCACCCTGGTGCTGGTTCGACCGAAGGCGGTTGCGGCCGAGCCGGCCGGCTCCGCCGGCGCGCCGGAAGTGCAGACGCTGACCGATCCCGTCGACAGCAGCAAGCCGGTCGCCCGGGTGCTACGGCGTGAAACCGAAAAGGCGAGCGGGCCCAAGCTCGAGGATGCCACCATCATCGTCAGTGGCGGACGTGGGCTGGGTGCGCCGGAGAATTTCAAAATGCTCGATGAGCTCGCCGCCGAGCTGGGCGCGGCGGTTGGCGCCAGCCGCGCGGTCGTCGATGCAGGCTGGAAGCCGTACTCGTTCCAGATCGGCCAGACGGGGAAGACGGTCAAACCGACGGTTTACATCGCGCTCGGCATCTCCGGCGCGATGCAGCATACCGTCGGGATGAAGGGTGCCAGGACCATCATCGCCATCAACAAGGATCCGGAGGCGCCGATCTTCAAACTGGCCGACCTCGGGGTCGTGGGCGATGTCCACAAGATCGTGCCGCAGCTGATCCAGGAAGTCCGCTCGCGCAAGGGCAAATGATGGCCCTCTCCCCGACCCTCCCCCAGAGGGGGAGGGAGAAACAACTGAGCTTGCTCGCGGTCGAGCCACACCCGGATGACGAATCGATCGGCATGGGCGGAACTCTCGCTCGCTACAGCGCGGAGGGCGTGCGGACGACGCTGGTCACCGCGACCCGCGGTGAGGTCGGCGAAATTCTCGATAAGGACCTGGACCCGAAAGAGGCGGCGCCACGCCTCGCGACCATCAGGGAAGGCGAGTTGCGCAACGCGGTCAAGGTCCTGGGCGTCAATGAGCTGGTCTTCCTCGGCTACGAGGATTCGGGGATGGCGGGATTGCCACGGAATCGGGAGCGCGGCACATTCTGGCAGGCCGACGAGGAAGAGGCGATCCAGCGCCTGATCCAGGTCGTGCGCCGGGTGCGCCCGCAGGTCATGGTCACGCAGAACGAATTCGGTGGCTACGCGCACCCCGACCACATCAAGACCCATCGCGTCGCGATCGGCGCCTTTTTCTACGCCGGCGACGTGGAGCGATTTCCCGGTGGCGAGCCGTTCCGCCCGAACAAGCTTTACTACTCAGCATTCCCCAAATCGCTGATGCGCCAGATGGTCGAGGCGATGGAGCGGGCCGGAGTGGAGAACCGTTTTTCCACCGACGGCGAGCCGCCGCCGTTCGCCGTTTCGGACGACCGCGTAACCACCTGGCTCGACGTCACCCAATTCGTGGACAAGAAGCTGGCCGCGATGCGGGCGCATCGAACCCAGATCCCGGAAGACAGCTGGTTCCTGAAACTCAACGAGGCGCTCGGCCCGAAGGCGTGGGGGATGGAGACCTTCGAGCGCGTCCGCAGTTCGGTCGAGGCGCCGATCCCCGAGGACGACCTCTTCGCCGGACTGCGATGACGACCGCGACCGATGCCGTGGTCGCGCAGGCCGCGGCCCTGTTGCGTCGTTCCAAATCCGGCATCGCCTTCACCGGGGCCGGCGTCTCGGTGGAGAGCGGCATTCCGCACTTCCGCGGCGAAGGCGGGCTCTGGACCAAGTTCGATCCCTACAAAGTCGCCCACATCGATACCTTTCGGAAGGATCCCTCCCAGTACTGGACCTACAGCCTCAACCACCGGCGTCCCGACGCTGAGCCCAATCCCGCGCACCAGGCGCTCGTCGAGCTGGAGCGGCTGGGCCACCTGCGAGCGGTGATCACGCAGAACACGGACGGCCTCCATCAGCGGGCGGGGAGTAAAGAGGTGATCGAGCTCCATGGCTCGTCGCACTCCGTTGTCTGTCTCGACTGCGAGGCCCGCTTCCCACGCGACCGGGTCGACCGGATGAACCGCGAGCACTGCCCACCGAGCTGTCCCGCATGCGGCGGCCATTTGCTCAAACCGACCGTCGTCCTCTTCGGCGAGGCCCTCCCGATGCCGGCGCTTCGTGAGGCGCAGGCGCTGGCGATGGCCGCCGACGTGGTGCTGATCGTCGGCAGCTCGCTCCAGGTCTATCCCGCGGCGGGCATCCCGCGGTTGGCTCGAGAGCACGGCGCCGAGCTGTGCATCGTCAACGCCGAGCCAACGCCGTTCGACGAGGTCGCGAGCGCCGTCATCCACGGCAAGGCGGGCGAGGTCCTGCCCGAGATCGTCGGCAGGGTGGCGGCCGGCTAGGGAGTCTCGGCGACCGGGAACGTCTGGCCGCAGGCCGGGCAGACAACGATTGTCTGCTCTTTCGGCGCGCTGAAGAGCTCTTCGCAGCTCGGGCAGGCGTACTCACGCGCCGGGCTTTCCTCGGCCAGGCGGTCGGCGGCCATCGTCTCCGGGACCTCGCCCAGGTCGACAGCCGGGCTGCCGCACTCGGTGCAGCGGTAGAGCGGGGCGTCGACCACCTTGTAATCGAGATAGCGTCCCCCGCTGTCGACGAAGACGGACGCGTTCCAGAGCTCGAACCGGTTGATGCTGCACCGGTTCGGACAGGCGAGGAACATCAGGCAACCCGTCGCAGTTTCTTGAGGCGGTCGGCGGCGCGGCGGAGGGTGTCCATTTTCTTGGGGAAGGAGAAGCGGATCTGCCGCCGGCCGCGCTCGGGCTCCAGGTAGAAGCTGCTTCCCGGAACCGTGGCGAGCCCGATGTCGCGCACCATGCGATGCGCGAGGCTGACGTCGTCCTCACCGAAGCCGCTGATGTCGGTCATCACGTAGTAGGCGCCGTCGGGAGGGTACGCCTTGAAACCCGCGCCGTCCAGGATCTCGAGGAGGAAGTCCCGGCGCTCGCGATAGGCGTCGAGCAGATCGACGTAGTACTGGTCGGGGAAGCGGAGCGCGGTTGCCGCAGCCACCTGGAGCGGGTGGGGTGCGCCGACGGTGACGAAGTCATGGACCTTACGGATGGCGCTGGTCATTTCGGCGGGCGCGATCGCATAGGCGAGCCGCCAGCCCGTCACGCTGTAGGTCTTGGAGAGGCCGTTGATCGTCACGGTGCGATCTCGCATGCCATCGAGCGTGGCGATGCTCACGTGTTCGCCGCGGTACACCAGGTGCTCGTAGATCTCGTCGGTGATGGCGAGCACGTCGAACTCCTGGCAGAGGCCGGCGATGAAGGTCAGCTCCTCGCGGCTGTACACCTTGCCCGTCGGATTGTGCGGCGTATTGATGATGATGGCGCGCGTCCGCGCGTTGAAAGCCTTGCGCAGCTGGTCGCGGCCGAAATGCCAATCCGGCGCGACGAGCGGCACGACGACCGGGGTCGCCCCTGACAGGATGCAATCCGGCCCATAGTTCTCGTAGAAGGGCTCGAAGATGATCACCTCGTCGCCGGGGTCGACCAGCGCGAGGATCGTCGAAAGCATCGCCTCGGTCACGCCGCAGCAGACCGTGATCTCCGTTTCGGAATCGACCGTCATTTGGCGGAAGCGCAGAGTTTTGGCCGCGATCGCGTCGCGCATCACCCTGGCGCCCCAGGTGGTTGCGTACTGATTGAAGTCCTTGCGGATCGCGTCGACGGCCGCCTCCTTTAGCTCGGCAGGTGCCGCGAAGTCCGGAAATCCCTGTGCCAGGTTCAGGCAGTTTTCGCCGTGTTCGGCAAGGCACAGTCGTGTCATTTCACGGATGACAGACTCGGTGAACAAGCCCGACTTGCGGGAGATCATCGCGCGCCGCACGACACTAGAATGCCAGAAGTGTCACGCCAAACCGCCCAGGACAACGGCGTCGCGGCGTTCCGCCAGCAGTTCCCCATCTTCGACCAAAAGATCTACTTGAGCAGTTGCTCGCAGGGCGCTCTGTCGAGGCCGGTGGAGGCCGCCATCCAGGAGTTCCTCGAATCCTGGCACATGCACGGCAATCCCTGGGAGATCTGGGTGGGGCGGATGGAGGACCTACGGGTCGAATTCGCCCGGTTGATCAACGCCGAGCCGGCCGAGGTCGCGGTGACCTTCTCCGTGTCCAGCGCCCTCAATTCACTGGCGAGCGCGCTCACCTATGACGATCGCCCAAAGATCGTGACCAGTGATTTCGATTTTCCGACGGTCGGGCATATCTGGCTGGCGCAACAGCGGCGCGGCGCCCAGGTCGCCTTCGCCGGGGCGAACGGGACTCGGCTGCCGCTGAGTGCCTTCGAAGAGTTGGTCGATGAGAAGACCGCCCTGATTTCGACGACCCAGGTCTGCTACAAGAATGGGTTCAAGAACAACGTCAGCGCCCTGGCCGAGCTGGCTCACGAGCGGGGTGCCTCCCTGTTGATCGACGCCTACCAGAGCATGGGGACGCAGCCCATGGACGTCAAGGCGCTCGACATCGACGTGCTGGTGACCGGCGCGCTGAAATATCTGCTGGGCTCGCCGGGCGTGGCGTTCATGTACATGCGCAAAGACCTGATCGACCGCTTGGAGCCGAGTGACTCCGGCTGGTTCGGACAGGAGAACGTCTTCGCCTACGACGTCCACCACCTGCGCTATGCGGCGTCGGCCCGGCGCTTCGAGACCGGGTCCCCGCCGGTGCCCAACGTCTACGCATCGCTTGCGGCGCTACGGCTGCTCGCGGGGGTGGGGCTCGACCTTATCCAGGCCCACGTCCAGGCTCTTGCCGGACACTTCATCGACGGGGTCCGCCGGCGTCGCCTGGCCCTGCTCACACCAGAGGAGCCTGCCGACCGCGGCCCTCTCGTGATGGTGCGGTCGTCCGATGCGCCGAAGCTGGTCGAGGCGCTGGCCCGAGAGGACATCCTTTGCTCCACGCGCGACGGCTCGCTACGAGTGTCGCTGCACTACTACAACACCATTGCGGACGTGGACGCGGTCCTGGCTGCGCTGGACCGCCATCCCGACCTGCTGCTCCACACGCCGAATTAGAAAGGGGTAGACGTCGCCGGGTGGCGGTTGCTGTCCGTGGTCCAAGCGTGTATAAAGAGCGCACGAATTTAGGTCTTCGACAAAGGAAGAGGAGGTCGACAGGGAGGATGGCAAAGCCAAAGATTCTCGTCCTCGCGGCCATCGCCAGCGTAGGGCTGGCGGCCTGCGGCGGGGGAAGCACCAATGGAACCGCAGCCAACAAACCGGATAAGGTCCAGATCGCGGCCGAGGGACCATTTACCGGCGATCAGGCGTCGATCGGCGCCGGCGCGCTGCGGGCGATCCAGCTGGCCGTCGAGGATTTCAACAAGGCCGGGGGCGTGGGCGGCACGCAGGTGCAGTTGGTGGTCTGGGACGATCAGCACACGGCCCAGACGGCGCAGACCCTGCAGGCAAAGGGGATCTCTGACCCCACTGTGCTCGGCATTGTGGGACCGATGAACTCCGGGGTAGCCAACGGCTCGGTCCAGGGCCTGCAAAGCGCCAGCCCGCCACTCCCGTTTGTGAGCGAATCCGCCTCGGACACCAAGGTCACCGACTCCGGTAACAGCGTCGCCCATCGAGTCTGCGCACGTGACGACGCGCAGGGGCCGGCCGATGCCGCCTTCATGGTCCAACAAGGGGCCAAGAAGGTGTATGTCATGGACGCCAAGTCCGACTACTCAACGGGTCTCGCCGACAAGACGGAGGCCGCACTCAAGGCCAAGAACATCCCGACCAAGCGCGACAGCGTCAAAGGTGGGACCAAGGACTTTGCCACCGTCATCACGAACCTGAAGGCCTTCGGCGCGGACTGGGTCTTCTTCGCCGATGAAGGACCAGAGGCGGCGCCCTTCGTTTCTCAAATGAAGGCGCAGGGCCTCACCATCGGCCAGAACATCCAGTTCCTCGGGACCGATGGCGAGGAAGATGCCTCGATCATCACCGCCTCGCAGGGTGCTTATGCCGGTGCGTACGCGACCAACATCACGGCCGACCCGACCGGTGTGTCGGGGAGCGCGGCGGCCGCCTACGTGGCCGCGTACAAGGCGAAGTACGGCGTTGATTCGCTCAGCCAGGCCGGCCCCTTCTATGGCTCCGCTTACGAGGCGGCCCAGGTGTTGCTCCAGGCTATCAAGAGCTCGCCGGTGAAGAATGGCAAGATCTCGCGCGCCGACGTGCTCAGCCATCTCGGCAGCGACACCTTCAACACGGTATTCGGCTCCGTCAAATTCGACTCGAAGGGTGACGTCACCGGCGGCGGCATCTACGTCTACCAGGCGAAAGGCACGCAGATGGTGGTCGTCAAGCAAGTCTCCGGCTAAAGGAGTAAGAAGGAAGGGGACGGGCCCATCCCGTCCCCTTTTTGATTGCCGTGGACTATTTCCTGCAGAACTTCCCACAGCAACTGGTCAATGGCCTCGAGTTGGGAAGCCTCTATGCCCTGATCGCCCTCGGCTATACGTTGATCTACGGCATCCTCGAGATGCTGAATTTCGCGCACGGCGACGTCTACATGGTGGGCGCCTTCCTGGCCGCCGGCGTCGCCGGGCTCCTGGTGCACAACGAGGTCGCCGTCGTCCCAGCGGGCCTGGCGGTGGCCCTGATGATGCTGGTCGCCGTCGGCGGCGCCGGATTGCTCGGCGTCGGCATCGAGCGGATCGCCTACCGGCCGCTGAGGAACGCCAACCGGCTGGCGCCGCTCATCACCGCGATCGGCGTCTCGCTCTTTCTCGAGAGCGCCGTCCAGGTTTGGGTCAGCCCGGCACCGGTGCTGGTTCCAAGCAACGCTCTCGTTCCGCAGACCGTCCTGCGCGTGGCCAACGTCGTCACGCCGCTGACGGGGCTCACGCTGTTCGTCGCCGCCGTCGCGCTGATGGTGGCGCTCGATGCCTTCGTCTTCCGCACCCGTTTCGGGAGCGCCATGCGGGCCACCGCCCAGGACCGCGAGGCGGCGACCTTCATGGGGATCGACGTCGATCGAGTGATCCTGGTCACCTTCTTCGTGGCGTCCGCCCTTGCCGGCATGGGTGGCGTGCTCTTCGGGTTGCGCTACGCGAGTGTCGACTTCTTCATGGGCTACCTGCTGGGGATCAAGGCCTTCACGGCCGCGGTCATCGGCGGTATCGGCAACATCCGCGGCGCGATGGTCGGTGGGCTCTTACTCGGTGTGCTGGAGAGTCTCGTGGGCGGCTTCATCAGCTCACAGTTCCAGGACACCTTCGTCTTCCTCGCCCTCATTACCGTGCTGCTGATCCGGCCGCAAGGGCTGTTCGGCCAACCCCTGGCGGACCGAGCATGAGCGCGCAGGCGGCCCCCCTCGAGAGCGCCGCGACCGTCCATCCTCTCAAGCGCCTGTGGGAATCCGGTCCATCGGGCTGGAACCATGCGCTGACGCGGCCGGTGGTGCTGATTCCCTTCTTTATCTTCGCGGCACTCGTTCCCCTCGGTCTGCAGTACATCGAGGACAACTCGAGCTGGACCGATGCACAGTTCTGGACGTTGATCCTCGCCAACTGCGCCATGTACGCGTGCCTGGCGGTCGCGCTCAACCTCGTGGTGGGGTACGCGGGCCTGCTGAACCTGGGGTTCATCGCCTTCTTCGGGATCGGCTCTTATGCCTACGCGCTCGTCGCCAGCGACCAGCTCCACCAGCATTACCCTCTCTGGGCCGCGCTGCTGGTGGTGATGGCGGTCACCCTGGCGTTCGCGTTACTGGTTGGTGTCCCCGCGTTGCGCCTGCGGGGCGACTACCTGGCGATCGTGACGCTCGGCTTCGGATTGATCATGCGCGACGTGATCCTCGACCTCGATCGGCCACCCGTCCTCGCCGGCCATCAGTTCGGGCCGGACACGCTCAACCTGACCGGAGGAACCAACGGCATTCACCAGGTCGATCCCTTCAAGCTCCCCACCAGCCTGCCGCTGCTCGGACCGGTCCCACACTTCCGGATGTACTACTGGATCTTCATCGGTTTTCTCGCCCTCAGCGTCTACTGCGTGCTCCGCTGGCGCAACAGCCGGACCGGGCGAGCCTGGGTCGCTATCAGGGATGACGAGCTGGCTGCGCGTGCGATGGGCGTCAACACCTTCAAGTACCGGCTGCTGGCGTTCGCGACCAGCGCCGTGATGGCCGGCATTGTCGGCATGATCGACGCGGCATTCATCTTCAACGCCTTCCCCGGAAACTTCGACGTCCAGCAGACGGTGACGGTCTTCATCATGGTGATCCTGGGTGGCCTTGGGAGCATCCCCGGTGCCATCCTCGGTGCGATCGCGTTTACGGTCCCGCCATTTCTCTTGCAGCAATTCGTCTTCTACAAGTACCTCGTCGTCAGCATCGTGCTGATTGCGGTGATGGTGTTCCGGCCCGAGGGCCTGCTGGGGACCGTTTCAATCCGGCCACGCAAGACCATGGGCGGGACGCTCGAACTGCTGACCGCGGAGTCGGCGGTCGAAGCCTCTGAGCTGCCGGCCGTCACCGATACCGAGGTGGCAGACCTCGAGGCGGCATCGGGAGCAATCGTCGAGGATCCCGAATGGAAAGTGTGAGCGGACGCAAGTCGGTCCTCGAGATCCGGGGCCTGACGCGCCGATTTGGCGGGCTGACCGCGGTCGACCGCTTCGACGTCGACGTCAACGAGGGTGAGATCGTCAGCCTCGTGGGGCCGAACGGCGCCGGCAAGACGACGGTCTTCAACTTGATTTCCGGCGTCCTGCGACCGACGGCGGGATCCGTCCGCCTGCTCGGCCGAGAACTCGTCGGGCTGCCCGCGCATCGCATCACCCACCAGGGGGTGGCCCGTACCTTTCAGAACATCCGGGTGTTTCCGCAGTTGACCGTCCGCGAGAACATCCTGCTGGGGACGCACCACTGGACGCGGAGCGGCATGCTGGGATCCGTGACCTTCTGGCCCAGCACCCTCCGAGCCGAGCGCGCCGCCCAGGCGGAGGTCCACACCGCGATCGACCTCTTCCGCGAGCGGCTCGAGGCGCGGCTCGATGATCCGGCGTTCACCCTCTCCTACGCGAACCGCCGCCGCACCGAGATGGCTCGCGCGCTGGCTGCGCGCCCCAAGCTATTGCTGCTCGACGAACCCGCAGCCGGCATGAACCCCTATGAGCGGATCGAGGTCGCCGGGCTCATCCGCTCGATGCGCGACCGCGGGCTGACGATCTTCCTCATCGAGCACCACATGCCCTTGGTGATGGAAATCTCGGATCGTGTCGTCGTCATGGACCATGGCGTGAAGATCGCCGAAGGCTTGCCCAAGGAGGTCCACAGCAATCCAAGAGTTGTCGAAGCCTACCTCGGCCGACGGGCAGCGTCCGCCTAGCCCGGCGGCGCGCGCGGATGTCGTCCTGCGCTTGCAGGACGTCGAGGTGCGCTATGGTCCCGTGCCCGCTCTGCGCGACGTGAGCATGGAGATCCGGCGGGGCGAGATCGTCTGCTTGCTGGGGGGCAATGCCTCGGGCAAGTCGACCACGATGAAGACCGTCATCGGCTCGGTACGTCCCGCCAAAGGCTCGGTCTGGTACGACGGCCAGGACATCACCAACTGGAACACCTCGCGTCGTGTGGCCCACGGGATCGCGATCGTTCCCGAGGCGCGGCGGATCTTTCCGCGCTTGACCGTGCTGGAGAACCTGATGATGGGTGCCTTCATTCGCAACGACCGGGCCGAGATCGACAGGGATCTCGAGGGCGTTCTCGAGATGTTCCCGCGGTTGCGCGAGCGGCGCTCGCAGCGAGGTGGCACCATGTCGGGCGGGGAGCAGCAGATGCTCGCCATGGCGCGGGCGCTGATGTCGCGGCCACGCTTCCTCTGTATGGACGAGCCATCGATGGGCCTCGCGCCGGTGCTGGTGGAGCAGCAGTTCGAGACCATCCAGCGCCTCAACGCGACGGGAATCACGATTTTTGTTGTGGAGCAGAACGCCACCATGGCACTCGGGATCGCCAATCGCGGCTATGTGTTGCAGAGCGGACGCGTCGTGCTGGCCGGGACTGCAGCCTCGCTGCTGCAGAATCCGCAAATGCAGCGGGCTTACCTGGGGATGTAGCGCCTAGTGGCTCGGCGGGAGCTTGGCTTCGGGCGAGCCAGCCGGCGAGAACGCGCCCAGGACCTTCATGTCGTCGCGCCCGCTGTTCTCCAGCGTGTGCCGGACGCCGATGGGAAAGAAGACCACCGAGCCGGCCCGCAGGTCGCCGACCGGTTGATCCTCGATCCAGAGCCGGCCGCTCCCGGCCAGGATGTAGACCGCCTCTTCGTGCGGATGGGCATGCAGGGGTGCCCGTCCGGTAGGGATCACGCCGGTGAACTGCGTCATCTGGCGGCAGCCGACGTCGGGGCTGACGAGCACGCGAAAGCTGCGCTCGCCCATCAGCGTGGGCGTCACCTCCCGCTCATCCATCATTCTGGGCGTGACACCGCTCTCGCTGAGGCTTGCGGACGTCAACCCGGACAGGTCCAGGCGCGGTATGGCCGGGCGAATCTCGCCGAGCTCGATGGGCGGCGCCATGGCGCCAACCAGAGTCAGTAACTCGGCCCCGGTGTTGACGTAGGCGTGCTCGGCACCCGCGGGGACGAAGACCGCGTGTCCCGGAGCGACGTGATGCGTCACCCCTTCCACACGCACCTCGCCGCGTCCCTCGAGGACGTAGAGGACCTCCTCGGTACCGCGGTGAACATGGCTGAGGACGGAGTCGGGATCGAGCGTCAAGCGGTATGCCATTACGTGCTGGGCGCCCAGCTCACGATCAACCAGCCACTGCAGCGTGCCGCCCTCCAGGAGAAGGCCGCTGATCTCGCTTTGATGGCGCAGGCGCGCCCGTTGCTGTACGGACATTCTGGTGCGCCGATGATAGCAACGCCACAAACCTTTACCATCTCGACGAAGGGATGGAGTACCGCGCGTTCGGGCGTACCGGGATGCGGGTCTCGGTGGTCGGGCTCGGTTGTGGGGGGTTTGGCGGCATCGGATCCGTCCCTGAGCTGTTCGGGAAGGGGGAGGATAAGGCATCCGCTTTTGCCCTGATGGACCGCGCCTGGGATGCCGGTATCAATTATTTCGATACCGCTGACAGTTATGGCGGGGGGCTTTCGGAGACGATCATCGGGGATTGGCTCAAGGAGCGCGGAGTGCGGGACCGGCTGGTGCTATCCACCAAGGTCTTCTACGCGATCGCCGAAGGTCCCAACGACCGGAGTCTGTCGCGTCGCCACATCATGCAGGCCGTCGACGGGAGTCTCCGCCGCCTGCAGACCGACTATCTCGACCTCTACGTCATCATGGAGCCTGACCCGTCAACCCCCATCGAGGAAACGTTGGAGGCGATGAACGACCTGATGCATGCGGGGAAGGTCCGACACATCGGCGCCAGCAACATCAGGGCGCCGCAGTTGCGCGAGGCACTGGCCGCCAGCGACCGGCTGGGCGTGCACCGCTACCAGTCGGTGCAAAACGGCTACAGCCTGCTGGATCGGGCCATCGAGGACGACGTTTTGCCGCTCGCGGCGCGGGAGCGGATGGCCGTGACACCCTTCAGTCCAACGTCGGGAGGCCTGCTGACCGGAAAGTACCGATTTGGCGAGCGACCGCCGGCCGGGTCGCGCGTCGACCTGCGCCCAAAGCCTTACCAGCACCTGATGAACAAGCGGACCTTCGAGGCG
>WNGO01002476.1_pt1 | contig 31499 bp, 31 predicted proteins | sample 5400511 | NCBI WGS metagenome assembly WNGO01 (sample SAMN13153380, study PRJNA577476) | soil metagenome | isolation source: 20 cm soil or saprolite under Garry oak tree replicate 2 | place: USA:California | collected 2016-06-15 | reverse complement strand
TCATGATCTATCCCACGTCTTAATTGAGCTGGGCCTTGTCGTCATCGGCCTTGCCATTTTGGCGCGCATCGCGAGTCGTTGGGGTTTCTCTGCCATCCCACTCTATCTGCTTGCTGGCCTCGCTTTTGGCAATGGAGGACTGTCGCCACTGAAGGTGAGTGCTGGCTTTATCCATATCGGTGCCGAGATCGGCGTGCTCTTGCTTCTGTTCATGTTAGGGGTTGAATACACCGGAAGAGAGTTGGTGGAGAACCTTCGGGGGGGATTCCCCGCGGCCGTCGTTGATCTGGCGCTGAACTTCACACCTGGTCTTATCGCGGGACTCTTTTTACGGTGGCAACCGCTAGCTTCGGTCCTGTTGGGCGGGGTTACTTACGTCTCTTCGTCAGGCGTGATTGCAAAAGTGTTGGCTGATCTCCGGCGACTTGAAAATCCTGAGACACCGGCAGTGCTCGCCATATTGGTGCTGGAGGATCTAGCGATGGCGGTCTATCTACCTCTCGTTGCGGTGCACTTGGCCGGTGGAGGTCCGTCAAAAATAGCCTTGTCCGTTTCCCTGGCGATCGCCGCGGTCTTTCTGGTGCTTGTCGTAGCTGTCCGGTACGGCCAGCCACTGAGCCGCTTTGTAGCTCACGAGTCAGATGAGATCGTACTCCTAACAACGTTTGGCGCCGTTCTCCTTGTTGCTGGTGTTTCACAGCGGCTCTAAGTGTCGGCCGCCATTGGGGCATTTCTCGTTGGCATCGCCGTGTCGGGCCCAATGGCCCAACAAACACATCGGCTCCTCGCCCCCCTTCGTGATCTGTTTGCCGCGACGTTCTTTTTTTCTTTGGGCTTCAGATCGACCCAGCAACCCTGCCCTCGGCGCTGCTAACCGCTGTCTTGTTGGGTTGTGTGACCGCGGTGACGAAGGTGCTGACGGGTTATCTTGCCGCTGGACGAAGTGGAGTGGACCGGCCAGGACGCCTGCGGGCAGGGATGGCCTTGGTGGCGCGGGGCGAGTTCTCGATTGTGATTGCAGGCTTGGGCGCTGGCCTTGAGCCACAACTCGGACCACTTGCAGCCGCCTATGTGCTCTTTCTGGCGGTGCTCGGTCCAATTCTCGCACGTGCGGCTAAATAGGGTTCTCCAAAACAAATGGTGTCACCAGAATGTGTTACGCGTTCGTCAGAGGATTAGCCCTCTAGGCAGTCTAAGGCAGGTACGGCCTGGGCAACACTCAGAACCAGAACGTAGATGTGCCGCTCGCGCCCGGCACATCCTGGTCGGATCGTAGCCAATCCTGAAGTTAACGGGTCGTTTCCGAGTGCGGCGTCACCGGGGGGGGAACTGTCACGCGGAGCGAGAAGGATCGACATAAGACCCAGAACCACGGAGGCCCCCACGATGCCCACCTGACCTGCCCTCCGTTTTTGGTCCAGCCATAAGTTAACACTCGGGGCTTGGTTCTGAATCTGCGCGGCGACGCGGGGGGATGGGACCGGCCGTCGCCGTGGCTGTGGGAAAGTGGGAATCCCGCCGGGTTTGCGGGATTTCCAAATGGAGGGGAAAAGTGGTCTGCACTTTTCCACAGCCTTTTTCCCCGACGATTGACGCGGTGAAAGTAGCGTAAACCAATATGAGGAGAGGTTTTAGAATGGTGCCTGGTTCGTAGCCAGACGCTCTATCCAGCTGAGCTACGGGCGCATCGTTGCGAAGAAAATTCTATCATGCCGGGTTGGCTTCGGCCAGACTTCCTCCTCCCATGGAAAATCCCACGATTCGTTCCTCAAATCATGGGGCACCCACAACCCCGGCCCTGAGCACGCGAAAGTGTGATGATTACTTCATGTTGATCTAATATGTGTGTTATCATCTCACTGCGAAGCGAATGGTTGGGCCAAAGGCTGGCGCACCCGGCCTCATCTCTTTAAGGTCGGTACCGGAACTCACAGATGGAACCTAACTTCAATTTCGGTGGCTCCTGTAGGGCCGCGCGATACATTCGCACGAGGTAGGAAGCACACTACGGAAAGGCAACCAACAGACAAGCCCCGCCCCGGAAATGCCATACAGTCCGCTGCTGCCTCAAATTACAGCAAACGCCCTATGCACAGCTAGCTGAGACCCAGGTATTTTGGTAGACGTATGTACAATGCTCCTCAGCGGTTTGGGCGTTTAGCAGCGCAATTCGAATTGTTAGCGCACGATCTGAGCGAGTGCCAAAACCCAAAACAACGCCGGGAATTGCTCATAGGAATGATGGTTGTACTTGACCAGATTGACGACCTCCTTACGAACGATCATTCGTTGTTGGATTCAAAGCCAGACAGCACAGCCCCGTCCAACCCGCCATTAAGCAAGGCCACCCACGGGTAGTGCCAGGCCCACTTTTTTATCGACGCACCACGGCATCCCCCTTACGGTTACTTCGTAGTCTGGAGAGACGGCCTTTGTGACGGTATGGTCGCGTGGCATCTTGTCCGAACAATTTCCGAGGCATGCAGTTCAACAATCAATCGTATTTCCTGACCGGCTTCATTGTCGCCTTTACTTTATAGGGTGACGATTGTCCGATTCATTTGCATGAAAGATGCGACCACTTCCGATTTAATACGCCATTCAGGGAGGTGCGAGTAAGCGAGCGGCAACGGAGATCGGGAAGTCCTGTTGAGCCGCAGGAAGACAGTGCACTGTTGGAAAAATTAAACTCAAAGTTCCAGGCAGCACTCACGCGGACAGGGCGACTTTAGATTGACGCGAGAGGGCGGCGGGGGTATGTTGTTGCGCAGGGATAGGGTTGAAATCGGAAATTCCGGTTGATTTTCTTTCATTCGCACCACTGATGGCCCAGCCCACCGATGTGACCGATTGGAGGCTACTCCTATGTGGGAAAATAGCCGCTATTGTTGGGTGGTGCTCTGTAAGAACCATTGGTTCCACGTTCGGAGAAATATATTGTTCAGGCATCGAATCGCACTTGGCGAGACGGATGCCGTCACTCCCCGCCCGGCTATCGATGCCCACTTCAAGGTCCGATGCGATGAGTGCGGCAAAGAGTATTTTTATAAACCCTCAGAAGTGCTGAGATTCGAACAAGAACCTCCTGAGCCATTCACTCCACATCCTCTATTTCGCGGTGAAGGCACCGACTCCCCTCCGGTTGTCGCAAACAACTCTACAGACGACACAGGGCACTAGGAAAATAGGGACTTTTGGTACGAACGACTGAACCAACCGTGGCTTGTGATAAACGCGCTAGTTGGGAACTTCACCCATAGGTTTACGTCGGCGAGCGCGGCCAGGACCGAATTGAGGTGTTCACCACGGAAGGGAAGTTTTTGAAGGAGTTCTACGTGTCGCCCAACACGCCCTCCCGCGGGGAGGATTGCGGAGGTCTTCCACCCAACACGAAGATGCCTCCGTGCGGGACCACCTACAAGATGGTTTTGTCAAAGGACCCGGAGCAGAAATATTTGTACGTGGCCGACGGAACGAACAACCATGTCTGGATTCTCGACCGCAATAGCGGGAAGACACTGGGATCGTTCGGCAGCAACGGAAAATATGCGGGCCAGCTCCACTGGATCAACGCGGTCGGAGTGGACTAGAAGGGGAACATCCACACGGGCGAAGTGGAACAGGCAAAGCGGATCCAGAAGCTCGTGCCCGTAATGGCAGGCAGTCGCTAGGTTCGCATGGGTCATTGCACCGATTGAACCGCAGTGGACCATCGCCCGGGCCGTCCAACAAGGTGTGGCATAGATACAGGGATTCTGTCGTAACGAAATGGGAATTTCTTGCGTCTTAGTTCCATCAAATGCCATGCGACCCCTTCGGCATATTGATTCGTCGTTCACTCATCGGGACGGGCCATACGCAATCTGTTTTTCTTGACAGGATTGCACCAGATGATCAGAATCCCGGTCATCCAAGGTCCGAGTGAAGAGGCAGTAAAATTATGAGGCACAGAGGTCACGCTGTCCTGCTTGCGCTTTTCGGTGTGTTGCTGGCGGCGCTGCCCGCCTTGGCGCATCACTCGTTCACGGCGGAGTTCAATCCGGACAAGGAATTCACGGTGACGGGTGTGCTAACGAAAGTCGACTGGGTCAATCCGCACACTGCTACGTGGATAGATGTGAAGGATGAGAAAACCGGCCAGGTGGAGACTTGGGGGTGCCAGGGAAATCCTCCGGGCACGTACAGCCGCGCCGGCGTGCACAGAGGAGACTGGAGGATCGGGGAACTCGTTACCGTGACTTGTCTCGCTCCGAAAGATGGCTCGAAGCACTGGGGATTCCTGAAGCAGATCAAGTATCACTCCGATGGGCACGTGCTAGTGTTCAGACAAGGCGGAGAATAATTTCTACTTGGAGCCCGTCCAAAAAAGGATCGAGAGATGAAGACTTGTCGTATGAACGGCCGCCTGATGGAAACAATCCTGGCAGCGGCGTGTTTCACCGGATTGTTGTCGCTGCTGCCGGTTCCCGCTGCTGCTCAAGCGGGCCAGTCCGCGGCATCTGCCGTGGCGGTCGCAAGCAAGTCAACACCGCGGACGCCGGATGGCCACCCGGACTTCAGCGGGTTCTATAACCTGGTCGACATTTACCATGGAGACCCCAAAGAAGAAAAGCCCGGCCAGCACGTAGTCAGCAGAGATGAAAATGGCTCCGTCTTTTTTGATTACGGCGGGGCAAACGGCGGAGGAGGGGAAGAAGGGAATACCCGGATCAGACAGACTCAGAATGGCAAAGTCAACTTGCTCGATCGCACCTGCGTATCCTGTGAAAACCCTCCCTACAAGCCCGAATACATGGCCAAGGTCAAGGCCATTGGCGACGCGATGTATGGCGACGCTTCACCACTAGATCCCCAATATGATTGCAAGCCGTATGGCGTCCCACGCGGGTCACTCAGGGGCGGTGGCGGTTATGCGATGCAAATTGTTCAGAATGCTCAAGTGATGGCCTTTCTGTACGAAGATCGGCCTGGCCCATATTTTCGGATCATATATATGGATGGGCGCGGACATCCGGACGATTTTGATCCTTCCTACGTCGGGCACTCGATTGGCCACTGGGAAGGCGACACGCTGGTCGTGGATGTGGTCGGCCTTAACGATGACACCTGGCTAGGCTCTGGCACGGTTGGTCCGAAGTACGCGATGATGCACAGTGACAAGATGCACGTCGTCGAGCGCTGGACCCGCACAGGAAACGTAGTCACTTATGAGGCCACTGTGGATGACCCGGTCATGTTCACTAAGCCTTGGGTGATGACTCCTCGACAGACGCAACTTGCCGCTCCGGACGATTACATTCGGCCAACGATGTGCATTCCGTACGATAAGACCCACCTGGTGGACAAAGAAAATGTGCCCTACAACAAAATGGCCGCCGCGAGTGACGACAAATCCGAAGCCGCGGCAGCCACCCCCGTCGCCAATATGGTTGGAAGCTGGAATGTTACGATCCATAGCACGATTGAGGGCATCTTGACCGAGCAGTGGACCGTCAAGCAGGACGGCGACAAGATTACGGGCGCTGTGAAGAGCAAGAATGGCGACTCGACATTGCAAGGTACGCTCAGCGGAGCGATTCTCCTCGGCGCGATCACGGATGGGGACAAGAAGTATGTGGTTCGCGGGACCGCCGTTGACAATGATTTCGATGGCACAATCCGAATGGGGAAGAACGAGTTTCTATTGTCCGCCAAACGTTCCAAGTAGAAGGCAGCTGCGGTAAATGCGATGGCTCGCACTTATTTGGTCTTCTTGGGGATAGCCACCTTTTTTTCGTAGTCGCGGAAGTTGAGCAGATTATCCTCGCAGACGAACTCCATCAGGTTCCAGTCAGGCTTCAAAATAAATTTTTTCTGCGTGTGCAGGGGCATCGTATACGCTTTAGGATCGTCTAGCGTGATATCAATCATCAAGGTGTCGTGGTCCGCGCGCACTGCTGCCGGTTCCGTCTGGAACGACGATGCGGACATTGAACCCCGCCATCAGGTTATGGTACGGTACGCACAGTGCAGGCCAGTTCACAGTCAGAAAGATTCGGGAATATTTTTCGTTCAAGGAGATGATCATGCAACTTAGACTCCCCGGTATACTGGTGGCGGTTTTTGGATTGCTTGCCGCGGCAGTTCCCGCATCCGCTCATCACTCCTTTGCGGCAGAGTTCGATGCGAATAAGTGCATGGATCTCACTGGCACATTTACGAGTTTTGAATGGCAAAACCCGCACGGGTATTTTCACTTGGATGTAAAGGATCCCAGCGGCAACATGACCTCGTGGTCATTTGAAACTGTTTCTCTTTCCACTCTGAAAAGAAGCGGAACCCAGAGAAAAGATTTCATGGATAATGTCGGCAAGACGGTCACCGTGAGGGCGTGTCTGGCTAAGAATGGCGTGAAGAACCGGGCCGCTGCCGAGACCATCAAACTGGCGGATGGCCAAGTGCATAGAATCGGTCAGGACGTCGAAGGCAAATTTAGCGATAGCGCGAAGGAATACTGACGCCTACAAGCTCAGCGGTCCGGCAGTGGGCAGTGGAATACCAGAATCGATCTGGAACTGGCGGCGGGTTTTGTTGAGGACTCCAAAACAGGAGGAGCCTGGATGAATCGACGCCTCGGGTATTACGGTATCAGTGCTGGAGTTGTGCTCGGCATCCTCACCTTGGTTATGACGCCCGCTGCGGCCCAGGAGGGACAGGAGGGAAAACCTTCAGAACCAGGCGCAGCGAAATCAAAGCCCCAGTCAGTGCCTAAGGGCGGAGCCGCACCTCGCACTGCGGATGGTCATCCGGATTTCTCTGGAGTTTGGTTCCCGGGCACTGCTGGTGGTTTTTCATTCAACCCTGCCCTCAGAAGGCAATTTGACCCTAAAGCAACGCCCGAGGAGCCGCCTCCTTTCCAGCCTTGGGCGGCCGCAAAGATCAAAGCGATGACCACAACCGATTTTGAGTTGGGACGAGCCTCCGTGAATTGTATGCCGCGAGGCGTTCCCGGGATGTTTTTGATTGACCCCTATCCATTCCAATTGGTGCAAACTCCCGGTTTGTTCGTGCAGTTGGACGAACTGAACAATAATTGGCGCGTGGTCCACACGGATGGGCGCCCGCATAACCCGGAACCCGATCCGTCCTTCGACGGCGACGAGGTGGGTCACTGGGAGGGCGATACTTTGGCCATCGATGTAATCGGAATCGATGAGCGGACCTGGAATAACTTTACCGGGTGGTTCCATAGCGATCAAGAACACGTGATCGAACGAATCACCCGCCCGTCCATGAATTATCTAGTCGTTCAAGTAACGATTGAGGATCCAAAGGTGCTGTCGAAGCCTTGGACGTCTGCGCCTCGTGTTTGGACGCTCGGCCACGAAGACCTGCTGGAATACTACTGCACGAACAACCAGGATGTAGACCAATACAAGGCGCTGAAAGCAAAGGAATCGGGCGGCGATCCGAGTGGCAATAAGTAGATGGGAGAATGTTCATGAGACGAACTCTTCGTGGTGTTGTGGCGGTATCGTTCGGCTTGCTGTTACCGGCGATTCCGGTACTGGCTCATCACTCCGCCACGGCGGAGTTCGATAGCTCAAAAACATTTACTGTAAAAGGGACCCTTACAAAACTCGAGTGGGTCAACCCGCATGTCTATATGTATGCGGACGTGGCTGATGAGAATGGCAAAGTGATCCCTTATTCGTTCGAGACGGGCCCTCCAGGCAACTTGCGAAGGGCTGGCGTGGTCAGGACCATGTTTAATGTGGGTGACGTTGTCACCATCGAAGCCGCCGTGGCCAAGGATGGGACCAAGCATCTTGGGCTCCTGAAGGCAATGCACTTCGCGGACGGCCACACGGTTGTTTTTGGCAGCGCTGCCGACAGCGAAGGCAAGAATTAATCCCGGTTGACTCATATCGAATGGCTGAACGTGGGGGAGTGAAATGAAATTCCGTTTCGTTGGCTGCGCCAGAGTTACAGGACTCGCCCTAATTGTGGTCTGTTTGATTCCCGCATTCGGCGCCGCCCAGTCTGCACCCGCTCCTGCCCAAGTTAAGAAAGTCCCCACAGGTTATGGGCTTGATAAAGATCAACCCTTCGCTGGAGCAGACCCGAACGGGACCGGTCTTCCGTGGAGAGAACCTCCCCCAGAGGCGGTAGAGGCGGCAAAGAAAGGCCCAACTCCGCATTTGGCCGATGGACATCCCGACCTGACCGGATTTTGGGCGCCGGCGGGCTGGGGTTACGCCGTCACTTCGGGATCGGTTAGCGCCGACGGAAAAACCCACTACACCCAACGTAGGCAAGAAGGTCCCGTTCAGCCGCCTGAAAAAGTGGCTGAACTCAAGCACCGGCTGGAAGGGTCTAATCTGCCTCCCTATAAGGCTGATGTTATAGATAAAGTAAAATACTTTGGTGAGCATCAAAGTCATGAGGACCCGGCGTTTAAGTGTGCGCCAAAGGGTTTTCCGCGCGTAGGTCCGCCAACCGAAATCGTTCAGGTTCCCAATGAGATCGTCTTCCTCTACGATACGGTCAACTCTTCCGAACAAAACGCCTTTCGCGTGATCTCGACGGATGGCCGGGACCATGACGGGACGCTCAATCCATCGTACTACGGAGACTCGATTGGCCACTGGGAAGGCAATACGATGGTCATCGACGTGACGAATTTTGTGGACGACACATGGCTCAGCCAGAACGGCACGATCCACAGCGACGCCATGCATGTAGTTGAAAAGCTGACGCGGGAAGGCTACATGATCGATTGGCAAATTTCAATTGAGGACCCCAAGATGTTCACCCGGCCATGGGTCATTGAGCGTCACTTGATCCATGGCCTGCAAGGCGGACACGCCTTGGAGGAAGCCCCCTGCGTAGAGCACGACTATGGACACCTGGTAAACGACGACCGCAATTAGCAGAGCAGAGATTTTCGTTCTTAGCGTGTTTCTTCAATGCGGGCGAATCCCCGCGACCTTTAGCCTGATTCTCCACAGGGTCTTAGGGCTGACAACATACAGAGTCCTGCTGTCCTGATCGCCGAATGCCAAGTTGGAGAATCGCATTCCTTCCGGAGCGGGAATCTGTCCCAGGCGCTTGCCGGCGGGCGATATGACCCACACGCCTCCCATCCCTGTGGAATAGACGTTGCCCATGACGTCCACCTTCATGCCATCGGGGCCGCCAAGGCCTTTTTCGCCCGTGAAATCAATAAACACCCGTTTATTTTTGACCGTGTCGTCTGATTGGACGTCATAAGCGAAGATTTGCCTCTGATTTGGAGTCGGTCCCCCATTATTGACATAGAGAACCTTTTCGTCCGGGGAAAATGCGAGGCCGTTCGGCGGAAAGCCCCCCGGATCCTTGTCCAGGAGTTGCAAACTGCCATTTCGAACGAAGTAGACACCGTGGTAAGGCAGCTCCTTCGCGGGATCATCCTCCCTTTTCGGAAGACAACCGGCGGCGCCATCTGTGAAGTAGACTGCGCCATCGGATTTGACGACGATATCGTTTGGACAGGTGAGTCGTTTTCCTTCAAAGTGGTCCGCTAGCGTGGTGCGCTTGCCATCTTTCTCCAGCCGCTCGACTGCGCGGTCGCCGCTCGCGTCCACCACGATCCTGCCCTCTCGATCTAACGTCAGCCCGTTAGACCCATAGAGATGCGCTGCACTGTCATCCACACTCCCCACGCGCGACGCGTCCGCATAGCCGTATGAGCAATTCCAATTTAGCGTCGGCCGAAAAAATTTGGTCGAGGCTCGGATCCAGTTTGACGAGACTGCCTGCAGCCGGAGATTGCGCGCGGACTGAGAGCCAAAGAATTGCTAGCGCCAAAGGTAGACACAGCGCAAGCCGTAAAAGTCTTCTCATATTTTTTCCGTTCCTCGGCGGGATGGTATACCAGGATTCCAGCCATCAAAAGCAAATAGTAGCTGCCGGAAGCGCGTCGCCCTACTTTGCAAATTGCTGGGACATTTACAATCGCAGTGACCTAGCCGCCATTTTCCCTACATGAATACAAATGCTTGAAACAGCAGGAGAGGGAAAGTATGATCTGCGAATCGTTCTGTCACTTGAGACCAAGAAACCCTTTCTGTGAGTATTCGGCAAATTCACAGATGAAAGAGAAACCTTCATGAGCATTCTCGACCTTGATGGAAAAGTTGGCCGTGGAAATCCTTGCGCGGTGTCGAGGCGCGAACTTCTCTTCGGGATGGCCGCGTTGGGCGCCGCCGCTGTGATTCCAACGTTTGGCTCCGCAGCACAGACGGGCTCCACTCCTGCGGCACGTCCTTTTCGCATTGACACCCACCACCACTTTTCCGTGCCCAAATTGATTGCCGAAAGCACCGCCAAGGGGATTACCCAGACCGGCCTTCAAGATTGGACGCCCCAAAAATCAATCGATCAAATGGATAAAGGCGGCGTGGCCACCTCTATCATTTCGATCAGCGACCCGGGAGTCTGGTTCGGTGACAACGCCGCGGCACGCGCCCTGGCGCGAGAGTGCAACGACTTCGCGGCGAAGACGATTAAGGATTATCCGGGCCGCTTCGGCCTGTTCGCTACTCTGCCAATGCCAGACGTTGAAGGCGCGCTGCGCGAAATCGAATATGCCTTTGATACGCTCAAGGTGGATGGCGCGTGCGTGCTTTCGAGTTACGGTGGCAAATATCTTGGCAATCCCACATTCGCTCCAGTGATGGATGAGCTGAACCGGAGGAAGGCTGTTGTGTTTTGCCATCCTTACTGCGCCGCGTGCGGCACTCAGACCGTTCTTTCGGATGGACAGAATCGCGGGGTGGAGTTTGTTTTCGATACGACCCGCACGATCGTCAGTTTGCTGTCCACCGGCACGGTCACGCGGTGCCCGGACATTCGCTTCATCTGGTCCCATGGCGGCGGAACAGTGCCGTACATTACCAGCCGCCTTAACGGAGTGGCGCAGCAGCTTCCCAAAGGTCTGATCTACGAGTTACAGAAATTTTACTACGACACCGCGCAGGCCTTTAATCCCTACACGCTGCCGTCTTTTAAGAAGCTCGTGCCGGCATCGCACATTGTATTTGGGACCGATTTCCCGCTCGGCGGCGGCTCGGGTGCGGCTGTTAGTAAAGGTCTGATCGAAAATGGAGGATTCAGCGAGAGCGAGCTGCGCGGCATCGATCGCGAGAACGCGCTGGAATTACTTCCGAGACTCAAGACATAATCGTAAGAGAAGTCAAAACCCCGACCCTTTAAAATCGAAAGGCCCGGCCACCCGGAAAAGCTAAACCAGTCCCTCGGCGATAACGTACTGGAGTGGTATCATTCACTCGTGCGCGTCTGTCAACAAGAAAAATGCGAACGGGTGGCCCACCCGCCAAATGGATAAGCTGAGCCCGAACGTGAGTTGTTCTCAATCGCATAGTTATATACTCCTTATCTATGTTGATGGTTGTTTTTGGCGCTGGCGCATCTTACGACTCGATTGATGTCAAGCCACCGGATACTGGCAATCCGGGTTGGGTCATTGACGAGGAATTTCGCCCGCCTCTCGCGAAGGATTTATTCGGATTTAGAGGGCTCTTTGCGGATGCGATGGCGCGTTTTGCGAGACTTCATCCCATAGTCCCCCTCCTGCGTCACGCTGGTACGAGGAATATTGAGACTGTGCTGCGAGAGCTGCAGGATGAAGCTGAAGTGTATCCGGAGCGGCGGCGCCAGCTCATGGCTGTGCGCTACTACCTCCATTTCGTAATCTGGGAATGTGAACTGAAGTGGAAGAGCGTAGCCAAACAGGTAACAAATTATAAGTCTCTTCTCGATCAGATAAATCGGTGGCGAAAGCCGGATGAGATGGTGGCTCTCGTGACCTTTAATTATGACACCTTGCTGGAAGATGCAATGTCAGTCGTAGGGCCGACGCTCTCACAACTGGATGACTATATTTCGGGAAATACAGGGTTCAAGATCTTCAAACTGCATGGCTCGATCAACTGGGCACGATTGGTTAAAGGGCCAATCCCCGCCGACAACCCAAACGCGTGGTGGTTCGCAGCGGATCACATTGATCGGGCGGCTGACCTTGAGATAACGGATGAATTCATTAGAACTGACGAGCGCCCCTGCGGCAGTTGGAACGGCAAGGTTCGGTTGGTCCCGGCGATCGCAATCCCCGTCGAAAAGAAGGCCTCTTTCGAATGCCCTCAAACACATCTCCGCGAATTAGAAAGACTACTTCCGCAAGTAGACAAGATCGCGTTGATCGGTTGGCGCGCAACGGAGAATCACTTTCTGGAGCTTCTTGCGCGGCACTTGAAAGGCCCAATCAAAGCACAAGTTGTCGCAGGTGAACGGTACGAGGGTGGCCAGATCGCAGCCGGGCTCGATGACGGATGCCTCAGGGGAAAGGAAGTTCGTTGGGGAGATTTCGAGTCACCCGGCTTCACGAATTTTGTCATCTCTCGCGGCATCGAGAGAATTTTAGGTCCCACGGCACCCGCTTAAAGGCGGGTGGCCTGGACGTTAAGTGAGTGGGTTTACGCGTGGGGCTTTTGATCTCGTCGTTCCCGGTCTTTATCCGCTGACCGAATCGATGGTGACGGTAAGATAGACCCCCCCACGCGTAAACCCGACGCGTGGGGCACCCTCTGTTTTTATCGGTTCGGTGAATTAGAACAGAGGAATCCTCTCGTTGATGGTCGCCGTCAAGTGGAAAGAAAAAAGTGAGCCTGGGCCACCCGCCCAACGAAAACAGAAAGGAAAATATGATAGACCACGTTATTCTCACAGTCAGTGACTTCAAGCGTTCAGTCGCTTTCTATGCCGAGGCTCTGAAGCCACTTGGGATCACAACGCTTCTAGACTACGAAGGCAAAGACGGACACCCAGACTTGAAAGGATTTGGTATTGGCAAAAGCCATTTTTTCTGGCTCAAAGAAGGGAAGCCCGACCCTCAGGCCGTTCACGTCGGATTTGTAGCGAAAGACCATTCCGAAGTAGATGCATTCTACAAGGCCGCTTTAGCAGCTGGAGGAAAGAGTAAGATACCACCTCAAGCGCGTCCCGAATACTATCCTGGCTATTATGCGACCTGGGTGCTTGATCCTGACGGCCACGATATTGAGGTCGTCAATAAAAGCTAGCCGCCGACAGAATACTGTTCACCAAGGGCTGATTAGATGACGTTGTCGGCTCCTTTCTTCCGAGCCTTGGTCGTTAGCGCTACCAAGTCTACTCGGAAGGAGGAGCCGACAACGTCATCTAATCAGCCGTCGCCAGCGTTACCGCGGTCGGGTGGCCCGGACGTTAAGTGAGTGGACGAATTGGGTGCCCTACGCGTCGGGTTTACGCGTGGGGCTTTTGATCTCGTCGTTCCCGGTTTTATCCGCTGACCGAATCGATGGTGACGGTAAGATACAACCCCCACGCGTAAACCCGACGCGTGGGGCACCCTCGGTTTTTATCGGTCCCGTGAATTAGACCAGTGGAATCCTCTCGTTGATGGTCGCCGTCAAGAGGAAAGAAAAAAGTGAGCCTTGGCCAGCCGCCCATTGTTGCCGAGCGACCTTCTTTCTCACTTAGTGGGAACGAACTTCTGAATCCGTTTGCCGTCTTCTACTTCACCGGTGTAGACGTTTCCTTTGGAGTCCATGGCGATCGAATCGATCCAGTGGAGTTGTCCCGCATAACGGCCGTTGCCGCCGAATGAACCTACCAAAGCGCCGTCGTCACGATTGAGGATCCAGACCATATTGTTTGTGCCGTCCGCAACCAAGATGTATTTTTGCTGCGGGTCCGTCGAGAGGGTCAGATTGTAGATCGTCCCACAAGGGGGATCGGTTGTGCTCCAGATGCCTCCGCAGTGCGGACCGCGGGATTGCGTCGACGGGTGAATCCAGAATTGTTTTACAAATTTGCCCTGCTTGGTGAACACCTGGATTCTGTCGCTGCCGCGCTCGCAGACGTAGACGAATCCATCCTTCGAAGGGTGGGCGCAGTGAAGCGCGGGCGCGAACATCTTTTGATCCGGAGGCGGCCCTGCCGGGTCATACGGTGGCGTGGGGTCGTTGTCGATCTCACTGAGAGGTGTCCCCTTGCCTCCCCAGCCGCGTTTGAACGCGCCTGTATCCATGTCATACACCAGGACGCGCTTGTTCAGGAAGCCGTCCGGAATGTAGAGCTCGCGGGCGTCTTCGTCGAATTCGAAGGCGGCGATCCCCGGCGGGAAAATAGCCGTTTGCTGGTTATTCTGTTTCACTTCCGAAGCCGGCACCTTCGGTCCGCGATGACCGAAGTCCCAGAGGAATTTGCCGTCCTTTGTAAACTTGATGATGCTATCGCCCGGCGTTGTTCCTGAGATCCAGACGTTCTCGTCACGATCCACACCGATGGTCTGCAAACGGCCCGGCCAGCCGGGAACGTAGTCCTTGCCTCCCCAGGCTCTGAGGACGCTGCCATCCGTGTCGAATTCCACGACCTCGGGTCCGACTACGCAGCATTCGGTGCGCGGAGGTGTGGTCGCCGCGCCCAACTCATCGGGCCTCGCGTCCGAGGCGCGATTCAAGACCCAGACATGGTCTTCTTTATCCACGTAGATGTCGACGATCTGTTGCATGCTCCATTTGTTCGGCAAACGCTTGGGCCAAAAGGGGTCGACCTTGTACACGGGGGGGTTTTGCGGACGCGCCGGAGGTGGGGTAGCCAGAGCTCCAAAAAAGGAAAGCGCGATCGCCACGACAGAGGTTCTGGTCCATCTTCCTCTTTCCAATGTCTATTCCTTTCCTTCTCCGTTGAGCCGTCCGTGCTCTCTGTGGCTTCTCTTTGCGTCCTCTGTGTTAAATTCCGAAAAGCTCAACACAGAGGCCACAAAGAATCACGGAGAACCACGGAGCAGCCGAGCCGCAACAAAAATGTGAGCGCGGTGCAAACATTTCGACGGTTAGTTCTACTGACCCTCTTCCCCCATTCATTTCCGAGTCTTCAAAGTTGCCCAGGCGGTTACTCGTGCGGATGCGGCCGGACCTTTCCGTCTCCATTTTTCAGGACAAATTTTTGAGCCCGTTTCCCCGTATCCACTTCACCGGTGTAGATGTTCCCCTTGGAATCCATGGCGATCGCATCGATCCAATGGAACTGCCCCGCCATCCGGCCGTTGTCGCCGATCGAGCCCGCAAAGCTGCCGTCTTTGCGGTCATGGATCCAGATCTTGTCGTTCGTGCCGTCTGCAATCAGTACGTACTTTTGCTGCGCGTCATGAGAAAAAGTGAGATTGTAGATGGTTCCGCACATGCCAAATGTCGTGCTGCCGGGACCACCACACTCTGGACCGCGAGACGGCGTCGAGGGATGCACGAAGAAACTGCTAACGAACTTGCCCTGCTTGGTGAATACCTGAACTCGGTCGTCGCCACGCTCGCAGATATAGACGAGTCCATCGGTCGCGATGTGGACGCAATGAAGCGCGGGCGCGAACTGCTTTTGATCCGGAGGCGGACCCGATTTCCAGTCGTAGGGCGGCGTAGGATCATTGTCGATCTCGCTCAAGGGAATGCCGTGCCCGCCCCAGCCACGCTTGAATGCACCGCTTTCCATGTCGTACACCAGGACGCGCTTCTGATCCACGATGTACAACTCTTTGGCGTCCTCGTCCAAATCAAAAAAGAAAATTCCTCCTGGAAAAGTATCGGTGTCTTGATTGTTCTGCTTCAAAGGCTGCGCTTGCTGCCCTGGCGGAGTTCTTGGTCCGCGATGGCCAAACTCCCAGAGAAATTTGCCATCGCCTGTAAATTTTTGGATGCTGTCCCCTCGGGCGCTTCCTCCTAGCCAGACGTTTCCTTCTCGATCCACTAGGATCGCGTGTTCGGCGCCGGCGCCCGGCCTTTCTATTCCTTCAGCCGGCCAGCCAGGCACGTAGCCCGGGCCTCCCCAGCCCTTGATAAGATTGCCCGCGGTATCGAATTCCAATACTGCCGGCGCGGCTTTGCAACAGTCTGTGCGTGGCGGAGTTGTCGCTGCCCCCGACTCATCGGGGTTGATGTCCCGCGGACGGTTGAACACCCAAATGTGGTCGTCCTTATCCGTGACCATTACGGGAACCCCTTGCATGAGCCATTTATTCGGCAATGGCTTGGGCCAGGTGGGATCGACTTCATAAACTGGCGGGTTTTGCGCTCGCACCACCGGAACAATTACAAAAACCAAGAAGCAGGAAAGCCCGATCGCTACGGCAGACGCATCGTTCCATCTATTTCGAATCCGCATCACATGTTCCTCCGTATAATGTGCACCCAAGATTCGGCGGGCAACTGCGCGGAGTCTAGTTGACGAGACAACAGGATGTCAATGCGCTGCACTCGCAGGCAGTGGGTTAGTTTGTTGGGTAGGACAGGCACTCTTGCCTGGCCGGTGCAATATCGCCGCAGCACGCGCGGACAGGCAAGAGTGCCTGTCCTACCAAGAGCTGCCGGCAGGCAATTTGAGCCACTACTTACTCGCACCGCGGATTAATGACACTTTTTGGATTTCGATCTTTTGCGAATTGGAGGTCAGACCAAGAACCCCGCCCTTGAAAAGCGTCATGGACGGGGCACCCGGAAATTCAGTGTCGTAACTCTATGTTGATCTATAGAAGTGGTATCACCCGATCGCGTGCCACTTTCAAGAGAAAACGAAAGGTTGGATCACCCGCCAGATCTCTCAAGGTGAACAGGTATTTGACACACTTAGAAAGCGGTGAGAGAATCGCCGCCAATGGTGGCCCAATGAAAACAAAGAACCTGTTTTTGATGATTGGTGTTGTCGCTGGTCTGACCGTTACGAGCCCGACGTTCGCGCACCACGGGACGGCGGCGTACGATACCAAGAACATCGTCACGGTAAAGGCAAAGATGACGGATTTCCTTTTTATTAATCCGCACGTGCAACTTCATTTTGACGTGAAGAACGACAAGGGCGAAATCGAAAAGTGGCAAGCCGAACTGACTGCTCCTAACAAGCTGGCCAGGGCCGGCTGGGACAAGCACACGCTGAAGCCCGGAGACACCATCACGGCAAGCGGATATGTTGGCAAGAACGACGCGCATACGATGTGGATCAACAAGCTCATCGGGCCCGACGGTGAGGCTCTCCACCTCTTCGAGGAGTAACCAAGGCAGGTCTGGGGAAGCCGGGGTGAACGGACCAGCAACGGACAGGAGGGTCGGCGTGCGCAGGGACTTGAGCAATTCGATGCTCGGAATGGTCGTGTTGCTGTTCCTCGCAAGTACTCTGTACGCCCAGACACCGGCTCCATCAGCGGATCAACACAATGCAACGCCTAAGGCTGCGTCAGCGCCTGCTCCTGTCCGTGATGTGACTGGCGTCTGGATGATGCGCAACCATCCCGGGTCACAACGTGGGTTTACCAATTATACTTTTACTAAGGATCCGCCGGAATTAACGCCTTGGGCGGAGGCGAAGTTCAAGGAAGCCAAGGCCTCCAATGGCGGGGAGTTCACACTTAAAACGACGAACGATCCAGTGCTCACAAGGTGCGATCCTCCCGGCGTGCCGCGGGTTTATTTCCACCCCTATCCATTTGAGTTCGTGCATACCCCCAAATATACGCTCATGCTCTACGAATACGATCACACCGTGCGCCGCATTTATACGGACGGCCGCCCAATTCCAACCGACCCGGACCTCCTCTGGATGGGAACCTCGGTCGGGCATTGGGAGGGGGATACAACCTTCGTCGTGGATACGGTTGGATTCAACGACAAGACCTGGCTCGATCGCCTGGGTCACCCGCACAGCGATCAATTGCACGTCGTCGAGCGTTTCCGGCGCGTGAACCAAGATCACTTGGAACTCGATATCACCATGCAAGACCCCAAAGCGCTGGCGAAGCCCTGGACGACAACATTCTTCTACGAGCTGAGGCCAAAGTGGGAGCTGGGGGAAATCTCTTGCTCCGGAGACTATCTGGACTTTAGCAATTTCGAGAAGTAAGTTAAGGCTCGGTCAGTGATGTTGCGGATTGGACTGATCACCAACCAGCGATTCCCGCTTAAATAATGTCTACACCCACTTTCCCGAGGGCACGGTGCGACCTTTCGGGAGCCCAAGACACCCGGGACTGCTTTTAGGGACTAAAAATGTGAGTTCTACACCAAAAAAGGAGTGTTGCTGTGAAAACAAAACTGGACAGAAGTTTTTTCTTTGGTCTTGCGCTAATCTTGGCCGCGACCATCAGCGCTCGTCCGGGCCAAGATAAACAGCACAACTCGACCACCGATCCAAAAACGAATTTGAAAAAGCCGGTCAAACTGATTGGCGCGATCTATTTGCCCGGTAATCCTCTCCGGTTTGATATCAGTTGGGTCGACGAGTCCACGGCCAGGTACTACTTGGGCGAAGCGGGGAATGCCAGCGTCGATGTGCTCGACGCCGAAAACGATTTGTTCCTGGGGCGGATAACTGGTTTTCATGGGGTAGGTTTGCCGGACGACCCCTGCGGGCCCACTCAAGGAATGGGTCCGAGCGGTGTCGTAGTGACTCCCGACAATCACCTCTGGGCCGATGACGCCCATGGCGTTGTGAAAGTGTTTGACCTGAAAAACGCCCAACCGCCGTTTAATAATGTAAGCCCCATTGCGACGATCTCCACTGGCGCGCAGTGCCGTGCTGACGAAATCGGATTTGATCCAAAGGATCATGTAATCATGGTCGGGAACCCCGCGGAAAAACCTCCGTATGTGTCTTTTATCTCTTCGGACCCGCCCTACGCAGTTCTGAGCAAGATTCCATTTCCGAATGCAAGGGGCTTTGAGCAACCGGTGTGGGACCCCGACATGAAAGGGGGTCGCATGTTGGCAACAGTGCCGGGTGCCGAAGGCACGTCCCAGGTCGTCGTTTTCAACCTCAAAGATCCAAAGGAGCCAGTAATAGAAGCGACGTATCCGACTGGGAATTGCGGTTCCGGTCTAGCTCTTGGCCCCTCTCAGCACCTGCTTGTAGGTTGTGGGGGCGGGAAGCCCCTGCTCATTCTCGACGCTGTGAGCGGCAAGGAGGTCACCAATGTTGCGGAGACGAAGGGCGCCGATGAGGTCTGGTACAACCCCGGCGACAATAATTTCTACGCTCCCAGCGCTTTTGGGGGCAATCCGACGCTCAGCGTTATCGATGGCGACTCCTACGCGTTAGTGGACAGCTTGCCGGCCGGACCGGGATCCCACTCCGTCGCGGCCTTCCGAGGAAACAATCACATCTTCGTTCCCATCGCAATTCCGACTGCGGCGGCGCCGACCGACACATGCAATGTCATGTTTGGCTTGCCTGAGAAGCAAGGTTGCATCGCGGTTTACGCGCACGAAAAGTAGCCGAACGCAGACACAAGTGTGCTATATCGCTGCGCAAGACACAGAAGGGGGCTAAATTCATGCACCGGAATAGCAACCGCAATCCTCGGAATGATTTTCTGAATATCAATATTGGACGTCGCGCGCTGATGAAGTCCTCTCTGCTGGGTGGCGGGGCGGCAGCTGCCAGCGCCCTTTTTGGCGGCCTGATTCCAGCGGCGGCTTGGGGGGTAGACGCTGCCTCAAAATACGAAGGTCCTGTCGTCGAAACAACCGCGGGAAAGGTTCGCGGTGTCATCCAGGGCGGCACTCACATCTTCAGAGGAATTCCATACGGCGCTTCGACGGCGGGGAGCAACCGGTTCATGCCCCCTCGCAACCCAGAGCCGTGGCCGGGAGTGCGCGAGGCTTTCCAGAACGGGCCAACCGCGCCACAAGTAGGTGGCCCGCCCAACGCGCTTATATTGAACCATAAAGAGCCGGCCGTGCAGGGAGAGGATTGCCTGGTCATCAATGTGTTCACACCCGGCGTGAATGACGGACGCAAGCGGCCGGTCATGGTTTGGCTCCACGGTGGCGGCTTTGCCTCAGGCGCTGGCTCGGCACACGCTTTTGACGGCACGAACCTCGCCCGCTCCGGGGACGTGGTGGTTGTGTCCGTGAATCATCGGCTCAATATTTTTGGATATTTGTATCTGGCGGATTTGGGCGGCGAGAAGTATGCCGATTCCGGCAATGCCGGGCTGCTGGACATCGTAGCAGTACTTGAATGGGTACGTGAAAATGTAGTTTATTTCGGTGGAAATCCCGGCAATGTCACGATGTTCGGCCAATCCGGTGGCGGTTTAAAAATCAGCACGCTGCTCGCTATGCCTCCCGCCAAAGGCCTGTTCCACAAAGCGATTATCGAAAGCGGCTCGGCCTTGAAAGGAATCCGCCGCGAAGAGGCCAACAAGACGACAGAGCGGATCCTCTCGAAGCTAGGTCTCCAGGAAAATCAAGTCGACCAACTCCAAACGCTCCCTGTGGCTCAGTTGCTTTCTGCTATAGATACTCGCGGGGCGGCGCAGGGAACGATTCCTTTCACTATCGCTCCGGTAGTCGATGGCCGTGCCCTCCCGAGCGATCCCTTCGATCCAACGGCTCCAGCGATCTCAGCCGACGTGCCGCTGATCATCGGCTCGGTCAATACAGAAGGTACGTTCTTTACGCCTCCAGACTCCCCTCTGTTTTCGCTGGATGAAGCAGGGATGCGGGCGCGCTTGACGCTGCGATTTGGAGAGGCGACGGATAAGCTTATCGACTTATACCGAAAAGAGATGCCCAATGCGTCGCCCAGCCAAATCTACTTCTTGATCACCGCATTTCCCACGGCGGCGATCACACAGGCCGAGCGAAAGGTCGCCCAGGGTAAAGCGCCGGTCTATATGTACCTGTTCACCTGGGAGACGCCCGTGGAGGGGGGCAAGCGGCACTCACCGCATACAGTAGAGCTTCCCTTCGTGTTCAACAATGTCGCCGATCAGCCTGAGGAGGTCGGCAATGGTCCTGAGCTTCAGCCGTTGGCGGAGAAAGTGAGCGGCGCGTGGACCGCTTTCGCCCGCACCGGCAACCCCGGCGCGGCGGGCACGCCCAAATGGCTTGCGTACACGTCGAACGAACGAGCCACAATGATCATCAACAATGAATGGAAACTCGTGAACGATCCGCGGCATGAGGCCAGGCTGATTATGAACACGTTGCCGGCCCCAAGCGCTTCGTAGGTTCGTGAGACCATTGGCGGAAAGCAGCGCCGTTCGGTCACAATTTCATAGTAACCATCAGGCGAGAATGCTTGGATCACGTGATTGCGGTGAATGAATCTTCATTGCGACGGACGTTGAACTCAAATCTCGACTATTGACAACTCTAACGTAGGACCCCCCGGAAAAGTGGACATTTCTACTCTGTACAAACCGCACGTCCTGAAGTCACGGACTTAGTCTCCTCGCACCAAAGCATGTGATTCCGGTTTTATCGTTCAGGAAAAAAGAAAAACAGAGGCGAGTCGCGAGAACCTACGAGTGGGGTTCGAAAAAAGCGATTGTTGGGCTGAATTGTGCAGTAACGCAACCAGCGGCGGTAGGGAAATATTAAGCAACTTTGCCAGAGGAGGCGACATGGATACGTATCGAAAAGCGTTGTGCTTGAGCGTCGTTTTCACCGCAGTTTTGATTTTGCTGGCGATTCCCGCCGTCGCCCAATTGCCTACGGGGGCGATCCTGGGTGTGGCCAAAGACACATCCGGAGGCGTGCTGCCGAATGCCACTGTGACGATTACGAACGTGGACACCGGCTTGACGAGAGTCGTGAAGACCAGTGACGACGGCTCCTTTCGGGTACCGGAACTGGCCGTGGGTCACTATGAAGTGAAAGGCGAACATGCCGGCTTCAAAACGGAGACTCGAAAGGGCATCACCCTCGAGGTGACCGACCAAGCAGTGGTCAACTTGATTTTCGAAGTGGGATCTGAAGCACAGCAGGTCATCGTGACTGGGGAAGCCTCCATCGTGAATACCCAGAACGCAACGCTGGGCGGGCTGGTGACCGTGGAGAACATAGAAAACCTGCCGCTGAACGGCCGGAACTATGTGGATCTGACCCTGTTGCAACCGGGCGTCAACAAAGACAGGAACGTCGCCGATCCGGGCACTTCCTTCAGTGTCAACGGGGCGCCCCCGCGATCCAACAATTTTACGCTGGACGGGGCCATCCTGCAGAATCAAACGGGTCGCGGCCCGGCTTCTCTGTCCGGTACCGCCCTAGGTGTCGACGGCATTATGGAGTACAAAATCGTCACGTCCAATTTCTCGGCTGAGTACGGACTGGCCATGGGCAGCCAGATGGTGGCAGTCAGCAAGAGCGGAACGAACCAGTTCCACGGCGACGCGTTTGAATACCTGCGGAACTCCAGACTCGATGCGAAGAACTTCTTCGACAAACACAGTGAAAAAATACCCGAGTTTCAAAAGAACCAGTTCGGGGGCGCGTTCGGCGGTCCAATCAAGAAGGATAAGGCGTTCTTCTATGCAGTCTACGAGGGAGTGCGACAAAACCTTGGGCTCACAGAGAACCTCAGTGTTCCTGCACCGGGTTGCCATGGAAACGCAGGCGATATAATCACCTTGGCGAATTGTCCGGATCTTTCCGGCAATAACGACGATGCTGGCAATCAAATCAACTCGGTGACGATTAGCCCAAACACTGCTCCCTTCTTGGCGCTATACCACAACCCCGACCCCAGTACGCCTGGCGACAGCAACAATCTTCCCGGTTATGTGTACGGGGACCATAGCCGCACGCCGGAGAACTATGGGCAGATTCGTGTGGACCAGAATTTTTCGTCGTCCGACATGCTCTTTGGCCGCTGGACGATTGACAACGCGGTTCTCGACAAAGGCCCGGACCAAAACTTGGCTTATTTCAGAACTTTGGAGTCGACGCGGAACCAGTGGATTACCCTCGCCGAGAACCACATTTTCTCGCCAGCACTACTCAATACCGTGCGGGTCTCCTTCAGCCGGACCCACAATGTGCAATCGACTAATAACGTCGGCCTATCCAACGGTAATTTGGGACCTCCCATCAGAACGGGCTTTCCGACCGGCGTAATTGACATCGGCGGAGTGGCCGGCGGGGACTATAGCGAGATCGGTTCCGCGAACAATTTCCCGAAGAACTTCGCTGTCCAGAACATCTACACTCTAAGCGACGACTTTGTATGGACCCGGGGCAAACACGCGTTCAAGTTTGGGTTCCTGGGCAATCGGTGGAATGAAGGAAATCAATCCAATAATTCGGCTGATGGGCAGATCCAATTCGCCGACATCGCCCATTTCATGATGAGCAAACCCTACCTGGTCGAGTTTGAGCCCCCGTTTGCAAATGAGAATCGATTTAACGTCTTTCACACCCTCGGATTCTATGGGCAGGATGACTGGCGCGCGACGCCGCGGCTGACCGTGAACTTGGGTTTGCGGTATGAATTCATGACTACGCCAAGGGAGATTAACGGGAGGCAGTCGCACCTTGTGAACGATTTCACCGACGCGTTTGTTATCGGGCCTGTCATGAAAAACAACACATTGCGCGACTTCAGTCCGCGGATCGGACTGGCCTACGACCTGTTTGGAAACGGAAAGACGGCTATCCGCTCCGGCTTCGGAATCTACTACGACATTGGGAATATCGGGTCCGCCCTCGGACAAAACGCCATTGGGGCGCCGCCGTTTTCCGGATTGGTCGACATTACCGAATCCTCCAACCCGGCGGTGGGGTCGTTCTTCGATTGTTGCGGCCAACCGCCTGGTTCGGGCTTTCCATTTCCCATTCCTGACTCTATACTAAATTCGTATACCGCGACCACGCCTGGAGTCTTAACCCCTCAGTTTATGGATTACAACTTTTTGAGCCCGTACATGATCCAGTACAACGCGAGCGTCCAGCAGCAATTGCCCTGGAACATGGCGCTAGCGGTTGCCTATGTCGGAAACCATGGAGTCCACTTGGCCACGATCCGGGAAGGAAATCCGATCTTTCCTACGTCCACAGGTCCGTGCGGTGACCCTGCGAGTCTCTGCGTAAACGGCAGGGTGCAGTTCTGGGACACGAGCGCTCCCAATTACGCAGTCGTGAACCCTAACATAGGCAGCACCATTAACGTCGGCACGTTTTCGCAGTCCCGGTACAACGCCCTGCAGGTAGTCCTGAGCAAGAGGACCAGTCGTGGTCTGGAATTCGAAACTTCCTACACCCACAGCCGGGTGACAGACGATACTCAAGGACAGGAGAACGTCCGCGATTGCTTGGTCGCGGGCGGCCTCCTGGGCACCGATGCACTTCACCCACGTCAAGTGGACACTGGACCCGCCTGCTTCAATGTCCCGAACAACTTCGAGTTCAATATGACGTATCACCTTCCGAACGTCATGAAAGGCAACGGCTTGCTATCGAAGATGGCAAACGGCTGGTGGATGAGCAGCATCGTAAGCATCCAGAGCGGCGAACCATTCTCGGTGATCCTCGCCGGCAATCGCTCGAATTCGGGCGTCCTGCAGGGCCAAGCTGACCGGGTCAACATAAATACTCCGGCCTTAATTGCGAAATACTGGAATCCAGCTCTTTGCACGTCACCGCCAGGGCAGCCAGCGGCCGGCAGCAATCCGTGCCCTTACACCCCGATTCCCTACGACCCGAACACGGTCATCACCGGCAAGGTCAGCCAGTGGTTCAACCCAGCGATGTTCTCGATCTCGCCGAACTGTGCTGGCCCCGGCTTAACAAATTGTTCACCCACTCTTGGCCAGCTCGGCACTTCCGGGCGCAACATCCTGCCAGGGCCGCCTCAACGGGAATGGGACTTTTCCCTTGTGAAGGATACGAAGATCGGATTTCTGGGAGAACGTGGCATGGTGCAGTTCCGTGCCGAATTCTTCAACGTCCTGAACCATCCAAACTTCGGCGGCGCCCATCTGGTCGCCGGGGTATTCTCGGGTAATTCAGGCGACGTGGGCCCATTCTCGGAAAAGCCGTCAGCGAGCACGGGGAAGATTAGAGACACAGGAGGAAACGACCCACGACAAATCCAGTTAGCGCTGAAGATTCTTTTCTGAAGTTTGCGGGCTCCAGGAGCCTTCATGCGGGCAGCTATGTGAGGGTTTCTGCAAGCTGACAAATCGAGGGAAATGGTTTCATCGACTAACGTGCATTCAATGATGACTCGCTCTAGGACTGTTAGGACCCGACGCGAATGGTTTTCCTTCTCGCTCTGTTTCTCGCACTCCTACTCACATTGGCCTTCAGGCGGTGTTCTCTGATCACCTCATCCTTGCCAGCAGCCAGGCCGTATGATCGTGTGCTAGATAGGGCTGGAAGCCGAAGTAGAAAGCCCCGGTTAAGGAGTTGAGCTTGGGCCCACCTATGTTTTTGAAGGCGATCGAAGATACTGGCTTCAGCACATGGCTGCGGGAATCAGAATCGCCTTTTGCATTCTATTTTATTCTTCTCTTTCACACGTTTGGCCTGGCGCTATTAGTAGGCGCGAACGCGGTGGTCGATCTGCGGCTCCTTGGAGTTGCACGGGCCATACCGCTCGCGCCGCTCAAGCGATTGTTCCGCATTATGTGGATAGGCTTCGCGATGAATGCCGTAACCGGGATTTTGCTTGTCTTCGCCTATCCGACAAAGGCACTCACGAACCCGGACTTTTATATAAAATTGACGCTCATCGGATTTGCCGTATGGGTTATGCAGAGACTCAAGATACAGGTGTTTGAGGATTCGAGCTTGAGTGAAGAAGCTATGGCAACAAGAGGCGTAATGCTGGCGAGGTGGTCATTATTTTTGTGGTTTGGAGCCATTACGGCGGGCCGCTTGCTGGCATACACATATAAGTATCTGACATTTCCGTCGTAAGAGGGTTCGTTAAGGGGTCCGCAAATGAATTTTGCACACCTGCACCTTTTACTGAATCATTTTCCGATCATAGGCACTATGGTTGGGCTTGGCCTGTTCCTTATTTCCCTGGTTGGAAAAAACGAAGACCTACGGCGGGCGAGCCTTATCATTTTCCCGGCCATGGCTCTCCTGGCAATTCCGACGTTTTTTAGTGGCACCGGTGCGCAGGGTGCGATCCGGAAAACCCCCGGCGTCTCAGAAGCCTTAATTGAAAGGCACCAAGGCGCGGCAATGCTGGCATTGCTTTTTATGGAAATCACTGGCGCCCTTGCCTTGGTCGGATTGTGGAAGTCTCACGGGAGCTCACGTCCGGCACGTTGGAATTGGAGCTTGTCGGCCATTCTGATTTTTTCAATTGTGACGGTGGGCCTCATGTCCAGAGTCTGGACCACGGGCGGCGACATCCGTCATCCCGAGATCGGGTTCGGCCAAGAAGCAGTAGCTGAAGGATTAATGATGTCGAAGTGGATACATGAGATGGAGCCATCGCCCGCAAGGGTTGCCGACCTGATGACTGCCAACAAGTGGTGGTGGGCGTTCATGATGGACTTGCATTTCGTCGGGCTGGTGCTGCTGATCGGGACGGTAGGTATCCTCGACTTGCGCATGCTGGGATTTGCGAAACAAATTCCGATTGATCCCTTGCACCGGTTAGTCCCGTGGGCGATGGCCGGGTTCGGCCTCAATCTCGTCACGGGCGTCATGGCTTTTACTGGTATGGACCAGTATTACACTTATGACGTGGCTTTTTGGCTTAAAATGCTGGCGATCATGCTTCTTGGACTGAATGTGGCGGCGTTCTACTTGACCGGCGCATTCGACTCTGTGGAGGGGCTCGGACCTGGTGACGACGCGCCACCCCTCGCCAAATTTATCGCGGCGACCTCTCTTTTCCTGTGGTTTACAGTCATTACTTTGGGCCGCTACATACAATCGTTTGCCGATACTATCTCGGTCCACAAATAATGTTGGAGTCAAAATTCGTTGTGTTGAATCCAGGCAAAGAGTTAAAATACAGGTAAACCAATTTTTTGCAACGATCACAGCAGTTCGCGCGTCAAGATAGTCAGGGAGACAATGTGATGCGTTTTAAAAACAGCCATGCTTTGGTGAGCAGTGCTTTGTGGATCCTTGGGTTGGTTTTGGCTGGATCTGCCTCTGCTCACCATTCCGTTCAAGCGCAGTTCGACATTCACAAGACGTTTACGGTCAGCGGGACTGTGTCCAAGGTGGAATGGATTAATCCCCATTCGTACCTAACCATAAACGTAAAGGATGCCGACGGCAAAGCTCAAAAGTGGGCTTTCGAACTCGGCGGGCCCGGCGCCCTCCGCAGAGCGGGCATGAGCAGGGAAGACCGGGGTGGCTTGAAACCCGGCGACGAAGTAACCGCCTCGGGATTGGCTGCCAAAGATGGTTCGAATAGCGGGTTTCTCCAGGAACTGAAGCTGGCGGATGGACGCGTGTTTAAGTTCACAGCGGATCCGAATGGCAACTGAGCAGGGAAAGGAGCTCCAGCATGAGGCATTACGTAAGATGTAGCAGCATCATCGTTATGGCAGTACTGCTGTGCTTGCTCCCGACCCCGGTTGGTCCGACACCGAGGACTCCCGATGGACATCCCGATCTGACTGGGCTGTGGAATGGCTTGGCAGATAATTTGTTGGGTGTTCCCAATCAAATGCACAACGTCGGCATCGAAGTTGGAACTGACTCTACTAGCGACATTTACAGCGGCTTGCAGATTGCGACTTGGCCGCTGCAGAACCGCAAACGGCAGAATAATGAACAGAGCGAACGCGCCGCCACGCTCCTGCGCAGGATGGGGTCCAATCGACCGCTATACAAGCCCCAATACTGGCAGAGAGTGAAGGACCTGGACGCGAATTCCAATGAAGAAGATCCGTCGAATCAATGCATGCCTGCCGGAGTTCCGCGCGTGGGTAGCCCGTCCTACATCGCCCAAACCCCTGCGTACCTGATCTTCATTTACCCGGGCCAGGGCGGGCTGATTGCGACCCAAACGAGCTATCGCATGATTCCTACCGACAACCGCAAGCACACGCCCTTGGATGACTTGGATGGGACGTGGAATGGAGAAGCGATTGGCCACTGGGAGGGAGACACGATGGTGATCGACACCATCGGTTTCAACAGCACCAGTTGGTTTGACCAGCTCGGAGGCTATTTTCACAGTGAAAACATGCACGTCGTCGAGCGCTTGCACCGCGACGGGAACACTCTCACTTGGACAGCGACCGTGGAGGATCCCGACGTGCTGCTTGAGCCTTGGACAACTACCCCACGCGTAGCTCTCCTGAATCCTGACCCGAAGGCGTTGCTTCCGGAATCGCTGCCTTGCAGTGAGAGAGATTTGGCTCACGTGGTCACCAAAGAACATCACTAGACAAAGTTTGCCCCACGCAGTTCCCGGCAATTTGCACCAGGAGGCGGCATGTCCACGAGAGCAAAAATGACAAAAGTGTCAGCGACAAGGGTGTTGATGATCGCAACGCTTGCGGCACTTGCTTTCCAGACTGCCGTTGCGCAAAACAACTATGCTCAAACAGGTGCTGCGGCAAAACCCAAGACGGTGGGAACCGCGAACGCCGCGGCAGCGTCCGGCAATACATCCGAAGTTGCCAAGACCCTCCAGGCTGCGGCCGAAGCTGTGGGCCTTGCGCGATGGTCTGGAGTTGGAGGTCAACATCTGCCCGAAGTCGATGTGATCACCACGATGGAGATTTGGGGCAGCGGGACTACTTACGGCCAAGGTCAATCGTACAAACCTGGCGAACCATGGCCGGCGTTTAAAACCGATTATCACGCCGCCCTCGATTACAATCCGCCCGCCATGCGCGTGGAGATGACTCGCACAATTCCAAATGCATCCGGTCAGGGCGGTGCCGCACCGCAACATACATTTCAGGTGGTGCGCGATAAGTACGCTTGGGACGAGTCCGAGATTGGTGCGGGCCTGGTGCCAGGAAAGGGTACCGCGACTCCATCCATGGAAACGGTTAACGGCCGGCTTCTCCAGCTCTGGATACTTCCTTACGGTGTCATCAAGGCCGCTCTGGCCGCTGGTGACAAAACCAGGATCTCGACGGAGAATGGGGCCACGGTCCTTACGTTTCCCTTGAGCGGGCAGCTTGCCGGCGTAATGGTAAAGGCGACGCTGGATGCCCAGAATGAGGTGTCGAAGGTTGAGACCCGGGCCGATAATCCGGCGCTCGGCAACCTGCTCACGGAAACAGAATATTCCGATTACGCCGATCATGGAGAAATTCTGACCGACGTTAAGTCCCCCGGTCACATCGTTCGGAAACAGGGTGGCCATCCAGTGCTAGACATCCAGGTGAAGATGGTTGACGCCAACAATCCATATCTGGTCTTTCCAGTCCCCGAGAACGTGAAGAAGGCGGCCGCGCGCTAGCCTGCCCTCAAGGCCGATACGGCAAAGTGGCGTGTACCATCCCGCCCGGAGATTGTTGAATTATGCTTCTTCACTTTTGCAGGTGGTTACAAGACACCTCATTTATCGCTGCGATCAATGGCACGGCTTGGACGGCGGCGGCCTTGGAGATTGTTCATTACTTCAGCATGTTTATATTAGTCGGGTCGATGGTGATCGTGGATTTGCGAGTTCTTGGTCTTGTGGGGCGACGCCAAGACGCAACGCAGCTCGCTGACTGGCTGCTTCCCTGGATATGGGCTTCGCTCGCATTGAATGCTCTGTCAGGATTTTTCATGTTCGCAGGCTCCGCAACGGCTTATTACGGTAACGATATCTTCTACGACAAAATGACGGTGTTCATGCTGGCGATTGTAGCGAACATCATCGTTCAGAAAAAAGTGCGCAAGTGGAATCTATTGCCGGCCATGCCCGCGTGGGCGAAATTAATCGCCGTCGTTTCGATTGGGTTGTGGATCGGAGCGATCATTGCAGGAGTCGAGGTCCCTGCTCTTACAGGGATTGGATAGAGGGCGCGTGGATCGCCGGGTCCTAATTGCGTTGGGACTCTGCGCAGGCGAGCCCGATACGTGACTACAAAACAAGAACAAACCCGAGCGTCGGCGATTGGAGGCCTATTCGAATGGACGGTTCATTGATTGCTTTCGGCCATTGGCTGCAAAACAGACCATTTGCCTTGGCAATTGCCGGATCGGATTGGGCATACCCATTTGTTCAGGCGACGCATTTCACTGGGTTATCGCTTTGGGTTGGTACCAATGTCGCTGTTGATCTCAGTCTTCTGGGAGCAGGCAAAAAATCCGCGGCGTCGTTGCAGCTATCCGATACGTTGTTTGTGTGGAACTGGATCGGATTCGGGATAGCCATCACGGGAGGATTTCTGCTTTTCTCCGTCTCAGCCGAGACATATCTTACTAACATTGCCTTTCTTACTAAGCTCGGCGTGCTAATTCCCTTGGGACTGGTGCTCCACATTGTGATCCAGCGAAAAGCGCCGGTGTGGGAACAAGCATCGGAACGTCCTCCCGTCGCTAAAATTGCGGGCATTACAGAATTGTTGTTATGGCTGTGCGTTGCCACAGCGGCCGTGCTGATCCCTTACGTTGGCTAGGATGATTGTGAATGTGGAATCGAGTATGATTATCATTCTTATATCTCGCCTTTCGTCGAAAATGGATTTATGCGAGACTTGCTGACTCGTTACGCAAAATTGGCTTTGGGGAAGCCGTTCACGCCAGGTTTGCTGAACATCCACGAGCTCAATGATGCCCCGCGCAAAATGCTCCAGATGAAAACACATGAAATCGAGACGGTCTCCGAAACTCTTGGCGGCAATCTCGGCGTCTTGATTCTCGCCGGTGGCGAGCCCTTTACGCGAAAGGATTTGCCGGAAATCGTGCGGGCCTTTTACACCAACAACAGGCTCGAATCCGTGTACATCACTTCCAACGGCCAAATTCAGAAGCGCATCCTGCCCGACGTCGCCCGAATGTTGCAGGAATGCCCGAAACTGAACGTCATCCTGGCCCTCGGCATCGACGGGTTGAAGGAGCAGCATGACAAAATTCGCCGGAAACCCGGATCCTGGGAGATCGTCATCGACACGGCCCGCCAGCTTCGTCTTCTGAAGAAGGAGTATCCCCGGCTCGATGTGCAAACCTGCACGTGCTTCATGCACTCGAATCAGGACACGATGTTTGAATGGTACGACTTTCTGAAGTACGAGTTGAAGCCGGATAAGGTAAATTTCAATTACATCCGCCCTCCGGCGGCGGATCCTCAAGAACTGGAAATCGACCACGCGAGATACGCGAAACTCAGCGCCATGATTGATGAAGATTCGCGCCATGGCGCAATCAAAAATAACTACGCTGGCAAAAACGGCTTTTTCAAAGCCGCCGTCGATATTTACATGCACGGGCTGATTGCCAAGACCGTGGAGACGCAGCGTGCCCAAATGAAGTGCTACGCGGGAACGGCCGGCGGGGTGATCTACGACGAGGGCACGGTGTCTTCGTGTGAAAACTTGCCACCGATTGGCAATCTGCGAAATTACGACTGGAATTTTCGCAATCTGTGGTTCTCTCCCGCCATGCAGGCGCGCCGCGAGAAGGCCGCCGATGGATGCTTCTGCACTCACGAATCCAACAGTTATTATCCGTCCCTGCCGTTGAATCCGGGACATCTGATCCAGATCAAGAAGCTGGAAGGCC
>WNGO01000277.1_pt1 | contig 31504 bp, 33 predicted proteins | sample 5400511 | NCBI WGS metagenome assembly WNGO01 (sample SAMN13153380, study PRJNA577476) | soil metagenome | isolation source: 20 cm soil or saprolite under Garry oak tree replicate 2 | place: USA:California | collected 2016-06-15 | reverse complement strand
CCCCGGGACGTCTTGCGACGCCCGGGGGCCCCGACACATCGGCTACCCGGAGCCGGGGACTTTCGTCCACCGTTCTTCTTCCTGCCGCCGCCGGTTGACTGTTGCGTCGCTCGGTAGGGCGAACAGGAGCTCCGTCTTCCATCCCCAAGCAGCCTGGCCGGGCCACAAGGTTCACCAATGCGAGTGCTACGGGTCAGATCGGGTCGCGGACCGACCTTCCGCACTGCACGCCGAGGCACCACGTCGGCGCGGATGGGGCACGCGACTGGCCCCACCTGTCCGAACCGGAGAGACTCTCCCGGATCGCTGGACGCCTGAGCCCTTGATTGCGTCGGCGCCCTCCCCGGAATTTCCGTCCGAACTCGTCATGAAGGCGTGGAAGGAACGTGAGTCCCAACCCTTCCCCTCACGGCGCGTGAAGAGCAATATAGGGGCGCCGTAAAACCGCGCAAGTGCCGATGTTTCTTCGGGTTAGCTCACTTCGATGTGCATTGAATGTGGATGCTAACTTGCAGCCCCAACGGCCGTTCCGGGGTACTTCCACACAATGTGGAGTTGTGAATCCACAGCGTGCACGTTCCCACATCGCGTGTTAGGACTTGTAGCCGAGCAGGGCGCGCAGATTATCGGTGGCGGCGACGGCGTGCCGCACGCTGGCGTCGAGCTGGACGGTGCGCGAGGGGCCCCAGGCACGCAGGCTGTCGACGCGCGTGTACCACGCGCCCGGCGCGAACTCGCGCTGGCAGCGCGCCAGGTCCGCTTGGAGTTTGGGCAACAAGCGCTGGAAATCGACCGAGCGGGGCTGGGTGCGTGGCGGAAGGGCGGTGGCGGCGAGCGCGCGCTGCGCTGCGGCCACTGCCACCACCGCGCCCGCGCAGGATTCCTGGACGCGCCGGGCGCGGGCGATCACGAGGTCGGGCGATGCCACGGCCAGGTCGCGCCGGAACGCCGCGCCGGACCCCTGAATCGCGAACAGCGAGTCGCGCAGCGTCGCGAGCGGGATGCCGAGTTGCCGGTTGAGAGCGGTGTCCGGCGTCTGCGAGACAGACGACGGTGTACCGGGCGGCGAGACCGCCCAGAGCGCCAGCAGAATCGCGATCATTTCAGGTGTCGCTACCGACTTCGCAGTAGCGATAGGGCTCGCCGGGCTGGGCGGGCAGGAAGAGGAAGCCGGCTCCGGCAGTGGCGAACCACGCCGCCAACAGCTGCGTCGTCCCCGGTGCAAACGGCTCGCTGAACAGCGCCTGCATCCAGCGGTGAATGTGACGCACCTCGGGCGCGCGCCGACCGAACAGCGCCAGCACCGTACCCTGTCCTTGCGTGGCGCGCAGGAAATGCGCGATGGCATGCACGCGGTGCGCGAAGATGTAGGCGCGCACGCCGGGCTCGTCGTACAGCAGCGTGCCCTCGTAGGGATCCGCCGGCGGGGCGGCCATCCGGGGCCCGAAATAGACATAGACACGCTCGTCGCCGTTCTTGCGCTCGACCACGGCCGCGGCGGCGTCGGTCCCGAGGCGGGCCGCATGGATCAGGTCGTCCTCGGCCAGAATGCCGACCGCCTCGGTCCAGCCGATGACGGACAGGCCCTGGTCCAGCGGGCAGCCGGCCAGGTCATCGAAGGCTACGATGCGCGGCGCTTCGCCCGCCTGCTGGAAGAAGTGAGCCCAGGCACCGGCGCGGTCTTCGAACTGCTGCGCCCGTCGCGAGGTTGCGGGAACGGTCATAATGGGATTATAACCCAGAGCCTCACTACCAGATAGAGGAATTCGACATGCGGCGTTTCAGTCTTGTGCTGTGTTTGGTGGCCACTACGCTCGGCGCACAACAACCGGACACCGTTCGGAAAGACTCCATGCGAACGGATTCGTCACCACCCACCCCGGAGCAGGAGCGCTACCTGGACGGCTTGCGCACCGTGGGCCGCGGCATCGCCCAGCTCAAAGACGGCATCGACCGCGTCGTCCGCGCGTTCGGCGCGAAAGACAGCGTGAAACTGGCGCAGGCCGGCCGCCGCCTCGGCGGTCTGTGCGGGAGCGCGCACACGTTCATGGGCCCGGGCCGCGTCCAGATGCGCGCCACCGCCTATGACGACTCCGTGCGCACGCACGCCCGCAAGCTCGCCCTGCAAATCGATTCGGTGATCGGCTACATGCCGACGTGCCAGCACACGGCCTTCCGGACGCCCAACAAGACCGCCGCCGATGTGTTGGGGTTGATCCGATCGTACGAGGGCGCGTTGCGAGTCTTTCGCACGGACGTCGGGCTGAACCGCACGCCGTCACTGGGCCCCCAGTAGTGTCGCTATGATGTCATCTTAATGTCGGCAGGCCTCGCGACGCGTCGCGGGCATTTTTCATCACGCGCGTCGGCGCTATTGACAGTCACACTACCCAGTCCTACTTTCGCGACGGTTCAAGCAATCCGTGACGCCGTCATCGGTTTGTCTGCGCTCCGCGAGGACCATTCGTCTCGCGGTTTTTGTTTGAACCCGTCCCAGGCCGCGGTGGCTGGGTCGCCCTGTCCCCGGGGCAGCGCCCCATAAGTTCGAGGATGAAAAGAGTATGGCTAAGGGTAAGGTGAAGTGGTTCAACGACGCGAAGGGCTTCGGCTTTATCGCGCAGGAGTCGGGTCCGGATGTGTTCGTCCACTTCACGGCGATCCAGGCCGAGGGGTTCCGGAGCCTCTCGGAAGGCGACACGGTCGAGTTCGACGTGGCGCAGGGTCCGAAGGGGTTGCAGGCGCAGAACGTCCGCAAGGCCTGAACGAGTCGGATCGCACCTGGACGCGGGCCCGGGCAACTCCCGGGCCCGCGTTGTTTTCGTATATTGGGCGCATGCGGCTCTCCGGTCTGGCCCTGGCGGCCCTCGTCCCCGCAGCGCTCGCCGCGCAGACGCCCGCGCGCGATACCGCGCGCGCCGCGACGTTCGTCTACCGGGGTTTCACTCCCGGCATGACCTACCGTGCGTTCGCCGTGCGGGCGCAGGCCCTGGCCCGCGCCGACACGCTGCGGTGCGACACGTCCCGCCGCACCGCGCAGGTGATGGATTGCGGCATGCGCATTCGCGATCCCGCCGACAGCGCCCGGTTCTATCTCAGCGCGAACGTGATCGACTACCAGGCTTCGGTGATCGATTTCAGCGACAGCGGCAGCACCGCCATCGTGGCGCGCGCCCAAAAAGACCTCGTCCGTCGCTTTGGTCCGGTGCAGCGGCGTGAAGTCGGGATGTGGGAGTGGCACCAGGGACGGCGTTTCGTGCGGCTGAACTGGCGGGGGCGCGCCGGCTGGCGCATCATCTCGATCACGCTGAACGACCGCGATGTGATGGACCGTATCGCGAAGTACATCCCCCGCAAAGCGAAGAAGTAGCCCCGCGGTCAGGCCGCGCCGATCAAGCGGTCGGCGAGCCCGGCGATCCCTTCGGCGCCGGCGATGAGGCCGATCCACCGCGGCGGGATGCCCGCTTCACCGTCCCGCGCCCCGATGAGCGCCCCGGCCACCGCGGCGTTGGTATCGGTATCGCCGCCCGCGCGGGCGAGATACAGCAGTGCCTCCTCCAGCGAACGCGCGTGCGCGGCGAACCAGAACGCGATCTCCACACAATGAATCACGTAGCCGTACTCGCCCGCCACCGCGATGGGCAGGGCGGACTGCTCCTCGCGCGCGGCCCGGTGAATCGCATCGATCAGGGCGCGGGGCGCGCGGTCCTTCAGCACGTGGATGACTTCGTCCACGAAGTAGGCGTTGCCGTGGAGCAGCTCGCGGGCCGCGAGGTTCACCGCCACGGCGCCCCAGGTGCAGCGCTCGTCCGCGTGGGTGATCGCCGCCTGCTGGGACGACACGCGCATCAGCCGATCCACGTTGTCGTGGAAGCGCAGGGCGACCGGCACGCAGCGCATCACGCTGCCGTTGCCGGCGGCGTCGGCCGGACCCTCCTCCCGGGCGCGCTGCCCGGCTTCGAACGGCTCCACTCCACGCTCGATCAGCTTCAGCGCGCGCCGCGTCTGCACGCCGATGCCGCGGCCGTCCACCTTCATCCACTTCACCCATCGCTGGGCGACGTCGCTGGCGTCGAAATCGCCGCGCTCGACCAGCGACTCGCCGAGCAGCAAGGTCATCGCCGCGTCATCGTCATACGGGGAGCCCTTGGGAGGCGGGGGCGGATCCACCGGACCAGTAGGGAACGCGGCCTGAATCGCTTCCGGCGTGCCGTAAGTCTCGGTCGGCACACCGAGCTGATTGCCGGCGACGAGCCCCAGCAACGCCGCGCGCGCGCGCGTGACGACGCCGGGGTCGGGATGGGGTGCGGGCATCGGCCGAAAGCTAGCGCCCGCGCGCCCGGCGCGCGTTAGGTTCCAGCGTGCTCATGCTGAAACTCGCGGTCACAGTCGCGCTCGCCTACGCCCTGCTGGTCGTGTTGGCGTGGGCGTTCCAGGAGCGGCTGGCGTTCCCTGCCCGGCGCGCACGCGTCCCCGATCCGCGCGCCGCCGGACTCGATCGCGGCGAGCGCATCGAGCTGCTGCTGGACGATCGCACGCGCCTCGCGGGATGGTTCATACCGCCCGCCGCGCCGCCCGCCGGCGGCCGGGCTCCGGGCCTGGTCTGGTTCTACGGCAACGGCGAGACCATCGCGGCGATCGCCCCGATATTGCGTGACCTGGCCCCCCCGCACGCGGCCCTGCTGGTGCTCGATTATCCCGGTTATGGCGAGAGCGCGGGGCGGGCGACCGAGGCGGGGATGTACGCCGCGGCCGAAGCGGCGCACCGGACGCTGGCGGCGCGCCCCGACGTCGACGCCGCCCGGCTCTACGTCTACGGGCGGTCGATCGGCAGCGCCGCGGCCGTGCGGCTCGCCGGCCGCTACCCGGTGGCGGGCCTGGTGCTCGACTCGCCGTTCACCAACGCCTGGGACATGAGTCGGGCGCATTACGCGATCCTGCCCCGCTTCATCCTCCGGCTGTCGCTCGACAACCTGGGCGGCATCCGCGACGTGCGCTGCCCTGTGCTGGTGTTTCACGGCACCGCGGATCGTCTGGCGCCCACGGAAATGGGGCAGCGCATCGCCGCGGCCGCTCCGGGCGGCGCCGAACTGGTGCTGATCGAGGGAGCCGGGCACAACGAGACTTACGCGCTGGGCGGTCGCGACTACCGCGACCGGCTGTGGCGATTCATCAAATGACGGTGACGGGCTGCAACGTGTCGCGCGCCGCCTCGAAGCGGCGCTCCGCGGCGTCGAGCGCGCGGCACACGTCCTCGGCGGTTGCGTCGGCGAATTTGGCGCTCGGCGCCACGCGGCCGGTCAGCTTCCGCACCGCCACGAGCGCCCGGGTCACCTCGCAGCAATCGGGATCCGGCGCGGTGTGACCGGCGACCAGCAGACCTTCGAACAACGGCAGCGCCTCGCGATCGCCCAGCACGTGCAGCGACTCGAGGATCTTCGGGCCGAGAAACAGGCGCCGCAGCTGATCGCCGCGGATCCGCTCGAACAGCGCGACCAGCACCGGCGCGCGGCCGGGATAGAAGCGCGCCGCTTCGACAGCCGCCGCCACGAACGCGTGATGCGCGCTCGGCGTCGTGAGATAGGCTTCGAACAACGGCCACGCGTCGTCGGGGTGGCGCTCGGCCAGCGCGAGGAAAGCGAAGTAACGGCGCGCCAGCGGCGCGTTCCGGTCGGCGATCACGGTGCGCAACCCCGCCACGCCCCAACGCGCTCCCACCAACGCCGCGGCCGCCGCGTGCTGCCAGCGCTCCATTTCGGGGATGCGGAACGTGAGGATGTGGGGGTCGAGCATCGCATGGACGCGTTCGAGCAGCGCCAACAGGCAGCGGTCCAGCTCGGCGAGCGGCCGTACCAGCGACGCCGCCGCCGGTCGGCGCGCCACCGCCAGCGCGTCCCACGCCAGACGCTCGATCACGCACGCGGACCACTGGGTCTCGAACGCAGCGGCATCGCGCGTCACCAGCAATGCCTCGAGAGCGGCGGTGAAACGGCAGAGACGCTCGATCGCAGTCACGAGGGTAAACCTACGCCGCGCGGGCAGCGTTGCCACCAGGAGACAAGTGGCGTTCGGCATTGCGCTTCCATTCTTTCGGGCTTAACCTTGCCCGCGCGCCCACCCACGCAAACGTTTTGGAGGTCCGCACTGCGCCCGTTCGCGCTCGCCGCTGCCGTGCTCGGGCTGGCAGCCTGTTCGCACCAGACGGGACCGATCGTCATCGGTCTGGCAGGCCCGTTTTCTCAGGCCCGCGGACTCGCGATGCGCCAGGCGGCTGAGCTGGCCGTGAGCGAGGTCAACGCGGGCGGCGGCGTGGCGGGCCGGCGGCTGTCCCTCAAGATCCTAGACGACAGCGGCAGCGAAGACGTCGCCGTCCGCGTGGCCACAGCGCTGCGCGACGACCCCGACGTGGTCGCCGTGATCGGCCACCTGACGTCCACCACCTCGCTCGTGGCGATCCGCGTGTACGGCGCCGGCAGCCGCCCGGTCGCGATGATCTCGCCGTCGGCCTCCAGCCCCGACCTCTCCGGCATCAACCCCTGGTTCTTTCGGGTCTGTCCCAGCGACCTGAGCCACGGGCCTGACCTGGCGCGGTTCGCGCGGCGCCGCTTCAACGCCGCCCGCGCGGCCGTCATCTACATCAACAACGACTACGGCCGCGGCGTGCGCAAGAGCTTCTCCGCCGAGTTCGCCCGCCTCGGCGGACAGGTGGTGGAGGAAGATCCTTACGTGACGGGCACGCCGTCGCTCGAGCCCTACCTGTCGCGCATGCGGCAGCAGGGCGGCGTGGACGTGCTGATGCTGGCGGCCGAGCGGCCCGGTGCGGAGCTGGCGTTGCGGGAGATGGCGGCGCTGGGCGAGCGCTGGCCCGTCATGGGGGGCGACGCGCTCACGGGTATCGAAGCGACCGGCCCGCTCGCCGAGGGCGTGCACATCTCGTCGGCGTACCTGCCCGACCGTCCCGGCGACCTGAACGCGCAGTTCGTGGCGGCGTACGGGCGCGCCTATCCGGGCCAGCGTCCGGATCACCGCGGCGCGGGGGCGTACGACATCGTGCACCTGCTGGCGCGGGGCCTCGCGGCGGTGGGGCCCGATCGGGGCGCGCTGCGCGACTATCTCGCGCAGGTGGGTCGCGCCCGCGCGGCATTCGAAGGCGTCACGGGCACGATCTCGTTCGACGACCGCGGCGACGTGCCGGGCAAGCAGGTGGTGGTGGGCGTGGTGCGCGCCGGCCGCTTGGTGTCGGAGGCGACCCAGTGATCCGCTGGGTCACCGAGACGCTGCGCGGCCGCATCCTGATGGGGCTGGGGATTCTGCTCTCGGGTTTGCTGGTCGTTTCGCTGGTGGGCGTGCAGGCGCTGTCGGTGATGCGCCGGACGGTGAGCGTCGAGCTGGGCAACCTCCGCACGTCGAGCGAGGTGGGCGGCGGGCTCGTGACCGCGGTGTTCGACGAGATCCGCGCCGCCGAGCAGTACCTCGCCATCCCCTCGCCTCAGGCGCGGCTCGACTTCCAGAATGAAGCGGATCAGGCGTTCATCTTCGAGAAGGGTCTCGACCGGCTCGAGGGGCTGACGAACGAGGACCGGCTCACCACGAACCGACTGCGCCAACTGCAGGCCACGATCCAAGTGGATTACGCGCTGGCCCACGCGCTGAAGGACCTGGGGCGCACGGGGGCCGCGACGGCGGCGAGCGCCGCCGTCCGCCAACCCGCCAGCGAGCTCACGCGCTTGGTGCGCGACTTTTCGGGGCGTCAGGCGTCGCGCGCGGCGCAGGCGGAGGGCCGTTTGGCCGACCTGGCGAGCGGGCGGCAGCTGGTCTTGTGGATCTGGCTCTCAGCCGTGGTGCTGGTGGCGATCGGTGCATCGTTGTGGACGCTGCGGGGCGTGGAAGCGCCGTTGGGCCGCCTGACTACCGCCGCCGAGCGCTTCGGCGCCGGCGATCTGCGTCCGGTCACCACCGGGCAGATGCTCGACGAGTTCCGCATCCTGGCGGACGCGATGCGGGTGATGGGCGAGCGGCTGCGCGGCATCGTGGGTGAAGCGATCAGCGCCTCCGACCGCATCGCCGGATCGGCGAGCGACCTCTCGGCGGTCACGGAACAGCTCGCCGCGTCGAGCGGCGAGGTGTCCACCGCCATGGTGGAGATCGCGAGCGGCGCGGAGCAGCAGCGCAACGAGGTGACCTCGATGGAGCGCGGCATCGAGCACCTGCACGCGGCGGCCGCCGACATGGCCGCGGCGGCGTCCCAGGTGGCGCGCCTGGGCGACGAGATCCGTACGGTGGCGAACCGCCACCGCGGCGACGTGGCCGCCGCCGGGTCGGCGTTGCTCGACGTGCGCGAAGTGGTCAAGACCACGTCCCAACACGTGAGCGAGCTCGCGCACCAGAGCGAGGCGATCGACGACTTCGTGGGCCTGATCAAGCGCATCTCGTCGCAGACCAACCTGCTCGCCCTGAACGCGGCGATCGAGGCGGCGCGCGCGGGGGAGCACGGCCGCGGCTTCGCCGTGGTCGCCGAGGAAGTGCGCCAGCTCGCCGACGAATCAGCGCGCGCCGCCGAGGAAGTCGCCCACACCACCGCGGTGTTCCGGGAGCAGGTGGACGAGGTGACCGCGACCATGGCGGCGGGTCAGGCCAAAGTGCGGGGCATCGAGGCGGTAGCGGAGGGCGCGGCGCGCGGCCTGGCGGAGATCATCACAGCCATCGAGCAGGTGGAACAGGCGGCGGCGCACGTGATGCGGGCGGCGCAGGAGAACACCCACGTCAGCGAGGATCTGCGCGGCAAGGCGCAGGGCGTGGCCGGCCGGTCGGTCTCGCACGCCGCGAGCGCCGAGGAGGTGACCGCGGCCGCCGAAGAACAGGGCGCCTCGACCCAGGAAATGGCCGCGTCTGCCGGCGAGCTGCTGCAGGCGGCCGAGAAACTGCGCGCGTTGGTGAAGGGCTTCCGCGTCTAGCGGCGGGACTTCTTTTTCGCGGCGACGGGGCGCTTCTTGGGACCGCCCTTCGGCTTGCCGGCACGAAGCGGCTTACGGGTCTTCAAGGCCTCCTGGGCCTCTCCCAGTACTCGCTCGCCTTCGTCGGCGCCGATCAAGCCGCGCCGCACGGCATAGCGAATCAGCTCCTCGGCATCCGCCACCGTGAACTCCCCGATCCCGGCAGCCCCCTTGATCGCCCGCACGAGGGCGTCGGCCACGGGGCTGCGCAGCACGCTGGCGATCCCCGGGAGGGCTTCGAGCAGGGAGGAGATCTGCGACCCACCGAGCTCGGCCATTGCGCGCTTCCATCCCGTTAAAAGGTGGCGCCAAGCTACTACCCGACCCCGGAAGCGTCAAGAATTGGACGGCTCCCGACGCGGTTAGCTGCGGCGCCGCAACGACATGGGAGCCCGCGGCGTGTTTGCCGGGTTCCCGAAGGGGGCTATCTTACGCCCGGGAGGTGCCTCGAGCCGTGGGCCGGCGCGGCCTCAAGGAGTATCGGGCGTCGGAAGCGTTGAGTCTGATCGCGGCGGATCGTTCGCGGGCGCCCTTGGTGTGCCCGTCGTGCGGGGCGCGGGCCATCCAGCGTGTCCCGCGACGCCACCCCGCGGGCCGGGAGGCGCCCGTGGGGGATCGGATCAGCCTGACGTGCCGCCACTGCGGCCGGCGCGCGTCCTATATCGAGCGCGGGCCCGGACAACCCCGCGACGCTACCGTGGACCCGAGCGCGCCGTGAGTGGCGCGAGGAGACGATTCCCGCGTGGCCGGTGACGCGATTCAGATGATGGGGACGGTGACCGAGGTGCTCCCCAACACGACGTTCCGCGTGAAGCTGGAGAACGGGCATGACGTGCTCGCCTACGTCAGCGGCAAGATGCGCAAGAACTACATCCGCATTCTTCAGGGCGACCGGGTGGCGGTCGATTTGTCACCGTATGATTTGACCCGGGGGAGAATTACTTACCGCTACAAATAAAAAGAGGCCGGGATCGCTCCCGGCCTCTTCTGTCAGCCCGTCTTCTTAGAAGAACAGCATCAACCCCGCCGACACGTCGGTGCGATTCGGCGCGCCGGCGTAAGTGTTGATCTCCTTCGTGCCTTCGAGCACGGCCTTGAGCGACTTGCTCATGTTGTGGTAATAGCCGACCGTGTACGACGCGAGGTGGGCGATCGAATTGCTGTTGCCGTCGCCGGACGCGGCGCCGCCGCCCTTCAACTCGCTGATGCCGAAACTCCCACCCAGCTGCGTCGTGGGATTCATCTTGTACATCAACTGCACGTAGCCGCCTTCATCGGGCCGGCCGTGCGTCGGGTCTGCGATGGCGAAGCCGTCGAACATCAGCAAGGTTCCGACGCCCTTGGAGTAGTAGCCCGCCACCGTCAGGTTCAATTCGGGCGTGAGGTCCGCCCGAACACCGGCGCCGAGGCCGATCGAGGTGAGTGTATTACCGCCCGGAGCGTCCTTGGCGGTCTGCCAGAGACCATTCACCCAGAGGCTGGCATTCTTCCCGCCGCCCCGCTTCATCGCGTGGGTGACTTCCGCCTCGAGACGGGGCATCTCGGTCTCCGGAGTCGCGAGGGCGTTGTCGCTTGGTTGGAACAGACCGACGGTGAATACCGTGGGCTTCGCCGCGGAGCTGCTGTACGTGATCTGTGCGTTGAAGTTGGGATACAGATACCCGTACCCGATCCGCCCCAGCGTGGTGCCGCGAGCCTGCACGCCGCCCTGGGCGCCAGTCCCGTACAACGTCATGTCATTGAGCAAGTTTTGGCGCAAGAACACGCCCAATTCCCGGCCGGCAAGGATCTGACTGCCGTTTTTCATGCCGACGGTCATATAGAACTGCCGCATGTCGATTTGTGCGCCGACGGGGTCATCGTGTGCGCCGCCCGTTTGAATCTGCGGCGCGAAGCCGACGTGTACCCCCAGATCGTAATTGCCTTCGTGACCCTTCGCCTCGAACACCGCGAATCCCGGCAGCAAGCCCGTGCGGATGGCGAAGTTCTTCTGACCGCTGTTGGCGTCGGCCGTAAAGACGGCGAACGCGTTGACGTTACCGGCAAAGGAGAACTTCCAGCCGTTCGACATCTGCATCGTGAGCCCACCTTGAGCGGCGGCCAACGTCGGCAGCGCCACCAGCAGACCCAGCAGCACCTTTGGCATTCGCCTCATCGCCGTACCCTCCCTGTGGAGTAAACCTGCACGGAGACTACTGCTCCTGCCCCTTCCGCATCTTCTCATTCAGCTCCCGCAGGCCGATATAGAGCGGTACGGGAACGTGATTCTCCCACCAGTAAAACTCATCCAGCTGCGTGGCGTACACCATCTCGCCATAGGCGAAGCGCAGCGCGCCCGCCGTGTACAGCGAGTCGAGCGCGTGGTGGAGCGCGCCCGAATCAGCCGCCGCGCCGGCCAACGCCGCCGCGTCCCTCACGCCCGCGCCACCCAGGAAGCCCGCGACGTAGGCCTGCTTCTCACGCGGTGCGAACTTCGCCCACGTGTGACCGTCGTATGCCCGCCAACCCAGCACGTCCTGCGGCGCCGTGGCGCGCCCCGCGCCGAAGGCCGCGAGCCCTACCGCCACCGCCCCCGCCCAGGCGCGCATCTCAGGGCTTCCCCGTCGCGGGCGTCGCGCTCAGCGCGGGCGCGGTCGCCGCGCTGTCCACCTTCAGCCGGATCCACATGCCGGCCGCCCCATGCCCGGGGACACCGCAAAATATAAGGAATGCCCCGGCCTTATTTGCAAGGAACTTGACGACATCGGTCTGGCCGGCCATGAGGCCATCCTGCAACATGTTGGTCGCCGCGCGATCAAACGCGGGCGGGATGGGGTTCGTCGGCACGGGGTTCTGGTACCCAATGACCTCGGCCGAGTGCGGCAGCATGCCGTCATGATTCAAAAAGTGCAGGGCGACGTTCCAATTGAGCGGCACGGTCACGGTCAGCCCGCCGTCGCGAAACCCGTTGAAATTGAGCGCGCCGTTGAGCCCCGTGAGTCCGGCGGTCAGCTGGAAGTCGGCGGTCTTTTTGGCCGAGTCCACGGTGAGCCAGGACGGATCGATCGGCTGGGGTGCGGTCTGCGCGGCGCCGCGTCCGAACGTGGCGACGGCGAGCAGGACGAACGTAAAGCGTGGCATCAGACTCCTTGGAGTGGCCCCTGCGGGGAGAGCCGGCGGCCACTCTCCCCGCTGCGGGCGGTCGAACTACATGCTCGCCTTAGGCAAGCCGAACACCAATACGGCGTCGCCCACGGGATAATGCAACTGGGCATTACCGCCGGCCGCGACGGCGATGAACTCTTCACCGTTCACGGAGAACACGGACGGGGCGGAATTGACTCCCGCGCCGCAATAGAAGTGCCACAGCACGGCGCCGGTCTTGGCGTCGTACGCCTTGAACCAGCCGTTGCCTTCACCCGTGAACACCAGGCCGCCGGCGGTGCTGGTGATGCCGCCCATCATCGGCTGCTCGGTCTTCACCTGCCACACGATCTTGCCGGTGCTCAAGTCGATGGCCGAGACGTTGCCCCACTGGGCTTCACCCGGAATCGCCACGAACGCGCTGCCCAGCCAGAGACGCGCGGCTTCCCACGGTGCGTAGTGCGTCTTGTAGAACATCGGCTGGTGCAGGGCGACGGTGTATGCGTACCCCAAATCGGGGTTGACGGCGATGGGCGACCACTCTTCGCCGCCGTTGGCGCCGGGCAGCATGCGCGTCCCCTCGGGCGTCGGCTGCGCGAACATGTTCTCCTGCGGTACGAACGCGTCGGACTTGCGCACCAGCTTGCCGGTCGCGGCGTCGAGCACGTACACCCAGCCGGTCTTGCCCGCTTCCACCACGACCTTCTTGCCGCCCACCATCGCGATCACGGGCGGGCTCACCGCATCCAGGTCCCACACATCGTGCGGCACCTCCTGATAGCCCCACTTGAATTTCCCGGTCGTCGCATCGAGCGCCACGATGCTCTCCGTCCAGAGATTGTCTCCGGGCCGGATCGAGCCGTCCAAGTCGGGAGAAGGGTTGCCGATGCTGACGTAGAGGGTCCTGGTGACCGTATCGTAGGCCGGCGTCATCCACATCGAGCCGCCGCCGTGCTGCCACGCGTCGGCGTTCTTCGCCGAGTCCGCCTTCTCCTTGGCGATGTCGCGGTGCAGATCGTTGCCTTCGGGCGTGGTCTTGGACCACTTGCCCCACCAACCGCCTTCCTGCGGCGAGGGAATCGTGTACCAGGTCCACACCAGAGCGCCGGTGGCACCGTTGTACGCCTTCACGAAGCCGCGAATGCCGTATTCCGCGCCCGACGTGCCGATAATCACGTTGTTGCCGATCGCGAGCGGCGCCATCGTCTCGGTGTAGCCCTGCGCCGGGTCACCCACAACCACGTCCCACTTGACGTCGCCCGTCGCCTGGTCGAGCGCCACGAGGTGAGCGTCGAGCGTGGCGACGTACACCATGCCGTTGGCGACCGCGACGCCGCGATTGTTGCGACCGCAGCAGGCGACGCCGAATGAGTTGCTCGCGACCTTCAGCTCCTTCCGCCACACTTCCTTGCCGGCCTTCAGGTCGAACGCGAAGACCAGGTTGTTGGGCGCCACGGCGCTCGTGTAGTACATCACGCCGTTGATCACCACCGGCGTCGTCTCGAGACTGGCGTTCTGCTCGGAGCCCGTCTGGAACACCCAGCGTGGGACGAGGTTCTTCACGTTCGTCGTGTTGATCAGGTTGAGCGCAGAGTGGCGGTTGTTGGAGTAATTGCCGCCGTACATCAGCCAATCCGGGCCGCTGCTCCAGCCCTGCGCCGCGAGCGGCGCGGCGAAGCCCAATAACGCCACAGCCCAACACCACCGAGTCGAGTGCTTCATATGGCCCTCCTGTGAGATTTCACTGCCTGCCCAGCGAGAAGCCCGCATACACGTTCCGCCCGGGGGCCGGCTCGTAATACCGACCTCCCGCGGCGTTGATCGTCACCGATCCGACATACAAGCGGTTGTAGACGTTGTTCACGGCCAAGAACGGCGCGATGCGCACCTTCCCGGCGCTGCCCTCCCAGCCCACGCGTACGTTCGCCGACCACCACGGCGCCGTCTGGGTGCTGAGGGTGTCATTGACGTAGTAACGGGACGAGTAGCTCTCTTCGTACTCGAGCCACGCGCCGCGCGCGCCGGCGGGCCGCAGGCGCAGCGTGAGGCGCAGCCAATCGGCGGGCACACCCGGCAGCGCCCGCCCGTCCAACACGGCCGTTCCGACGGTGTAGTGGACATACCGGAATGCCGAATGCGTCCAGGCGCCGCCGAGATCGACGCCCGGGAGCAACCGCGCGTCGAGCCCCAGCTCCACGCCGCGGTGTCGCGCGCTGCCCGCGTTGCGATAGAACACCCGCTGCAGGGAGTCGGGGTACGGGATCAACTCGCCGCGAACCTCGGCCTGGTACAGCGCCACGGAGTAGGACAGCCGGCCGTCCAGCGCGCCGCGCGCACCGAGCTCGTAATTCCAGGCTTTTTGGGGCCGCAGCGTCGGATTGAAGCCGCCCGCGGTGTCCGGGCGATTCGTCAGCTCTGTGGTGGTGGGCGTCTCGAACGAAGAGCCGACGTTGGCATAGAGGGTCACGGCCGGTGACGGATTCAGCGCGACGCCCAACGAGCCCGAGAGCGCCGACATGAGCCGGCGACCCGAGTCGTCGGGGTTGGTCGAGTCGACCAGGCGGTCGCGTACGCGGAAATCCACCCAATCGTAGCGCACGCCCGCCGTGACCGTCACGGCGGGCGTGAGATCGAGGGCGTTCTGCACGAACGGGCCGATCTCGGTCACGTGCTCCAGCTGGTCGAGCTGGCGTGTGGTGCCGGGCTGGCCGCCGGCGTTGTTGAGGTTGGTGCGATCGTCGCGCTGCCGCTGAAAGTCGAAGCCCGCGGTGAGGCGATTCGCGAACCCTCCCAGCGACAACGGCCGCGCGACTTGGGCGCGCAGGCCGTAGTCCGAACGGTCCAGGTCGATGTAGGCGAACGTCGTGGGGTTGCGCAACGTGCGCGCCAAGCCGAACACCGTGAACGCGGCCGTCGCGCCACCCGGGCCGTCGTGGCTCACCGTGGCGCCCCCTTGCAGCTGCGTGACGTCCTTGCCGGCGCGCGAGCTGATGTTGATCGGCGGCGCCGAGTCGCGATTGGCATGCAACCCCGCGAGCGTCACGGCGCCGGGATTGTCCGCGCGCGGATCGATGCCGGCATCGGCGAGGATCGCGAGCGACCAGTTGGCGGCGAGCGGCAGCTGCACGCGCGTGTTGAGATTGCGAAAGTCGGCGGCGCTGTGGTCGCGCTCGCCGTCGAACGCCAAACGGGACACGGTGACGACCGCGCCGCCGCCCGCCACGCGGTCGCTGGCGCTCGCGAGCCACTTGGACCACGTACGCCCGTTGCGATCGAAGCGACCCAGCGTGACGGTGAGGTCCGACGACGGGTGCTCGAGAGCGGCCGGGTCCGTCCAGATGCTGATCACGCCGCCCGCCGCGTTCCCGAACAGCGCCGACGCCGAGCCGCGCAGCACCTCCACCCGGTCGGCCGCGCCCAGCTCGACGTTGGTCAGCTGGCCCTGGCCATCCGGCAGCGTCTGCGGGATGCCGTCCAGCAGGACTTTGACGCCGCGCACGGCGAACGCCGAGCGGCTGCCGAAGCCGCGGATCGAAATGCGCTGGTCGAGGGAGAAGTTGTAGCGGTTGGCGACGTAGATGCCGGGGACGGCGCCGAGCGATTCATCGAGCCCCCACGTGGGGCGGGCGCGGCTGATCTGCGATTTGTCGAGGAGCTGCACGGCGAGCGGCGTCTGCGTGAACGGCAGGTCAGCGCGGGTGACCGAGACCGTGACCGGCGGGAGGTGGTAGGCCTTCGCGGAATCGACCGGCTGTTGGCTGCACGCCGGTCCCGCCAAGAGGCACCCGCCTACCGCCAACCCCAATGCTCGGCACACGCCTTGGTTCTAATCCGGCCGGAAAGGGCCGTCAAGCGAGGGCTAGGACGGGTGCCGGAACTCGCGGTTCCAACGGATGCGGAACGGATCGCTGGCCACGCTCAGGTAGATGAAGAGCGGCCGGCCTTCGACGTGCGAGCGCGGCAGGAAGCCCCAGTAGCGCGAGTCGTACGACTCGTCACGGTTGTCGCCCATCACCCAATAGCTCGCGGGCGGCACCACGATGGGCCCCCACGTGTGCACCGTGGGACGGTAGGTCGCGGGATTCTTGCCGATGTACCGGGGCAGCTGCAGGCCGCGCATCTTGGCCGTGAGGACCGGGTCGTCGGGGATCGGCGTGGCCGCCAGGTGGAGCGCGTAGGGCTCATCCAGCGCCTTGCCGTTGCGGTATACCGTGTCGCGCACCATCTGCAGCGTGTCGCCGGGCGCGCCGATCACGCGTTTGACGATGTCGAGGTTGGGTGTCGAGTCCTCGACCGAGCGGAACACCACGATACTGTTGGCTTTCGGATCCGTAAAGCGCTTCATCCGCAGAAAGCGCACGCCGATGAACGGAATCTGGAACTCGCCGCCGTAGGAAAGTTTGTCGACGAACAGGAAGTCGCCCACCAACAGCGTGTTCTCCATGCTCGCCGACGGGATGCGGAACGCCTCGACGATGTAGGATCGCAGAACCAGCCAGATGACCAGGGCGATCGCCAGCGACTTGCTCCAGCTCCGCACTTCGTGACGCCAGCCTTGGGCCGGCACGGGGGCGGGCGGGCGCGGGGCGGCCGGGCGCGCGGCGGCCGGCGGACGGCTCGTCACGGACGCTCGACCCAGTCGGCGACGAAGATGTTGGTCTCGTGCCGGACCTTCGCCCCGCGGCTCGACTCCCACACCAGCGTCTTCCCATCAGGCGAGAACATCGGGAAGGCGTTGAAGCCGGGGCTGGTGGTCACGTGTTCGAGGGCCGTGCCGTCCAGGTTCACGAGATAGAGATCGAAGTTGTCGGTGGTCGGTTGGCGGCTGTTCGAGGCGAAGATCAGGCGGCGGCCGTCGGGCGTGAACGCGGGCGCGAAGCTCGCCCCCGCGAGCCGGGTGATCTGATGCTGGTTGGTCCCGTCGGCGTTCATGACCCACAGGTCCATTCTCGTCGGTTGCACCAGGTGCTGCGCGAGGAGGCCGCGATACTCGGTCGAATCGGCCGCGGTCTGCGGGTGGAAGGCCCGATACACGATCAGCTTGCCGTCCGGCGAATAGGCCGGGCCGCCGTCGTACCCCAGCGTGCGGGTGAGGCGGCGCAGGCCCGACCCATCGGTCTTCATCGTGTAGATGTCGAGGTCGCCGTCGCGCTGCGACGTGAACACGATGGTGGCGCCGTCGGGCGACAGCGTCCCCTCGGCGTCATAACCGCGGTTGTCGGTGAGCTGGACGCGGTGGGCGCCGTTCGAATCCGCGGCGAAGATGTCGTAGTCGTAAAGCGCCCAAACGTAGCCGTGCGAATAGTCGGGGCGCGGCGGGCAGACTTGGCTCGCCCGATCGGTCGAGGCGTAGAAAATCCGAGCATCGCGCGCGAAGAACCAGCCGCAGGTCGTACGGCCCACGCCCGGGGAAACGCGGCGCACCGCCGTGCCGTCCACATTCATGACGTATTCCTGGTCGCAGATCCCGCCCGGTACTGAGTCTTCACGCTGGAAAATGAGCTTCTTCCCCGAGGCGGAGAAGTACGCCTCGGCGTTTTGGCCGCCGAAGGTGAGCTGGCGGATATTCCGGACGTGGGCCTCACCGGAGTCCGCTGCAACCGACACGGACTGCAGCAGCGCGAGGGCGAATGGCAGCGCAGGGGTCATGACCGTCGCAAGCTAGAGGCAGGCCGAAGAGGGGGCAACGGGCCGCTTGGTGAGGTTACATTATTGGGCGATGACTGACGCCGATAACCTGCCCCGCCACCGCTCGAGCCGTCCGCCGCTGCCGGACGCGCTCGGCAAGTTGTGCACCGATGGCAAGGCGACAGCGCAGTACCTCTGGCAGGTGCCCGACGATGCGGACGCCCGCGCCAAGATCGTGACCATCCTCAATCAAATCGCCATCGAAGCCCAGAAGCAGAACCGCAAAGAGATGGGGCGCGACGTGATCGAGCTGCTCACGGCCGCCAAGGCGAGCCCGTCGCCGCAGCAGGTGGACCTCCTCGTCGGCGGCTTCGACCGCTTGATCAAGCTGTGGCAAGCCGCGAAATCCGGCCTGTGAGCCCGCAGCTGACCGGCGTCGCCAGCGCGCCCGACACCGCGCTCGAGCTGCTGTGCATCAACACCGTGCGCACGCTCGCGATGGACGCGGTGCAGCAGGCCGACTCCGGGCATCCCGGCACGGCCATGGCGCTGGCACCGCTCGCCTGGGTCCTGTGGCAGCGGCATCTGCGTTTCGATCCCGCCCGTCCCGACTGGCCCGACCGTGACCGCTTCGTGCTGTCGTGCGGCCATGCCTGCATGCTGCTCTACGCGGTGCTGTATCTCACCGGCTACGATCTGACGCTCGACGAGATCAAGCAATTCCGGCAGTGGGGCAGCCGCACGCCGGGCCATTCCGAGTTCGGCCTCACGCCGGGCGTCGAAGCGACGACGGGACCCCTGGGCCAGGGCGTCGGCAACGCGGTGGGGATGGCGATGGCCGAGGCGCAGCTCGCGGCGCTGTTCAACCGGCCGGGCCACGCGATCATCGATCACCATACGTACTTCCTGTGCTCCGACGGCGACCTAATGGAGGGGATTTCGCACGAAGCGTGCTCCCTCGCGGGCCACCAGCGGCTCGGCAAGCTGATCGGCATCTACGACGACAATCGCATCACCATCGACGGCGCTACCGATCTCGCCTTTTCCGACGACACGGCGCGGCGCTTCGAGGGCTACGGCTGGCACGTGACGAAGGTCGCCGACGGCAACGATCTCGCCGCGCTCGATCGCGCGCTCGAAGAGGCCAAACGCACGACCGACCGGCCGTCGCTCGTGATCGTGCGGACGCACATCGGGTTCGGCAGTCCGCACAAACAGGACACGGCCGACGCCCATGGCGCGCCGCTGGGGGCGGATGAGATCACGCTGACCAAGCAGAACCTCGGCTGGCCGTCGCTCGAGCCGTTCTACGTGCCCGACGCAGCGCTGCGCGCATGGCGCCGCGCCCAACCGCACGGCGCCAAGCTCGAATCCGACTGGCGGCGGCGCTGGGACGCCTACCAAGCGGCGTTCCCCGACCTGGCGGGCGAACTGGAGCGCCGGCTCCTGGGGCGCCTGCCCGACGGTTGGGATGCCGATCTCCCGGTGTTCGGCCCCAAGGACGCCCAGGCGACGCGCGCCGCGTCCGGTAAGGTGCTGAACGCCATCGCGCCGCGGTTGCCCGAGCTGGTCGGCGGCTCGGCCGACCTGACGGGTTCGAACAACACGGCGCTGAAGGGGTCGCGCGACTTCACCGCCGGCGATCGCAGCGCGCGCTATTTCCACTTCGGCGTGCGCGAGCACGGCATGGGCGCGGCGTTGAACGGAATGTGCTACCACGGCGGCTTCGTGCCGTTCGGCGGCACGTTCCTGATCTTCTCCGATTACATGCGCCCGTCGATCCGGCTCGCCGCGCTGTCCCACCTGCGGCCGATCTACGTGTTCACGCACGATTCGATCGGGCTGGGCGAAGACGGGCCGACGCACCAGCCGATCGAGCAGCTCGCGGCACTGCGGGCCATCCCCAACATGACGGTGATCCGTCCCGGCGACCCCAATGAAGTAACGGAGGCGTGGCGCGCGGCGATCCGCCACACCGGCGGGCCGGTGGCGCTCGTGTTGACGCGCCAGAAGGTCGCGGTGGTCGATCGCACGAAGTACGCGGCGGCGGCAGGACTGCACCACGGCGGCTACATCCTGGCCGATGCGCCCAAGGGCGCACCCCGCGTGATTCTGATGGGCACCGGATCGGAGCTGGAGCTGGTGGTCGGCGCCTACGAGCGGCTGGTCGCGGAAGGCATCGCGGCGCGCGCGGTGAGCATGCCGAGTCTCGAGTTGTTCGCGCGCCAGCCGAAGGAGTATCGCGACGGCATACTGCCGCCGGCGGTGCCGCTACGCGTCGCCGTCGAAGCCGCGGCGCCGCAGCCGTGGTACCGCTGGGTGGGCGAGCGCGGCGCGATACTCGGCCTCGATCACTTCGGCGCCTCGGCGCCGTACCAGCGGCTGTATCAGGAGTTCGGGCTCACCGTCGAGCACGTGGTGCGGCAGGCGAAGCAGCTGCTGGGCTGAGCTCGAGGACCGCGCGGGCCGCGGCACGCCCCGAGCGCACGCACGCAGACACCCCCGCCCCGTCGTAGCCCGCTCCCGCCAGAAAGATCGGCCCGATGCGCGTCAGGCGCTCGCGCGCTTCCGCCATCGCCGCCACGTGGTGCGGGCCGTAGCGCGGCAGGCCGCGCGGCCACTCGAACAGCCGGTGCCATAGCGGCTCCCCGGTGATCCCCAGGACTTTCGCCATCTCGCGATGGGCCACGGCAGGCGCGCCTTCGCTCACCGGCGCCAGAAACGCGCGCAGCAGCACGCAGCCCTGCGGCGCGCGGCCCGCGAACTTGGCGGACGAATACGAGCCGGCCCGCAGGTCCGACTGCGCCGCCTGAGCCACGACAAAGCCCGACGCGTCGAGCGGCGAGCGGACCTGAACGCTCTTGTAGGCGAGCGAGACGCTGGTGCCGGGATAGTACCGGACGGCATCGAGCACCGCACGCACCTCGGGCACGAATGCCGTGAACAAACGCCCCGCGGCGTGCGCGGGCAACGTGAGGATCAGGGCGTCGCAGTCGAGCGACATGCCGCCTGTGGCGCTCAAGCGGAAGCTCGCGCCGCGCGGCTGCACCGCCGTGACGCCGACGCGGAATCGGGTGACCGCGGCGGTGAGCGCGAAGAGTGCCGCGGTGATCTCCGCCATTCCCTCCTGGAAACTCTGGAAACCGCGCGACAGATCCGTGCGAGTCGCGTCGATGCCGAGCAAGCGGGCGGCGTCACCCGAATTCAGGGCGCTGAGCTTGCGGCCGTCCCACAGCAGCGACTCTTGCACCCGCTGGGAGATCAGGCGATCGGCGATGCCCAGCTCGCGCGCCAGCGCGAGGATCTCGGGCTCGGTCGCGACGAAGCTCTCCGGGCCGCCCTCCACCACCCAGCCGGGCGCGGGGTGGTCGGTCAGCACGATGCCGCCGGCGCGACGCTCGCTCTCCAGCACGGTGACGTCCGCCCCTGCGCGGACGAGATCGTACGCGGCGGCCAAGCCGGTGACACCGGCGCCGACCACGACGACTTTCACGCGCCGTGCACCAGCTCGACCACGCGCTGCAGGTGCTCCACCGGCGTCTCGGGCAGGACGCCGTGCCCGAGGTTGAAGATGTGGCCCGCGCGACCAGCGGCCCGCGCCAGCACGTCGCGCACTTTGCCCTCGAGCACGGGGAGCGGCGCGAGGCAGGCGACGGGGTCGAGGTTGCCCTGAATGGCGCGCGCGCCGATGCGCTGCCAGGCCACGTCCAACGGCACGCGCCAGTCCACCCCGACCACGTCGCCCCCCGCCGCCGCGAAGTCCTCGAGAAAGCCGCCCGTCTCGGTGCCGAAGTGGATCAGCGGCACGCCGCCCGCCCCCGCCAGGTCCAGCGCGTGGCTGCTGTGCGGCTGGACGTACTCGCGGTAGTCAGCGGGTGTGAGGCAGCCCACCCAGCTATCGAACAGCTGCAACGCGCGCGCGCCGGCAGCGGCCTGAGCCGCCAGATAGCGGCCCACAAAGTCGGCGAGCTTGTCGAGCAAGCGGTGCCACGCCGCGGGCTGTTCGTACATGAAGCGCTTGGTGAGCGCGAAGGAGCGCGTGGCCCCGCCCTCGATCGCGTAACTCGCCAGCGTGAAGGGCGCGCCCGCGAAACCGATGAGGGGAATCCCCGGCGGCAGCTGGCTGACTGCGAGCCGCACCGCCTGCAGCACGTACGCGAGCGCCGCTTCGGGTTCGAGCTCGGGCAGCTGGTTCACCGCGGCGACGTCGCGGATGGGGCGCGCGATGTGCGGCCCCTCGCCGGTCGCGAACGACAGGCCGAGGCCGAGCGGCTCGAACGGCAGCAGGATGTCGGCAAAGAGGATCGCGGCGTCGACGCCGAGCCGGTTCACGGGCTGAAGCGTGACCTCGGCGGCGAGGGCAGGCTCGTGACACAGATCGAGAAGGGAGTGAGTGGCGCGGAGCGCGCGGTACTCCGGCATGTAGCGCCCGGCCTGGCGCATGAACCACACGGGCGTGGCGTCGGTCGCCTCGCCGCGGCACGCCTTCAGGAAGCGGCCGTCGTCAGGCAATCGGTCGGGCAACCGCGGGCTGGCGCGCCTCAGCCGGAGCGATGAGGATCTGGTCGCCCTCGAGCTTCACCCGGTAGACTGTCACCGGCAGCGTGGCCGGGCCGCCCAGCGCCTGGCCCGTCTCGAGCGAGAAGCGGCCTTCATGCCACGGGCAGGTCACGGTGCACGCGGCCGCGTCGAGCGTGCCCTCCGACAAGCTGGCGCGCGCGTGCGTGCAGCGATTGGCGATCGCGTGGACCGTGCCGTCCACGTTGAACAGCGCTACGGCATCGCCCGCGGCGTAGACGCGTTTGCTCTTGCTGGGCGGCAGCTCGGCGAGCGTCGCCACCGCGACGAAGCCGTCGGGCCGGGCGTCAGGCCGGAGCGCACGCGACGCGCCGGCGCCGCCCAGCGTGTCGAGCAAATCGAGCAGCGACATCTGCACGCACGTGAAGGTGGGCGTGTCGCGCAGCGTGTAGGCCGATCCCGCGCTCTCGCGCAGCTCCATCACGAGGTCCAGGAACTCGCCCGGGTTGTCGCCCTCGAAGGCGACCACGAATTCCTGGTCGTCCAGACCGAACGAGTACGTCGTATTGAGGCGGATGGTGGGGTACTTGCGTCCGACCTTCACGTGCTCGTCCATCATCGTCTGCCGCTCGGCGTACGGCAGGCTGTACCAGGCGCGCGTCTTCACGAAGGGATAGACGAACAGGTAGCGCGACGCGCTGGGCCGGATCACGAGGCGCGAGTGCTGCGCCGGCTCGTCGGGGAATTGGTAGATCGAGCGCCGCGTCATCGCGACGTAGCTGTAGGGCGCCGAGAGATACGCGCCCAGGTCCGTGCGGTTCAGTGCGGTCTGCAGATCGACCAACGCCTCTAGGTCCTCGGCGACCTGCCATAGGAGGACGTCGCAATCGCCGCGGATGCCGACCAGGCTGTAGGGCCGGAGCAGCAGCCGGCCGTGGAAGCGCTCGATGGTCTCGGCGAATTCAGTCTTGGCGGCCGCCTGACGGTCCGGCGTAAGCCGGCGCCACGCGGGGTCCAGCTTGTAGAACGCGTAGCGCACGACTTGGCGGCGCTCGGCGGGCTTGTCGGTCATGGCGGGAATTTAACCTCTTGACGGCTGGCGCGTCTGGCCTGCACGCTTGTGGGCGATGAAACATGCACCGCTGTGGCTGCTGCTCCCGGCCGCGCTGCTCGCCGCCGCGCCGGTGGGGGCGCAACAGACCGACACCACCGTCCGCCCCAAGCTCGACGCGCAAGCCGACACCAACGACTGGCGCGCGTACTTCCAGTACGGCATGACGCAGCTGCGCGCGCGCCCCAGCAGGGCCGACGCGGCGTTCTACTGGGCGGCGCGCCTCGGGCCGAACCGCGCGGAGCCGTTGTACGGCCGCTGGGTGGCGTACTGGCTGCGCAATGTGTCGGTGTTCGTAGACTACATCTACGGCACGAAGCAGTCGCCCGAGGCGGAACAGGCGGAGTCGCTACGGGCGCGCGCGGTGTGGCGCAACCCGCTGATGCCGCGCACGCTCGACGTGTTGATCTACGACCTGCTGCCGGGCGAGTGGGGCGGCGATCCGGCCACGAAGGGGCTGCTGTTGGCCGCGGGCGGGCGCAACGCCGAAGCGGTGGTGTTGTGGGGCCGGGCCGAGCATTCCGAGCCGCGACTGGCGCGTTACCTGCGCTACGATCGCGCGATCGCCCTCGCGCAGCTTCAGCAGTACGACAGCGCGCTCGCCGAGCTGCGCACGCTGGTGAGCGAATCGGAGCGGCGCGACACCAGCCGCGTCCTGTTCTGGTATTCCTCCAAAGAAGCGATGCACTACGCGATCGGCCAGCTCCATGTCGGCCAGGGCGTCTACGACTCGGCACGCGTCGACTTCCAGCAGTCGCTGCTCGAGAACCTGGCGTACGCACCGGCGCACGCGGCACTGGGCGAGCTGGCGCTGGCGGACGCCGCGCCGAGCGACGCGGTGAAGGAATTCGCGCAGGCCGTGGAGCTCGTGCCGCGCGACGTCTGGTACCGCTACCGCTTGGGTTCAGCGCTCGTCGCCGCCCGCCAGCCCGACAGCGCGGCCACCGTCCTGGCCGACGTGGTCCACCGGGAACCGCTGTTGGCGATGGCCTATTATGACTGGGGGCGGTCCTGCGAGATGCGGCGCGACACCGCGGCGGCAGTCACGGCGTATCGGGCGTTTCTCGCGCGCGCGGCGCGACGGGACAGCGTGGCGGCACAGTGGGCGGCGGAACGATTGCAGATGCTGGGAGGGAAGTAGCGGACGCGAAACCTAGGTTGCTCCCCCTGTTCCTCCTCCCGCGGCCCGCTCGGCCGCGCGCTCCTCGCGGTATTTCTTGAACACCCACACGCACATGCCTGCGAACGCGCCCATCGGCAACAACGCGAGCAGCAAGGCGCTGAAGAAGTAGATCAGCTCCATGTGGGGATCGTCCCCGTGAAGCAACAGCAGCGCCGCGAGGATCATCGGCCGAGGAAGCGTTTGAGATGGCTCAAGTAATACCAGAGCCCTGCGGCCGCGGCGAAGCACGCAACCGCCAGCACCAGCGAACCGTTCACTCCGGCCCAGACGCCCATGCCGGCGCAGAACACGATCGCCGTGGAAATCAGCAATTTGTGAAAGGGAATCACGCTACGCCGCGATCTTGTCCAGCACCATCAGGGTGAGCAGCGCGGGCAGATAGATGATCGACGCCAGAAACACGCGCCACGCGCCGCGCGGCGTCGCGCGGCCCAGCATGGCCGCGCCGCTCGCCACGAAGCCGATCCCCAAGAGCGCGGCGCCCGCGAAGTACCACGGGCCCGTGACGCCCACGAGCGACGGCAGCAGGCTCACCGGCAGCAGCGCGAGGGCGTAGAGCAGCACCATCCAGCCCGTGCGGCGGCCGTCCACGTCCTCGACCGACAGCATGGCCAGCCCGGCGTTCTTGTAGTCGTCGCGGTAGATCCAGGCGAGCGCCAGGAAGTGCGGCAGCTGCCAGAGAAACAGAATCCAGAAGAGCGACAGCGCCGCGACGTCGATGCGGCCGCCCGCCGCGGTCCAGCCGCCCAAAATCGGCAGCGCGCCGGGCACCGCGCCGACCAGCGTATTGAGCGACGTGCGCCGCTTGAGCGGTGTGTACAGCAGGACGTAGCTCGCGAGCGTCAGCGCCGCGAGCGCCGCCGTCAGTACGTTGACCCGCCACGCGAGATAGGCCACGCCCACGACGGAGATCGCTCCGGCGAACAGCGCCGCGGCGCGCGGCGCCAGCCGTCCCGACGGCAGCGGCCGGCCGCGCGTGCGGCGCATCAGGGCGTCGACGTCGCGCTCGCGCAACTGGTTGAACGCGTTGGTCCCGCTCGCCACCAGCGCCGTGCCGATCAGCGTATGCAGCAGCAGCCACGGATCCACCCCGCCGCGGGCGCCGAGGTAGAACCCGGCGGCCGCAGTGAGGAGGACCAGCTGTGTGATGCGCGGTTTCGTCAGCTCGAGATAGGCTACCAGACGTGCTCCGTGATCACCGCGAGAATGAAAATCGCCGCCAGCGGCAGCGGCACCAGCACCATGAGCCGCAGGTACCGCGACTCGAACTTCAAGTGCATGAAAAACAGCGCCACGAGCAACGCCTTCCAGACGGCGAGCCCGAGCAGCACCAGGATCTTCAGGTTGCGCGAGATCGGCATCTCGAACGCGAACAGGACCTCGAGCACCGTGAGCCCGAACAAATAGGCCCAGATCAGAACGTAGTTGGGAGCCTTATGCGCGGTGGTCGCCATGGGTCCTCAGATGAGGTAGACGATCGTGAACAGGATGATCCAGACCAGGTCCACGAAGTGCCAGTACAGCCCGATGACTTCGACGCCGCGGTAATCCTGCTGGGTGTAGCCGCCGCGGAGCGACTTCAGCCAGACGTAAATCAGACAGATCACGCCGCAGGTGACGTGGAAGCCGTGGAACCCCGTCATCGTGAAGAACGTGGAGCCGTACAGGCCGCCGGTGACATCGGACAGCTTGCCCTGCGCCACCAGCTCGGTGATGTGCGAGCCCGCGGTGAAGCCCGCGGGCGTGAAGCCCTCGTGCACCAGCTTCCAGTATTCCACTCCCTGGACCGATACGAACGTGGCGCCGAGCAGGATGGTGGCGAGCAGCCAGCGCGACAGCCCTTTGCGGTCGCCCGCCGAGATGGCGGCGAACGCTTTGACCATCGACACCGACGAGCAGATCAGGATGAACGTGTTGATCCCAGTGAGCGGCACGTTGAGGACGACGTTGGGCTTGGCCCACTCACCCGGCGCGCCGAAGCGCAGAATCACGTAGGCGCCGATCAAGCCGGTGAAGAACATCACTTCCGAGGCCAAGAACACCCACATGCCCAGCTTGTTGTTGTAGATCGGCAGGCCCGGCTCGGCGGGCACCGGGGGCCGCATCTGGTCGAGCGTCGCGGTCGCGTGCGTCATCCGGTCCTCCGTCAGTGCGCCGGGGCCGGCGCGGGCGCCGGCTCACGGTCGTTGGGGAGCTTGGACGACTGCGGATACCAGTCGTCGGGGGCGCCGGGCATGCTGTACTCGTAAGGCCCGCGGTACACGGTGGGCACCTTCTCCCAGTTGCCGTGCGGCGCCGGGTTGGGGAGCGTCCACTCGAGGCCGTTGTCGCGCCACGGATTCTGCTCGGCCTTTTTCCCCTTGAACAGGCTCCACACGAAGTTCCAGATGAACAGGAATTGCGTCGCGAACAGCGCGAACGCCGCGAGCGAGATGAAATGGTTCATCGGCTGGTAGCCCTTGAGCCATTCGTACTGCGTCGGATCGTAGATCCGGCGCATGTGCCCCGCCATGCCGAGGATGTGCATCGGGAAGAACACGAGATTGAAGAACAGCATCGTGAGCCAGAAATGGATCTTGCCGATCGGCTCGTTCATCATCTTCCCGAACATCTTGGGGAACCAGTACGTGATGCCGGCGAACAAGGCGAACAGGCTGCCGCCGAACAGCACGTAATGCAGGTGCGCCACGATGAAGTAGGTGTCGTGGATGTGCATGTCGATGGGCGTCGCGGCCATGAACACACCCGACAGCCCCCCGATCACGAACATCGCCACGAAGCCCACGGCGTTCAGCATCGGCACGTGGAAGTGCAGATTGCCGCGCCACATCGTGCCCATCCAGTTGAACACCTTGATGGCCGACGGCACGGCGATGATCATCGTCGTGACCATGAAGGTCGAGCCGAGCGTGGGGTTCATGCCGCTCATGAACATGTGATGGCCCCACACGATCCAACCCAGGAACCCGATGCCCACGATCGCGAACACCATCGAGTGATAGCCGAAGATCGGCTTGCGGCTGCCGTTGGCGATGATGTCGGAGACCATGCCCATGCCGGGCAAGATCAGGATGTAGACCTCGGGATGGCCGAAGAACCAGAACAGGTGCTGCCACAACAGCACCTGGCCGCCCGCGCCGGGATCGAAGAAGTGCGTGCCCAGCGTCTGATCGAACAGCAGCATGATGGCGGCGCCCGACAGCACCGGCAGCGCCAGCAAGCCGAGGATCGCCGTCACGAACAGGCACCAGACCGACAGCGGCAGCCGGAACCACGTCATGCCCGGGGCCCGCATGTTGATGATCGTGGTGATGTAGTTGAGCGAACCGAGAATCGAGGAGAGACCAAGGAGCACGATCGAGATGCACCAGCAAATCTGGCCGTAGTCGGCGCCCGAGAGATCGGGCCGGGCCGACAGCGGCGCGTACATGGTCCAGCCGGCGCGCGCCGCGCCGTTGGGCACGAAGAAGCTCGCGAACATCACGGCGCCCGCCAGGAACGCGGTCCAGAACGACGCCATGTTGATGCGCGGGAACGCCATGTCATGCGCGCCGATTTTCAACGGGATCAGGAAATTGGCGAACACACCCACCAGCAGCGGCATGATGGCGAAGAACACCATGAACGTGCCGTGCATCGTGACGAGCTGGATGTAGTACTCGGGGAGAATCACTCCCCCCGGCGCCATCGTCTCGGGCAGGATGCCGCCGCCCGGCATCGGCTGGCCGGGGAAGCCCAGCTGCCAGCGAATCTGCATCGCCAGCACGCCGCCCAGGAACAGGAACAACAGGCTCAGGAAGAGAAACTGGATCCCGATGATCTTGTGATCGGTCGAGAAGATGTACTTCTGGACGAACGTCCGGTCGTCGTGGTGCGTCGGCGCGCGTGGCGCGGCGGCGGCCAGGCTGCTCATTCACTGCCTCCCTGCGCTTGTGTTTTCACCCAAGTGTCGAAGTCGGCCTGGGTGTGCACCGTCACGCGCGTCCGCATCTTGTAGTGCCCCATGCCGCACAACTCGGCGCAGCCGAGCTCGTATTCACCGGGCACCGTGGCGTTGAACCACGCCCGGATCGTGAGGCCGGGTACGGCGTCCTGCTTGACGCGGAACACCGGCACGAAGAACGAGTGGATCACGTCTTCCGACGTGAGGATCACGACCACGTTGCGGTTCACCGGCACGTGCAGCTGGTTGCGGATGGTGTAGTCGTCCGCCGTGCCGAGCTGCCCGTCGGGCCCCGGGTAGGTGTACTGCCACTCGAACTGCTTGGCGTGCACGCCGATCGGGTAGGAGTCGGGCGGCACGCTGTCCCGCCCCTTCATCTGTTTCCAGTAGTGGTTGCTGACCAGGCCGAGCGCCACGACCGTCACGGCGGGGATGGCGGTCCAGATGATCTCCGCCTTGTTGTTGCCGTGCGTGTAGTACGCGGCGCGGCCGGGGCGGCTGCGGTACTTCAGGGAGAACCACACCAGCCCGAATTCGACCACGACGAACGCGATGCCGGTGATGATCAGCACGGCCGTGAACAGACCGTCGATCTCGCCCGCGAAGGTCGAGGCTTTGAGCGGCAGCCACCAGGACATGTGGTCGGTCTCCTACTTGCCGGTGAAGGTGAAGTCCGCGGTCTTGGGTCCGGCGGTCACGGTGACCGTCGCGGTCTGCGTGCCGTACTTCTCGTGCCAGGCTTCGATCGTGTACGTGCCGGGCGGCAGTCCCTTGAGCGAGAAGCTGCCGTCGGCGCCGGTGACGGCGTAGAACGGATGCGGCAGCACGGCGAGCCAGGCGTGCATCCAGCCGTGGACGTTGCACTCCAGCGGGATCATCACCTCGGGCGCCGTGAACGAGCGCGGCGTCGTCATGGAGGTCGGCTGGCTGACGTTGAAGGGCCGGTTCTTCACGGCCTTCGCCTTGATGTTGTGGAGGATGCCGTCGGCATTCTTGATCGCCAGCGTCTGGCCCACCATGATGCCAAGCACGTGCGGATGGTAGCGGCAACCATCCTGGTCGATCTCCACCGGCGTCGCCGGCGCGGGATAGGTCGCGCCTGCCGGGAGCCCCGCTTTCACGTAGACGAACACGTTCGCGAGTCCGCCGGCTGGTCCGACGATCACCGACTCGTCCGTGGGCGCCGTCGTGTACTTCTTGGCGCACACCGTCTCGTCGCTCATGTCGATCTTGGGCATCGCGGGCTTTACGCCCGTGAACTTCACTTTGCCGGTGACCGTCCCGCCCTGCGGCGCACTGCTCTTCCCCGCCGCAGCCAGACCGACGATCCCTGCCGCCACCACCAACGCAAAACCAACCGTCCGCATATTGCCTCCTGAAAGTCAGCGTCGCTGAGCCTTCTTGATCAGCATCAGCCCGAGGCCGAACGTCAGCACGATGGCCACAATCGGGCTCACGAATACCGTCACCGGTGTCGGCGTGTCGAGCGCGAGGAAGTACCACGTGCTCACCGCCATCCGCGTCCCGGTCTCACCGTTGCCGCCGTCCCAGGCGAAAAACGCCACCGGAATCGCACGCATCGTGGCGAACTGTAAGTCGTTCGCCGTGTCGCTCGTCGCGAGCGCGCGGCGGAACTGCACCCGCCACTGCCCGTGGTCGTAGACCGCCTGCGCGCCTACCCGCGCCCCCGACAAGGTATCGAAGCGCTCGATTCCGCGCGCGAGGCCCGCCACGGCTCGGCCCTCACCAGCGGCCCCGACGCTGGTCCAGCGCCATTGATACACCGGCTGCGAGGCCGCGCCCATCAAGAAATACGGCCGCTCCATGCCCGTGGGGATGGTCGCCGGGAACTGCACGGCGAGCTGGTCGGGCCAGAGCTGGGCCTGCGGCGGGGTCGAATCATCGCTCGCCACTGCCGCCAGGACTTTCCCCGCGAACGCCAGCCACGAGGAATCGGGGCTCCGAGAGCGGTCGTCCCAGACCACCCGCAGCGCCACCGAGTCGCCCGTGTGCACGGCCTGCACCCACACCGAATTCACCGCCGGGGCGAACCAGCGCGCCTTGTGAATCACCTGGCCCACCAGCGGGAACCAGTAGCTGTCCACGCGCGTCCACGCCGAATCGTCGGGCGACGTCGGTAACTGCGAGACCGTCGGCGCGTGGATCACGTCACGCACCTCGGGCGTCTTCGCGGGCGACAGGCTGCGCACGTACTGCGCCAGGTGCCACAGCTCGTCGGCGGTGAGGAATTTCTGGTCGATCAGATCGGAGAACGACGGCATCGGCGTGCCGTCGAGCCCGGTGCGCAGCCGGTGGTAGATCGCGGCGACGTCGCCGCCGCCGTTGAAGCGCCAATTCTGGTGCAGGTCGGCGGCGAAGATCGGCAAGCCAGCGTCGTCCTTGAGTGTCGGCGCCGACGGCCCGTCGCCACGGCCCTGATCGCCGTGACACTTGCGGCAGCCGATCGAATCGTAGAACTGCCGGCCGATCTTCAGGCCCTGTGCGCCGCCCGACGGCTCGTGCCCGAAGTCGAGCGCCGTGATGTGCTGCGACGTGTCGGCGAAGAACGCCGAGAACGTCTTCAAGTAGGCGAGGACGTCGCGCCGCTCGCCTTGCGACAGGCGGTCCTTCCACGCGGGCATCGCGGTGCCGCCGAGGCCGTCGTCGATCGAGCGCATCAGGTCGGCGTCAGTGGGCAGAGCGCCCGACGCGGTGACGCGGATCTGATAGATGGCGCCGGTGAAGTCGCGCGGCCGCGGCAGCATGTACGCAGCGCCCGGTCCGTCGCCCGCGCCGGTCTCGCCGTGACAGCCGGCGCACCACTTCACGTAGACGGCTTTGCCGGCGGTGGTGTCCTGAAGCGTAAGCGGTGAGCGGTAAGCAGTGAGCGGTGTGCTCCCTGCCGCCACTAGCAGCGCGACGCACCAGACAGCGCGTTGGGTCAACAACCGCTCACCGCTCACTTCTTACCACTCACGGTTTCGAAGGTCCGCGGCTTCCACCCGGTC
>WNGO01000381.1_pt1 | contig 31509 bp, 19 predicted proteins | sample 5400511 | NCBI WGS metagenome assembly WNGO01 (sample SAMN13153380, study PRJNA577476) | soil metagenome | isolation source: 20 cm soil or saprolite under Garry oak tree replicate 2 | place: USA:California | collected 2016-06-15 | reverse complement strand
CCGGCGATTTTGGACGCCGCGTACCAGTAGCTCCGATCGCGGTCGCCCGACACGTAGCCGTTGACGATGAACAGCTCGTTGCGTCCGTCGTTGTCCAGGTCGCCCAGCTGCGCTCCCCACGCCCATCCCGCGTCGGCGACCACCCCTTCCGCGGCCTGCTGGAACCGGCCCAGCTCCGGCAGGAAGTTGAGGCGCAGGTTGTTCCCGTGAAATAGATAGCCCGGTTCCGAGATGTTCGTCACGAACGCGTCCACCCGCCCGCGATTCAGCACATCGCCCAGCGTGGCCGACATGCCGCTCTTGGAATCGCTTTCCAGGCCCACCCGGGTCAGGACGAACCGCTGGCCGTGGTCATTCAGGTACAGCTCCTCCGGTCCGTAGTCGTTGGCGAGGAACAGATCCGGCCAGCCGTCGCCGTTGAAATCCGCCGCGGCGACCGCTAGCGTCCAGCGCGTGCTCCCTACCCCCATCCGATCCGTCACGTCCTCGAAGTGTCCGCCCCCGAGATTGTGGAACAGGCGGTTCTTGCCCCCGTTGGTGGCGAACTCGAAGCTGTTCTCCATGACGCGCGTGGTCTTCAGGTGCCAGAAGTCGATGTCGGAGCGGTAGTAGCCCGCCACGTAAAGGTCCAGCAGCCCGTCCCGGTCGTAGTCGACCCAAACGGCCCCGTTCGCGTTCATCCAGTGGCGCAGGCCGGCGCTCTCGGTCACATCGGTGAAGTGGAGATTGCCCATGTTCTTGAAGAGCTGGAGGTAGCCCCACTTGTAGATCAGCACGTCCTCGAGGCCGTCGTTGTCGAAGTCGCCCCACACCGCTCCCATCGACACGCCTTCGCCGGGGCGGTTCACGTCCGCGAGGCCGGCCGCGCGGGCGGTATCCACGAATGTGCCGTCGCCGCGGTTCAGGTACAGCGCGTTGGGATAGCCGAACCGGCTGTTCGTGAAATAGAGATCGGGCCATCCGTCGTTGTTTACGTCGGCCACCGAGACGGCCGCGCCCAACGAGCCCACGAGCGGCGCGATGTTGTCGAGCTTCGGGTCGAGGGTCGGTCCGTGATGCACGAAGTCGATGCCCGCCTCGGGCGCGATGTTGGTGAGGTGAAACTGCGGCTCCACTGGGGAATCGCCGGCGGGCGCGCGCCGGTTCAAGATCACGACGAGCGCAATCGCGGCCACGAACGACGCGCCCACGGCGACGCGGCGCTGGAACAGGGAGATCACGGCGTGAACCATACCACCCGCCGTGTCGGCGAGACAAGTAAGACACTATCTTCACGGCGCTAGAGTCCGCGGGTAAACCCGCGACTCGGCGTTTGTCAGTAAACTGACGCAGGCGCTGCCGCTTGAGCGGTACGTGCCGAGCCGCGGGTTGACCCGCGCATCCTGACATCCGAGGTGTCGGAGGAGCAAGCGTGGCCGTGACAAAGTCGAGTGTGATCGGGCTGCTGCTTGCCGTGGCGTGTCGGGGCGCGGCGCCGGGTGGGGGAGGGGACCAGGCCAGGAGCGACTCGGCGCTCACGGCCCGGACCTGGGGACTGGCCTACCTGCAGCAGAATCAACTTCCCCGTGCCGAGGTGGAGTTCAAGAAGGTCGTGGCACTCGCCCCGGATCAGGCCCTCGGTTATGCGGACCTCGGCCTCGTATATCTGCGGCAAGGGCGCTATCGCGATGCCGAAGCCCAGCTCCGCCGTGCCGCGGCGCTCGATTCCGCCAACACTGACGTCGGGCTGATGCTGGCCGGCGTGTACGAGGAGACCGGCCGGGAGGCCGACGCGCACCGCGAAATCGACCGCGTGCTGCGGCGTGATTCCACCGATATCCGGGCGCTGTACGCCCTCGCGCAGCTCGCCGGGCGGTCGGCCGATCCCGCAGGGCAGCAGCGTCGCGAGGGCTGGTTACGCCGTGTGGTGGCACGCGCTCCGGCGAATATCGTCGCCCGGCTCGACCTGGTGGACCTCCTGCTCGCGCGCGGATCGGCTGGCGAAGCCGCCGGGGAGCTCGAGGCGTTGCAGCGGCAACTGCCGCAATTGCCGCGGGAGGCCGCCCGCTTCTTCGAGCGTGCCCTCCGGTTGGCGCGCGCGGGTCGCGCGGCCGAGGCGGCGAGTCAGGCGCAACTCTTCCACCGCGCCATGGAGGTGACCGCGGCCTACCAGGTTGGTCTCGAGCGCCTGGGAGGGTCGGGCGGCACGCCCGGAGCATTCGTCGGCTATCCGATCCTGACGTTCAACCCCAACCTGGCCGTGCCCACCGAGGACCCGCGGGCCGTCGCGGCGGCGATCCGCTTCTCGGACATGACGGCTGGGAGCGGGCTCGAAGCAGTGCCGGCGCTCCCCGAGAGTCTGGCGAACTCGCTCGAGCGTGGAGTGGCGCTGGCCGTGGGAGATTATGACGACGACGAGACCGAAGACCTGTTCGTCGCGGGCCACTTGTTCCGCGGCAACGCCGGACGCTTCGTCGAGACCAGCGCGAGCGCGGGGCTAGCGGTCCGGGATCGGCCCGTCGCGGCGGCGTTCGGCGATTTCGACAACGACGGACGGCTCGACCTGTACGTCGCGACCGCGGGGCGGGCTATGTTGCTCCATAACCAGGGTGGGGGAACGTTTCGTGACGTCGCAGCGTCCGCTGGCTTGGCCGATTCCGGAACTGTGGCGAAGGCGCTGTTCTCGGACGTGGACCATGACGGCGACCTCGATCTCTTGCTTGCGACGCCCCGGGGAAACCGACTCTACCGCAACAATCTCGACGGCACGTTCCGCGAGATGGCCGCCCCGATGGGCCTGGCCATGGAGGGCAGCCGCGACGCCGCCGCGGGCGACTTCGACGGCGACGGCCACACCGATCTGGTGGTCGTCAGCGCCGACGGCCGCACGCGGCTGTTCCACAACCTCGGCCAGGGGCGGTTCGAGGACGTGACGGCGGCGAGCGGCCTCGCCGCGGTGAAGCGGGCGGGCGCGGTCGCGCTGGGCGACTACGACAACGACGGGTTCCTCGACTTGTTTCTGACGTCGCTCGACGGCACCGATGCTGCGTTGTATCACAACCGCGGCGACGGCACGTTCGAGCGCGATGGCCGCACCAGCGGGCTGCGCCGCGCGCTCGCCGGCGTCGCGGGTCTGGACGCCGCGTTCTTCGACTTCGACAACGACGGCCGGCTCGATCTGATCGTGGTGGGGAAAGGCGGCGCGCGCCTGTTCCGCAACGACGCGACGACGGGCTTCGAAGACTACTCCTCGATCCTGCCCGAGAGCCTTCGCGCTGGCCGGGCCGTCGCCGTGGCGGACATCGACCAGGACGGCGACCTGGACCTCATCATCGTCGGCTGGGACGGACGGCCCCGGGTGCTCCGCAACGACGGTGGCAACGTGAACCAATACGTGGACGTGCGCCTGGTCGCGCTGCGCCAGGGGAGCGGTAAGAACAACGGCTTCGGGCTCGGCGCGACGGTCGAGCTGCGCGCGCGTGACCTGTACCAGCTGCGGCTCGCCACGGGCGGCGTGACGCACTTCGGCCTGGGGCGCCGGCTCAAGGCCGACGTGCTGCGAGTGCGCTGGCCCAACGGCGTGTCGCAGACGGTCTATTACCCGGGGACGGAAGAGGACGTGCTCGAGCAGCAGCAGCTTAAAGGGTCGTGCCCGTTCCTGTACGCGTGGGACGGCCGCGCCTTCGCCTTCGCAACGGACGCCATGTGGAACAGCGCGCTAGGCATGCCGCTCGGCATCATGACCAGGGAAGGCGGCATCATGTCCGCCTCGCCGCATGCGTCGCAGGAGTATTTGCGCCTCCCGCGCGGACTGCTCCGGCCCCGAAACGGGCGCTACGAGCTGCGCCTCACCGAAGAGCTGTGGGAGACCGCGTATCTGGACGAGGTGCGGTTGCTGGCGGTGGACCATCCGGAGTCGGTACAGGTCTACGTGAACGAGCGCTTCGTGCCGGCCGGGTCATCGTCGCTCCGTCTCTACCAGGTCGCGCGGCCGCGGCTGCCCGTGAGGGCGACCGACGAGCTCGGCACCGATCTGCTCCCGGCGCTCTCCGCGCAGGACCACGTTTACGCAGCGACGCTCCGCCCGACGCGCTACCAGGGACTGACCGAGCTGCACGATCTGGTCCTCGATTTCGGGGACCTCGCCGGGATGGACAGCGTGTTCCTGTTCCTCACCGGGTGGATCTACCCCACGGATGCGAGCATCAACTTCGCGCTCGCTCAGTCACCCGCGCTGCAGGTCGTTCCGCTCCAGGTACAGGTGAAGGACCCGGCCGACCGTTGGCGCACGGTGATCCCCGACCTCGGCTTTCCGGCGGGCAAGAACAAGACGGTCATTGCGGATCTGACGGGAAAGTTCCTGAGCGCCGACGGCCGAGTGCGTATCCGGACCAACATGGAGGTCTACTGGGACCGGGCGTTCGTGGCCGCCACGGCGTCGGCGAGTCCCGTGACCGTGACCGCCCTACGCCCCGTGGCCGCCGATCTCCGCTATCGCGGCTTCTCGCGCATGTACAGGAAAGGTGCATGTACAGGAAAGGTGGGCGGTACGGGCCCCAGTGGTATGACTACGACGACGTCGCGCGCGAGCCGGCCTGGGCGCCGATCGTGGGCGCGTTCACGCGCTACGGTGACGTCCTCCCGCTGCTCGATGCGGCGGACGACAGGTACATCATCTTTGGCCCGGGCGACGAGGTCGCACTCCGGTTCGACAGCGCCGCCGCGCCCGCCGTGCCTCCGGGCTGGAGCCGCGACTTTCTCATATACACAGACGCCTGGATGAAGGACGCCGACTTGAATACGGCGGCCGGCGGCACCGTGGAGCCGCTGCCTTTCCATTCGATGTCGCGCTACCCCTACGGTGTCGACGAGGCATTCCCGACCGATGCCGCACACCAACGGTTCGTCGAGACGTACAACACCCGTCGCGTGAGACTTGCCGGTCGCTAGATCAAATAGCCGCGCTTCATGAGGTTGCGCCCCGAGGCCGCGTAGCCCTCGGGCCCGGGCAGGTGCCAGCTCATCGAATCCGCGAGGCGGTCGTAGATGTTGAACAGGACGCACGCGTGGATCGCGTCCTCTATGCCATCGTCGCTCACGCCGGCGGCGCGGAGCGGGGCAAGGTCGGCGGGGCGCACGTCGGCGGGCGTGAGCGTGAGTTTCTCGAGGAAGCCGAGCGTGGCGCGCAGCTTCGGATCGAGCGGAGCGGTGCGCCAGTCTGCCAGCACCGCCGCGACCAACCTTTCATCCTTCTGTTCGTGTTTCAGGGCCAGCGACGCGACCGCGCCGTGAGCGCCGGTTCAGAACACACACTGGTTCAGGCGGGATGTGAATGCGGCGAACAGCTCCCGCTCGCCCACGCTCCACGGCGAGGGCCCGCGCATCACCGCCTGTGTCCAATCGCACATCGGACGGCCGAAGAACTCCGGCCGGTAGAGCAGGGTCTTGACGACGTCGGGCACGCGACGCCCGCTCACCAGGCGGATGAGCATGAGCTTCAACCGCTCGGGCAGACGGTGACCATGCTCGACTGTGCGGAGACGCATCAGCGCCCTTCGCCCCGCAGCGCGGCGAGCCCGCGCTCGAGCCGCCCCAGGGCCGCGCCGAGCGCCGCGGAGACGGTGACTTCGAAGAGGGCGTCGTCGGAGTTGCCGGCGCGCTCGAGTGCGCCGAGATCCTCGTCGGTCACGGTGTAGGCGTGCCGGGCGACCTTGTCGACGTAGGCGGCAAGCGCCGGAGGCAGGCCCTCCGCCACCGTCTGGTCCTCACCCCCTGTCCCCCTCTCCCGTTGGGAGAGGGGGGACGACGGGGGAGCAGCCGTGAGGCTCAGCTGTGCTGCCCGCGCGAGGATGGCGCGGCGCAGATCGGTGGCAGTATGTCCGGGCGTGGTCAGCACACGGTCGACCAGCCGCGCGGTGTAGGCGGCGTAGCGCCCGCCCAGGTCGCCCATGCTTCCCACGCTCGACGTTCGGAGCCCGCTAGAATCGCCGCCGCGCCCGTGTCCGTCAAGAGGGCGGAGCGGCTGTCGCGCCGGCAGGGCCCCTTGCGGGGTAGCCTTCCGACGCGTATTTCAATCGGCGCAACGCTTCCGTAGCTCCGTGCGGGTATTCGATCACGCCGTGGAGGGCAGGCGCATGGCACTGAGCCGTCACCTCGCTGCCGCGCACATCCGTAGTGTGGGGTGGGCGGCCCTCCTCCGTTTTGCCGATCCCAATCACGCGACGGAATTCACCGGGTCCCGCAGGGCCCGAAACGTAGTGCTCCTGACGTATCGCGAGCTGATCGCCAAGCAAGGCCTGAAGTCCATGCGCAGACCCGTTGGATGAGGAGGCAGCTTTCCATGCAAAACGTGCTACTGCGTAACGGTGTCGTTCGTGCAGTCGGGGTGAGCGTCCTGCTCGCGCTCAGTGCGGCCGGCTCGGCGTGGAGTCAGGGGCAGGAGGTCTCCGGCACCGTCACGTCGGCCTCGAGCGGCGAGAAGCTGTGGGGCGTGACGGTACGGGTGAAGGGCACGCAGACCCAGACGGTCACGAACCAACAGGGGCGTTACGCCCTCGTCGCCCCGGCCGACGCGGTCCTGACGTATGCGACCATCGGCTATCGCGGGATCGAGCGACCGGTGGGCGGACAGGGTACCATCGACGTCACGATGGAGCCCGCGCCGACGGTCTTGCAGGAAATCGTCGTTACCGGGTATACGACCCAGCGGCGGCAGGACATCACCGGTGCCGTCTCGAGCGTCAATCTCCAGGACGCGAATAAGGCGACCACCACCAGCGTGCTGCAGCGCATGGAAGGACAGGTGGCCGGCGTGACGGTGAAGTCGAGCGGCTCACCGGGCTCGCGCTCGACGGTTCGCATCCGCGGCATCGGCTCGTTCCACAGCAATGATCCGCTCTACATCATCGATGGGACGCCGGTCGAGGACTCGTATCTCAATTTCCTCAACCCCAACGACATCGCCGAAATCCAGGTCCTGAAAGACGCCTCCGCCGCCTCGATCTATGGATCGCGGGCCTCGAACGGCGTCATCATCATCGAGACCAAGAAGGGGCGGCCGGGCGGGAAGTCGGCGTCGATCGACGTGCGCACCGGCGTGTCGTCCCCGGTCAAGGGCTATGATGATTTCCTCATGACCGATCCGCTGCAGTATTTCGAGGTGATCAGGCGGTCCTATCACAACGCCGGACAGAGCCTCCCGCCGGAAGCAATAGCGCTGTACGGCCATGGCGCTGACACCGCGACTAAGGTGACCCTTCCGAAATACACCTACATCGGTAAGGGGGTGACGGTAGTCGACACAGACGCGGTGGGTCGTCCGGACTCCATCAACCGGTCGGCGTACTCCTATCCCAGCACGCTGATCATGCCCGCGAGCCAGGGCACCGACTGGTGGAAGGCGGTGTTCGGCACGGGGCAGTACACGGACGCCAACCTGGCGCTCACGGGCGGCGGGCTGGATAACTCCTACAACGTGTCCTTCAACTACCTTAGGCAGGATGGCACCGCGGCGTACAACCGGCTGCAGCGCGGGACCGTGCGCGTCAACACGGCGTTCAACGCCAGCTCGAAGCTCACCCTTGGTGAAAACATCGCCGTGTCGCGCGAGCAGGGCTACGGGGGGCTCGATGACGGCGCTCTCGGAGAGGGGAACATCGTCGGCAAGAACATCCTGATGCAACCGATCGTTCCCATCTACGACATCGCCGGGCATTTCGCATCCGGAAAATCCACGGGGTTGGGGAATAACACCAATCCGCTCAAGTATGCCTGGGCGCACCAATTTGACCGCAACACCAGCGACCGGGCCCTCGGCAATGCGTTCGCAAAGTTCGCCGTGCGGCCGGAACTGACGCTGCGCAGCCAGTTCTCGTTCAACCTATTCCAGAATGAGCAAACGGTCTTCAACCCCACGACGTTCGAGAACTCCGAGGCCAACGCCACCAACAGCATCACTCAGACCGACAACCGGAACACCGGCTGGACCTGGACGAACACCCTGACGTACGGACGGGCGTTCGGGCCGCACAACCTCGCGGTGTTGCTCGGCCAAGAAGCGAACTCCAGCACCGGCCGGTTGATCTTCGGAGGCATCTCGGGGCTCATCAATGACGATCCCTCCAACCGCTACATCACCGATGCGCTGGGACAGGCGTCCACCAAGACCGACAGCACCTCGGGGTCGTTCGACCGGCTGCTCTCCTTCTTCGGCAAGGCCGACTACAATTACGGGGAGAAGTACTACGCCAGCGTGACGGTGCGGCGCGACGGCTCGTCGAAGTTCGCGCCCGGAAACCAGTGGGGCACCTTCCCGGCGTTCAACGTCGGCTGGCGGCTCTCGCGCGAGTCGTTCTTCCCCCGGGGCGGCTTCCTCTCGAACGTGCTGCTGCGGTTCGGCTACGGCACGACCGGCAACCAGCAGATCCCCGGGGGACGCATCTTGTCCCAGTTTGGCGGGGGCAGCGGTGACACGTTCTACGACATCGGGAACACCGGTACCTCGGTCGTCGCCGGATACCGGCAGACGAAGTTGGGGAACCTGAACCTGAAGTGGGAATCGAACAAGTCCACGAACGTCGGCGCGGACCTCGACTTTCTCCAGGGGCGGGGCACGTTCACGGTGGACGTGTACTCGCGCACGACCGATAACCTGCTGTTCCCGCCCGCGGCCCCGGCGACGGCGGGCACGGCGGCCCCGGCCATTCAGAACATCGGCAAGGTCAGCAACAAAGGGGTGGACTTCGCTGCCTCCTACAACGGCACCATCGGGACCAACAAGGTCTGGAGCGTGTCCTTCAACGGCAGCCACTACAAGAACAAGGTGCTGCGGATCGATGGTCAGCTTAACAGCTTTGTCGATGCGGCCATCGGTCCCCAGATCACCCGCATCGGGAACCCGATCATCAACGAAGTCGGGCAGCCCATCGGCGCCTTCTTTGGCAAGGTGACGAACGGCTATTTCCCGGACGCGGCGACCGCAGCGGCGCATAAGCCCGACCCCCTCACTGGCACCTGCGCGAGGCCGCCCTGTCAGGGGGGAGCGATCGTGGGGGGGCTCCGGTACGTCGACCAGCCTACGGTCCGGGACACCATCAATTGTCCGCGCAGCCCCGGTTGCGTGGGCCTGTATCGCCCGGACGGCGTGATCAACGCCGGCGACCGGACCATCATCGGCACGCCGCACCCCGATTTCACGGCCGGCCTCAATCTGGGATTCCGCATGGGTCGCTGGGACTTGAGCGCGACGCTGTTCGGGTCGTTCGGTGGCCAGATTTATGACGCGCAGAAGGACTTCTACGTGTTCCGGGATTTCTCGACCAACGTCGTCAACGACCGGCTCACCAACTCATTCTGCATCGCCGGGGACGCGGGATGCACCCACCCGGGCGACCAGAACGCGAAATATCCGCGCCTCAATCAGAACGACAATGGCAGCGACGACATCAGCAGCTTCTTCATCGAAAGCGCGACCTATGTGCGGCTGCACGCGCTGCAGATCGGATTCGCCGTTCCCGCGACGCTGATCAGCTGGCTTCCCTCGGGGGGACGCATCTACGTACAAGCCGAGAACTTGTTCACGCTCACCGGATACGCTGGACTCGATCCGTCATTGCCGGCGCGGGCGTTCACGGGAGCATCGGGCGACGTTCGTGACCAGTTCCGCAATGTCGACGTGGGTGTCTATCCGAGCAGCAGAACGTTCACCGTTGGGATCAGCACCACGTTCTAATGCGATCGCCTCTACACAAGGGACTGAAGACGATGACAACCTCATGGCGTTTCAGAATGCTGGGCGGAACGGCATGCCTCCTGGTGGGCCTGGCGATCACGTACGCCTGCTCGGACTTCCTCAACACGCCGGCGCAGGGCACCCTGGACGTGAACGCGTTGTCGACCCGAGCGGGCGTGGAGGGCTCACTGATCGCCGCCTACCGCTCGCTCGACTGCAACAATGCCACCAACGGCAACTTTGGCTGCGCGGCCAGTAACTGGCCGTTCGGGAGCATCACCACTGACGATGCCTACAAGGGCTCCGAAGCCACCGACCAGCCTCAAGCGACCAAGATCGAGCTGTACGCGTGGAGCTCCGATCAGGCGCAAGCCTATCTGGACCGCAAGTGGGCCAGTATGTACGAAGGCGTGGCGCGCGCCAACGCGACGATTCGGCTGCTGCAGGCCGTCAGCTCATCCAAACCGGGGGAGATCTCGCACGCCGATTCCATGGGCATCATGGGAGAAGCGCTCTTCCTGCGCGCGCATTATCACTTCGAGTTGTGGCGCATGTGGGGCAACGTTCCCTACTACTTCGAGACCGACAACGACTATCGGAAGCCCAACGCCACCGACGCGACCCGAGGCGCCGATTCCGTTGCCAAACTGGTCCTCGCCGATCTGCAGGCCGCTGCTGCCCTGCTGCCGGCCACTCCGAGGAACGGGCAGAAGGGTAGAGTCACATCGTGGACCGCACGCGCCTACAAGGGCCGGGTACTGGTGTCCACGCATCAATACGCGGCCGCGATCGCGACCTTCGACAGCGTGATCGCGAGCGGCACCTACGCGCTCGAAGTCAGCTTCGATCGCGTGTGGACCGGCTTCCATCAATACGCCGATGGGCCGGAAACCATCCTCGCCTATCAAGCGTCCGTCAACGACGGAGAGCCGAACGGCAACAATTCCAACTACGGCGAGCGGCTCAACCTGCCGCATTCCGGCAGTCCGTTCAAGTGCTGCGGCTTCCATCAGCCGTCGCAGAATCTCGCGAACCTCTACGCAGTGGATGGCGTGACCGGACTGCCCAGGGCGTTCACTGATTCAGCGAACTGGAACAACCGCGACTCCATCTGGTACGCGTCACCCAGCGATACGGTCGATCCCCGGATGGACTGGACGATCGGTCGGTACTTTGCGCCGTACAAGGACTGGGGCATGGAAACGCCCTGTTTCACGCCCTGCCTGGACGGGTGGATCCGCGCTCCCGGCTACGGCGGCCCGTACAGCCCGAAGAAGAACGCGCAGGAGAAGGCGAGCGGCGCCGTCAGTAAAGTTGGCTGGCAGCCCGAGCAGGAGAACGGCGTCCACATCCACATTTTCCGGTACGCCGATTTACTGCTGCTCGACGCCGAGGCAAAGGTAGAGACCAATGACCTGGCAGGCGCCCTCCTCCTCGTGAACCAGGTCAGAGCCCGTGCCGGAGTGGCCGCTCAAGGGTGCGGGGATGGGGCAACTGACGCCGCCCTGGTCGCGAAGTACCCCAAGTGCGCCAACGACAGTCGCCTCGCCGTGCCGATCAACGATACCACGATCAGCTGGGCGACCTACAAGGTCTCGCCCTACCCGGCGTTCGCGACCCAGGCCGACGCCAGACGCGCGGTACGCATCGAGCGCCGGCTCGAGTTGTCCATGGAAGGCCAACGGCTGTTCGACCTGCGGCGCTACGGGGGCAGCTACGCTGCACAGGTGATGAGTACGTACCTCAAGGCGGAATCGACGTCCGTGCGGAGGTCGTACAAGAACGCCCAGGTAGCGTACGGATCGCCGCTGAATGATCTCTATCCGATTCCGACGGTGGAAATCGACTTGAGCATCGTGGGAGGGGTAAAGCGACTGACCCAGAACCCGGGCTGGTAATAGACCAGACGCGCCTTACCGACGCCGGATGGTGAAGGCCTGCAGGGAGTCGCCGTGATTCGCAACCAGCACGGCACTCCCTGCGGGCGTTTTCACGAGAGCCATCCCCGTGACGTGCCGGGGCGCCAGAAAGCCGCTCTCCACGGGAGCGATTGCCGCGAAGTGGCCCAGGCCGTCTCCCTTCAGCCAGAGGCCGTTGCCGGCGTCAGCCGGTGCGGTGTTCGGCTCCGTATCATAGAGGTTGCCGGCCTCGATCAGATCGAGGTTCCCATCACCGTCCACGTCCTGGGCCACGATTCCTCGGATCGGTGAGGCTTGCGCCAGTGTGGGTAACGCGGACAGGCTGAAGGTCCCGTTGCCGGTGTTCTGCAGGTACACACTGGCAAACGTGTCCGCTTGGTAATGGAGGGCCTGCTGTAGCTGGGAAGGGCCGAACAGCTGCGGAATCGACGCTTCCGCAAACGCGGCATAGGTCGGGAATCGGAGGGCCAGGGGATACATCGCCGCACCGAGCGTCGCCAGTCCGTAGAACGGGTATTCGGTCCCGCCGACCTCCTGGGTGAGGACGATGTCTGTGGTGCGGTTCCCGGTGAAATCGAGCGCATAGATCCCGAACTTGCGCTGTGACCACGTCGTGTAGCTGAAATTCCAGCCGAGATTCCCGGCCACGAGGTCGGGGCGGCCGTCGTGATTGAAGTCTCCGCTGACCAGGCTGTACCACCACCCCCGCAGTGGTGGCAGCCCCATGGACGCGGTCACGTCGCGCAATCGCTTCCCGCCGTTCTTGTAGAATTGGAGCGGCATCCACTCTCCGGCCGTCACCAGATCCAATCGCCCGTCGCCGTCGAAGTCGATCCAGACCGCGGCCGTAATCATTCCGCCGGGGTGAATCAATTCCGGTGCCACCTCTTCCGTGACATCGGTGAAGTGGCCACCGTCGTTTCGTAACAAATAGCTGCGAGTCGGGTACGGGTAATTTCTCGGCGTGAGGCGCCCGCCCACGAACAGATCCAGTCGGCCATCCCCGTTGAAGTCCCCGGCCGCCACCGTCGCCGTGCAGGACCGCATCTCCGGCAACGCCTGGGTATCGCGCACGAACCTCCCGCCGCCCTGGTTGACATACAGGCGGTCCTGCAAGCGCCGGGACTCCGGCGCCAGCTGGTACGCGCAGCTCGCGACATACAGGTCCGGAAGCCCGTTTCCGTTGGCGTCGAAGAACAGGGCTCCCCAATCTTCGTACGCCTTGTCAGCAGCCCAGGGTTGACCGCGGGTCGATTCGACGAAGCTGCCGTCCTTTCGTTGAATGAACAGCTTACCCGGGACACCGCCTGCCCCGCCGATGAAGACATCATCCAAACGATCGCCGTTCACGTCTCCCACGGCCAGCGGAGGGCCCTGGCTGGACGGCATGTAGGGCAAGAGGGGCTGGACGTCGTAATCGACGAAGCTGCTGGCCTGGTGTTTGTACTTGATGGCGCTGACGGGCTGGAACAGCTGAAGCCGGTTGGGGAGGTTGGGGGAGGTTGGGGAGGTTGCTCCCGTCTTACTTGCGTCTCCCTGCCGCAGCGCGACCATCCGATCGACGTCCAGACCGGTCAGTAGTTGATAACGTCCATCGGGCCACGTGACTTCCAGGCTGTCCACGCGCGTGGCACGACCCAGCCCGAAATGCTCTCGGTCGTCCATGGTGGACATGTAGCCCCGGTACGGGGAATGGTAGAGGTACTGCTTCTGTCCTCCCGCCGTGAGGATCAGGCTCGACCCGATCCCGCGCGCGTTGGGAGACTCTCCCTGCAGCGTGATCTCCAGGTAATGATGAGCATCGTCTTTGGGCTGCACATTCTCATAGATGGATGCGACCGCGTTGATGCGGTTCACCACGAGATCGAGTCTGCCGTCGTTATTGAGATCGGCATACGCCGCGCCGTACGAAAAGCCCGCGTGGTCCATCCCCCACTCTGTGGTCCTGTCGGAGAATGTGAGGTCACCCTCATTCCGGAAGATCGCGTTCGACACCGCGTAGCTGCGCAGCTCCTTCAAGAGATTCAGTGCCCGTCGATTGTCTCCCGTCCGCTGGGCACGGCGCATGGCGCTCTGGTAATCGAGATCGGTGACCGCTTTGGGATAACCGCTCGTGATGAAGATGTCCTTGTAGCCGTCGTTGTCGAAGTCCCCAAACAGGGCGCTCCAGCTCCAGTCCGTGTACGCGACGCCCGCCAGGCGGGCAATCTCACTGAAGACGGCATCTCCGTGACTCGTGACGCCGTTGTTCAGCTGCAGCGAGTTGATGTCGTAGTCGTCGCGAAATCCCCGGCTGCGCAACTCCGCTTGGCCGCCGTACGTCAAGAACCCGCTCGTCCGTTTGCGCCGGCTCAGCGCCTGTGGCATCATGTCCACCTGCAGAATGTCGGGGCGCCCATCATTGTTGAAATCGGCGATGTCCACCCCCATGCCGGCAAAACTGGAGTGCTTGAGCGATGCCGCGGCCCGGTCCGAGAACGTGCCGTCCCGGTTGTTGATGTACAGGGCGTCGTTGGGTGTGTCGTCGTTGGAAACGAAGATGTCGGGCCACCCGTCCCCGTTCACGTCCGCCACGGCCACGCCGAGCCCGTATCCCAGCTGCGGCAGGATCCCCGCTTGCCGGGACACGTTCGTGAACGTGCCGTCGCAATTGTTGTGATACAACTGATCGTAGCTGGCGGGGGTCGCGCGGCGCACGCCCGCCGGATGGATGGTCGCTTCGCCGCGGGCGTAATCCTGGGGTGAATTCTCGAGCAGAAAGAGGTCGAGGCAGGCATCCCGGTCGTAATCGAGAAACACCGCGTGGGTCGTGAAACCAGTGTCGGCGATGCCGAACTGCGCCGCGGCCTCCGTGAACGAGCGATTGCCGTTGTTGAGAAACAGCAGATTGGCACGTTCATTTCCCGTGGACCCGGGCGGACCGGAGACAGAAACGTAGATGTCCAAGTACCCATCGTTGTTGATGTCCACGAGCGTCGCCCCCGTGGCCCAGCGGCTGGTCATGACGCCGGCCGACTGCGAGATGTCGTCGAACCGATAGCCCCCCTTGTTCAGGTACAGGCGGCTCGAGACCATGTTGCCCGTCAAGAGGATGTCGGGCAGCCCGTCGTTGTCGATGTCGCCGATCGCCACGCCGCCGCCGTTGTACACGTACGGATCGGTCTGTTCGTTCAAGGAATCATTGGTGACGATGGTGTTCGAAAACGTGATACCTGTCTGCGCCGGCGGCAGGAGTCTGAAAAGCGGCGGGGTCCGGACGGATCGCCTGCCACAGCTCATCACGACCACAATGGGGACGAGCGTAGCGACCGCGCGCGGCGAGAGTCGGAACATGAGTCCGCGGAATCTAACGCTCGCCGCCGAACGCGGGTGTGGCTGAGCAGCTCGTCTCCCGGTCCGATCACCACTCGCGGGTGTCGGGGGGGGTCTTCGGCGGCCGTCGGCGCTCAGCCGCCCATGAGATGCCGGGCGGGGTTGAACAGGCTCTCGACCGCGCTCTGCAGCTGAGCCGGGAGGGTGAACAGATCGGACACCGCCTGTGTTTCGTCCGACGACAACGCGCTGCCGTCCGCGTGACGAACGGTGATGCCGTTGTTGGTGCCGGAGAGGCGCGCGAACGGCACGCCATTCACCGCGATCGCCACGTCGACCGTCACGGTCTGAGGCGACACGACGGCCCGGATCGATCCCGTCTCCGATACGGTTTCGGTGCCGCGCGTCACGCTGAAATCGAGCGTGATCGTCGCGTTGTTCGCGTCCGGGCCCGTGATGGTCTCATGCGAGACCACATGGAGCACAGGGTTGTCGAGGTCCCACGTGCCGTCGATGGTGACGTTGGGATGGTCGGTGTCCAGGCCCGTCGCGACAAATGTGCCGTTGAAGGCGAGTGACCGGATGCCGTCGGTCACGAACCCGCTCGCCGAGGCGTTGAACCCCGTGACCACCGGCGATCCTGTGACGGTCGCGGTCACGGTGTAGTCGGCGTACGTCGGGTTGCCCGTGGTTCCCGGCGTGCCGCCGAAGATAGTGACCTGGAGCGAGTTGCTGGTACCGCTGCTATGGTCCACCAGATCGACGTACCCGACAGGCGTAAGGGGTGATTCGATGATGTGACCGGTGGCAGGATCGATGGTGTACAGGATGATGCGGACGCCGTTCGCTGGAGCAGGCGGGGTGGCGCTCGAGTTCTGGATGTACGCGTGCGTGGTCACGTCCCACACCCATGTCGTGCCGAGCAGCGGCGCGGGAATGACACTGGCCATGATCCCGGGGCCAAGGACGCGGGCGGCGGTGCGGAGCGCCTCAAGGCGCTCGGGCGCGCTCGCGTACAGCTGGCTGGCCGTGCGCGGCAGCGCGATGGGGGCGGTGCCAAGCAGGGCGCCCGGTCGGGTCGCGACGGCGGCGGGTGATCCCGCGGCTGAATCGATTGCAGCGAAGGCCTCGAACACGGTCGATTGAAGCACGCCCATGGCGGTCTGAAGGTCGGAGCTCAACTGCGCCGGGTTGGCGAGATGCGATTGTGGGCCAGTCATGTTGTTGCAGGCGGCCGTGAGCGCGACGAGACCAAGCGCCCACGCAAGGCGACCATGACGTGCAGGCATGCTGCTCCTCGCAAATGAAGTCAACCGGCCAATGGGCATGGCCGCAGCCGACGATACCAACCTGGAACGTACGGCGTAGCGGCCCGGCTGGACAGTGACGGGGCGCACGGGTGCCAGCGGCTGGGCGAGCCAGTTCAGCTCGGCGAGCGTCACGTTATCATTCCGTCCATGTTTGACCATTTTCATCACACGGGGCCGAGACTCGCTGTTGTCGCTCTCTCCTGCCTCTCGCTGACGACTTGCCGCAGGTTGTATCGCTTCGAGGGAGAACGGCTCGCGCATACCTATTGTACCGCCTGCCACATGTTTCCCCAGCCGGCACTGCTCGACAAGCAAACCTGGCGAACCGGTGTTTTACCGCAGATGGCGCTGCGACTGGGCGTGCCTACGAAGTCGTTGTTTACCGAAATGTCCCGGGACCCGGCGATGGTCGTCCTGACCAAGGCGGTGTCAGAACCAGATTGGGAGAAACTTGTCGGGTATTATCTCGAACAGGCCCCGGACACCTTGCCACAACAGTCGCTGCCGGCTCAACCGCAGCTCGATCCCCCCATGTTTTCCGCCGCTCCGTTCATTCCGCGGCTGCACAGCAGCGCGATAATCACGCTCTTGAAAACCGACACCGTCAATGAACGCATTTTTGTCGGGGAGGCGGGTAGTAACACGTTTCGGGTTTTTGACTTCCACCGCCATCTGACAGCGTCGCTGACGTTGGCTAGTCCGCCAACCGACGTGATCTCCGAGAAAGACCGTCTGCTCGTGCTCGAATCGGGCAAACTCGAGCCCAATGACGACCCAAAGGGGACGCTCGTGCAGTACGATGTCGCCCGTGACGGGTCGTTGCATTTCAGCAAGGTGTTAATCGACTCGCTGTTCCGCCCCGTCTTCGTGAAGCCGTTCGACTCTGCCGGGCAGGGCCGCAAAGACTTTGTGATCTGCGAATTCGGCAACAACCGCGGGCGCCTGGCGCTCTATCGAGAGGATGGCGGGACGTATCGGCGCCACGTGCTCGATGCCACACCCGGCGCGATACGGTTCGAAATCCTCGACCTCACGGGGGATGGATTTCCCGATATCGTGGCACTGTTCGCGCAGGCTGACGAGCGAATCGTCTTGTTCGTCAACGACGGTACAGGCGATTTTTCCGGGCGGCGTAAGGTCTTGGCCCGCTTTCCGCCGGTCTATGGCTCGATGTACTTCACCCTGCGGGACTTCAACGGCGACGGCAAACCGGATATCCTGTACGTGAACGGCGACAACTTCGACTATTCGCGTGTTCTCAAACCCTACCATGGCATCCGGGTCCTGGAAAATGACGGCCACAACAATTTTACCGAGCGCTACTTTTTCCCCGTGTATGGAGCCGCCCAGGCGGTGGTCGCGGATTTCGACCAGGATGGTGATCTCGACATTCTGACCACCAGCAATTTTCCCGACTCCGCACGACATCCCGAGCGGGGCATCATGTACTTCGAGAATGTCGGCGGCTACACCTTCAAGCCCTATGCATTTTCCATCGCCAGCGGCAATCAGTGGAATGTCATGGCAACGGCCGATCTGAACGGAGACGGGCGCCCGGATGTCCTCATTGGCGCCATGCATCTGCAAGACATTGCCAGGATTCAACGGGGATTCCGCGAACCAACGCTGGAAACCGCCGTAGATCCGATCCTGCTGTTTGAGAACAGGATGCCGGCGATGTCACATGGTGGAAGGAGCAGGGGCCATCCCTGACCCGGAATCCGTCTCAGGACGTCCTTGCGTGAATTGGTGAGCTAGCAGAGGTCGCAGTACCCTTTTCCGTTGTAATCCAAAGCGGGCACGCATCGAGTCGCTGGTGATCAAGCGCCGAGCAGGGATCCCGCGGGGCGTTGAGGACAGGCCCTCCCTTACGGCAGGGCGCGAAACCCAGCTGCAACGAAATGGCGATCGAGCGTCAGGGCGTCCGGAATCCCGCGTTCGTTCATCACGGCGAAGCTCACCGCATCCGCAAGAGAGAAATCCTGGTCGCCATAGGCCTCCAGCCAGTCGGTCACGGCCCGCGCATCGAGGTCCGGCGTGCTGTACACGACGAGGTTGGGCGGTCGACCGACGTGGCCCACGAACGCGAGCGCGGCCGCTCGGGTGGTGCGTCGCAACAGCAGCGCGTGGGTCTCGGCCACGACCAGGTTCGTCGTCACCACGCGCACGCCCCGGCGCACGCGCTCTCGCAAGACGCCCGCGATGGCGTCGTGTGCCGGATCGCGACCCACCGCCAGCGGGTACCACGCGCTCGTATCGACGAACAGTTCAGCGGCCACGGCGCCGCGGCCGCCGGGCGGGGCGCCCCCAGCCTGCGGCTTCGCTTTCGGCGAGGTAGCGGTCGTGCTCGCGGGCGACGTCGTACCCTGGGCCACCGGCTTGCTCCCGATCGGCCACGCCGATGATCTGTAGCGCCGGGTGGGCGGCTGGGTCGGACGTCTGGTGCTCGAGCAGCTCGAGGGCCCGGCGGAGTACGTCGGACATCGTGGCGCCGAACTGGCGCGCCAACCGCTCGAGCCGTTGGCGCTCGACGGCGTCGAGGTAGACCTGCACCGGTTCTTTGACGCGTCGCTTCGAAGTCATGATAGTGTGTCATGTCATCATTAGTCATCATCATGATAGCAAGAGGACGGCAGCGGCGCCAGCGCCCGCGGCCACGAAGGAAGCCAGGCGTCGAGGGGGCGTTCCGGGCGTCCTTGACAAGGGGGCCGGCAGGGGAAGAATGAGGAGTGGTGTTGCATGTGAGCCACACCTTCGGCCTGAGGGGACGCCTATGAGACGAGCAGGGTACGTCATCGGTGCGCTCGTGGCGCTGCCATGGATGGCGCCGCTTGGCGCGCAACAGCCCACGGGCGCGATTCGCGGACGCGTCACGGACGGCGCGACGCAACAACCGCTCTCCGGGGTCACCGTCGCGGTCGGGAACCGTGCCGCGCAGGCCCAGAATGACGGCCGCTACGTCATCACTGGGATACCTGCGGGCTCATACAGCGTCCGGGCGAGGGTGATCGGGTACACTCCGGCGACGCAACCCGTCACGGTCGCCGGCCGCGATACGGTCGTCGTCGACTTCACCCTGAACGCTCAGGCCATCGGCCTGTCGGAAATCGTGGTCACCGGGTACGGAACGCAGCGCGCCGGCAACATCACCGGCGCCGTCACGCAGGTGTCGTCGGCGGAGTTCAATACCGGCCGCGTTATCACCCCGCAGGCGCTTATCCAGGGCAAGGTGGCGGGCGTGCAGGTCGTGGACAACAACGAGCCCGGTGGGGGTCTCAAGATTCGGATTCGCGGCGCAACCTCGGTCAACGCGAGCAGCGATCCGCTCTACGTCATCGACGGGATGCCCGTAACCAGCACGCTCTCGGCAGGCCGGGACTCCCTCAGCCGGGATGCGCTCAACTTCCTCAATCCCGACGACATCGAGAGCATCACGGTGTTAAAGGACGCTTCGGCGGCGGCGATCTACGGGGCGAATGCCGCCAATGGCGTCGTGCTCATCACCACCAAGCAGTCGCGGCAACATGGGCCGGAGATCCAGTTCAGCACCAGCATATCCTCCTCATCAGTCACCCGGCTCCCTTCCGTGCTGAACGCGAGTGATTTCCGGGCGGCGGTGGCGGCGCAAGCGCCGGCGAGAAGCGCCAGCCTGGGCAACGCGAACACTAACTGGTTCGACCTCGTCGATCGCAGCGGCTTCGGCCAGCAGCACGACGTGGTCGTCTCCGGTGTGGGACAGAGCAGCAACTACCGGTTCTCGGTGGGCTATCTCAACCAGGACGGGATCATCCGGAGGAGCTCGACGGAGCGGCTCTCCCTGGGCATGAGCTACGAACAGCTCCTGCTGAACGACAACCTGGACATCAAGACCAACGTGCGCGGGGCCCGCTCGTCCGAGCAGTTCCAGGCCGGCGACGTGCTCGGCAACGCTGTCGCGATGGCGCCGACGCAACCGGTCACCGACCCGACTAACCCGACCGGATATTGGGACTGGCCGACGACGGGTGCGTCCGCGAGCAACCCGGTGGCGAGCCTGAACCGGTCAGTGGGCCAGGGCACCACCTGGCGCAGCATCGGCAACATGCAGGGCGCTTACCACCTGCCGTTCCTGAGGAGCCTCACCGCCAACGTCAATCTCGGGTACGACCTGACACAGGCCAACAACCAGACGTTCATCCCGAACGACCTGGCCGCGCAGATCCGACAAGGCCAGGGCTTCCTGAGTCTGTCGAACCGGAACCAGACGAGCCTGCTGGGAGAGGGGTACCTGAACTATTCGGCCCCGATCATGGCGGTGCCCGGCAATATCGATCTGACCGCCGGATACTCGTATGCCAGCTCGCACACCGAGAGCCCGTATTTCCAGGAGACGGGCCTCCCGACCAACCTGCTGGGCATCAACGGCGTTGTGGTGGACACGACCTCGGTCGTCCAGAACAGCAACTACGTCGTGGATTACAAGCTGATCTCCTTCTTCGGTCGCTTCAACTACAATCTGAACGACCGCTACCTCCTCGCCGCGAGCGTCCGGCACGACGGGTCGTCGCGCTTCGGGCCCGGGCAACAATGGGGCACCTTCCCCTCGGTTTCGCTGGCCTGGCGGATTTCGCAGGAGCCGTTCCTGAGGAGCGTCACGGCGCTCTCGGACTTGAAGATCCGCGCGTCGTGGGCCAAGACCGGCAACCAGGCGTTCGGGGACTATTTGCAGTACCCGACGTACACCTACAGCAACGCCCAGGCGCAGTATTACTTCGGCGGGCAATTCATCCCCACCATCCGGCCGAGCGCGGTGGACACGGCCATCCATTGGGAAAGCACTGAGTCGTATAACGTCGGCGTGGACTACGCGCTCTTCGGTCAACGGATCAGCGGCGCCATCGATTGGTACACAAAGAACACAAGCGACTTGATCTTCACCGTGCCCGTCCCCGCCGGTACGAATTTCACGAACCTCCTAACGACCAACGTGGGCACCATGCGGAACCGGGGGATCGAGCTCAGCGTCAACGCCAGGATCCTTGAGCCGCGCGCCGAGGGCCTCGGCTGGACCGCGGGCTTCACGGTCAGCCACAACGGCAACGAGTTGCTGAGCATCAACCCGAACCGCACCCTCTCCCAAATCAACGTCGGCCCCATCGGCGGTGGTACGGGGAACACCATCCAGGTGCTGATGCCGGGCCATCCGATCAACTCGTTCTTTGTCTGTCAGCAGTTCTACCAAGGCGGGAAGCCGGTTCAGAACACGTACGTGCCGCTGGTCCAGAACGCGGCCGGCGACAGCACCGTCCAGGGCTGCACCAACGACCTGCGGCCGTTCCACTCCCCCTGGCCGACGGTGGAGCTGGGTCACTCATCGTACTTTACGTTCCACAAGCTTGACCTGAGCTTCACGCTGCGGGCGCAGCTCGGCAGCTACGTCTACAACAACGTCGCGGCGTCCAACGGCTCTTACCAGAACATCACGACCGCCAACGTGACGCCGACCAACATGGACGCCTCGGTGTTGAAGACCGGCTTCGCGGCGCCCCAGTTCCTGTCGGATTTCTACGTACAGAAGGCGTCGTTTCTCCGGATGGACAACATCACGCTCGGGTGCAACTTCCAGTACGGTGGCCGCCCGTGGCGCGCGTACGCGACGGTCCAGAATGCCTTCACCATCACGGGCTACAGTGGTGTGGATCCGACCGCAGGGCTGAACGGTCTCGACAACAACATCTATCCGCGCTCGCGCACCTTCAGTGGTGGCCTGAGCGTCCGGTTCTGAGAAGGGACACCAATATGAACCTCAGGACACTCAAGGCTGTTGCGGTCGTCGCCCCGCTGCTCGCGGCCGTCGGCGGCTGCACGGACCCGACGGTAGCTCCGAGGAGCACGGTGACGGGCGCCAATATCTGGGCCGACCCGAACGCCTATGCGCAGTACATGGCGAAGCTGTACGCGGGGCTGGTCGTCACCTCACAGATCGGCCCGAATGATCCCGGGGACAAGAACGGGGACATCAAGCTGATCGACGAAGGGACATCGGAATTCCTGCGGCTCAACTGGTATCTGCAGGAGCTTCCCACGGACGAGGCGGTGATCGGCTGGAACGATCCCGGCGTCCCCGACCTGAATAGATGGCAATGGAACTCGACCAACACGATCAGCCAGGCGATGTACTACCGAGTCTATTTCGAGACCGTGTTGGTGAATGAGTTCCTGCGCCAAACCACGCCGAGCTTACTGGACTCGCGGGGCGTCGGCGCGGCGCTGAAGGCGCGGATCAAGGAGTACCGCGCCGAAGCCAGATACCTGCGGGCCTTGTCCTACTGGGTCGGGCTGGACTTTTTCGGGAGCATCCCGCTCGTGACCGAGGCCGACCGGATCGGCGGCCCGCCGCCCAAGCAGGTCGCGCGCGACAGCATGTACCGCTACGTGGTGAGCGAGCTGAAGGCGATCGTGGATTCGCTGCCGACACCCAACGGGGCGGTCACCTATGGCCGCGCGACGCCCGCGGCGGCGAACATGCTGCTGGCCGAGCTCTACTTGAACGCGCAGGTCTACGCGGGCACGGCCGACTATGCGAGCGCGCTGACCGCCGCGTCCGATGTCATCACGTCGAACCTGTTCACCCTGGAAAGCAATTACCGGCACAACTTCACGTCCGATAACCAGACGTCGACGGAGGTCGTCTTCGCCGCGATCCAGGACGGGAACCATACTCAGACGTGGGGGGGGATGACGTTCCTGATCCACGGCGGCTGCGGGGGCAGCATGCAGGCCTCGTGGTTCGGCGTGGACTACTGCTGGGGCGGCTACCGGGTGAAGCAACAGGCGCGCCGCTGGTTCAGCGCGGGCGACTCCCGCGGGTCGTTCATCTACGACAGCATTGCGGCGGTTGACTCCACGACAGCTCAGCGGGCTCGCGATTCGCTCACGATTGGTGCGGACACGCTAGGAGACCCCGGGCATCCTAGCAGCAAGAAACACTGGACGACAATCGACCACAGCGTTCGCGATTCCGTCATCGACATCGGCTCGTTCAACTACGGCGTCGCCGGGCCCAAGTTCACCAACAAGACGTCCGCTGATAGCGCGGGCTCACAAACGGGGCTGGTCGACACGGATTTCCCGGTCTTCCGCCTCGGCGAGGCGTACCTCATTTACGCCGAGGCCGCCGTGCGCACGGGCACCAACGTGGCCCAGGGGGTGACCTACTTCAACCTTCTGCGGCAGCGCGCGTTCGGCGACGCGAGCCACGACATTACGGCCGGCCAGATGACGCTGGACACCATCCTGGCCGAGCGGGGCCGCGAGCTGCTGTTCGAGGCCCGCCGCCGAACCGATCTGATTCGGTTCGGCCTGTTCACGGGGGGGACGTACCTCTGGGCGTGGAAGGGCAACCAGCCGGGTGGGACGGCTACGCTTCCGAAGTATGATCTCTACGCGATCCCCCTGAACGAGCTCAGTGCCAACCCGAACCTGAAGCAGAATCCGGGCTTCTGAGCGCGGAAGATCTCAGGGCCGTACTGTGGCGCGGCTGCCCACCAGGTTGGTCGTGATCTCGAAGTCCACAACGTCCCCGGGCGCGACCACGACTTCGTCGGGCTGGACACGGGGGCCGGCGCCGCTGGCCTGGGCCAGGAACTGTACATGACCTCCGGCGGCGAGCATCCCCGGGGGGAGCTCGAAACTGCGGGGAATTCCCGGGGCCACAGTCCCCATGTGGTAGGAGGTCCCGTTTCCGACGACGAAGATCTCCATCGCGCTCTGGGAATTGTTGGTGACGTTCACGCTGACGCGAGCTACATGCGGCGGTAATTGTCCGGGGTCAGCCGCCGCGCCGCGGCGATGGGCGCACGCGGACGTGGTCACGAATAGCGCGGCGAGCGCGAATTGCAGGCCGCCTTGCATAGCTGCCTCCCCACGTTAGTGGACGGACCGCAGCCTCCGGCGCAATATAGGGTCGCGAGGCTAACCTCGAACCCTGCATCACCAGGAGCGATCACCATGTGCCCCCGCCCCGTGGAGAGCACCGCTACGACTCGCCGAACACGACCTCGTCGAGCGTCTCGATGCCGGCCACCCGGACCCGTACTCCTCCAGTCCAGCGGGCCAGCACCGTACCATTGGCTTGGCGAAAGTGCCACACCTTGATTCGCTCGATCCCCAGGGACTCGACGACAGAAGCCGGGAACCACGACAACTCCGCCCTCGTGTCGTCGCGCATATTACCTCCTCCTGCCTCGCCGAGTAGTACCACAAGAACTCAGGCCGTGTCAATGCTACTCCTCGCGTGCGCCGCGACCACTTCGCTCGCCGCGCAGCAAACACCCGGCCCCGTGTGGACGCGCGGCGCCGTGTGCTACGAGGTGTTCGTGCGCTCCTTCTTCGACTCGAACGGCGACGGCGTCGGCGACCTGAACGGCCTGGTTCAGAAGCTCGACTACATCAACGGCCTCGGCGCGTCCTGCATCTGGCTGATGCCCGTCGCCGCGTCGCCCAGCTACCACGGCTACGACGTGAGCGACTACTACCGCGTGGAGCCGGCCTACGGCACCAACGACGACTTCAAGCGATTGGTGGCGGAAGCGCACCGCCGCGGTATCGTGGTGCTCGTGGACATGGTCCTGAACCACAGCTCGAGCGAGCACCCCTATTTCCAGGCGGCCCTACGCGATACCGCATCGTCCTATCGCGCATGGTACCGCTTCTCACCGGCGCCGCTCGGCAAGGGTCCCCACGGCGGGGACGACTGGCATCGCTCCCCCGTGCGGGACGAGTACTACTACGGCGTGTTCTGGAGCGGGATGCCGGACTTGAACTACCAGACGCCCGCCGTCCGGGACGAGGCGATGAAGATCGCCACCTTCTGGCTGCGCGACATGGACGTCGACGGGTTCCGCCTGGACGCGGTCCCATACCTGGTTGAAGAAGGCAACTGCCTGATGGGGTGCTCCGGCACCCACGCGTTTCTCCACGTGTACGCCGCGCACATCGATAGCGTGAAGGTCGGCGCATATACCGTCGGCGAAGCGTGGGGCAACATCGATCACATGATGCCCTATTACCCCGACCAGCTCACCTCGTACTTCGGCTTCGAGCTGGCCGATTCGCTCCTTGCGGCGGTCCGGACCGGCTCGGCGGCGGGGCTGCTCGCCGGTTTCTTGCGGCTCCAGGACACCCTGCCGGCCTACCGCTGGTCGCCGTTTCTCTCGAACCACGACCAGACCCGCGTGATGACTGCGCTGGGCGGCGACGTCATGCGCGCGAGGCTCGCGGCGACGCTCCTGCTGACGCTCCCGGGCCTGCCTTTCATCTATTACGGCGAGGAGATCGGGATGACGGGTGACAAACCCGATCCGCGGCTGCGCACGCCGATGCAATGGAGCGCGCGTCCGGGACTGGGATTCACCTCAGGCACCGCATGGGAGAGCGCCCAGTCGGACTCGCTGACCACCACTGTCGCGGCGCAGGACGCCGACCCAGGCTCGCTGCTGAACCTGTACCGCCGGCTCATTCACCTGCGCAGAGAGAACGAGGCCCTCGCGGTGGGGAAGCTCGTGCCGCTCTCGGCCGCGAGCTCCCAGGTTGTCGCATACCTGCGACGGGCCGGCAACCACGCTGTGCTCGTCGTCGCGAACCTAGGCGCCACCGCGGTCTCGCGCGTCTCGATCGGCTCCGTGGCGGGCGTGCTTCCGGCCGGGAGGTACACGCCGCGCAACCTGCTCGGGGGTCCCAACGGCCGCAGTCTACAGGTCGACGCTTACGGGCGAATCCGCGAGTATGTCCCGGTGGCGACGATCGGACCTCGGGAGAGCCTCGTCCTCGACCTTCGCGAGTGAACTCGCGGCTCGGCGTCTGCCCGTGAACGGGCGTGCAGTCCCCGCTTCAGCGGTAGGGCCGAGCCGCGGCTTCAGCCGCGCTCCACGGGAGGCGTCGATGTGTAGAGGCCTTCAGGCGAGGTCACGTTTGGTTCTGGCGGCCCTCGCCGCGATCGCGTCGTCGGTTCAGGCGCAACGCGCCGATCGCGCTGTTTATCTCGACAATCAGGGCGTGGTGCGCTGGCGTGATGACCAGAAGGAGGTAAGCCTCTTCGGCGCGAACTACGTGCTCCCGACCGCCTCCGACTACCGCGCCGCCGGGTACCTCCACGCCGATCGCAAGAAAATGATCGATGAGGACATGGCACAGTTCGCCCGCATGGGGTGGGACGGGCTGCGGCTCACTTTCTGGGGCGATTGGGAAGCTTCCGACTCGGCCGGCAACTTGATCGCCAACGATCATCTCGATCTCCAAGATTATCTCATCGCCCGCGCGCGCGCGCGCGGCATCTACATGCTCTTCAGCCCGATCCAGCTGTACGGCTCGAACTGGCCGGACGCACTCTCCGATACCTCGGCGCCCGGCTTCGGGCGGCACTTCGGCAAGGCCCGCATGGGCACCGACCCTGCGGCCATCGCGGCACAGGTGAGCTATCTGCGCCAGATCCTGAATCACGTGAATCCGTACACGCGTGTGGCGCTCAAAGACGAGCCGGCCATCCTGTTCATCGAGCTCGTGAACGAGCCCTGGCATCATCCCGAGGATCTCAAGGGCTCGATCGGCTACATCAACGCGCTCACGGACGCGGTACGCAGCACGGGATGCAACAAGCTCATGTTCTACAATGTGAGTCAGGATTTCCGGATCGCCGCGGCGATCAGGCAAAGCCGGGCGCAGGGCGTCACGTTCGGGTGGTACCCCACGGGCCTCAACTCCGGTCACGAGCTGGAAGGCAACTACCTCCGCGGAGTTGACACGTTTCCCGACATGTTGCGCCCGGAGCTCGCTCGCATGCCACGCATCGTCTACGAGTTCGACTCGCCGGACCTGCGCACGGGATACATGTATCCGGCGATGGCGCGGACGTTCCGCGCGGTGGGCGCCCAGTTTGCCGCGATGTTCGCCTACGACATGCTGGAGACCGCCTCGCGCAACCTGGGCTGGCAGACGCACTACCTGAACCTGGCCTACACACCGCGCAAGGCGATGAGCGCCATTATCGCCGCCGAGGCGATGCACCGGCTGCCCCGGATGGGTTCGTACGGGCGGTATCCGGGGAATACGCGGTTCGGCGATTTCCATGTGTCCTACGACGACAACTTGGGAGAGTTGGTGGCGCGCGACGCGTTCTTGTATGCGGGCTCGACGCGCTCGACACCGCCGGACCTCGCAGCGCTGCGGCGCATTGCCGGCTACGGCTCATCGTCGGTGGCGACGTACGGAGGGGAGGGGATCTACTTCCTGGACAAGGTGCGCCCGGGCGTCTGGCGACTCGAGGTCTACCCCGACGCCGTACCGGTGCGCGATCCGTTCGAGCCCCCAAGCCGCGACAAGGTCGTGACGCGCGCGATCAGCCGTGCCTGGCCCATGACCCTCACGCTGCCGGACCTCGGCGCTTCCTTTAGCGTGCAGCCGATTACTGCCGGCAACCCGCAGGCCGGGCGCGCCACCGCTGGCGGGTTCACCGTTACGCCCGGTGTGTACGTGCTGAGTGCCACTGGGCCCGTCGACGTTGCCACGCTTCCCGCATACGTGGGTGCTGTGGGCTTCGCCGAGTACCACGCTCCTCCCTCCGATTCGGAGTCACCGTCGGTGCAGTCGTTGGCCGCGGCCGAATACCTCGCGGGACGGAGCGCCGACCTCGAGGCCCGGGTGGTCGACCGGACGCCGCCAGACTCGGCCGAGCTATTCATCCGGCCCGTGGCAGGAGGCTTCTACCGCACGTTCCCGATGCACCCCGCGGGCGGGTACCAGTACGCCGCCTCCCTTCCGGCGACGGCCTTGCCGGAGGGGCCGTACGAATTCGTGATTACGCTGTTCCGCGGGGACTCGAGTGTCACGTTCCCGAGTGGCCTGCGCCGGAAACCCAGCGATTGGGACTACTCCGGTGGCGCGTCCTGGAGGTTGCGCGTGGTCGGTCCGCAGACGCCCCTGCGGCTGTTCGACCCCGGCGCCGACGCCGCGCGGCTGGCTTTCACGCGTATCGGTGACGCGGGACGCCGTGGGCTGTTTCGTCTGGCGTGGTCCGGGGTCACGGGCCAACCCGTTTTTCACTTCGAGTTGCCGGTGAACGCGAACGGCGCGGGTCCGGCCGACTACACGGCGTCGCTGGTGATCAAGGACAGGATCGCGGGTCGGCAGGAGACCATCGGCGGCGCCGACCAGCTGCGCGCGCGGCTGCGCGGCATCGGACCGCACCAGGTTCTCCACCTAACGCTGATGGAAGACGACGGTACGAGCTGGAGTGCGGCGCTACCCGTGGATAGCACCTGGAGCGAGCAGGTAGTGCCCCTCGCTGCGTTCACCGTCGGCCGTGGGGTGCTCGTCCCCGAGGGGTTCCCCGGCGAGTGGAACTACTGGGTAGGACCCGCGGCCGGGCGCGGCGGCAGCGGCGACCACCCGCGACTCGACCATGTGGAGCGGCTGCAGCTCTCCCTGCGGCGCGAGGGCGGCGTGACGGTCGCGCCCGGCGGTTACGGCGTGGAGGTGGAGGCGATCACGCTGGCTTTCCCGCGGCCGTCGAGCAGGGATCCCGCACGGCGCTAGCCGCTCGAGGTCGCCCGGGTGGCGGAACGACTCGTCATGCCGTACGATTCCGCCGCCCATGAGCCTGCTCGCCTTGCTGCTTGCCACCCAGGCCGTCGCTCGCACCGACACCGTTCCCCCCTACCTCGCATTCCCGGAGCCGGGCCTCGACGACCCCGCCGCCTATGAAGGCTATGAGACCCGCGTGTACCAGGATGCGCGCGGCAATGCCTTCCAGGTTTATCTGAAAGGCTCGAGCGGACGCGTCGTGAACCTGTGGGCCGACGCGGCCAACGAAAGCGTCGGCTTCACCGTGCGCGATTCGAGCGGCAAGCCGGCCGAGCTGGCGTGGGGCTCGTCCGGGGCCGTCGTGACAGCTTCAGGCCGCACGCGGTCCGTGTCCTATGGCCTCGAGCTCCCGTCCTCGGTCACCATCGGTCTGTTCCTGCTCGGCTCCATGCGCGTGGAGCGGGACTTCCAGTACTCGGCGCGCGACTCGCTGCCCCTGGGCGCGACCTCGTTTCCGCAAGGCCAGCTGACGGAGCTCATTGACCACATCGCCAAGTTGAAAGGACTCGAGCGCGCGCGTCACCTATCGCTGCTCGGTGCGAAGACGATCGACGCGCTGCGCGCCCGGCTCCTCCCGCGGGTCACGGCGAAGGTCGGGGACACGGCGTGGGTCGTCCCGGTCGAGCAGGAGAGCTTCGACGGCAAGAGTCACCTGTGGCTCGCGCTCGAGGGCGACGCGCGGGAGACCGTTCCTACACTCGCCGGGACCGCGGTCACGATCCGCCGCCCCGCCGGAGGTCCGGTGCACCTGCACGTGCGAGTGACGACCGATGCGCCGGCGCTGACGCCCCTCACGCGGGCGGAGATCCTCAACGACGAGTTCCAGCGGTTCGCCGCCCAGGTCCGCGCCGACACGGCCCATCCGCTGCGCTTCCGGCGGCTCGAGCGCGAAGTGCGGGGCGTCGAGCTCCTGACCTACCGCGAGAAGCTGATGGCCGGGCTGCCCAACTTCGCGACCTATTTCGGTCGGGACATGCTCATGACCGCCCTGCTGATGCAGCCCGTGTGGGCGCCGGCCATGTCGGAGCACGTGGTCGCGAGTGCGCTGGGCAAGCTGTCGCCCGCGGGGGACGTGAGCCACGAGGAGGCGCTGGGTGGCCAGGCGATCCGCGAGAACGCCGCCGAGTACAACCGCCTGGTGTCGGCGGGCCAGCTCGCGCGCGCCCGCGCGCTGCTCGGGCACCTCGCGGCCACGCGCGAGAACTACGTCATGGTGGACGACGACTTCCAGCTGCCGGTGGTGGCCGCGCGCTATCTCGCCGACCCGCGCGTGCCGGCGGATCGCAAGCGTGCCTTCCTGCGCGCCGACGAGCACCTGACGCGACTCGTGTCCAACCTGGCGTTCGTCGCGCGGAAGGCGGCCTCGTATGCCCGCGCCCCCGTGGCGACGAACCTCGTGAGCTTCCCGCGCGCCCCCGACGGGGGGGGCACGTGGATCTCGGCGAGCTGGCGCGACAGCCGGGCAGGCTACGGCGGCGGCCGCTTCGCCATGGACGTGAACGCCATCTGGGTGCCGCATGCGCTCGAGGGCGTCGGGACGATTCTCGACGCGCTGAAACAGCTCGACATCACGCCGGTAATTCGCCAGCAGCCGCTCGCGACCTTCGCGCGCGACCGCGCGGCACTCGAACGGGCGGTCGCCACCTGGCAAGGGGCCGAGCGCCACTTCCGCGTCGCGCTGGCGCCTAAAGGCGTGAGTGACCGTGTCGCGGCCCGGTTGCGCTGGCTGCCCCCGGCGGAAGGGGAATACTGGAACAGGGTCGTACAGGGAACGGGATTCCCCGCGGACACGCTGCGGTTTCTCGCCCTCTCGCTCGATGCCGCCGGGCGGCCGATCCCCATCGTCAACACCGATCCCGCCATGCTGCTGCTCGTCGACTCGCTCAGTCGCAATCGGACGCTCGAGCTTATCGGGCCAATCATGCAGCCGTACCCCCGGGGGTTGTTCGTGGACGAGCTCGGCCCCCTGGTCGCGAACGACGCCTATGCGACGCGGGAAGTGTGGGAAGGGTTTCGCCGGGATCGATACCATTCTCCGATGGTAGTCTGGGGGCGGGACGTGAATGTTCTGCTCGCGGGCCTGGCGCGGCAGCTCCGCGCTGGTGATGTAGGGGCGCAGCATGCTGCGCCCCTACAGGACGCGCTCCGCCGGATCTCAGACGCGGTGGATCGTTCCGGACTGCGCCACGCCGAGTTATGGAGCTACACCATCGAGAACGGACGGCTGGTCCCGTCGCGCTACGGCACCAGTTCGGACGTGCAGTTGTGGAGTCTCACCGACCTCGCCGTTCAATATCTCCTCAACACCGGCACACCATGAGCAACCTGCACGGATTCGACATCGCGGTCATCGCCGCCTACTTCCTCGTGCTGGCCGGGATCGGGTACTGGGCGGCGCGACGGGAGAAGAACGTCAGCGCCGACTTTTTCCTCGCGAGTCGGGATGTAGGGTGGTTCGCGGTCGGCGCGAGCCTGTTCGCCTCGAATATCGGCAGCGAGCACCTCGTGGGCCTCGCGGGCACCGGGGCGGCGAGCGGACTCGCGGTGGGCCACTTCGAATGGCTCGCCTGCTTCATGCTGCTGCTGCTCGGCTGGCTGTTCGTGCCGTTCTATCTGCGGAGCGGCGTGTACACGATGCCGG
>WNGO01000454.1_pt1 | contig 31555 bp, 28 predicted proteins | sample 5400511 | NCBI WGS metagenome assembly WNGO01 (sample SAMN13153380, study PRJNA577476) | soil metagenome | isolation source: 20 cm soil or saprolite under Garry oak tree replicate 2 | place: USA:California | collected 2016-06-15 | reverse complement strand
TTCAAGGAGGAAGCGCTCGCGGTCCGACCCGACGACCTTGCCACTCTCCTATACACGTCGGGCACGACGGGCCAACCCAAGGGCGTCATGCTGACGCACGACAACATCAGCTCGAACGTGCGCGCGTGCGTGGAGACGCTGCGCCTGAGCGAGGACGACAGCTGCCTCGCGTTGCTCCCCCTCTCGCATATCCTGGAGCGGATGGTGGAGTACTACTTCCTGCACGTCGGCGTGACCATCAACTACGCCGAATCGATCGACGCGTTCGCGCAGAATCTTCAGGAAGTCCGACCGACCGTGGTCGCGGCCGTGCCGCGCGTGTACGAGAAGGTGTACGCGCGGGTGCTCGAGAACGCGCTCACGGGCGGCGCGGCGAAGCGCCGGATTTTCCAGTGGGCCAAGCGGGTGGGCGAGCGCTGGGCGGCGTACCGCCTCGCGGGGCTCCCCGTGCCGCTGGGGCTGCGCCTCACGCACGCGATCGCGGACCGCCTGGTGTTCGCGAAGCTGCGCGCGCGCACGGGCGGCCGGATCAAGGTGTTCGTGTCGGGCTCCGCCCCGCTGTCGGCCGAGATCGGACGGTTCTTCTACAGCGCGCGGTTGCCGGTCATCGAGGGCTACGGGCTGACGGAAACGTCGCCCGTCCTCACGCTCAATCCGCTGCTGCGACCCAAGTTCGGCACTGTGGGCAAGGCGATCCCCGGGGTACAGATCAAGATCGCGGCCGACGGTGAGATCCTCGCGAAGGGCGCCAACGTCATGCAGGGCTACTACAACAAGCCCGCGGAGACCCGCGAGGCGATCGACACGGAGGGTTGGTTCCACACCGGCGACATCGGCGAGGTGGACGCCGACGGCTACCTGAAGATCACCGACCGCAAGAAGGATCTGTTGAAGACGGCGGGCGGCAAGTACATCGCGCCGCAGCCGATCGAGAACACGGTACGGCTGAACAAGTTCGTCGCGAGCGCCGTGGTGCTCGGCGACCAGCGCAAGTTCCCCATCATCCTGATCGTGCCCAACTTCGAGCAACTCGAGCGGTGGGCGAAGGAGCGCAACCTCGCGTACGCCTCACCGGGGGAGCTGATCCGGCTGGCGGACGTGCAGGCCAAGATGGAGCGTGAAGTGATGGGTGGCCTGCGCGACCTGGCGAAGTTCGAAATGCCGAAGAAGATCGTCCTGCTGGAGCGGGACTTCACAATCGAGTCCGGCGAGCTGACGCCGTCGCTCAAGGTGAAGCGGCGCCAGGTCGAGAAGAACTATCGGGCGCTGATCGATCGCGTGTACGCGGAAGTCGATCCCACCACTGCAACCATTGAAGGTTGATCAGCGTCGCTCGCCGACGAACAGCCCCTTCTCCCGGGCCAGGCTGGTCAGGCCGGCCGGCGCAGGGATCTGGTCGCTCTCGATCACCACGCGCCTCCCGGGCAGCACCACGCGCCGCGCATCGGCGAGCCATTCGACGCCCAGGGAATCCGCCCCTACCACCACCGCCCGCGCCACCGTCTGCCGCAACGGAATCATCGTCTGGCAGTCCAGGAGGCTCAGCGCCGGAAGCTCCTCGAGGTCGCTGGGCGCGTTCACCCCCACGAAGTGGATGCCGCCCATGAGGCCAGCGAGGCCGACCGCGTGGCGCGTCGCCGCGCCGAGTAACACGACGTAGCCGCCGGGCCCGCCCAAATCCAGCAGCGCTTGGAGCGACTCGGGTTCAACGGGATGCGTTCGCGCATCGGGAGTCACGCCTCCCGCATCTCGCATCCCGCCTCCCGAGAATTTCACAATTCCCCGCACGACGGGATACTCCCGCCCGCAGGCGGGACATGCGAGCAGGCCGGAGCGGACCATCCGTCCCCGCATCTCGCCCGTGGACAACACCAGGTGCCCCTCCGCGTGCCGCTCCGGGCACCGCATCATCTCCGTCAGCTCAATGTGCACGAGACCCGAACTCCACCCAGGTCAGGCGGTTCGCCTCGACGCGGACGCGGCGCGTCATGCGGTGACCGCCCACCGCCAGCGCGATCGTGTACTCGCCCGGGTCGACGTCCGACACCGCGAAGTGCTCGCCATACTCGGGGTCGGGATGATTGCGCTCGCCATACGTTTCGGCATACGAATACGGCGTTTCCTGCGGCTCCGCCTTGATCAGCCCGTACACGCGAACCTGCTGCGCCGGTCGCCCCGCCGCATCCCAGACGCGGCCCGCCACGATCCCCGTCCCGGCGAGCGGACGGATCCAGAGCTCCGGGTTCACCGTGTACTTCGGGTAGCGCTCGTTGGGATCCACGATGAGCGCCACCGAGTCGACGGGGGCCGCATGGATCTCGAGGTGCAGGTGGTCGTTCGTGGCGCGGCCGGTGTTGCCCACGAGCGCGATCACGTCACCCGCTTTGACCCGCTGGCCCACGGAGACGAGCAGCCGAGCATTGTGGTAGTACGTCGAGAAGATGAACAACCCCTTGAGCTTGCGGTCGTGGCGTATGGCGATCGTATTCGACCCCTGCTCCGCCAGTCCCGCGAACACGACCACGCCGTCGCCGATCGCGTGCACCGGCGTGCCCTCGGGATTGTTGAATTCGACCCCCTGATGCGGCTGAAAACTGCCTCCCATGGTCGATCCGTAACGGTAGGTCTGGTCGATGTACGGCTGGTCGGTGACCGCGATCGGCCGCTCGAACCAGGTATGGCGGGGGCCCTGTGCCTCAGTGTCAGGGTATTCGCGGTACGTCACTCCGACGAGCGTGAGACGCTGGTCGATACGGCATGTCCCGAGCCCGTCCGGACGCCCGGCGGCGTACACGCCGGGAGCGAGGAGCACGAGCGCGGAGACGCTGCGCGTCAAGTCGCAGACGTTGAGTGCATCGCCGTCCTCCGCGAACACGCCGTCGCGGGTCGCGACGTACGCGTGCCCCGGCTCCGTACGGACCACGGCCTGCACCGGCGGCAGATCCACGCGACACCCCTTTACGACGGGTCCGACCGGGCACGCCGCTTTGCCCTTCTTGTCGACCCACGCACTCTGACCCGCGTCGAGCCGGTAGAGCCCACGCTCGGTGCCGACCCAGACCAGGTTCCCCGTGTCGGGGGCGAGCGTGCGCACGCGATTCACACACTGCGGCTCGGCGCACGTGGCCGGCGTGGGATACTCGGTCCACGTCCGGCCGCCGTCGGTCGAGCGGGCGAGGCCTTTGAGGTGACCCACCCAAAGGGTGCCATCGGCGCCCCGCGTGATCGCCAATACGTACTGGCTCCGGATCCGACCCCAGAGGTGGGGAGCCGTGGCGGCGCCGCTCGAGTCGGTGATCTCGGCCCACGTCGCCCCGCGATCGCCCGACAGCTTGATCCCGTCGGCGGTGGCCACGTAGACCGTGTCGCCTCGGGTCACGATGCCGTTGGGCGTGACGTATTGCCACTCGGGGCCGAGCTGCTTGAGCTCCCAGTTCGTCCAGGTCTTGCCGCTGTCGGTCGACAGGCCCCACCCGTTCCCCACCGTGCCGTACCAGATCTCGCCGTTGGGTCCGAAACCGAACGCCTGGACGTAGTCGAAGGAGATCGACCGCGACGCCGTGTCGGCCGTGTGCTTCAACTGCTCCCAGCTGCCGGCTCCCCGCCGGAGCACGAACATCCCCTGCCCATACGTGCCCACCCAGACCGCGTTGTCGAGCGCGCGGGCGACGGCGAGCACGTGGACACCGGCGCCGGTCGTGTCGGGGAGCGGGGGAAGGGTTTGCGCGCCAACGAGACTCGGCGCCCCGAACAGAATGAGAGCCGCGAACATTGCGGATTGCGGATTTGCGATTGCGGATTCGCGCGTGTTGGTCCAGGGTGCGCTGCGAGCCCGGAACTCCGGCTTGCCAATCCACATTCCGCAATCCGCAATCCGCAATTGCTCACCCTCTCGGCGAATACACCGTCGGCAACAACCGAATCTCCGTCACGTCGACGCGCGACGCCCGCGTGACGGCGAAGAGCACTGCTTCGGCGACGTCCTCGGGTCGCAGCATCGCGCTGCGTTTCGTGAACCCCGGGCGGGCGTCGGGATCGACGGGGTCCCAGATCGGCGTATCGACGGGGCCTGGCGAGACGAGCGTGGTGCGGACGCCCGTCCGGGCGAGCTCCGCCCGGAGCACCTCGTGCATGCCGCGGAGGCCGAACTTGCTCGCGGCGTAGGCGGTCGATCCCGTGAACGCGACGTGATCCGAGATCGAGCCGATCGTGATGAAATGACCGGCGCCACGCCGGACAAGGTGCGGGACGAGGGCGCGGGTGACGAGGAATGACGCGGTCAGGTTGACGGCGATGGTCCGGGAGAAGTCCGCGGGTGTGGTCTCTTCGACGGGCTTGATGAAGAAGATGCCGGCGTTGTTCACGACGATATCGGGGAGCCCCGGCTCGGCGAGCACGCGACCCACAGCGCGCTCCACGGCGGCGGGATCGGTCACGTCGCAGCGCAGGTCCGTCCAACCGTCGGTGGTGCGGTCCACGAGGCTGCGGGCGAGACGGACGACGTGTGCGCCCGCGGCGTGCAGCTGCTCCGCCACCGCGTGCCCGATCCCGCGCGAGGCTCCGGTGACGAGGCCGAGCTTCCCGGCGAGCGGTAGGTCGCTCAATCCGGGCCCCGGCCGCCGTGCACCAGGCGCAGGAATTCGTCCCGCGTCTTCGCGTCCTGGAGCAGCGCGCCGCGCAGGGCACTCGTGACCGTCTTGGAGTTCTGCTTCTCGACGCCCCGCATCATCATGCACAGGTGGTACGCTTCGATCACCACGCCCACGCCGCGCGGGTCGAGCACCTCCATGAGCGCATCGGCGACCTGGTCGGTCAGGCGTTCCTGCACCTGCAGCCGGCGGGCGAACACCTCGATCACGCGCGGGATCTTGGAGAGGCCTACGAGGCGGCCGTTCGGCAAGTAGGCGACGTGCGCCCGGCCGAAGAACGGCAGCAGGTGGTGCTCGCACAAGGAGTAGATCTCGATGTCGCGCACGCACACGAGGTTCTCGTGCCGCTCGCTGTAGAGCGCGTCGCCGATGACGTCGGCCACCGCCATGTGATATCCGCGGGTGAGCCACTTGAGAGACATCTCGACCCGGGCCGGCGTCTGGCGGAGGCCTTCGCGCCGCGGGTCCTCGCCGAGCTGCTCGAGCATTTCGCGCACCAACGACTCGAACGGCGTGCGCGCGCCTGCGGCGGGCACGGGTGGAAGCGGCTCGGTGTGCTCGTCGTGGAAGCTGTGCAGGCTGGTTGATTTGAGCTTGTCGCGTCCCATGCTTGTTGAGCCTCCGGGCCCGGACTATCTTCGGCGCACGTGAAACTAAAGCTACTCGCTTTCTTGTCCACGGCGGGAGGCTCCGCGCTGTCCGCGCTGTGGACCTTTCCGGGCATGCTCGCGTCGGCATTTCTCGTCGCCTGGGGAGCGGAAGCCGCGCAGTTCCTCATCTCTCAGGGCCTCGCCCTCGCAATCCTCGCCTGGCTGCAAACCCTGCCGGAGTTCGCCGTCGAAGGCGTGATCGCGTGGGATGCGGGCCGCGATCAGGCGCGATCGCACCTCGCGATCGCGAACCTCACCGGGGCGATCCGCCTGCTGCTCGGCCTCGGCTGGCCGATGATCTATTGTGTGTACGCCGCCGCGAACCGAAAGCAATCCCGGGGAAAGGCGCAGCCTGCGGGGCCCCTGCTTCCCGTCATCCAGCTCGAGCGCGAGCACGCCGTGGAGGTCATGGGACTCGTCCCTCCCCTGCTCTACTTCGGCGTGATCCTGTTGAAACAGCGTTTCAGCTGGGTCGACGCCGTCGTGCTGCTGGCGCTCTACTGTGCATACCTCTGGGTGCTGTTCCGCAATCCGGCGCGGGCCGTCGAGAACCTGGCGGACGTGCCCGCCGTGTCGCGCTGGGCATACAGTCGACGCGGCTGGGGCCGGCCGCTCGCCGTCGCGGCGCTGTTCGGCGGCGGCGGCGCATTGCTCTATGTCACCGCGCACCCGTTTCTCGAATCGATGCTCGCGCTGGCCGGGCTCGTGGGCGTCGGCCAGTTCGTCCTGGTCCAGTGGGTGGCGCCGTTCCTGTCCGAGTTCCCGGAAAAGGTCTCGGCGTTCTACTGGGCGCGGCGCGTGACCCACGCCCCGTTGGCCCTCATGAACATGGTGTCGAGCAATATCAACCAATGGACCGTGCTCGCCGCCATGATCCCGCTGATCTACGGCTACTCCAGTCTACGCCACCATGGGGTGTGGCTGGATTTCCATTTCGATGAGGCGCAGCGGCTCGAGATCCTGTTGACGCTGCTCCAAACCGGCCTGGGCGTCCTACTGCTCGCCAACATGGAGTTCGACTGGCTCGACGCGACCATCATCTTCGTGCTCTGGCTGGCGCAGTTCCTGCAGCCGCACCTGCGCGGTCCGACCGTCCGACCAGAAACGGCCGGAACGGGGAGGATTATTGAAGCCCGAGAGTAATGACAGGTCCCTCACCATGGCGTCTGCCTTCCCCACGCGGGGGCATGACATCGGTCACAGTATCTGGGTCCACTATCGAGCCTGTTGGCTCAATAATTTTTCTCCCCGTTCCTGTGACTACAATACAGTATGGGCCAGCAACGTCAAGCGACGTCGTCACGCGAACACGTCGCCGCAACCGTTGGGGGTTGACATGAATGTGACGCTCGTTACCGCAATCGCGCTCCTCGTTCTCTGGGGTGTGCTGGTGTTCGCGATGCACCTGGGCAGCGGACCCGTCCAGCTCTCGTACGCGGCATCCGCGATCCTGTTCGCTCGGCGCATCATCACGGGCGCGCCGAAGTTTCTGTCGTGACAGCGGCGCCTAGCGGATCCGACCCAGGCGATCCGCGGGCCAGTCGTGCACCACGATGCGTTGCTCGAGCGTCCGCCCGGCCAGCGTGAGCCGAACGACGTATTCGCCGGGCTCCACGCGCTTCAAGTCCGCGGCTGATGTCGGTCCGCCGAGCTCGCGAGGCCGGGGCTTGTCGCGCGTCAGGTCCCAGGTCACGCGGTTCACGCCGGCGTACCCGGGACCGGTCAGCCGGCGCAGCGTGTCGCCCGCCACGGTCGTGACGGCGAGCTTGATGCCGTCGGGCTCGGGGTTCTTCAGGTAGTAGGCGATCACGGCGCCCCGTGGCGGATTCGGCCCGACGAACGGCCGGCTGCCGAAGTCGGGATGCGTGTCACGCTGGCGGTACTGGTAGGCGGGCGGCACGCCGAACAGATGCGCCGCCGTGGTGAACAGCGAGTCGCTCACCTCCTCGAGCGGGGCCACGTTCGTGATCCAGATACCGCGGCCGTGCGTCGAGACCACGAGGTCCCGCTGGGCGTACGACAGCGCCATCCCCTCCACCGGCGTGGCTGGCAGGTTTTTCCCGAATCGCCGCCACAACTTGCCGCCGTCGGTCGTCACGTACACTCCGGTCGCGGTTCCCACCCACACGAGACGCGCGTTGCGCGGGTCCTCGAAAACGGTGAGGCTCCCCTGGGCGCGCGGCAACCCGCGGCCGATGTCCGTCCACGTCTTCCCGAAGTCGTCAGTCCGGTAGACGTGCGGCTGGTAGTCGTCACGGAAGTGACAGTCGTAGACCAGATACACGGTCCCGTCGGCGTGGGCGGAGGCGAAGATCGCCCCGACCCAGCACGACGTGGGCGCGCCCTTGGGAAAGTTTCCCGTCACGTCGCTCCACGCCTTGCCTCCGTCGCGCGTGACCCAGACCAACCCGTCGTCCGAGCCGGTCCAGAGGATGTTGCTCGAGCGGGGGCTTTCCGCGATCGCGAAAACGGCATGGTAGCTCGTGTGACCGACCTCGGGCGCGGGATGCTCCCGGTTGGCGCGCGTCATGTCGGGACCGAGCACCTCCCAGTCGGCGCCGCGCTGCGTCAGCCGGATGAGATGGTTCGCGCCGATGTACAGCACCGTGGGATCATGTTGCGAGACGAGGATCGGCGTGGTCCAGCCCCAGTTGTAGGGATAGCCCGAGTCCTGCCCCGCATCGAGCGCCAACGGCGTGATGTCGACCCGCGTCCAGGTGCGCAGGTCGAGTCGTGAGACGTGGCCGTACTGCCAGCCGGAGTACACCGTGAAGGGATCGTTCGCGGGGATCTGCACCCACATGCCATCGCCGCCGTTCACCGGGTACCAGTCGGCGTCGGTGATCCCGAGCGTGTCGCGCGTCGCACTCGGCCCGCACCACACCCCGTTGTCCTGTAGCCCGCCGCACACCTGATAGGGCACCTGCGAGCTGTCCACGATCACCGTGTAGAACTGGCCGATCGGGAGCTGCATATGCTCCCACGCCCGCCCCCCGTCCCACGAGCGGTAGACGCCGCCGTCGTTGCCGAGCAGCAGATGCTTCGGGTCCGCGGGGTCGATCCACAGGGCGTGATTGTCGACGTGCACGAGGTGGAGCGAGTCCCGCGCAAACGTCTTGCCGCCGTCCTTACTCTCGAGCAATGGCGAGAAGAGCACGTACACGTGCTCGGCGTTGGTCGGATCGACCCGGATCGCGTCGTAGTAGTAGTGCGGCACCGCCTGGAGGTCGTTGACCTGGCTCCAGCTCGCGCCCGCGTCGTTGGAGCGGAAGACGCCGCCGTACCGCCCTTGTTCGTCATCCGTGACCCCGCGGTCTACCTGGATCACGGCGTACACGACCTTCGGGTTGCTCGGTGCCACCGCAAGGCCGATGCGCCCCATGCGGTCGGTCGGCAATCCCGTCTTCCTGGACGGATCGCTGAGCTTGGTCCACGTCTTGCCGCCGTCCGCCGTCTTGTAGATGCCGCTCCCGCGACCCACGCCCTGCATGTGGCTGCCGCCCCATCGCAGCCGGTGCCAGGCGGCGGCGTACAGCACATCCGGATTGCCGGGCTCCATCTCGAGGTCGACGAATCCGGTCGTATCGTCGACGAAGAGGACCTTGGCCCACGTCTTGCCGCCGTCTGCCGTCCGGTACACCCCGCGCTCCGGGGACGGACCCCACAGGTGTCCGAGCGCGGCCACGTAGACGATGTCCGGGTTCGTCGGGTGGATCACGATGCGGCCGATCGAGCGCGTATCGGCGAGTCCCATGGTAGTCCACTTCTTGCCGCCGTCGGTGGACTTGTACACGCCATCGCCCCACCACTGCGAGCGCAAACTGTTCTTCTCTCCGGTCCCCACCCAGAGGACCCCGGAGTCGGAAGGCGCGACCGCCAGGTCACCGATGGTTTGGACGCCGAGTCCCTCGGACGCCGACTGCCACGTGATGCCGCCGTTGACGGTCTTCCAGACGCCGCCACCCGCTGCGCCGACGTACATCGTCTTGGGATAGGGCGTGCCGCGCGGCACCGCGAGCGCGGTCACGCGTCCGCTGTAGGCGGCCGGACCCAGGTTGCGATATGTGAATCCTTCGAGGAACCTGGTGAGCGCGTCTTTGGCCGGCGCGGTCGAGTCGGGTCGGGGGGTGGCGGCACGGGGGGGGGGCCGCTGGGCGGAGCCGACGCGGCCGCAGAGCACGAGCAGCATTGGAACGACGGTGGTGGTTCGGCGCATGGATCGTGGAGGCGAGTGAGGTGGGAGATTCTACAGCGTGCGCCCCCGGACGCAAAGGCGGCGCCGCCCGCGTTCGGGCGACGCCGCCGTCTGCAGTCGCTGCGACTTACTTCCCGCCGAACGAGATGCCAGCCGTCACAGGCGCGAACTTCAACGGCGTGGGATCGAGCTGAACGCTCAGGTAACGAGCCTCGACGAACGCATGGAGGGGCCCAAGACCGATGGCCGTACCGAGCCCACCACCCCAGGTGAACTTGGTCTCAGAGCCACCGCCGGGGTTGACGTTGTACAGCCCCCCGCCGGCGATCAGATACGGCTTGAGACCCGGCACACCCAGCGGGACGTGATAGACGATGTCAGCGGTACCGCCGGCTAGCTTCGTCGTGGTGGCCAGCGTGGTCGACTGGGCCGTCGTCTGTGCGTACATCCCGTCGACCCGGAAGGTCACCGGGGACATCGGGACGCCGAAGTCGACCTTGCCGAACAGATGCCATCCGGTGTTATCGATCTGACTGTAGTCGCTCAGAGGCATGGTCAAGCCGCCGCCCAAACCGAAGCTGGCGCCTTGAGCAGCGCCGCTCGTTGTGCCGGCCATTGTCGTCACGACGAGCGTGAGGCCCAGCTGCAGAACTCGGTTCATTGGAACGCTCCTCCTTCGGTGAATCTTCGGGTTGAGGGCGCCCTCCATGATTGGGCAATCGGTTTGGCAACGCAAGCACGCGGGACCCCGGCGAGCATGCGCCAGGGCCCCGCGGGGTTGAGAAATCGTTACAGCGTCGACTTGAAGAGCAACCGGTTCGGGGTCCCGCTGACGTTGCCCGTGATCACGCCTGAGGTCGAGTTGCTGATGATCCAACTCGAGACGGACGCGGATGGCTGATCGCCGAAGGTCGCCTTGTATAGCGCCGCGACGCCGACGACGTGGGGCGTCGCCATCGAGGTCCCACTGAGGCTCATCGTGGTACCGCCGAGGTAGGTCGAGACGATCGCGGACCCCGGCGCGTAGGCCTCGACGCACGTGCCCCAGTTCGAATACGACGCCTTGGCGTCGGTTTTCTCCGACGCGGCCACCGTAAAGACGCTGGCGGCACCGGACGGCGACTCCGTGCAGGCGTCGACGTTGTCGTTACCGGCGGCGACGGCGAGGAACACGCCGGAGTTCCAGAGGTTGGTGACCGCCTGGTCGAGCGCCGGCGATTTGCCGCCCCCGAGCGACATGTTCGCCACGGCGGGGTTGAGGTGGTTCGCCGTCACCCAGTCCACGCCGGCGATCACGTCGGAGTTGAGGCCGACGCCCACGCAGCTGAGCACTCGCACCCCATGAAGGGAGACGCCCTTCGCGACTCCGTACGTCGCGGCGCCGATCGTCCCCGCGACGTGGGTACCGTGGCCGTTGCAGTCCTCGCCCGTGGCGTGATAGGCATCGAACACGTTGGTCGCCCGGCCGCCGAACTCCGGGTGCAGCGTCCAGATTCCGGTGTCGATGATGTACGCATGGACGCCGGCGCCGGTCGAGGTGTAAGTGTAGGTCCTGGAGAGCGGAAGGGCGTTTTGGTCGATGCGGTCGAGTCCCCACGGATCGCCGTTCGCGTTCATGGATTGCGTGACATCAGCGCGCATGACCTGATCGCCCTCGACGGATGCGACCAGCGGGTTCCGGCCGAGTGCGTCCGCCGCGGGCGCCGGCAGCCGCGCCGCGAAGCCCTTGATCGCGCTGGTGTAGACGTGGAGTAACGAGCCACCGGCGGTGTTGACCAATTCGGTGGCGACGCGCGCCGGATCGGCGACGCTGTTCTGGAACACCACGATGTATTGACCGGGCACGGCCTCGCCGGCGGTCGCCCGGTCGATGACTTCCGAAGCTGGTTGCGCTGGGTTGGAAGCGCTCTCGCATGCCACGAACACCACCAGGAGTGCGAGAGCAGAGAAGCGCGCGGGAGCTGGCATAGTGACACCTCGCTGACGGTTGGACGACCGCCGGGCCGAAGGGGCAAATTCCATTCCGATCTGCAACGGCTCGAGAGGAAGCGGCGTGTGGGGGTGGTGAGACGGGATAGAGATGAGCGGCCGCAACGCCGTGGCACCCGAGCCACAGCGCGAGCGCCTCGCCGTCTTGCGAAAAAGGCACGTGCCCCCCGGTTGCGTGAGCGGTATCACCGGCACCGGGTTAGGACGTCGCGTATTGATGGCGCATGTGCTCCGGGAAGGCCGTATGGTGCGCGGTCGGACTGCTGCTTGGGGCGTGCGCGGAAGCCACCAGGCCCCAGCCCCCGGGTGGCTCCGAGCAAGTCCTCGCCGCGCGATACCCCTGTGATCAAGGGATCGGTGGCGATCCGGACGTCGTGTGGCATGAGAACTTCGAAGAGGGATCGGTTTCCGCAGTGACGTCGCGCTACAACGACTACAAGAACCCTTCCGGCATGGCGCTCGTGGCCGACAGGCCGCCTGGGAGCTGCGGGGCGGCCTCGATGCAGTTCACCGCCGGCGGTAGCACCTCGGCCACCGACTTATACAAGCGCTTCGACGGCGGGTACGACGAGCTCTACGTCCGCTGGTATGCCAAATACCAGGCCGGCGCCCCATGGCACCATACCGGCGTCTGGGTTGGCGGCTACAACCCACCGAGTGCGTGGCCGAACCCACAGGCCGGGACGCGGCCGAACGGAGACGACCGGGTGTCTTTCGCGATGGAGCCCGTGTGGGGCGTGGGCAGCCCGAACCCGCGCTTCGATTTCTACAACTACTGGATGAAGATGCACACCTGCACGAACTGCGGGGGCGCGTACTGGGGGAATGCCCTCATCAGCCGGGATGCGTTCATCGCGGCGGACAACACGTGGGCCTGTCTCGAGGTGCACGCCAAGCTCAACACGGACCTGAGCTCAGCCGGCGGTGCGGTCCTCGAGGTGTGGAAAGACGACGCGCTCATCCAACGCTTCCCGGAGACCGCGGGAATCGGGTTCTCCGTGCAGGACCACTTCTGCCCGGCGGGCGCCGACGGCGCGCAGTGCCGCTACAGCCCCACCGCCCCCGGCCCGCTCGACATCCAGCTCCGGAGCAGCGCCGCGCTGCAGCTGAACTGGTTCTGGCCGCAGAACTATATCACAGACCCGATGGTGGGGAGCGTCTGGTTCGACGACATGGTCATCGCCAACGTGCGGATCGGCTGTCGCCGGTAGGACAGTGCCGCCGGCCGGTTCAGATGCACGAACGGCAGCCGCTGGACGGCGATGAGAAAATAGGTCGCCGCGAAGATGGCGAGGCCGGTGGTCATAGGATTGCGGATTGTGGATTGCGAATTGCGGATTGGAGCAGCCAGCTCTGGTCCCTCAAATCCGCAATCCGCAATCCGAAATCCGCAATCGTCATATCTCCCAATTCGAGAACAGCACGCCGCCGTCCGGGTGCGGCTCGGAGTAGCCCTCATAGGTCATCCGGAGGTCGGTCCAGCGGACCCGGTAACCGCGGGCCACCAGGCGCCGGAAGGCGTCTTCGGAACGGGTCTGGCAGCGCAGGGCGACGCGGCGGATCCCGACGCGCGCCGCGGCGGCCTCCGTCGCGGCGATCGCGGCATCGAAGGCCCGCGCGTCGCGCGCCGCGAGCTTGAGGACCCGCACCTCGTCTTTCGGCCGGCCCTCGGCGAGCGGGGCGGTGTGCCAGAGGACCAACGCGTCCAACCCGTCGTCACCGTCCACGAGGGAGGTATCGCCCAGGCCCAGTTCCGCCGTGAGCAGGATCTCGCGGGTGAAGTCATATCCCGGCGCGAGGGCGGTCACGAGATCGCGTGCGGCCTCGAGCGCCAGGCCGCCGGCCCCGCTCTTGCGTTGCGACAGGAGCGCCGGCGCCGGATGCCCGCGCGTGGCGATGTCGTTGGTCATGGTCACGGTGAGGTGGCCCGGCAGGAATCCGAGCCGCGCGTAGAAGCCGATGTTCTCGACGGTGCGCGGCATGGTCTCGAGACCGAGCGTGGCGACCTCCTGCTCGAGGAGCCAGTCCACCGCGGTCCGCACGATGGTCTTGCCGAGCCCGGCGCCCTGACGGTCGGGCCGCACGGCGAGCGGGCCCATCCACCCCTCGCGGCCCGAGCGGTGCGCGATGTTGAAGGCGACGACGTGGCCCGCCTCGTCGCGCCACAACATCGCGCCGGCGCCCGCGTCCAGCAGCGCGTACCGCCACACCTGGGGGTTCAGGTGCGGGACCCGCACGCCGACGAGCCCGTCCCGCCGATAGCGATCGGTGAATGCGTCCGCGAAGACCTTGTTCAGCCCCTCGGTATCGCGCTCGCCGGCCGGCTCGGGCCCGTAGACCTGACGGTCAGGCAGCCACGCCCGCATCGGCGGCTCCTAGAGTGGCGGTGTCGTCCCGGACCACGCTGGTCCCGCGGGCGGGGTCGAAGTCCACACGCATCACGCGATCGAGTCCTTCTCGCACCTGCTCAATGTGCGTGATCAGCACGACCTGGGGGAAGCGATCGGCCAGCCGGCGCAGGAGGCCGACGACGTGCAGGCGCCGGGCCTCGTCGAGGGAGCCGAAGATCTCGTCGAGCACGAGCAGCGACAGCGGCTGGCCGGCCCGCTCGGCGATCATGTTCGAGATCGCCAGCCGCAGGACGAGATTCGCGATGTCCTCTTCGCCACCGGAGATGACCGGTTTCGGAACGCCGCCCTCGAGGATGGTGAGCGTGTAGTCTTCGGTGAGCTCGAGCTCGTCATACCGCCCGTCCGTCAGGTCGGCGTGGAAGCCGGAGGCCAGCTCGGCGAGCTCGGGGCGCATGCGCGCGTTCAGCTCGCCGCGCAGGTCGGAGAACGCGCGGTCCAGCTCGTTGTGCAGTCGCTGGCGCGCCTTACGCTCGGCGATGTGGCGCTCGCGCTGGGCGCGCTCGGCCTCCCGACGCTTCGCCTCCGCTACGTCCTCCTCCGCCCGCGTCAGCTCGCCGCGCGCTTCGACAACCGCGAGCTCGGCCTCGCGGAGCGCGCCGACCGCTCGGTCGTAGCGGTCTTTGGCCTGCCGGTACGCAGCATCCGAAAACCCTTCGGCGCGCACGGCGTCGGTCAGTTCCCGCACTCGACGCTCGCCGGCCGAGAGCTGCTGCTCCGCCCCTTCGGCGTCGTGCACCAGCCGCTCCGCGCGCCGGGCGCGCTCTTCGAGGGCGGCGGCCTCGAGGGCTACCGGCTCGAGCTTCGCGAGCGCGGCCCGCACGGCGTCGTGCCGGGCCGGGTCGTAGCCGGTGGGCCGGGCGGTCAGCTGGCGCTCGAGATCGCCGGCGCGCCGGCGCGCGCCCACGAGTTCGGCCTGCGCCCGCTCGCGTTCCTCCACCTGCGCCCGCAGCTCCCCCGCTCGCGCGCTGGCGCGCCGGCTCTCCGCCACCACCCGATCGCGCTCCACCTCCGCGTCGAGCAGCTTCGCGGGCTGCTGCGCCAGCTGCTCGAGCCGCTGCCGAAAGTACTTTCCGTCGCCCGTAATCACCTCGAGCTGTGAGTCGAGCAACCCGAGGACGCTCGCGTACTCCTGCCCGAGCGGGCGTTTGCACGTGGGACACGTCCCCTCGGGGCCCAGTTTCACGATCTGATCGCGTTGCTCTTTCACCTCCTCGTAGAGCCTGAGCAGCTCGGTCCGCTTGGTCTCGGCGTATTGGCGATCCTGCACCCAGACGGTGCGCTCCTGCTCCACCGCGCGCTCGGCGGCCTCGAGCCGCTCCTGCAGCGCCCCTGCCGCGGCGTCCGCCTGGGCGAGGGCGTCCGCGACGTCACGCAGCTCGCCGAGGCGGCGCTCCAGCGCCGTCACCGCGCGCCCGACCTCCGCGAGCTGCGCTTCGTCCGCCCGCCGGGCCGCCGCCTCGAGTTGCAGGCGCTCGAGCGCCGCGACCTCCCGCTTGAGACGAGCGACGGGCTCGAGCTGAGCGCCGAGCTGGCGGAGCTGCTCGCCCGCGGCAAGCGCGTCGGCGAGCTCCTTATCGAGTCGCTGGAACTCCTGGCGCGCCGCGACGACCGCCTGCTCCGCCATGCGACGCTCGCCGTCGAGCGACAGCGTGCGCTCCCGCCGGGCGATCCACTCGTTCCAGCGCGGCTCTTCGCGGCCCAGCGCGTGCTCCGCGCTGCGGCGCGCGGCGTCGGCCTTCCGCGCCGCGGTCCGGGCGCCCGCGAGCCGCCGCTCGGCGCCCTGGCGCTCGGCGGCGAGCACCGCGCCGTCGGGGAGTCCGGCCTCGAGGCCACGCACCTCGGCCGCGACGCTGTTGCGGACCTCGCGCACGCGCTCCTGGGCGTCGCGCAGTCGCTCGTAGCCGAGCACGCGCGAGAGGAACGCCGCGCGCTCGGTTCTCCCGAGCGCCGCCATCACCGACAGCTCCTTCTGGCCGGTGAAGTACGTATTGAAGAACTCGTCGTGCGTCATTCCGAGCGCTCGCTCGAGTCGGTCGGTGACCGCCTTGAGGGAATTCGCGACGACCTGGCCGTCCTGTCGCAACGTCGCCGCCGTGAGCCCGCGCGTCACGTGGTACTCGTGAGCGCCGAGTCGGAACTCGAGCTCCACCTCGACGCCGGCACGGCCCTTGGTCCCGAGGCGGCGGATCGAGTCCTTATCGCCTCGCACCGCCTGCGCACCGTACAACGCCCACGCGATCGCTTCGAGGATAGTCGTCTTACCGGCACCGTTGGGCCCGAAGATACCGGTGATCCCGGGACCGAACTCGAGCTCGGTATCGGCGTGCTGCCGGAAGTTGACGAGCCGGAGCCGGAGCAGCTGCATCAGCCGTCCGCCTCCCCTCCGCGGCCCGCGTCCGCGACGTATTCGACGCCGAGGCGCACGAATTCGGCGCGATCGAGATCGGCATCGAGCGGTCGATGCTCGAGGAATTCCTGTACGGTGTCGGGCAGCGTTTGCCGGCGACCGGGCGCGCCCGACGTCACGGCGCGCTGGACCTCCGGCCGGCGCAGGTCGAGTTGATAATGCAACGCGCGAGCCTTGTAGGCGCGAATGGCGGCGTGATCGAGGTCGCGCGCGGTGGCACGCGACACATCGAAGACGAGCTGCCGCACGATCTGGTCGTCGATCGCCGGTTTGGACGGGGCCACCGCTGCGGCGATGCGCTCGTCGAGCTCCTTGGGGGTGAGCCCCTTGCCCTCGATCGTGGGGAGCTCGAGGTGCCGTCGCACCTGCGGGATCGACCGCGGTGTGACCCGTGCCGCTGGCAGGTCCACCAGCAGATAGCATTTCCCCGACCGGCCGCGATCGGCCTCGTCCTGCAGCTGGCCCCAGGGGTTGGGGCTCAAGTAGGCGAGGCTGCCCGCGTACCAGACGTTGGGTTCGACTTCATGCGCCACGTGATAGTGGCCGAGCGCGACGTAATCCCACTGCGCCGGCGCGATGAGCTCACGAGTCACGCGGGCCCCGCCGTATTCCATCGTGCCGCGATCTTCCCCGAGGCCGGGGAACTGGCCATGGGTAACGAGGACGTTGAATCGCGTGCCGCGCTCGGGGCGGAGCGCCGGCGGCTCGTCCCCCACCAACGCCTGATGCGGCACGGCGAGCACGGAGCAGTCGAGCCTGGAGAACACGATGCGGCGCGCGTGCTCCACCGCGACCTCGACACCGAGCGCCTCGTACAACCTGAGGATCGTGCCCGTCTCGGTGGAGCGCGGGGTATCGTGGTTGCCGGCGATTACCACGATGGGTGAATCGGGTAGTCCGGCGCGCAGGCGCTGCAGCTGCTGAAAGCAGAACAGGATCGCCGAGTTGGTCGGGCGCACGGAGTGGAAGACGTCGCCCGCGAACAGGATCAAGTCGGGTCGTTCCGCCAGGATGTCATCCACGGCCAGCCGGAACGCTTCCGCAATGTCCGCTTCGCGCTGATTGCCCCCGCGCGGCGTCTGGCGGTCGTATTGGCGGAAGCCGAGGTGCAGGTCGGCCAGGTGCGCGAGCTTCACCGCGTCACTCCGCCTCGGCGAGCTGGAGCGAGGTCTGCTGCTTCAGCGACATCGTCATCGCGCCGACGTTGATCTTCATGGTCCCGCCCATGCTCGAGCGCACGTGCGCGCTGTGGACGAGCGAGTAGACCTGCTCGCCGGCGAGATGACCGGAGAGCTTCATGGTGACGTGCTGCCCCATCTGCGACAGCTCGATCGGATCCTCCGGCACGGTCGTCTCCACGGCGAACAACACCGACGTATCGGCGCCCGCCACCCGAATCTCCTTCACGGTGAGCCGCGTGCGCGACTTGATCGGCTGGCCCGGGCTCAGCCGTCCCAGGGGTAACTCATGCTCCGTGACCCACGTGTCGCCGACGCCCACCGGACCTTCCGGCAACGGGAACGCCATGGACTTGAGGCTCGAGGCCATCTGGTCGGTGACCGGTGACGGGGCGCCGGCTGGTCCGGTGAACGCGGCGCTGATCACGCGCATCCGGTCGTCGTAGACGAGGTTGCTCGTCATGCCGCGCATCCGATCGAGCGCCGGTTGCATGGCCCCCGTCCCCATCCCGGACGCCTCCATCGCTGTGGAGTCGAATGTCACCGTCACGGCGACGCCACCTTCGGCGCCCTGCGCTGGACCGACCACGGTCTGGGTATAGAACAGCCGCATGCGGAACGCCTGCTCCCCGAGCGCACCCATCGGACCGCCTTCGACGCTCATCGTGTTTTGTTGATCCAGGGCGTAGTGGTACGCCGTGCCGGCCCGCGGGTGGTAGCGCAGCGTGACCTTGGGGCCGCCCGAGCCGCCGCGGCACGCGCCGAGGGCGAGCAGCCCGGTCGCGGTGAGCCTGAACGCGCGGACAGTCATCGAAAGCTCCTCCGGTCAGTAAGGTTCATCGGAGATTGGGCTGAGCGGCGGTACGCTCTGGCGCTCGAGGGGGGAGCCGGGGGCCATGGCGGGCGCCACGCGGCGGCCGAGTTGCTTCTTGAAGTGCGCGAACGCGTCCTGGGGCCGCGCCTGGCGGGTGTGGGCCAGCGCGCGGCGCACGTCCTCCTCCCGGCGGTCAGCGATCAGGTCCTTGACCGCGTTCGGCCGCACCCGGCGGTCGAGCTTCACGAGCTGCCGCACCACCGCCTCGTCGAACGACAGGTCCGCCGCGGGCGGAAACCGTTCCACCCCGTCTCTGCCGCGCAGCGCCGCGGGTCGGGGGAAGCGTACGAAGATCGGCTGTGTGAAGTGGGGGTGGCGCACCATCAGCTCGCCGACGGGCAACGTCGCGAGCTTGATCTTGGTGGCGGGCGACAGCACCTGGTAGCCGGGCGTTGCGAGCTCGTCCGAGTCCATGCGGCCGAACACGATCGTCCCGGCGTTCCCCACGACGCGCCGGTGCACCTGCGAGCGGAATTGCTCCGCGCCGAACAGCACGAGCCCGAGGTACCGCCCCCGCTCCGAGATATCGAGCAGCATTTTCTTCACGTACGTCTCGGGCCCATCGCCCGGCGCGTACTTGTTCAGCTCGTCCACGAACACGACGACGGCCTCGACGCCCAGGTCCCGGCGCTCGAGGTGCTCGCGCAGCTTCGACACGACGCGCGCGAACACGAGGTCCTGGCCCAGCGGGTCGACGTTCGCGACGTCCACCACGTACACCGCGCGGTCCTCGAAGCGGCCCCATGGAAGATCGTTCGACGGCCCATCGTCGGCCACGAGACCCTTGCACCGCGTCGAGATGTTCGACAGGCGGTTGCGGACCTTGCGAATGGTCGCGATGTGGTGCGTGCGCCACGTGTCGCTTCGGCTGGCGAGCTCCAGGCCGTCGAAGATCGATCGGAACAGCCGCTCCAGATCGGCGAACGTCACGACACGATGCGCGCCACCGAAGCCGTCGTCGAACTCCCGATCAACCACGCGATCGGAGAGGAAGTCGATGAACGCGTCGGCCTTGGCATCGATGTCGTCGCGATTCAGCAGCACCTCGGCGTAGTCGAGCACTTCGCGCAACCCCCACACGAGCGGCTCCACGTCCCCCACCAGGTCCGGGTGCGTCCGCAACGTGTTCAGGTTGACGCCGTCCGCCTTGAAGGGCGCGTAATAGCGTACGCGCTCGAACGGGTGCGCCCCGACGCCGAGTCGCTCGTAGCGGCGGCGGTCCTCGTCGTCGAGGGTTCCGGGTCGATCCAGGAAGCACAGATCCGGTCCCTTCACGTTGAAGCACACCACGGCGACGCGACCCCTGTGGGCGGGGAAATGCTGAAAGATCGAGGAGAGCAGGAACTCGACCGCGCTCGTTTTGGTCGCGAGTCCCGATACCCCGGAGATGTTCAGATGCGCGGCCTCCGGGCCGAGCAGAAAGTCCGCGTCCAGGTACACGGGCGCTTCGAGGCCGCCCGATGTGTAGAGGCCCACGGGGATGGCCGTGGGTTGAGCCCCCCCCCTCCCAAGGTACGCGTCCATGCGGAGCGCCTGCGCCACGTCCGCGTCGGTCGCGACGTGGACGTCGCCCAGTGGGACCGGTTGCAGCGGCTCTGCGGGAATCTGGCGCAGCACTGCCGCGGTCCAGAGGCGAATCTCCTGTCGCGCCGTCGGGTTCTCGGCTGCCCGCGCGGGGTCTCCTTCGGCGCCCACGACATCGTGCAGCGGTGTGACGAGGTCGGAGTAAGCAAACGCGTCGGTTACAACCCCGTAGACGACGCGCCCGGACACCTGAGCCCCGCCACCTGACCCCTCGACCCTGACGATCGCTCCAATCCCGATGCTCGTCTCCGTCGCCGTCCAGAAGTGGAATTGGTGCGGCGTCGCGGGCTTTTGCTCGGTGGCAACCACGCGACCGACGGGAGGAGGGGGGAGGACGGGCGAGGGATCGCGTCGCTCGATCACGATCCGGTCCTCGGCAGCGGTGAGGGGAGGGACGGGGGGGGAGGCGCGAGCAGCTCTCGCGGGGTGCGTGCCCTCAAATAGGTCTCCACGTCATGGATAGGATAAAGTAACCGATCCCAGCGCCGGTCGGGGGTGGCGAGCGGGGCGCGCTCGTCCATGAGCCAGGCCGAGACACGGGACGCGAGGGCGATGGTGTCGGCGTGGGCACGTGCCTCGACGCGCAGCAGCCCGTAGAGCAGGTCCTTGCCCTCCCAGGGCCAGAGCCGCAGGTACCAGGAGTGGATGTCGCGCCGGGCGCCGCGCGTCCTCGGCCGGAAGACGCTCGTGCGGTGACTTACCGGGAGCGTGAGCGCGCGTTCGAGCTCGGGGCCTTCGAAGTACTGCGCGCCGTGGCTCTTCACCACGCCGAGCGTCCGGGGGTGCGCGGACAGCGCGGCCGAATCGGACAGCACACCATCCACGACCAGCCACTCCTCGGCGCTCATGGCGGCCGCGTGGCGCTCGGCCAACCGGCGCTCGAGCGCGGCGCGCGCCGCCTGCATGGCGACTCGCGCGGCCGGTAACGCGCGCGCGGGGAGCCCGGCGTCCTCCGCAGGGATCTCGACCACGCGAACCTCCGTCCCCTCGAGCGCCCGCCGCACGGCGTCGGGCAACCGGTCGAGCCGCGTGATCGCCAGCTCTTCCGTCTGCTCGGCGACGGTGCGGAGGCGGCGATCGCCTCCGCGCCGCCGCACGGCGGCCGCGATGTACGCCTCCACGATCGGCGTAACGCCGGCGTAGCCGGCGACCCGCCAGTGTTCGATTCCGTCCAGAAAGGCGACGGCCGCCGGCGCGAGCGGGCGCACGCGCACCAGGGGGTGGATTCGGAGCTCGGGGTCTTCCACGAGGTCGGCGCCGGTGAACTCCTCGACGTCGGTGCGGCCGAGGCTCGCCTCGGGGACGGAGGAGGCCGGCACCACTCCGGCGGCGAGGATCGCGTCGACCCAGGAGCGCGACACGATCAGCGGGTTCGCAGCGCCCAGCCCAGGTAGGTGACGCTCAGCTCGTCCGTGAGCACCCGCCGGCCGGTCCCCACCTTCCCCCCTTCCCCCCCATCGCGCGCGCGCGCCACGCCTTTCATCTCCTGTACGACCATGTCGTTTCCGGCGAGTTTCTCCGTCAACTCGGCGGGAGTGATGAACCGCGCGAAATCGTGGAACCCCTCGGGCATCGTGTGCTGCGCGTACTCCTCTTCCCAGATGATCTGCAGGAAGCCGGCGATCGTGCGGCTGTGCGTGAGGAAGCCGAACCCGCCCCCCGGCGCCAGCACGCGGGCAATCCCCGCGATGGTGCCGTCGAGGTCGTCGACGTGCTCCAGCACGTCCACCGCGAACACGAGGTCGAAGGGTTCAGCGAAGCCGCCGGACGCCAAGTCTTCGGCGGTCGCCAGCCGATAGTCGATGGCGAGTCCGGATCGCTTGGCGTGCGTTCGCGCCTCGGCCAGCGATTTCTCCGACGGGTCGATGCCCGTGACGGCGGCACCCTCGGCGGCGAGCGTCTCGGCGAGGATGCCGCCGCCGCATCCGATGTCGAGCGCGCGCTTGCCGCCGAACCCGCCGAACACGTGGCGGAAGTATTCCACGCGGACGGCGTTCAAGTCGTGGAGCCCCGCGAACGGCCCCGCGTCGCTCCACCAGACGCCCGGCACGCGCTCCACGAGGCGCTCGTATTTCTCGGGCTCCGGGAGCCCGCCGAGGCGGGGGAGAGGGTCGGGCACGCGAGAAATCTAAGGCGTTGGTGCAGGCGCAGTCCCCACCCCGCGAGGGAGGTGCGGGTAGTGTCGAGGGTCAGATTGGGTGCGTCGGGGCGCTGGCCCTAACTTCCACCAACCTCCACCGTCCTCCCGCTCAGTCAGTCGCTTCCACGTTCGGGAACGGGGGCACGTCCAGGAACCAGAGTCCCGCAAGCCGTGAGCTCTTATCGACTTCCACCAGGAGCAGGTCCCCCACGCGAACGACGGTCGCGGGGCGCGGCCGGCCGACCCGGATGTGGAGCAGGGACTCGGTCTGGTTCTTTTCCACGGTGAGCGCCGTGTCGACTTCCACGGCGGCGACGCCCGCCTGCGACTTGCGGCTCGGGAAGACCACCCGACCGTCCTTGGCCGCCTCGGGCACCGCGAGGTCGTCGCGCGTCCGGATGTCGTCCGGCCACGTCACGACGTCCACCCCTCGCATGGCCCCGCCCGCGACGTCGATCACGACGAACGAGCCGTCGCTGCCCTCGAGATCCACGGTGCCGTTGAGGCCGGTCGACTTCCCGGAGCCCTTGCACGCCACGGAGAGGATGTCGGTCTCGGGGTCCCACCGGTAGCTGACCTTGGGCAACTTGCCTTGCAGTGGCGCGATCCGTGCCTCGAAGTGCATCGGGAACACCACCTTCCAGCGTCCGCGAGGGGCGGGTAATATAGGCCGCACTTACTAGAGGGGCTAGGACGATGGAGCGGCGGGAGTTTGCTACGGTAGTGGGGGCAATTGCGGCGTCTGAGCGATTGCGGATTGTGGATTTGGGATTGCGGATTCGCCGCGCCCGACCTCCGGAGTCCAAAATCCGCAATCCGCAATCCGCGATCCGCAATAGCCAGGAACCCTCCCTGCCTCCGGAGGTATTCCAGCGTCGTCTCCAGCGCGCGCAGGCCGAGCTCAAGGCCCGGAAGCTCGACCTCTTGATCGCCACGCCGAGCACCAACTTCGAGTACCTCACGAGCTACAACCCGGGCCGCAGTGAGCGCCTGATCGCCCTGCTCCTCCCGGTGGACGGCACGCCCGCCGTGGTCTGTCCCTCGTTCGAAGTCGAGCGCATGCGGCGCCACAGCGTCATCGCCGATTTGCGCGGCTGGGAGGAGCAAGGGGATCCGTTCGCCGTGGTGCGCGAGACGGTGCGACGACTCGGCACAGGATCGAGTGGCGGAACCAAGGGTACGCTCGCCCTCGAATCATCGACTGCTTATGACACGTCGCTGCGGCTCGCGGCCGCGCTTCCGGGCTGGAAGCTCGTGGACGCCGCGCCCGTGACAGAGCGCCTGCGGGTGATCAAGGCACCCGAAGAGATCGCGCTGCTGCGCCGGGCGATCGCGATCACCCAGGACGCGATGGCCGCGACGTTCGCCCAACTAGCGGTGGGCGCCAGTGAGCTCGAGGTCGCGCGCGTCCTGTCGCAGGAGATGCAGCGACGGGGGGCCCCTGGCGGCGGATTGGTGCAGTTCGGCCCGTCGAGCGCGCTCCCCCACGGCGGCCCGGCCGGTCCCACGCTCGAGCGCGAGACGGTCGTCCTGATCGACTGCGGCTGCCGCGTGGCCGGCTACACGTCGGACATCACCCGCACCATCTGGTTCGGGAGCTCGCCCTCCGCAGAGTTCCGCAAAGTGTTCAACGTGCTCCACGACGCCCAGACCGCCGCCATGGATCTGGGGCGCCCCGGCACCCCCTGTCAGCAGATGGATCGCGCCGCGCGGCAGGTGATCACCGCGGCCGGGTACGGATCCTTCTTCACTCACCGTCTCGGCCATGGACTGGGGATGGATGGTCACGAGCCCGCCTATCTGGTGGAGGGCAACATGACGCCGCTCGAACCAGGCATGGTGTTCACGATCGAGCCCGGGATCTATCAGCTCGGGAAGTTCGGGGTCAGGATAGAAGATGATTGTGTCATGACGGACCGAGGCGTGGAAGTGCTCAGCCAGCGGGCGGCGAAGCTTTAGGGGGTCCCTAGTCTGAGAGTTTTCCCGCGAACCCGATGATCCGATCGAGAGCCTTCTGAATGTTGTCGGTCGAGGCGGCGTACGACAGCCGCACGTAGCGATCGTCGCCGAATGCCGCACCGGGCACGAGCGCAACGCCGGTTGTGGTGATCAGGCGCGTGCAGAACTCCGTCCCGCTGATCCCTCCAAGCGAATCCACCCGGAAGAAGAAGTAGAAGGCGCCCAGCGGCTCGACGAACTCCACACCAGGCAGCTCCTGGCGGAACCGCCCGACCACCACGTCACGCCGCTTGCGGAATTCCCCGACCATCCGGGTGACGTCCTGCTCGACGCGGTTATCGGAGAGCGCCGCCGCGGCGGCGAACTGCGCAGGGTGATTCGCACCAGTCGTGGTGTGCGACTGCAGCGCCGCCATCGCCTTGGCGATCGGGCCGGGCGCGAGCGCGAGCCCGATCCGCCACCCCGTCATTGCGTAGGCCTTGCTGACGCCGTAGATGATGACGACGCGCTCGAGCAATTCGTCCGGGAGATCGAGAAACGACGGTGCCGCCCCGGTCCCATAATGAATGCGGCGGTAGATCTCGTCCGCCACGACCCAGATCTTCCGGTCCCGCGCCCACATCGCGATCGCCTTGATCTCGGCGTTGGTGTAGACGGCGCCGGTGGGGTTGCACGGGGAACACAGGATCAGGCCCCGCGCCCCGGGCACCACTCGATCGAGATCCCGCACCGCTACCTTGAGGCTCCACTCGGCCTCCCCCGGCACCAGCACGGGCCGGGCACGCGACAGGTGCACGATCTGCGGATAGGACACCCATGCCGGCGCCGGGATCGCCACCACGTCGCCGGGACCGAACAACGAGAAGCACGCGTTGAAGAGCGATTGCTTGGAGCCGTTCGAGACGACGATGTTGTCCGCGTTCACCGGGCGACCGCCCGAGAGCAGCGAGAGGTGCTTGGCGGCGGCGGCCCGCAGCTCGAGAATCCCCTCGTTCGCCGGATAGTGGGTCTTGCCGTCCCGAATGGCGCGAACGCCTGAGTCCGAGGGGATCGCCGGCGTTGGGAAGTCGGGCTCGCCCGCCCCCAGGTCGATCACGTCCTCGCCCGCGGCCTTGCGCCGCTTCGCCTCCTGCGAGATGGCGATCGTCGCCGAGGTCTCGAGGTGGTGCAGGTTGGGAGAAAGACCGGAGCCGGAGCTCATGGGCGGGACGATAGCCGCCAATCGTCCTCTGGCGCAACCGTTCCCGCACTGTCCTTAAGGACAGTGCTGCGATGGCCCCACTCTTCAGGGTGGGAAAAGCGCGGCCGTTGCCTTCTGGCTCTCCGGGCCTTACCATCCCACCCGACCATTCGCCCTTTGACAACCGAGGATCGTGTGACGGTGGTGGACGCGAGGGCCGCGCTGGAGCGCGGCCGGCCGGTCGTGCTGATACGACCGCCTGCGGTACAGCAGGCTCGGGACCTGTGGGAGATCCTGTCTATTCCTTCCCAGGCAGGCCCGACCGCGCTCATTGTCACCGCGCCCGACGACACCGCGGCCGAATGGGCGGCCGCCGCGCCGGCCGGCCTGCGGGTTCACGCGGTCACCGGCTTCGCCCGCACGAGTCGCGTTCTCACGGATCAGCCTCCTCAGGTCCTCGCGGGGGCCGTCAAAGACCTCGCGACCCTGGTCGAGCGGTCGGCCCTCAAGCTCGAGCTGATCACGAGCGTGGTGCTCGCGTGGCCCGAGGCTCTCGTTTCCGGCGCCGCGGCGGCGCCCCTCGACACCCTGCTCGGCGAGGCCCGCGACGCCCACCGCATCATCCTCAGCTGGAACCCCACGCTGCTCGGCGACTTCCTGGAGCGGCATGCCCGGCGCGCCCTGGTCATTGGCTCGCTGCCTGTGGACGAAAATGCGCGCCCCCTCCCGCCCGTCTGCCGAGCGCGTTACGCGATCGTACCGTCGTTCCGTCGCTCAATTGCCGCGCGGGAGGCTCTCGACCTGCTCAACGCCGATGTGGCGCTGTGCACCGACCTTCCGACGCGCGATGAGCTGGCGGCGCTCGCGCGCCTCGGCAAGGGAGAGCCCGTGGTCTTCATTTCAGCCTCACAGCTCCCGTATCTGCGCTCGATCGCCACGCTCACTCCCCTGGCGCTGCCGTCCGGCGCAGACCGGGCGCTCGACCGTGCCGAAGTGCTCCGCGAGCGCATCACCCGGCGGCTCACGACAGGCGACGTGGACGCCGAGCTCGCGCTGCTCGGTCCGTTGTTCGAGCGGTTCGATCCGGCGGAGGTTGCGGGGGCGGTGCTCGCGATTCAGAGGGAGGACGGATGGGGGAAGGGGGACGAGGCCCTTCCGCCCGTCCCGACCGACTCCGCGCGCGTCAAGGTTTTCGTGAACGTTGGGAAAAAGGATCACGTCACTGCGAAAGATCTGGTGGGAGCGATGATCCGCGAGGTGGGCGTGGCAAAGGGAGACATCGGCCGGATCGAAGTGCGCGAGACGTTCAGTCTCGTCGAGGTGGCGTCGGGAATCGCCGAACGAGCGGTGCGCGGACTGCCGGGCGTCACGATCCGCGGCAAGCGAGTGGCTGCGCGGCTGGACCGCGATCGGTAGGGCTGGAACGACCGCGAGCCGGGCGCGGTACAACGCCCGTGACGTCCGAAGCCACACGCGTCCAGCCGTTTCTCTTAACCGGCTACCACGGCAAGCCGACGCAGGGCAAGGTCACGATCCAGACGTTCGACCGCGAGCAGCGCATCCGCCGCGCGGTGACGGGGCTCGGCAAATGGTGGGGCGTCGCCGTGGTCACCGTCTTCATCCCGGTGGCGCACTTTGTCCTCGTGCCCTCGTTCCTGGCGTACGGCGGGTGGCAGTTCTTTCAACGGCTGGGCACGACCGAGGTCGCCACCGATGCCCGCGGGACCTGCCCCGATTGCGGCGCCGACCAAGTGCTCGAGCTCGCGGCGCGGTGGCGCGTGCCGCAGCCGGTGACGTGCCGCCAGTGCCACCGCGGGCTGCGGCTGTCGCTTCCCTCCTGACCTCCGTCGGCGCGGAGTGGCCATGAAACGCCAACGGGCCGTCCAGCGGGACGGCCCGTGAACAGCGCCACCGTTGCCCTACTTCTTGTTTACCACTTGCTTCAGCTGCTTGCCGGCCCGGAAGGCGGGGGCGATCGACGCCTTGATCTGAATCACGCCGCCCGTCTTGGGATTGCGCCCCATGCGCGCGGCACGCTTGCGGGCTTCGAAGTTTCCGAAGCCGGTAATCTGAACTTTCGCGCCCTTCTTGAGCTCACCGGCGATGATTCCCTTGTCGTCGAACAGGGCTTCGATCGCCCGGCCGGCGTCGGCCTTGGACATCTTGGTCCGCATGGCCAATGCTGCGGTCAGCTCGGCTTTGTTCACGGCGTCTCCTTGTGAGGGTCTAGGGCAGTGAAAACCCTTGGAAATACGCCCGTTTCGCGGGGGGACATCCGAAAACCCGCATAAAACCGCCACAATATGGGGGGATCCCCCGGAAATCTGCAACATTCGGCCACTTTCGGGCCCCCCCCCGGCACCGGCCGAGGCTCATTCCCCCATCCTCCGAGAACGCCTGCTCGAGCCGGAACGAGGTGGGCGTGATGTCCGAAAAAATGAATCGGACAAAGATGGCTCCGCCATTGATCGTCCCCTGATACTCGACCCACGACGTGGAGTGGTTAATCTTCCTTGACCGAGCCCACCCCCCCAACTACCCTTCCCCGCGCGTAAAAACGGTGCCGGGTGTCGGGTGCCAGGTCCCCGCCCCCCCCTCCCCGACACCTGACACCCGACAGCCGACACCTCTCATGTTCCACGGCACCCGCCCCGGTTGGATCGAAGTCATTGCCGGCGTGATGTTTTCGGGAAAGAGCGAAGAGCTGGTCCGGCGCGTCCGGCGGGCCGTGATCGCTCGCAAGCGCGTCCAGGTCTTCAAGTCGCATCTCGACGCCCGCTACGCCGGGCTTTACTCAGTCAGCACCCACGATGGCGGCACAGTCGAAGCGGAGCCCGTCGACTCGGCCGACGCGGTGGCCCGCGCCGTCCGCCCCGACACCGCGGTCGTCGCGGTCGATGAGGTGCAATTCCTGGACGACGGCATCGTGGCGGCGGCGAACGTCCTGGCCGATCGGGGCGTCCGGGTGGTCCTCGCGGGAATCGATATGGACTTCCGCGGGCTTCCGTTCGGTCCGATGCCCACGCTGCTCGCGATCGCCGAGATCGTCGACAAGCTGCAGGCGATCTGTGTCGTGTGCGGCGGTCCGGCGAGCCGCAACCAGCGGCTCGTGAACGGGCGGCCCGCGCTGTGGGACAGCCCGACGATCATGGTGGGGGGGCAGGAGTCGTACGAGGCGCGGTGCCGGCATTGCCACAAGGTGCCGAGGGCGGATGAAGATCAACAGGCACTTCTGTAGGTGCGGGGTGCACTGGCCGCCGTGCTGAACATCGGCCTCACGGGCAACATCGCTGCCGGAAAGACTACCGTCGTCAATCTGTTCCGCCGGTGGGGCGCCACGATCATCGACGCGGACGCCCTCGCTCACGAAGCCCAGGCACCCGGCGGCGAGGTGCTCGCGGCGATCGCGAACCGGTTCGGCGCGGACGTCCTGGCGTCCGACGGCTCGCTCGATCGGGCGGCGCTCCGCGGCAAGGTCATGGGCGACCAGGCGGCGCTCGACGCGCTCAACCAGATCGTCCACCCGGCGGTGCGCCGGCGTCGCGAGGAGCTGCTCCGCGCCGCGCGCGAGAACGGCGACTTGCTGGTGGTGAACGACATCCCGCTGCTCTTCGAGGTGCTCGACCCGGCACAGTTCGACGCCCTCGTCCTGGTGGACGCCAACACCGCGCTGCGGCGCACGCGGCTCCGCGCGATGCGCGGCCTCGCGAACGAAGAAGCGGACCGCATGATCGCGGCGCAGATGCCCGCCGAGCGCAAGCGCTCGAGGAGCGACTTCGTGATCGAGAACGACGGCTCGCTCGCGGAGCTCGAGCGGCAGGCCCGGGCGGCGTTCGACGAGCTGCGCCGGCGGGCGGTGGTGGCCGCGCTCGGTCGCCCGGCGCGCTCGCTGCTGCTCGCGGCCGCGCAGGCGCGCGAGCAACGCACGCTCAACCCGATCGCGGCGCGTTACGCCGATGCCGGGGTGGCGATCAGCCGCGTGTCGGGCAGCGCGGCGGCGATCGAGAAGGCGTTGAGTCGTGGCGCGCCTCCCGACGCGATCGTCGCGACGGCGGCAGCCGCGTCCGCGGCGGAGCAGGCGTGGGAGCGAGCGGGCCGACCCGGCGTGCTGGCGGCGCTCTCGGCGGACCCCGACCCCGTCGCGGTGCGCCTCGACCTTCGTCCCTGGGGCGGCGACCGATTGCGCCTGGTCGAGCCGGGCGCCGCTGGCCTGGCGCCGCGGGCCGACCTGTTTCCATCTGCCAACCCGTTGCCTTGACAGAGGTTTGGTGCGCCGGTAACCTTCGCCCCGACCTCGCGTCACTACGTCCCGGAGCCCGACCCTGCATGGCGAATATCCCGACCGATCTGCGCTACACCGCGGAGCACGAGTACGTGAAGCAGACCGGCGACGCCGCCATCGTGCAGGTGGGGATCACCGATTACGCGCAGGGCGAGCTGGGCGACGTGGTCTACGTCGACCTGCCCAAAGTGGGTGCCGCGCTGCAGCGCGGCGCCGCGTTCGGGACGATCGAGGCCGTCAAGGCCGTATCGGAGCTGTACGCCCCCGCCTCCGGTACCGTGACCGAGGTGAATCAGGCGCTCGAAGGCGATCCAGCCCTAGTCAACCGTGACCCCTACGGGGCGGGCTGGATGATCAAGCTGCGGGTGAAGAGCCCCCCCGAGCTCGACGCGCTCCTGAGTAGCGACGCGTACAAGAAGAAAATCGGACAGTAGCGCCGGATGGTGACGATCACGTTTCACGGCCACGCCTGCTTCACGCTCGAAGCCGACGGCCGGCGTGTGATCATCGACCCGTTCCTCACAGGCAATCCCGCGGCCGACATCCCGGTCGACCGCCTCCCGAAGGTCGACGCGGTGCTGCTCTCGCACGGCCACGGCGATCACCTGGGGGATGCAATCCCGATCGCCAAGCGGGATGGAGCCACGGTCGTCGCCACGTTCGAGCTGGCGGCGTTCTGTGCGTCGCAGGGCGCGGCGTCCCACGCCATGCACATCGGCGGCGGCCACCGCTTCCCGTTCGGGCACGTGAAGCTCGTGCCGGCATTCCACGGCGGCCGGGTGGAAGGCGACACCGCGGGCCAGTTCACGACCAGCCCCTGCGGTCTGGTGGTGACCATCGGCGGAAAGTCCGTGTACCATTGCGGCGACACGGCACTCACCCTCGAGATGCAGCTGCTCTCGGGACGCGTGGACACGATGCTCGTGCCGATCGGCGACAACTATACCATGGGCATCGAGGACGCGGTCCGCGCGGTGGAGTTCGTACGGCCCCGGACCGTGATTCCCATGCACTACAACACGTTCGACGTGATCAGGGCCGACCCGGGGCAATTCAAGCGGCAGGTGGGAGACCGCGCCCAGGTCGTGGTGCTCGCGCCGGGCCAAACGCACACATTCTCCTGATCATGCCGACCGTACGCGCTTCCCTCGCCCCCGCCGATCGCTTCGTGACCCGCCACATCGGGCCCAGTCCCGACGAGACGCGGGGCATGCTGGCCACGCTGGGATATGACTCGCTCGACGCCTTCGTCGACGCCGTGGTTCCCAAGGACATCCGGCTCGGCCGCCCGCTGGCGTTGCCGCCGGGGCGAACGGAGCGCGAAGTGCTGCAGGCGCTGCGCGGGCTCGCGGCGCAGAACCAGCTGTATCGCTCGTACATCGGGATGGGATACCACCACTCGTTCACGCCGCAGGTCATCCAGCGCAACATCGTGGAGAACCCCGGTTGGTACACGGCGTACACGCCGTACCAACCGGAGGTCGCGCAGGGCCGGCTCGAGGCACTGCTCAACTTCCAGACGATGGTCGCCGACCTCACCGCCCTGCCGATCGCCAACGCCTCTCTCCTCGATGAAGCCACCGCCGCCGCCGAAGCGATGCACCTGACCGAAGCAGTGGCGAACGTGCCCGCGGGCACGACGCCGATGTTCATGATCGCAGAGGGATGCCACCCGCAGACGATCGCGGTCGTGCGGACCCGTGCGGAGGCGCGCGGCGTGCAGACGGTGATGGCGGACCCCGGAAGCTTCGAGTTCAGGCCCGGCGTCATCGGCGCGCTGCTCCAGTATCCCACCACCGAAGGCAAGATCGAAGACTACCGTGCGTGCTGCGACCGGGCGCATGCTGTCGGCGCGCTCGTCACGGTGGCCACGGACCTGCTCGCCCTCACCCTGCTGACGCCTCCGGGCGAGTGGGGCGCGGACATCGCGGTCGGGAACTCCCAGCGGTTCGGCGTGCCCATGGGGTACGGCGGCCCGCACGCGGCGTTCTTCGCCACGCGCGAGGCCCACCGGCGTCACGTCCCGGGCCGCATCATCGGCGTGTCGCGCGACGCCG
>WNGO01000276.1_pt1 | contig 31566 bp, 30 predicted proteins | sample 5400511 | NCBI WGS metagenome assembly WNGO01 (sample SAMN13153380, study PRJNA577476) | soil metagenome | isolation source: 20 cm soil or saprolite under Garry oak tree replicate 2 | place: USA:California | collected 2016-06-15 | reverse complement strand
TCGATCCCCGTGCGCAGATCGCTCACGAGCTCGGCGACTTCGCGAGCCGACTTCCCTGCTTCGGCGGCGAGTGTGCGCACTTCATCGGCGACGACCGCGAAGCCCTCCCCGTGCTCCTCGGCGCGCGCGGCTTCGATGGCCGCGTTGAGCGCGAGCAGATGCGTCTGCCGGGCGATCCGCGCGATGGTCTGCGCGAACACGCCGATGCGTTCCGACATCCCCGACAGCCCCGCGACTGTCGACGCCGTTGCGCGCACTTCCTCTCCCACCGCGCGGAGTGTGCCGCTGGCGCGAGCCACCCGCTCCCGTCCCCGCTCCGCCGTGCTGACGAGGCGTGAGGCATCGACCTGCATCAGCTCCGCCCGCACGCGCAGCGACTCCGCCTGGTCGGCGGCCTTGGCGCTCTCGCCGCGCGCGCCGTCCGCGAGCCCCCGCTGGTGGCCGAGGTCACCCGCCAGCCGCTGCGACGTCTGCGTCAACGACTCGGTCGTTGCGTGCAGCTGTTCGGCGGCGGCCGCGAGCTCTTCCGCGAACGCCGCAACCTCGTCGGCTTCGCGCTGGACCGACGAAATGGTCGCGCCGATTTCCTCGAGCATGCGGTTGAAGCTCTTCTCGAGAAAGCCGAGCTCGTCGGCTTCGGCGGCGGCGGCGCGCACGGCGAGGTAACCCTGCTCCGCTTCCCCCATGACACTGCGCGCGCGCCGGATGCGCTGAATCAGCGTCGCCGGAATCCGCTTCAGCGCCATCGCGACGCTGATGAACACCCCGGTCTCGAGGTATGCGATGGCGTCGAGCCCCGAACCACCGGGATACAGGCGGCCGTGCGCCCAGCTCGCGAGCAGATAGGCAATCGATGCGACCAGCACCAGGAAGTCGCCGACCGCTTGCCCCTGATCGAAGGCATAGGGCAGGACGGCGATGAACAGCGCCGCGACCACGCCGCCGTGTCCGAACCAGATGACGAGCACAATGACGAGCGCCACGTCGAGCAGCGCGAGCATATAGATGAACCACCAGCGGTACCAGCCGCGCTCGTTGATCATCCCGACGATGGCGTTGATGACCGCGCCGCCGCCGGCGATGAGGACGATCGTCCCCAGGCGCGTCTGGATCATCGCGGACAGATTCCCCAGCGTGCCGAGCACGAACAGCGCCGCGGCGATCGCCCAGCGGCGGCGGTGGCTGCGCTCGAACGTCTCGAGATCCTTGAAGCGCTGCTCGAGGGCAGTGGCTTCGTCGTGCCAGCCGCGGACTCGGGCGGCGAACGAGGGGCGGCGCGCAGGGTCGGTCATGTCCCCAATCCTAACCCAAGATCGGACGCCGTCAGGAACGCCTCGACGAGGTAGCCCTCGCGCTCGATCGCCTCACGGCCGCCTTCCTCACGATCCATCACCGCCATGACGCCGAGCACGTGACCGCCTTCACTTTCGACGGCGCTGATCGCGTCGCGCGCGGAGCGCCCGCTCGTGAGCACATCCTCGACGATGACGACGGGGAAGCCGGGTGAGAAGCAGCCTTCGATGCGTTTCCCGGTGCCGTGGTTCTTGGGTTGCTTGCGGACCGTGAATGCGTCGAGCAGCTGGCCGCGGCGCCGGGCGGTGAGCGCGAGCGCGTAGGCGATCGGGTCGGCACCGACGGTGAGGCCACCCACCGCCCGCGGGCTCCAGCCGCGCACCGCCAGGCGATCGAGCCCTAGGCCACCGACCACGGCCAGGCCATCGCCGGACATCGTGGTGAGGCGGGCGTCGATATAGAAGGAAGACCGGCGGCCGGACGCGAGGACGAAATCGCCGCGCTGGACGGAGCGCGCGAGGAGCAGATCCTTGAGCGTGGCCCTGAGGTAGTAGTAGTCGCTACTACTATTCACTTGTTCGCTTGCCAACGATGTTCTTGAGGGCGTCGAACAGACCCCGCGGCTTCGACTGCTTCGCCTGGGCGAGGGTCGCTTCCAGGTCCTCGGCGAACGCGGACATGGTCGGCTGGCGATCGCCAGGTTGGCGCGCCAAGCCCTTCATCACCGCGGCCTCGAGACCAGGCGGGAACTTGAGATCCTTGCCAGCTTCGGAGAGCGGCGTCGGCTTGCCGCTCAACAGCTGCTGAAACAGCTCCCGCGGGCTGCGGCCCTCGTGAGGGTGCCGGCCCGTCAGCATGTAGTAGGTGATCTTCGCGAGGCTGTAGATGTCGGCCCGGCCATCGACGAGCTCGCCCGACAGCGCTTCCGGGGCGACGTACTGCAGCGTGCCGACGAAGAAGCCGGTGCGCGTCAGCCGCTCTTCGGCCGGCTGCTCGGCATCGCGCGCGATTCCGAAATCGAGCAGCTTCACCGTGCCCGTCGCCGCATCGTACATGATGTTTTCGGGCTTGAGATCGCGGTGGATGATGCCGGCGCTGTGCGCCGCGGCGAGCGCGTCCGCGAGCTGGCGCACCAGCGGCACCGCAGCGGCGGGAGCGAGGGGGCCCTCGCGGTGTAGGAAGTCGGCCAGGGGCTCGCCCTTCGCCCATTCGAGCGCGAGATAGTAGAGCCCGTCTGACTCACCGAAATCGTACGTCCGGACCACGCCCGGATGCACGACGCGGGAGCCAAATCCGGCCTCGCGCAGGAACCGTTTGACGACGATGGGGTCGCCCCTGAGGCGCTCGCGCAATACCTTGAACGCACAGGCGCCGCGCCCGGGATGGTCGGCGCGGTATACCTCCGCCGTCCCCCCTTCGCCTACGCGTTCGAGGAGGCGGTAGCCGGCGATTGACCGGCCGGCCAGGTTTTCGTTCGCCATTGGGGTTGGCGCGAAACTAACGTCCCGATTTGAGGCTCGGCAAGTGATGCGACGGATGGTGCTGCCGCTGGCGGTCATTTTCTCCACCGGCGGCTGCGGATCATGGCAGCGCGTAGGGAGTCCCGACGCGACGCCGCGCGCGGGGACCACCGTGCCGCGGCTGTTCGACGCGACGTCGGTGTACCGCTCGATGGGCGCGTTCGTCGGCGGCGGCGCGCTGCCGTTCGTCGCGTCGATTCGCTACCTCGCCGGGCCGACGTCGGATTCCACACTCGCCCTCTTCTCGGTCTCGCTCACCAATCACACACTTACGTTCCAGCGCCGCGCCGGCGAGTTCGTCGCCGAGTACCACGTCGAGGCGTCGTTCCGGACCGACAGCACCGGCGTCGTGGCGGTGCGGCAGGTCGGCAGCGACGAGCAGGTGCGCGTGCGCAATTTCCAGGAGACGCTGCGCGGCGACGAGAGCATCATCTTCCAGCAGTTCGTCATGGTGCCGCCGGGCGTCTATCACGTGCTGGTCATGGTGCGGGACCGCAACGGGCCGGCGTTCGCGCGCGCGGAGCGGGCGGACACCGCACCGCGCTTCACCGCGCCGGCCATGACGCGGCCGATCCCCGTCTACACGGCCGAAGGCCGGTCGCAGCGCAGCGAAGTCCCCAAACTGCTGGCCAACCCGCGCGCCACGCTGCCGTACGGCATCGATTCCCTGCGGTTTTACATCGAGCGCTACGGCGCGGGACCGTCCCGGATCGTCGCGCGCGTCGTCGATGGCGCCGATCACGAGCTGTGGCGCGACTCCTTGACCCTCAACGGCGGGGGCGATCTCGCGAGAGCCACGGTGCTCGTGGTCCCGGGCAAGCTGCCCGTCGGACAGGCCGAGCTCCAGGCGATCCCGGCCACCGGCGGTGACACGACGCGCTCGCGCTTCCTCGTGAGCTTCTCCAATCAGTGGGTGATTACGAATTTCGAGGAGATGACGAGCTTGCTGCGCTACTTCGAGCGGCAGGAGTGGGTCGATTCGTTACGGCGCTCCACCCCCGACCATCGCCCCGAAGTCTGGCGCGCCTTCTGGAAAGCCACGGACCCGGCGCCCATCACGCCGGAGAACGAGGCTATCGACGATTACTTCCGGCGCATCCAGCAGGCGAACGTGCGGTTCCAGGATGAGGGGGAGCCCGGCTGGCTGACCGAGCGGGGCGAGGTCTTCATCTCCCTGGGCGAGCCGGACGAGATACTGGACCTTTCGAACGGGATGGATCGCAGCGGGCAGCGCGTGCTGCGGTGGACCTACACGTCAGAGCGTCTCGTGCTGTATTTCCAGGATCAGACGGGCTTCGGCCGGTATCGTCTGACACCGTCGTCGCGCGCCGAGTTTCAGCGCGTGCTGGCGCGGGTGAGGCGATCCGAACGGTGACGCGCGGCGCCGCGCTCTGGACCGCGGCGGCGTTGGTGGCGCGTGCCGCTGTGGCGCAGGAAGTCCCTTCCGCCCGTCCTGATCACACCGCCACCTATCGCGCCGATTCGCTCCGTCTCTCGGGACGCCCCTGGCACGCCGCCGAGACGCTGCTCGCCGCGGCCCGGCGCGATCCGCATCCCAATGCGTTTCTAATCGTCGAAGGCGCCAAGGCGGAAGTTCACGCACACCGTTACGAGCACGCCCGCACCCTCCTGATCGGCCAGCCGTGGCTGCTCGATTACGCCGACGGCGAGGCGCTGGCGCTGCTCGGCCAGGCGGAGTTCGGCGTGGGCGGCTACGCCGACGCCGCGACGCATTTCCAAATGGCACGCGCCCGCGCGCCCGCCGCGCGCGCCGGGCTGCTGGCGGTGCGTGCCGCTGTGGCGTTCGACGCGGCGGGACAGGCCGACAGCGCCGCCGCCGCGTTCGCGGCGGCCCGCGAGGGCGGCAAGTTGGCGGCGATCGATCCCTGGCTGCGCGTGCGCCAGGCGCGGGTCACGCGCGACACGGCCGCCGTGCGCGTGCTCCTCACCGACGTCCCGGCCCCGGCGGCGCGCGAAATTGCGATTGCACGGGCTCGCTCGCTGCTGCTCGCCGGCGACACGGCGCGGGCGCTCGACGCATTCGCGCTGGCAGGGAAGGGCGGGGGCCTCGAAGGGGCGCGCCTGGCGCTCGCGATGGGCGATTCGGCACGAGCCCGCGCGACCCTCTACGGCCTGCTCGCGCGCGATCCCTTGAGCGATGAGGCCGCCGCGGCGGTCCCGCTCGCGCTCGTCCCGTTGGCCCCGCGCACGGCCGCCGAGCACGTCACCCTGGCGCGCGCGTTGAACCGGCGCACGAGCGTGCGCGACGCACGCATCCATGTGGAGCGGGCGCTGCGCGAAGACTCGAGCGCGGCGACCCTCCTGTTCTACGGCGAGCTACTGGTGGCGAGCGGCCTGCTGCGCGACGCGGTGCGCGCGTATGGCGCCGTGGCCCGCGATTCGGCGGCCCGCCCGCTGGCGCTGTATCGCCGCGCGCGCGTGCTCGTCCGTCTGGGCGATTCCGCGGCCGTGCCGGGACTTTCCAGTTTTGCGCAGAGCTACCCGGCCGACAGCGCGGCGCCGGGCGCGCTCTACGTGCTGGCCGACATGCTGGACGGGCGCGATGACTGGGCGAACGCGGCGCGCTGGTACGGCGAGTTGATCACCCGCTATCCCGCCGACCCGCGCTCATCCCTGGCCCGCTTCCGGTTGGCCGCGCACGCCGAAAGCGCCGGCCAACCCGATAGCGCCGCGCTGTTGTACCAATCCGAGATCGACGCCAACGGCCCGCAACGTACCGCGGCGCGCTTCTGGCTCGGCAAGATGGCGGAGGCGCGCGGCGATGCGACGCGCGCCCGCACCATCTGGCTCGCGCTCGCGCACGAAGATTCGCTGGGCTACTACGGCATGCGGGCCTGGCGCGAGATCGGTCTTCCGGCGCTGGCGTTTGCGCCCGCGTCCCCGCCGCCCGCGCCGCCCGCGCCCGTCGTCATTGCGCTCGCCCGCATTGACACGCTCGAGCTCGCCGGGCTCGACAGCGAAGCGCAGGCCGAGGTGCGCGTCCTGCTCGCCCGCGCTCCGCAGGACCTGGACGGCCTGCTCGCGCTGAGCGAGGGGCTCAGCCTGCGCGGCTACGGCTCGGCGGCGGTGCGGCTCGGCTGGCAGGCGGCGCTGCTCGCGCCCGGCGATGTGCGCGTCTTACGCACGATTTTCCCCTGGCCGAACCGCGCGGCCGTCGAAGCGGAGGCTCAAGAGTTCGGCGTGGATGCGCTGTTGCTCGCGGCACTGGTGCGCCAGGAGAGTGTGTTCGATGTGGCGGCGCTGTCGCCCGCGGGCGCGCGCGGGCTCGCGCAACTCCTGCCCAGCACCGCGGCGCTCATGGCACGCGGCCTCGACGTGGCCTTCTTCCCGGATTGGATCACCGTGCCCGATCTGAATCTGCATCTCGGGGCGGCGCACCTGGCGGAGTTGCTCAAACGCTTCGGCCGAGTCGATGCGGCGATCGCCGCGTACAACGCCGGGCCGGTGCCGGTGCGGCGCTGGCTGGAGCGCGCCGGCGCCGCGGATCCGGATCGCTTCATCGAGCTGATTCCCTATCCGGAAACGCGCGGTTACGTGCGCAGTTTGTTGCGCAATCGCGAGTTGTATCGCGCGTTGTACGAGCCTTGACAGCTTTCCGGGCCGCGGGTCTTTTCTAGCCGTCCACCGTTGAGCCCAGCAACAGACTCTGCAGGAGGCGGAACGTGATCAAGGGAAAGGTGAAGTGGTTCAATGACGCCAAGGGGTACGGCTTCATTGAACAGGAAGGCGGCGAGGACGTGTTCGTGCATTTCTCGGCAATTCAGATGGACGGCTTCAAGACGCTTGCCGAGGGTCAGGTGGTGGAGTTCGAAGTGCAGCAGGGGGACAAGGGGCTCCACGCCACGAACGTCGTGCGCGTCTAACCGCGCCCTTCACCCGACCATTCCGCCCCGCCCGATTCCCCGGGCGGGGTTTAGGTTTCCCGCCATGCCGCCGCGCCCCGCGCCGCCCATTCCCGCCACGTCCGCCGGCAGGACGAACGTCTTCCTGGTGGACGGCTACGCGCTCATCTATCGCGCCTTCTTCGCGATGATCGCCCGGCCGCTCACGACCAAGAGCGGAGAGAATACGTCGGCGGTCTGGGGCATCACCAATTTCCTGCTGCGCCTGTACGAGAACTATCACCCGGCATACGTCGGCTGGGTGCACGACCGCGGCGTCTCGTTCCGCCAGGAGCAGTATCCGGAGTACAAGGCGACGCGGGAAAAGCTCGGCGAGGAGCTGCAACAGGACTTCGACCGCTCACTCGAGCGCGTCTGCCAGATCCTCGATGCGTTTCATATCCCCGTCATCGCGATCAACGGCTACGAGGCCGACGACGTCGTGGCCACGCTCGCCGGCCGGGCGGCGCAGAACGGCCTGCAGGCGGTGATCGTTTCGGGGGACAAGGATTTCTATCAGCTGATCGGCGAGGGGATCGCGCTGCTGAATCCGGGCCGCGGCGGACAGGCCGCGGTCGAAGAACAATGGGTGGATCAGTCCAATGCCAGCGAGCGGCTCGGCGTGCCGCCGGAGCGGGTCGTGGATTACCTCGCGCTCGTCGGTGACACCTCGGACAACATTCCCGGCGTGAAAGGTGTGGGCGACAAGACGGCACTGCAGCTGCTCGAGACCTACGGCGACCTCGACACCATTCTCGCGCGCGCCGCCGACATCCCCGGGAAACGGCCGCGCGAAGCGTTGCTGCAACAGGCCGACAACGCGCGCTTGTCGCGCCAGCTCGTGACGCTGCGACGCGACGTGCCGGTGGAGCTCGACCTCGAGCAGCTCCGCGTGCGCACGCCCGATACCGGTGAGCTCGCGTCGCTGTTCACCGAGCTCGAGTTTCGGACCCTGATCCCGAAGCTCGCCGATCTCGAGTCCGTCGGTGTCCAGCCGGCGCCGGAGACGGGAGCCGCGCAGCCACCGGCTGCGCGGTCGCCCCGCGCGGCACCGCCGGCCGATCCGCGTGTCGTCACCGATGCGGCGGAGCTGCCGGCCATGATCGAGGAGCTGCGCGCCGCGCCGTTGGTCGCCGTGCAGACCGAGCCAGGCCTCGCCGGACTGTCGCTCGCCGCAGCGCCGGGCCGTTCCTGGTATCTGCCTTTCGGCCACCGCCTCGCCGAAGGCGAGCTCGATACGACGCCGCCGCGCAACCTGCCCGCGCTCGCGAGCGAGGCCGTGGCGCCACTGCGTGCGCTGCTCGCCGATCCCGCCGTCCGCAAGGCGGGGCACGACATCAAAGCGTCGTGGGTGGCGCTCGCGCGCGCCGCTGTTCCCTTTGCGGGCGTCGCCTACGACTCGATGATCGCGAGCTTCGTCCTCGATCCCGGCCGGCGCTCTCACGCGCTCGACGACCTGGCGCGCGAGCATCTGTCCGTCGAGCTGCGCACGACCGCGCAGCTGGTGGGCAAGGAGCGGACCTTCGCGGAGGTGCCGCCCGCGGAGGCAGCGGGCGTCTCCGCGGCGCAGGCGGAGATGGTGCTCCGGCTCGAAGCGACCTTCCGGTCCGACATCGAGGAGCATCACCTCACCCGCCTGCTCGACGAAATAGAGATACCGCTCATCCCCGTACTCGTGGACATGGAAGCAGCCGGCATCCTGGTGGATCGGGTGCTGCTCGGGGAGATGTCGCGTGGGTTCAGCAAGGAGTTGACGGGGCTCGAGCTCGACATTTACCGCGCCGCCGGAGGCGAATTCAATATCAACTCGACGCCCCAGCTCCGGACCGTCCTGTTCGAGCGCCTTAAGCTGCCCGTGCAGAAGCGGACCAAGACCGGCGCGTCGACCGATGTCGAGGTGCTGGAGCAGCTCGCAGCGATGGGCCACGAGGTCCCGCGCCTGCTGATCGAGTATCGCGAGCTGACGAAGCTGAAATCGACGTATGTCGACGCGCTGCCCGGATACATCCGCGCCGACACGGGGCGCGTCCATACGAGCTTCAACCAGACGGGGGCCGCGACCGGCCGGCTGTCGTCATCCGATCCCAACCTCCAGAACATTCCCGTGCGCACCCGGCGCGGCGGAGAAATCCGGCGGGCCTTTGTGGCGCCGCCCGGACACCTGCTGCTGATCGCCGATTATTCGCAGGTCGAGCTGCGGTTGCTCGCGCATCTCTCCGAGGATGCGGCGTTCGTCGCCGCGTTTCAGCGCGGGGGGGACATCCATCGCCAGACGGCGGCCCTCATCTTCGGTGTGCCGGAAGCGAAGGTCACCGGCGAGATGCGGAGCCGGGCCAAGACGATCAACTTCGCCACGATCTACGGCCAGGGCGCGCTGGCGCTGTCGCGCCAGCTCGGCATCACGCTCGAGGAGGCGAAATCGTTCATCAAGCAGTACTTCGAGCGCTTTGCCGGCGTGCGCGCCTGGCTGGACCGGACCATCGATGAGGCGCGCCAACGCGGCTTCGTGGAGACGTTGTTCGGGCGCCGGCGCTACATCCCGGAGCTGCGGGACCGCAATTTCAGCATTCGCTCATTCGGCGAGCGCACCGCGACCAATTCGCCGCTGCAGGGGTCGGCGGCCGATCTCATCAAGATCGCGATGATCCGGATTCACGCCGCGCTCCAACAGGCGAATCTCAAGTCCAGGATGCTGCTCCAAGTCCATGACGAGCTGGTATTTGAGATCCCTGAAGCGGAGACGTCAGTTGCCGGGGCCCTTGTAAAACGCGAGATGGAGGGCGTGGCCAGCTTACGCGTGCCACTGGTCGTAACTGTCGGTGCTGGAAAGAATTGGGTCGACGCGAAGGGCTAAGCACGCCTCTTGCAGGAACGGGGGGAAGTGCCCACAATAGGGGCGTCGATAACGGGGTTCTTGCCGGGTCGACGCCCTTTCGCGCCCGGAGGGTAAAGCTGTGAAGGCACGCGGATTTACGCTGATCGAGCTGTTGATCGTGGTGGTGATCATCGGGATTCTGGCGGCATTTGCCATCCCGAAGTTCGCCAACACGAAGCAGAAGGCGTACGTCGCCCAGATGAAGTCCGACATCAAGAATCTGGCAACGGCGGAAGAGGCCTTCTTCTATGATAGTGCGTTCTACACGACGAGCTTGGCGGCGCTGAACAACTTCCGGTCTTCGACCGGTGTGACGCTGACCGTTACCGAGGCCACCCCCATGGGCTGGTCGGCCCAGGCCGTGCACGCCCAGACCGCGCGCCAGTGCGCGCTGTTTCAGGGCAATGCCGCGCCGGTCAACCCGGCGACCGTGGAGGGCCGGATTACCTGCAGCTAGATCCGCCCTATCGGGAGTTCGAACGCCGCCGTGAGGGGATGCGATTCGCCCTCAACGGCGGCGTTTGGCTTCACCGCCACAAGATCGACGGCGAGCCGATGGTCCACCTGGTGAGCTCCGACAAGGAGCGGCTGCTGGCGTTGGGCCGCACGCTCGGTTTCCACGCGCGCTGGTTGCAGTACAAGCCGCTCAAGGATCTCGATACCGGGGTCCGCGTGCCGGCCTGGCATTGGGATGTGTGGGGAGAGAAACTGCGCCTGCTCGATCCTAAGTAACCTCTTCGACGTCACGCCGGCGGGCCCGTACGCCCGGCCACCAGTTCCAGCGTCCCGCGATGTGCATGATCGCGGGGACAAGCACCATGCGAATCAGGGTCGCGTCGAGCAGGACGGCCACCGCCAGCCCGAATCCGATGAACTGTACGGCGAGCACCCGGGCAAACGCGAACACGCCGAACACGGCGATCATGATGGCGGCCGCAAAGGTGATCGTCGACGCCGTGGCGGACAATCCTTCCATTGTCGCGTGGTCGTTCCGCCCGGTCTTGTCGAACACCTCTTTGACCCGGGTCAGCAGAAAGACCTCGTAGTCCATCGACAATCCGAAAACGGTCGCGAAGACGAGGACCGGTACGACGACGAAGATCGCCTCGGTCGGTCCCGACAGCCCGAAGAAACTGGCGCCATAGCCGTGTTGGAACACGAGCACGGTGATGCCGAACGCGGCGCTCACGGAAACGCAATTCAGGACGACCGCCTTGAGCGGCACGAGCACCGAGCGGAATGCGATGAACAGCATGATCGCGGTCACGCCGAGGATCATCCCGACGATTCCGGGGAAGCGGTGCAGCAGATGCTGCTGCAGGTCGAGGCTCGACGCGGCAAAGCCACCCACCACGATCTCGGCGCCGCGCAGCCGCGTGCCGCTGGCGATCGTGCGGCGCACGTGGCGCGTGAGATCCATCATGCCGGTCAATGACACGGTATCGACGGCGATGACGTCCATCAGCGTCGTGCGCCGGTCGGCACTGAGGTAGGCATTGAAGAATTCGGGGTAGCGCTCGCGGACTGCTTCGGCATCGCTGTAAAAAATCGCGAGCTGGAGCGTGGACATCCCGGGCCGCAGCGTGGCGACACCCCGCACCTCGCGCACGCGCGCGTCCTTGCGGATCGAGTCGCTCAGCGCCTTGAGACCCGGCAGCCGGCGGCCCGACAGCGCCGATTCGCCGGGAGGGAACTGCACGACGACCCGCAGCGGCTGGATGACGCCGCTCGCGCCCATGTCGCGCAGCGCGGCGAGTCCCTGGCCCGATTCGGCGTCCGGCGGAAACCAGTTGCGGGCCGGCAGACCGATTTTGATTTGCGTGAGCGGAAACGTCAGGAGCGCGGCGAGGAGGCCGCCGCCGAGGATGGCGCGCCAGGGGTGATGGCCGAGCCCGCGTGCCCAGCGCTCCCATCCCTGCGGCGTGTGAATCCGCGCCAGCGGCTTGGCCAGCCATTTGGGGCGATCGATGTTGCGGCCCAGAATGGCGAGCGCCGCCGGCAGGAAGGTCGTCGCGAGCAGGACGGCCACCGCCACGACGATCAATCCGCCGACGCCCACCGAGCGGGTCTCCACGAGCGGCGTCAGAATCAGCGCGCCAAATCCGACCACTACTGTCAGGCCGGAGGTGACGACCGCCGAGCCGGCCGTCTGGATCGTGCGCACCGCCGCGTCGGTAGGCGAGAGCCCGCGATTCAGCTCCTCGCGGAAGCGCGTCACGATGAGCAGGGAGTAATCGATGCCGACGCCCAGCCCCACCATCGTCGTGATGTTGAGCACGAACACCGACATCGTCTGGAACTGCGCCGCGACCGCGACGATGCCGAGCGCGATCGTGATCGCCAGCACGCCCACGATGATCGGCAGGGTCGCGGCGACGAGCGCGCCGAACGCCAGCACCAGCACGGCGAGTGTGAGCGGCAGCACGCGCTCCTCGCCGCGGCGCGTATCTTCGGTGCTGATGGTGCGGACGTCGTAATCGAGCGCGGGATTTCCCGTGACTTTGATGTCGAAGCCATCGGCATCGGGCAGCCGGTCCAGCGTGCTCCCCACCGTCTCGCGCAGCTCGGGCACGACCGTGCGGCTCACGTCACTCGTGCTCGAGGGGGTGAGCGCCGCGATGAGGAACGTGGTCTGCTTGTCGGCGCTGACGAACGTCGATTCGCCGATCGTCCGTACCGAAATGACCTGGCTGATGTAGGGCTCGCGGGTGAGGGCGGCGGACACCGAATCGAGCACCATCGCGAAGCGCGGCTGCGTGTAGCGCACCGGTCCGTGCACCACGATGGCGACGTATTCGGCGATGGGATTGGGAAAGGCTTCGCGAATCAGCTGCGACGCGCGCGCCGATTCCGAACGGGAGACCGCGGTGCCGCGAACGGCAAGGACGCGCTGTACGTGAGCGGCCCTGGGGACGAAGAGCAGCCCGAGCATCGCCCACGTAGCCAGGACCCAGCCGCGCCAACGCACGAGCTGCTTGGCGGGTAACGCGATCACCTATGATCCAAGCACATGCGGGCCACAATCATAGAGACGTGCAGAGTGCAAAGCTAGCGGCGCGGCCTACGGTGCTCGCATATTGCGCGCATGGTGGAACGTCGGCTCTCGGGAATGATCACCGCTGCGGCGGTGTTGATCGTCCTGTTCATCGTGTGGGATCTGTTTCGTCCGAAGTCGCACCGGGCGGTGACGGCAGACGCCGGGCCGCTTACCGTGGATTCCTCAATATCGGTCGCGCCGCCCGCCTTTCCGCCGCCGCCGATCCAGCCGCCGACGACGACGACGCAAGGTGCCGCGGTACCGGCGGCCCCGGGCGGCCGCGAGCCGTCGTACATCGAGCTCCTGGCGCGGTCGGAAACGCGGCGCCGCATTCGCTCCAGCGGCTCCAGCACCTACCTCGGCGAGATGCTCGAGGCGAGTGGCGACTCGATGCTGCGGCGCTGGGAGAATCGGACGACGTCGCCCATCCGGGTGTGGTTCGCCCCAACGCACGCGGCGATGTTCCAGCGGGCATTCCTCGACGCGGTCCGCGCGGCATTTGGCCAGTGGACGGGGGCGGGGGTGCCGGTTCGCTTCGATTTCGACGGGGACTCCACCAACGCGGAAGTCACGGTGAAGTGGCGCGTCCAGTTCGAGATCGAGCGCACCGGCCAGACCGACGTCACCTGGGACGAGAACGGGCACATCCAGGGCGCGGTGCTTACGCTCGCGACGTTCGATCCCAAGGGTGAGCCGATGAGCGTGGATGATATCCGCGTAGTGGCGACACACGAGGTCGGCCACGTGCTTGGCCTCGATCACTCGAAAGATTCGACGGACATCATGTATCCGACGGCGAAGGTGAGAGACCTGTCCGATCGTGACGTGCGGACGGTGCTGCTGCTGTATCAGCTGACGCCGGGGAGTTTGCGCTGAGTCCACGCCACATCACGTCGTTCCTGCACCACGTTGCCCCCCCACCTACCGGTTCGCTCGCGCAGGCACTCGACACCCGCGTGCGGGAAGCGGAGCTGATCGAAAAACTGGAGGCGGGTGCCGTGCGCTGCTTCGCCTGCGGTCACCGCTGTCTGGTGAAACCCGGCCGCCGCGGCATCTGCAAGGTGCGTTTCAATAAGGAAGGGACGCTGTTCGCACCCGCCGGCTACGTCGCGGCATTGCAATGCGACCCAACGGAAAAGAAACCGTTCTTCCACTGCCTGCCCGGCAGCGACACCCTGACCTTCGGCATGCTCGGCTGCGATTTCCATTGCGGCTATTGCCAGAACTGGCTCACGTCGCAGGCGCTGCGCGACGACACGGCGGGGGTCATGCCCAGCGATGTGACGCCCGACGATCTCGTCGCCCTCGCCCAACGCCACGGCGCGCGCATGGTGGGATCGTCGTACAACGAGCCGCTGATCACCGCTGAATGGGCGGTCGACGTGTTCAAGGCCGCCCGGCCCGCGGGCTTGAAGACCGCGTTCATCTCCAACGGCAACGCGACGCCCGAGGTCCTCGACTACATCCGCCCATGGACCGACTGCTACAAGATCGATCTGAAGGCGATGGACGACCGGCGCTATCGCGAGCTCGGGGGCGTGCTGCAGCACGTCCTGGACGCCATCCGCCTGGTACACGAGCGGGGTTTCTGGCTCGAGATCGTGACGCTGATCGTGCCGGGATTCAATGACGACGACGTCCAGCTCACCCGCGCGGCCGACATGATCGCGGGCGTGTCGCCGGAAATTCCGTGGCACGTCACCGCCTTTCACAAGGATTACAAGATGACCGACCCCGACGATACGCCGGCGGCGACGTTGCTGCGCGCCTGCGAGATCGGCGCACGCGCCGGGCTGCGATTCGTCTACGCCGGCAACCTCCCGGGCCGAGTGGGACGCTGGGAGCACACCTATTGCCCCGACTGCGGGGATCTGCTGATCGAGCGTCACGGCTACGTCATCAAGCGGCAGCGCGTCGGGAGCGACGGACGCTGTCCCTCCTGCAGCCGGCGGATTCCAGGCGTTTGGTCGTAGCTCTTCTTCTCCTCCTTCAGTCCGCAGCGCCGTCGTTCACCGCAGAGACGTTCGATCCGCTGGTGATGGCGGGCATTCGGCAACGCGTCTATCCGGGTGCAGTACTCGTCATCGGCACGCGCGACAGCATCGTGTTTGAAAAAGCGTACGGTCGGTTCACCTGGAGCCCAAAGAGCGTTGTGGTGAGCCTCGACAGCACATTGTGGGATCTCGCGTCGCTCACCAAGGTCGTCGCGACGACGCCCGCGCTCATGCTGCTCGTCGAGCGCGGGCGAGTCGACTTGGACTCACCCGTCGTTCGGTACGTCCCGGAGTTCAACAGCCCGGGCACCGGCGCGATCACGGTTCGACATCTGTTGACGCACACGTCGGGGTTGCGTGGGACGCTGCCGTTGAAGGACGCGCCGGACAGCGCAACGGCGTTGCGCATGGTGCTCACGACGGTGCCGCTCGTGCCGCCCGGCACGCGCATGGTGTATTCCGACCTCAATGCGATTCTGTTGGGCGAGATCGTGCGTCGAGTATCCGGTCGGCCGCTCGACGCGTTCGTAATGCGCGACGTGTATGCACCGCTCGGTCTCGATCAACAACTCCTGTTCCGGCCGCCGCAGCGGCTCGAGCGCCGCATCGCGCCGACGGGACTGTGGCACGGACATCCGATCGCAGGCGTCGTGAACGATCCGAACGCAGCGAAGCTGGGGGGAGTGGCGGGGCACGCCGGTGTGTTTGCGACGGCGCGCGGCCTCGCCCGTTTCGCGCAATTCATGCTGGGCGAGGGTGCGCTGCCGGGTGGACCGCGCCTTCTCAAACGCGAAACGGTGCACGCGTGGACCCAGATCGCCGTGCCTGCCCGTCGCGGCGCCAGCGCGCGGACGTTGGGATGGGAAGCGTTGCCCACAGGAGAGGAAGTCTCGAGCGCCGGCACGCTGTTCGGCCCACACAGCTATGGCCACACCGGCTGGACCGGCACATCACTGTGGATCGATCCCGATCGCGGCCTGTTCGTTCTGCTGCTGACAAATCGCTCGTACGCGCAGGCCGGTGGCGCACGCGGGACGTTCACGGCGCTGAAGCAGCTTCGCGGCCGCGTTGCCGATGCCGCGGCGCGGATTGTCGATGGCGGCCACTGATCCGACGCTGATCTATGACGGCGAATGCGGCATCTGCCGGCAAGCCGTGGCGCTGTTGAAACGCTGGGACCGGGAACACGTCCTCCGCTTCGTACCGTTCCAGGACGAAGCCGCGGTTGCGCGCTTCGACATCGCGTTGCCGGCGCTGGCGGCGGCGATGCATCTGATTACGCCGGACGGTCGTGTCTATCCGGGAGCCGATGCCGTGCCGGAGCTGCTCCGGCTGTTTCCCGGAAAGCGCTGGCTGGCGCCCCTGTTTCGAATTCCGGGCGTGCGGCCGGTCGCCCGTCGGGTCTATGCCTGGATCGCGGTGCGGCGGCGCTGTCTGGTGCGCGGTATCCCAGGTCGCTAGGTTCGCGAGGAGGGGGGAGGGGGAACAGTTTCAGTGACGACTGCTGTGCTCAGTTCCGATGCCGTTCGCCAGGCGTTGCGCCAGGTCAAGGACCCGGAGCTCGACATGAACATCGTCGATCTCGGGTTGGTCTATGACGTGGAAGTCGACGACGGCTTGGTGCGCATCAACATGACGCTGACCTCGCCGGGGTGCCCGGCGGGACCGATGATCACGAACGACATCTACAGGGTCGTGCGAGCGATGGAAGGCGTGAAAGACGTCGACATCGATATCGTGTGGGAGCCCTACTGGACGCCGGACCGGATCGACCCGAAGATCCGCGCGATGATGGGGTTCTAGCGCAGCGCCTCGAGCAGCGCGTCGCCGAGCACGTCGATTTGCCAGCGCCGCACTTCGGCGATCTGCGCGAGCTCCGCACGATTCACCGGCCGCGCCCGCACGACCGCTTCCAGCGTCGTTCTCCCGCACAACACCCCCGGCTCCAGTCCCAACTCGGCGGCGACGCGGTTGCGCACCGCTTTGACCTTCTCCAGACGCGCATCAAAGCCGGCATCTTTTTGCGGCCGGGGGCGACGCTCGAGGCGCGGGAGCTCGCTCTCCTGCAGCGCTTTGGCCCGCGCGACGGCATCGAGCAAGGCATCGCCGTGACGGCGCGCCAGCGAGCTGGGCAGCTCGCGCACGTGTGACAGGTCGGCGCGCGTCGCGGGAAGCGCCCGGCTGACTCCCAACAAGGAGTCGTTCCCGATGATCCGGAACGGCGCCTTGTCCTCGCGCTCGGCGACAGTATCCCGCCAGCGATGCAACAGTCGTAGCGCCGCCAGACTACGCGGCGTCAGTCCTTTCGCGCCTTTGAGCTTGAGGTAGCCCTCGTCTTCACCGCCGGTCGACGGCCCCCCAGTCCAGCGGAGCGCCTCGAGCTGCTTGAACTCTTCCATCGCCCAGGCGAGCCGTCCCAGCGCCGTGAGTCGCTGCTCCAGCGCATCGCGCAGCGCGAGCAGGTACTGCGTGTCGGCAGCGGCGTACGCCAGCATCGGCGGGGTGAGCGGCCGCAGCGACCAGTCCGCTTTCTGGTGCTTCTTGTCGAGCTTCACGCCGGCGTATTTCTCGAGCAGCGCCGCCAGCCCGATCGCCGGCTCGCCCGCCAGTTGCGCCGCGATCCGCGTGTCGAACAGCCGCACGGCGCGGAAGCTGTGGTCGCGGTCCAGCACGCGCAGATCGTAATCGGCGTCATGAAAGACTTTCTCGACGTGTGGGTCGGTGAGCAGGCCGCCGAACGGCGCCAGGTCGGCGATGGCGAGCGGGTCGATCAGCGCGGTCTGGGTCGGGCTCGAGACCTGGAGGAGGTAGATGCGGTCGCGGTAGCGGTGGAAGCTCGCCGCCTCGGTGTCGACCGCGACCCGCGACTCCTTGCGCACGGCGGCGATGAGGGCCGCCAGGGCCTGAGGCGTGTCGACGTAGCCGGGCGGCGCCGTCACTCCTGCTTCCCTAGCGCCTCCATCCCGGCGGCGATTTGTTCCAGCGCCTTGGCCAACGTCTTGTAGAATTCCGGATCGGGAGCCTGAGGGGCTCCGCCCAGCGGATCGCCCGCGCATTTGCGGGCGGCTCGCGCCGCATGACGGATGTAATCGGTGGTCACTTGCATGGATCGCTCCGCAGTGTTGGCCACAAAGATACGCGCCGCCTTCGCGCCGTGCAGTCTCGGTGCATGGCCGACGCCGCTCGAGGCCCAGCCCGCGCTGGCGCGGGCGCTCGGGCTGCGGGCCCTGTGGCTCAAGCGAGAGGATCGCGCCGGCGGCAACAAGGTTCGTGGTCTCGAGTTTCTGCTCTCCGGTGCGGCGCCCGGATCCGTCTTCGTGACGATCGGCGGTGCGGGGTCGAGCCATTGCCTGGCGACGGCGACGCATGCCCAGGCGCAAGGTCACCGAACCGCCGTCGCGCTCTTTCCACAACCGGAGACGGAGGCGAGCCGAGCCGTCGCGGCGGCGACCGCGGCGGTCGCCAATCTGGTCGTGCGCGCGTCGTCGCTCGGGACGCTGCCGTGGGCGGTGCTGCGCGCGTGGCGGGCGGCGCATCAGTGGGGACGGGGAACGCCACGCTGGATTCCGGGAGGCGGTGCGGATCCGCGCGCCGTGATCGGACACCTCCTCGCGGCGCTCGAGCTCGGTGCGCAGCTCGACGCACCTCCCGACATGATCGTCGTGCCGTTAGGTACGGGAGGGACCGCGGCCGGCATTGCGCTCGGCGTCGCGTGGCTGGGGTGGTCGACCGAAGTCGTCGCGGTGCGAGTCGCGCCGCGCATCGTCGCCAATCGCTGGCGCACGTTGCGGCTCGCGCGTAGCACGGCGGCGCTGTTACGGCAGGCGGGGATCGAGCTCAACGTGCCGCCCCCGCCGCCCCCCCCGCGTTCGGCGATTCGCGTGCGCGTGCTCGATGCAATGGGAGGAGGGTACGGCTATCCTACGCCCGAGGGAGAGCGGGCGCGCGCGCTTGCAGCGGAACACGGACTCAAACTCGATCCGACGTACGGCGCCAAAGCCTTCAGCATTTTCCTACAACGTGCGGCTGGCAACCTGCAACGCGCCGTCTTCTGGCATACATTCGCGTGGCCATGACGGCCGTTCTTTTCATTCATGGATTTCCCTTCGATCATTTCCTGTGGCGACATCAACGCGCCGCGCTGTCGCGCTGGCGCTGCTTCGCGCCGGATCTGCCGGGGGCCGGCACGTCGCGCGGTTTCGATTCACCCGATGCATACTCGGTGGCCAGCTACGCGACATATCTCGTGGGGATCCTCGATCAGTCGAAGATTCGCGAGGCGGTGATCTGTGGTCTCTCGATGGGCGGCTACATCGCGTTCGAGCTGCTGCGTCGTTTCCCGCAGCGGGTGCGCGCGGCGATCCTGTGTAACACGAAGGCCGCAGCGGATACGCCTGAGGCCAAACGCGGCCGCGATGCGCTCGCGGCGAAGGCTCAGCAGGAGGGTGCGCGCGCCGTCGCGGCCGAGCTCGTGCCGAAGCTCATCGCCCGCGCGACACGCGAGCGGCAGCCCGAGGTGGTGAAGGAGGTGACAGAGATGATCGCGCGGCAGCCCGTGCCGGGAATCGCCGGCGCATTGCGGGCGCTACGCGAACGACCCGATGCGACGCCGCTCCTCGCGACAATTCGAGTTCCGGTTCTGGTGGTCGCTGGAGACGATGATCAGATTGCGCCGGCGGCGGGAATGCAGGAAATGGCGCGCGCCATCCCCGGCGCAAGGTTCGCCCTGGTTCCAGATGCCGGCCACGTCGCGCCGCTGGAGCAGCCGATCACCGTGAGTGCGGCGCTCGCCGATTTCCTGGCGAACCTCTAGCTAGGATCCCTTCCGCTGCGGCTTACCGGGCGGGTTTTCGCTCTGGAAGACGTCGCGGTTCTTGGCGATGTAATCCTTCCATTGCGGCGGAGTATCCTCTTCGGGAAAGATCGCCGTCACCGGGCACTCGGGCTCGCACGCGCCGCAATCGATGCACTCGTCCGGATGGATGTAGAGCATGTCCGCGCCTTCGTAGATGCAATCCACCGGGCAGACATCGACGCAGGACCGGTCTTTGACGTTGATGCACGGCTCGGCGATGATGTACGTCATTCCATCTCCCAAGTGCTCAATCGAGGGCGTTCAGGACGGCGAATGGCAAACCTAGACTGACGCTTAGCTCAGTCAAGGGACCGAATGGTATCTTAGATACTAGCGGGTATCTAGTCGAGGGCGGTCACGGGGACGGGAAGCGCGGCCAGGGCGGTCAGCGCGCCAATCAATACGACATACTCGAGCAGCGTTCGCCGGTCCGGCTCCTCGGGCGCTTCGCGGCCCAGCGCAGCCCACAGCCCGGCGACGAGGAGCAGCAAGAGCAACCCTTTGCTGCTCAGCACCCACGCCACGCCGATCGCGGCGGTAGCGATCAAGCGCTGCTGTTTCGTGAGGGCTTTGAAGCCGTGGGCCCCGTCCAGCTGCCAGATCGGAGTGAGGTTGAAGAGGTTGATCCACGCACCGATCTCGGCGAGTGCACCCCACGCCGCGAGATCCGTCGCCCGGTAGATGAGAAAACAGGTGAATGCTGCACCAAGTCCCCAGATCGGCCCAGCGAGCCCGACGCGTGCTTCTGCCACTACGTCGGTGGGATAGAACCGGCTGCGAATGACCGCGCCAATGCCTGGCAGGAACATCGGCGCCGTGGCCGGGATGCCGTAGCGACGCAGCACGGCGACGTGTCCCATCTCGTGCACGTAGATCGAGGCCACGACCCCCAGGGCCCACTTCCACCCGAACACCTGCCAGTAGACTCCCAGCGACAGGATCATCGAGAACAGCGTGCTGGCCTTGGTGAGCCCAAGCAGCAACAGCTTTCCCTTGGTCAACAGAAAGATGATGGCGATCTTGAATTTCCAGAGAAACAACGCGATGACGCCAAGTATGCCGGCGCGCTTTGTCCAAGGCGGGCGGACTGCTTCTTGTTTGGTGGGACCGTGGCGGCCGATGTCCGCGATCTGCTCGGCGACCACTGCGTACTGCCGGCTCTGGGGTGGCAAGAGGTCGAGCGCCGTGCGACCGAATCTTGCGCAATAGGTGCCGATGAGTATCCTAGATACCCGTGGGAATCATTCACCAGCGCCGCAAAGCAGAAACGAGAGCTTTGCTGGTTGCGGCCGGTCTGGAATTGTTCGCCGAGCGCGGCTTCGAATTGGCGACGCTCGACGAGGTCGCCCTCGCCGCAGGGTTCACCAAGGGCGCCATCTACCGGCACTTTCCTTCGAAAGGAGCCTTCCTGCTGGCGCTGTTCGAGCAGTACGCGGCGGTCGCCCGTGCGGGCTCCGGCGCGCGTCAGGCACCCTGGTTCATTCCGCTCACGGTCCAATTTGCGGCGCAGGCCACGCGCGATCCACTGCTGCGGCGCCGGCTGGCGATCGTCCTCTCCGAAGCGCCCGACGGCACGACGGCGGAAGGTCAGCTGCTCAAGGCATTGGCACGCATATGGTCCGCCTGATCGACCTGAGTCACGAGATCGAGCACGGGATGGTGACCTACCGCGGTCTTCCCGCGCCGGCGATCAGCGACTGGCTGTCGCGTGACGCCTCGAGTGCCCGCTACGCGCCGGGCACGACCTTTCAGATCGGCAAGATCGACCTGCTTGCGAACACCGGGACGTACATCGACGCGCCCTTCCATCGTTATGACGGCGGCCACGACGTGGCCGGCTATGCGCTGCAGGACGTCGCTGATCTGCCTGGCATCGTGGTTCGGGCAACCGCATGGCACGCTCGAGCCATCGACGTGTCGCGATTTGCCCGGCTGGAGGTGAAGGGGAGCGCGGTGCTGGTACATACGGGGTGGGATGCGCACTGGCGCACCGACACGTATTCCGCCGGCCAGCATCCATTCCTTACTCGTGATGCCGCCGAGCATCTCGTGAAGGCGGGCGCGGCACTCGTGGGCATCGATTCCCTCAACATCGACGACGATAAGGACGGAGCCCGTCCCGCCCACACGATTCTCCTGGGCGGTGGCGTGGCGATCGTCGAGCACATGACCAACCTGGCCGCGCTGCCCGATTCCGGTTTCAGCTTTTTTGCAGTGCCGCCAAGGGTGAAAGGCATCGGGAGTTTTCCGGTGCGTGCCTTCGCGCGCGTCGATCGTTAGGACCGGCTAGTTCGCAATCGCCCGCACCACGTGCGTCAGCCCGTGCACCACGCGCGCCATGCGGTCGTAGTCCAGCTTGTCGGCAGTGTCCTGCGGAGTATGGTAGAACGGATTCCGATACGGCGCGGTGTCCGTGATCATGATCGCGTGATAGCCCTCCCTCCAGAACGACCAATGATCCGACCACCACACGCCCGGCACCCACGAGGGCGCGGCGGCGCCCTGCGTCGGCAATGTGGCGTGGGCGCGAAACGCCGCGATCGCGCGATGCAGCAGCGAACGCGATCTGAGGTTCGAGACGAAGCCGATGAAATCGCCGACGTCGGGATATGCGAGATTCAGCGGGAACGGATAGCGCTGGCTGCCTTTCTCCGTGTCGTAGTATCCGATCGATTCAATCGACAGCATCGCCACGATCTGGTCGTTGCGCTCTCGCGCCGCGGTCGCGTAGTGCCGGCTTCCCATGTCCGCCGTCGGAAACGACGGCGGCTCTTCGTTGGGAAAGAACACGAACCGCACGGTGCGCGATTGCCGCTCCTGCGCAAAGACCCGCGCCAGCTCGAGCACACCCGCCACGCCGCTCGCGTTGTCGTCGGCGCCGGGAGCCTGTTCGGCGGTGTCGTAATGCGCGCCGAGGATCACGACCTCCTGCGGCCTGCTGGTGCCGCGCAGCGTCGCCTCGAGATTGCGATACTCGCGATTGTGCGCCGCGAACTCCTGCGAGACCACCTCGTAGCCCAGGCCTCGCAGCGTCCGCTCGAGGTACGCCGCGGTGCGCTGCACGTTCGCGTACGTCTCGTCGCTGCGCACGCCGATGTCGTGCGCGAGCGCCCGGACGTGACCCGCGAGAGCGGTGCGCAGCTGCTCCTGGTTAGGCGTGAGCGGGGGCAGCGGTCCACTGAATGGTGGCCCGGGCATACGTACCGTGAACAGCCAGATGATAAGGAAGAGGAGCGGCACAATGCCGGCGAGCGCGATCATCCGGATCAGCCCCCTGCGCATTGACACAGTTTCATCACTGCGCTATATCACGGTCAATGCAGCGTACTGCTTTGCACCACCGGCATCACCACGGTCACTCGGTCCACGGGGGATAGCCGGAGGCGTGTAGGATAGTCAGTCATCAACCGACGCCGGCCCCCCAGGGCCGGCGTCGTGCTTTTTGGGCGGCGTCGCGTGACCTGGGGGACTCCGGTTCGGCCAACACGGAGCCGATAGATGTCGATATTCCGCCTGGGCCTTCCCAAAGGCCGCATGGAGCAGGGGGTACTCACCCTCCTCGCCGACGCAGGAATTCGGGTGCGCCCGAGTGCCCGCGGTTATCGCCCCGACGTGTCCCTGCCGGGCGTCGAGGCGAAGCTGCTGAAGTCCCAGAACATCGTGGAGATGCTGGCCCTCGGTAGCCGCGACATCGGCTTCGCCGGGGCCGACTGGGTGGCCGAGCTCGAAGCTGACGTCGTCGAATTGCTCGACACGGGGCTCGATCCCGTGCAGCTCGTGGCGGCCGCTCCGCTCGGACTGCTCGAGGCGGGCCGGCTCCCCTCACGGCGTCTGATCGTCGCGTCCGAGTACGAGCGGCTTACCCTGGGCTGGATCCGCAAAAGCGGTGTCTGCGCGGAGTACGTCCGGTCGTATGGCGCCACGGAAGTCTTCCCGCCGGAGGACGCAGACGTGATTGTCGACAACACCGCGACCGGTGCGACGCTGGAGGCGAACGGCCTCGGCATAGTCGATGTGTTGATGCGCTCATCCACGCGGCTGTACGCGCACCGCGCTGCCCTCGACGATCCCAGCCGGCGCCGCCGCATCGACGATCTCGTCCTGCTGATCAACTCCGTCCTCGAGGCGCGGCGCCGCGTGATGCTCGAAGTGAACGCCTCGGCGGCCTGTCTCGACGCGGTAGTGGGTGTTTTGCCGTCGATGCGACAAGCGACAGTATCCCGGCTATTTGGCGACAGTGGATATGCAGTAAAGGCCGCCGTGCCGCGAGAGCTCCTCCCGCAAGTAATCCCCGCGGTGAAAGCAGCCGGTGGCACCGATGTCGTCGTTTCCGCCCTCTCGCAGATCGTGCCATGACTGCGTTGCTGCGTCTCGACAGCAATGAGGGCCCTCCGCCCCCGGCGGCTTTGCTCGCGGAGCTGGCGGCCCTGGACCCGGAGCTACTGCGCCGCTACCCCGATGCCACCGCGGTCGAGGCGACGCTCGCTGCCCGGCTGGGCGTGAGCCCGGAGCGCGTAGTCGTTACCGCCGGCGCGGACGAGGCGCTCGACCGCATCTGCCGGGCATATGCGGGTCCCGATCGCCCGGTGCTGCTCCCCGAGCCGACCTTCGACATGCTGGAGCACTTCGCTCGACTCGCGTGTGCTCCGCTGGTGCGCGTGCCGTGGATCACCGCTGCGTTCCCGGTCGACGAGCTTCTCGCCCGCGTCGACAACCGCCTGGGTGTCGTGGTGATCGTGTCGCCCAACAATCCGACCGGCGGCGTGGCATCACGGGATGAGGTGCGACGAATCGCCGCCGCCGCCCCTGAGCCCATCGTCCTCATCGATCAGGCCTACGTCGAGTACGCCGACGAGGACATCAGCCCGGCGGTACTCGACCTCGCGAATGTGGTCGTCGTCCGCACGATGTCGAAGGCCTGGGGTCTGGCAGGGTGCCGCGTCGGCTACGCCGTCGGCAGCCCGCGTGTGATCGCCGTGGTGCGCGCCGCGGGCGGGCCATATCCCGTCGCGGGGCCGTCGCTCGCTCTCGCGCTGTCACAACTGCGTCGTGGCGACGCGGCGTTGCGCGCGCACGTGACCCAGGTTCGCGGGGAGCGAGCCGTGCTGCGTGAGCTACTCTGCGCGCGTGGCGTGGATGCACGTCCCTCGCAGGCAAACTTTGTCCTCGCCGACTTCGGACAGCGGGCGGCGTTCGTCCGTGAGGGGCTCAGTGCAGTGGGAATTCTCGTGCGTCACTTCCCAGGTCGTGCGGGACTCGAGACGAGCCTGCGGATTACGCTGCCCGGTGATCCCGCCGACTTCGCGCGACTCACCGCGGCGCTGGAGGCCCTCCTTGACTAACCGCACGGCAATCGTCGAGCGCGCCACGCGTGAGACATCGATTCGCGCGCAGCTCGTCGTCGACGGGTCGGGCCAGGCGGAGGTGCGGACCGGCATCGGCTTCCTCGATCATTTGCTGGAATCGCTGGTGCGGCATGCGCGGTTCGATCTCACGCTCCAGGCGAACGGCGACCTGCAGGTCGACGATCATCACACGGCCGAGGATTCCGCGCTCGCGTTGGGCGAGGCGCTCGATCGCGCGCTGGGCGAGCGGCGTGGGATCGCGCGCTTCGGCTGGGCCTACGCGCCGCTCGATGAATCGCTCGCCCGGGCGGTCGTCGATTTGTCGGGCCGCGCATTTGCCGACGTGTCGCTCGGTCTGCGGCGAGAATCGATCGGCGGGCTCTCGTGTGAGAATGTCCCTCATGTCTTGCGCTCGCTTGCCGCCGCGGGTCGGCTCACTCTCCATGTCGAGGTGCTCAAGGGAGAGAACGACCATCATCGCGCGGAAGCGGCGTTCAAGGCCGCCGCCCTGGCGCTGCGACAGGCTGTAGCGCGCACGCCGTTCGACGACGTGCCGTCCACCAAGGGAACGCTCGGGGCGCCGCGTGAGTGATGTGGTGATCGTAGACTCGGGCGTCGCAAACCTCGCGTCGATCGCCGGCGCGTTCCGCCGGCTCGGCGCAGCGGTCGACGTCACCGCCGATCCCGCAGTCGCCCGTGGCGCTGCGCGTCTGGTTCTCCCCGGGGTAGGCGCGTTTGGCGCGGGGATGGCGTCGCTGCGAGCGCGCGGCCTCGACACTGCGATTCGTGATGTCGCAGCGCGCGGAACGCCGCTGCTCGGCGTCTGTCTCGGCATGCAGATGCTGTGCGAGGCGAGTGCGGAGACGCCTGGTGTCGAAGGGCTCGGTGTTGTCGCTGGAACGTGTCGCCGGTTGCCATCGCATGTGCGAATCCCTCACCTCGGCTGGAACTGCGTGGTGCCAGAACAAGGAGCGCGGTTCTTGTCGGCCGGCGTCGCGGCGTTCGCGAACTCATACGCGTTGCGCGAGAGCCCAGCCGGCTGGACGCCGGCCCGGTCCACGCACGGCGTTCCGTTCATCGCCGCCCTCGAGCGCGGGTCGCTGCTCGTGTGCCAATTCCACCCCGAGCTGTCTGGCGCCTACGGCGCCGCGCTGCTGGAACGCTGGCTGTCGGGTCGCAGCGCTCCCCCCCCCCGCGCTCCCGCTCCCTCGGGGCCGGCGGCGAACGGATCGGCGGGCCTGCTCCGGCGCATCATTCCGTGCCTCGACGTAAAGGACGGCCGTGTGGTGAAAGGCATCCGGTTCCAGAACCTGCGCGACGCGGGCGATCCCGCCGAGCAGGCCGCGCTGTACGAAGCGCAGGGCGCCGACGAGATCGTGATCCTCGACGTCGCGGCCTCCTCCGGCGGGCGCGGCACGCAGGTCGAGACGGTGCGGCGAGTGCGTGCGGCGCTACGCATTCCCCTGACCGTGGGCGGGGGAGTCCGCACCGTGGACGATGCGCGGCGCCTGCTCTCGGCCGGTGCCGATAAGGTGAGCGTCAATACGGCCGCGGTGCGGCGGCCCGCGCCGTTGACCGAGCTGGCGCAGGCATACGGCTGCCAGTGCGTGGTCCTGGCGATCGACGCGCGGCGCGCGGCCGAGCGCTGGGAGGTTTTGGTGATCGGCGGCCGCGAGACCGCGCGACCCGATGCGGTGGCCTGGGCCAGGGAGGGCGAACAGCTCGGCGCGGGCGAGATCCTGCTCACGAGCTGGGATCGCGACGGAACGCGGGCGGGGCACGATATCGAGCTGCTGCGCGCCGTGGCGGACGCGGTGCGGCTCCCCGTCATCGCCTCCGGCGGCGTCGGAACGCGTGCGCACGTGGCCGCCGCCTTCGCGGCCGGCGCGGACGCGGTGCTTGCTGCATCGGTCTTTCACGACGGTGACGACACGGTGGACGGCATCAAGGCGGACCTCGCGGGCCAGGGAATTCGGGTGCGGCGATGATCGTACCGAGCATCGACATCATGAGTGGACGCGCGGTGCAGCTGCGGCGCGGCAAGGAGTTCGTCCTCGATGGCGGCGACCCGATCGCGCGGTTGGAGGAGTTCTCCATCGCGGGCGAAGTGGCGGTCGTCGATCTGGACGGCGCGCTCGGCCGCGGGTCGAACGCCGAGCTGATCCGGAATCTCGTGCGTCGAGCGTCATGCCGCGTGGGCGGAGGCATCCGCGATCTCGACAGCGCGCGGCGCTGGCTCGATGCCGGGGCGGTCCAGGTGATGATCGGCACCGCCGCGACGCCGGAGTTCTGTAGCGCCCTGCCGCGTGAGCGTGTCATCGCCGCGGTGGACGCGGAGCGCGGCGAGATCGTCGTGGACGGTTGGCGCACGAAGACAGGCGTCCCCGTGCTGGAGCGCGTGGGCGAGCTCGCGCCAGTCGTCGGCGGTTTCCTCTTCACGCAGGTCGAAAAGGAAGGGGCAATGGGCGGGTTCGACTGCGCCGCGGTCGAAGCGGTCGTGCGTGTCGCGGCCGGAGCACGCGTAACCGCCGCGGGTGGGATCACCACGGCGACGGATGTCGCGGAGCTCGATCGCATCGGAGCCGATGCGCAGGTCGGCATGGCGTTGTATACCGGCAGGCTGTCGCTGGGCGACGCCGTCGCCGCGCCGCTCGTGCCCTCACCCCCTGACCCCCTCTCCCTGTCGGGAGAGGGGGGACGAAGAGTGTGGCCCACCGTCGTCTGCGACGAAGCAGGCCGCACGCTCGGCCTCGTCTGGAGCACGCGCGAATCGCTGGCGCGCGCCGTGGCCGAGCGACGCGGGATCTATTGGTCACGGTCGCGCCAATCGATTTGGGTGAAAGGAGAGACGTCGGGAAACTCCCAGCAGCTGGTGCGAGTGGATCTCGATTGCGACCGCGACGCGTTGCGCTTTACGGTGCGTCAGGCGGGCGCCGGGTTCTGTCATCTGAATCGCCCGTCGTGCTGGAACTCCGAGTTCGATCTCGCCGATCTCGAGCGCACGCTCGCGGACCGGATGGCGCGGCCCGTAATTGGATCGGGAACCTCGCAATTGCTGGCCGACCCCGCGCTGCTGGCGGCGAAGCTGCGCGAAGAAGCGGACGAGCTGGCGCAGGCGCAGTCGTCCGAGGATGTCGTGCGGGAGACGGCGGATGTGTTGTACATGGCGCTGGTGGCGTTGGTGCGTGGAGGCGGCACGTTGGCGGACGTCCGCGCCGAGCTGGCGCGCCGTCATGGCGCAGTCAGCAGGCGGCCGATGGCCAGGAAGACTCCCGCGTGCTGAGTCGTCGCTCCGTCGCCGAACTGGTGCGCCGTCGCGCTGCCGCCGTGCCTGCCGAGGCCTTCACTGTTGCCGCGCCGATCGTGGAAGCGGTGCGAGCCGGCGGTGAAGCCGCGCTACGGCAGTACGCTGAGCGGTTCGCCGAGGTCGCGCCGGGCGGGGGGGGCCCGTTGTTCCTGGACCGGCCCGCTCTCGATCGCGCACTCGCGGGCTTGCCCGCGGGCGACCGCGCGCGCCTGGAGCGCGTCGCGGAGCGGATCCGGGTGTTCGCCGAGGCCCAGAAGCGCGCGCTGAGTGATGTGACGGTCACAGTGCCGGGCGGGACGGCCGGGCACTGGATCGCGCCGCTCGAGCGCGCCGGATGCTACGCGCCCGGCGGGCGCTATCCGCTGCCATCGTCTGTCCTGATGACCGCGGTGACGGCGCGAACGGCCGGTGTGAAGGAGATCTGGGTCGCGAGCCCGAAGCCCGGACCGATGACGCTCGCCGCTGCCGCCATCGCCGGCGCCGAGGGTGTGCTGGCGGCGGGTGGAGCCCATGCGATCGCGGCGCTCGCATTCGGCGCCCCCCCCGGTCTCCTGTCTCCCTGCGACGTGATCGTCGGCCCCGGAAACCGCTACGTCACGGCGGCGAAGCAGCTCGTCGCTGGACGCGTCGCGATCGATATGCTCGCGGGCCCGTCGGAGCTCGTTGTCTTCGCCGACGCCACCGCTTCGCCCGCAGTCATCGCGGCCGATCTGCTCGCGCAGGCCGAGCATGATCCCGACGCGATGCCGGTGCTCGTCGCGCTCGATTCCACTCTTCCCGATCGCGTCGACGCGGAGCTGGGGCGCCAGCTCGCCGATCTGCCAACTGCAGAAACTGCATGTGCCGCGCTCCGGAACGGCGGCGTGATTGTGGTTGCGAACGTCGAGGAAGGCATCGCCGCGTGCGACGCGCTCGCACCGGAGCACATAGAGCTGCTGCTGGATAGGGCGGCCGCAGTCGCGCCGCGGCTCGCGCATTTCGGCGCGCTCTTCATCGGCGCCGGGTCGGCCGAGGTGCTGGGGGACTACGGCGCGGGGCCCAACCACGTGCTTCCGACGGCCGGGACTGCGCGATCGAAGGGCGGCCTGTCGGTGTATACGTTCCTGCGGGTGCGCAGCTGGCTGCGGATCGATGACGTCGTGGGGGCGCGCCCGCTCATCGAGGACGCCGCGTGGTTCGGCCGGGTGGAAGGCCTGGAAGGGCACGCCCGCTCGGCTGAGCGGCGCTTGGATTGAGCAAGCGGCCCCACTTCGGTACGTTCCACTCGAATACCTCTCGGAGCACCGATGGCCGTCCGTCGCTGCCTACTTCTCGCTCTCCTGGTTCTTCCCACAACCCTCGCGGCACAGCGCACGCAGAAACCGGCCCTGCACGGCCGCCACTGGGTCGCGATCACCGGCAAACCGCTCGGCGCCGAAGCCGGCGCCATGATGTTCCAGAAGGGCGGCAACGCCGTGGACGCCGCGTGCGCCATGCTCGCCGCCGTGACGACGATGTGGGACGTCCTCTCATGGGGCGGAGAAACGCAGGCCCTGATCTACAATCCACGAACGAAGCACGTGATCGCGCTCAACGCACTCGGCGTGGCACCGACGGGAGCGACCGCCGACTTCTATCGGTCCAAGGGGCTGCGCTTTCCGCCCGAGTATGGGCCACTCGCCGCGATCACACCCGGCACACCCGGCGGACTCATGGTCATGCTGGCCGAGTACGGCAAGCTGAGTCTCCGTGAAGTGCTGGAGCCGGCAATCCGCATGGCTGACGGCTATCCCATCGAAGCGGAGACGGCGAATTCGATCGAACGCAACAAGCGCTGGCTCAAACAGTGGCAGTATGCGCGCGGGGTCATGCTGCCACACGCGGGGGAGGCGCGCGAAGCGGCGGAAGCGGGTGAAATCTTCCGCCAACCCGACCTCGCGGCGACCCTGCGGAAGCTGGTGGACGCGGAGCAGCAGGCGCTGCGTCGCGGCAAGAACCGGCACGACGCGATCATGGCCGCCTACGACCGTTTCTATCGTGGCGACATCGCGCTGGAGTTCGTGCGTGGCGTGCAGGAAGAGGGTGGCCTGATTACGCTGACCGATCTCGCCAACTGGCGCGTCAAAATAGAAGAGCCAGTAATGACACAGTATCGCGGCATCGACGTCTACAAGCTGCCGCAATGGTCGCAGGGACCGGCCATGCTGCAGGCGCTCAACATCCTCGAAGGGTTCGATCTCAAGGCGATGGGCTACAACAGCACGCGCTATATCCACACGCTCTATCAGACGATGAGCCTGGCGTTCGCCGACCGCGACTTCTACTACGGTGACCCGGCGTTTCCGCCGGAGGAGCCGATGCGCGGCCTACTCTCCAAGCAGTACGCGCGCCAGCGCGCGCAGTCGATCAATCCGGATCGCAACGATCCCGACATCAAGCCCGGCGATCCGTATCCCTTTCAGGGCGGCACCAACCCGTACCTGCCACTGCTGCAACGTTGGTCCCCTCAGCCGGTGACGACGTCCGAAGGTGGTGATGCAGCGGCGCTCGCAGCGTTCGACGAGGCGTTTCGCCGCGGCACGACATCGATCGAAGCGGCCGACACCTCCGGATGGGTCGTGTCGGTCACGCCTTCGGGCGGCTGGATTCCGGCGGTGATTGCGGGCCACACGGGCATCGGCGTAAGCCAGCGCGCGCAGCAATTCGTCGTCGACAGCACGGATAATCCCTTCAACGTGATCGTGCCGGGGAAGCGGCCGCGTGTGACGTTGACGCCGAGTCTTGCGATGAAAGACGGAAAGCCGTTTCTCGCGTTCGCGGTGCAGGGCGGCGACACGCAGGATCAAAACCTGCTGCAGTTCTTCCTGAACGTGGTCGAATTCGGGATGGATGTGCAGGAGGCGGTCGAGGCCGCGAACATCACGAGCTACCAGATGCGCAACTCTTTCGGCGAGCATAAAACCGAGCCGGGCCGGCTGACGCTGCGCGACGACACGCCGACATGGGTGAGGCATGAGCTGCGCGCGATGGGCTACCGGCTCGACTTCGACGACCGCACGTCAGGACCGATCAACGCGATCTTCTTCGACTGGAAGCACGGCTCGTTTTGGGGCGGCTCGTCGAACCACGGCGAGGATTACGGCATCGCGTGGTGAGACGTCTGCGGCTCCCGCAAGCCCAGCGACCGCTCGATCTCGCGCGTGATGTGCATCGAGCAGAACTTCGGCCCGCACATCGCGCAGAACTCCGCGCTCTTGAAGTACTCGGCCGGCAACGCCTCATCGTGCAGCTCGCGCGCCCGCGCGGGATCGAGCGCCAGGCGGAACTGCTCGTTCCAGTCGAACGCGTAGCGCGCGCGTGACAGCGCGTCGTCGCGCTCGGTAGCGCCGGGACGGCGGCGCGCGATGTTCGCGGCGTGGGCCGCGATCTTGTACGCGATCACGCCCTCGCGCACCTCCT